>Ga0207707_10000408_pt1 | contig 45020 bp, 39 predicted proteins | sample KBSC83BmetaG_FD_184336 | JGI IMG/M metagenome (GOLD analysis project Ga0207707, IMG submission 184336) | Corn rhizosphere microbial communities from Kellogg Biological Station, Michigan, USA - KBS C8-3B metaG (SPAdes) (version 2) | ecosystem: Host-associated > Plants > Roots > Rhizosphere ... | reverse complement strand
AACAGGCTCACGTGCAGCCAGTCTCCGACGCGGTAGGAGAAACGGTCGATCGCCAGCGAGCCGCACAGGTTGACGGCGTTGGTGAGCACTGTCACGGCGGCGAATGCCACTCCGAGTGCGAGCGCGAACTGCCGCTCGTCGGTAAACCCTCCGTGCTGAAAGAAGTACCGCAACGCGGAGTGGCGGGTGATCGCCTGGGGATCGGCCAATACCGTGAAGAAGGGCAGAATCGCTGCGAGACCGCCGACGGTGCACAGTGCCATGAGCAGCGAGAGCAGTTGCACGCCCACCAGCTGCTGTCGCCGCCGGCGGTCGAGCAGACGCCAGACTTCCAACAGGACGCTCATTTCGTGCTCCGCTCGGCGGGCGCACGGGTGCTGTCGCGGTCATTGCGGATCACCCGTACCGCGGCCGCTGGCAGGAGCACTCGGGCAAGGGTGGACGCGGCCCCGTCGCGCCATGCTTTGTGACGCCAGGAATAACGCAGGCTGCCGGATAGCGTCGCGAGCGCCCGGCGCCGCTGTCCGCCCTGGGCATACGCTCGCGCGAGGCTGGCTGCGCATTTGGCCCGCCGCCACTGCAGTACAGCGGGGGTCTGCAATGCGATGCCGGATCGCTGGACTTTCTCGAGCATGCGCGCGAGGTCCTTCAGGCACGTCAGCTCGTCCGTAGAGTGTTCCGTGTGGCGGCGCACCAGCGTCAGCGGCTGATCGACGAGGTCTGCCTCGCTGCGGGCGGCAAGCCGCAGCCACAGCTCGTAGTCCTCGCACGAGATCAATTGTTCGTCGAATCCGCCCAGCTCCTCCAACACCCTGCGGGCGACCAGCACGCTTGGCGTGGCGATGGTCACCTCCTCAGCGATCAACCTGTCCAGGATCCATCCGCCGGCGACCTTCAGCCGCCCGTGGCCGGCGTCGCCGCCATCGATGACGGCGCAACCCGTCAGGCTCCATTCGTGCTCGGGGTGGGCGGCGAGCGAGTCGATCTGCCTTTCCAGCTTGGAGGAATCCCACAGGTCATCGGAGTCCAGGAACGCGACCCACTCGCCTCGTGCATGGCGCAGGGCGGTGTTGCGCACGATCGCCGGCCTGCCGGTATGTTGCAGCCAGATGAGCCGGATCCGGGGATCAGTGAGTCCGCGCAGGTAGGCCTTCGTTTCCTCCTGGGAGCCGTCGTCAGCGACGAGCAGCTCCCAGTCGCGATAGGACTGCGCAAGCACGGAAGTGACGGCCGGCCGCAGAAAATGCAGGCGATCGAATGTCGGCAGAATGACGGACACCGCCGGAGTGGCGCTCGAGCGCTCGGTGTGGGCTGGGTGCGCAGCGGAGGCCGGGTGCACGGCGAGTACCGGGTCCACGACGCACGCCGAGTCACTCATGGCCGAGCGACGCTCGCGGTCGCGCCAGGATCGACGCACTGAGCGTCGCGCCACCCAGGAGTATGTCCTGGTACGCGGCATTGAGTTTGCGGCCCACTGCCGCGAACGACAGCTCGCGTTCGAAGTGAGCGCGAGTCCTGGTCCGCTCTGGCTCCCTCGGCCGGTGGGCCATCTCCAGGAGTGCCGCGGCAAGCGCACCCGGCTTCTCGCACGGCCACAGCGCACCCACGGATCCGTTGCCCGTGAGGCTGCGAAACGAGGGAATGTCGGTCACGACGGGCGGCAAGCCGCAGGCAAGGGCCTCGATCACCGAGTAGCCGCTGCCTTCGCGGTGACTGCCGAGCACGAACAAGTCCGCGGCTCGCATGCAGGACTCGATGCGCTCGTGAGCAACTCGTCCCAGCAGATGAACACGCTGGCGCAACCGCTCGTCGGCGCTGATGCGCCGTTCGACTTCGGCGAGCAGGGGCGCCGTCCCGAAGCAGCACCACAATTCCAACTCAGGCAGCGAGCGCACCGCCTCGCTCATACCCGCCAACACAGTGAGCGGGTCCTTGTTGCCATCGAGATGGCCCACCCACAGCACGCATGGATCACCACGGAGACCGGTTGCGCGCCGCGCCTCGGCCTGATCTCCGGGGGTGAAACGACTCGGAGACTCCGGGACCGCGTATACACGCATCGGCGTACGTATCAGTCCGGCGCGAACGAAGGGTTGCGCCTGCTCGACGGAGCAGAATGACACAGCGGCGACACCTGCCAATCCCCGTCGCCAGCGCCCGCGTCGCCACCAGCGAGGCGGCCGACTGGCGTGATCCTGCAACAGAATCGGAACACCCGGAGCCGCTTCTGACAACGCACTGACGTCGCGCGGAAAATCCAGCCCGTGCACGTGCAGGACATCGGGGTGGAGTCGACTAAGACTCCCAGCCAGCGTCTCGCTCTGTGCCGAGGGCGCACTGAGCCGGTCCCGCTGCTGAATCAATGCCTGGCGACCGAACGGGAAGAAGTCGTAGCGGATGTCGTTGCGCACGACGGATTGGGTATGCGTGCTGGCCTGCAACACCGAGACGCGCACGCCAGCGCTGGCGGTGGCTTCCGCGATGTCCACCAGCGATGGCCAATCCTCCAGGAGCTGCGTAGGCTCGCGCCGGCGCGGATCGCTGAAGAAGCCGACATGCACGGCATGGATCGACTGTGGCATGCGATTCGTGTCCGGAGGTCTCAGAGACTCAGCACCCGCGGGTCCTTGAGTTTGATGACCTTCTTCCACAGATCCAGCTCCCAGGGGCGGTCGTACCTGCGATAGCGGTAGCGCCACGAGGCCAGCGCCCGCAAAGTCGACTTTCCCAGCGAGGGGGCTCTGATGTCCATTACGGTCGGGAAGCGGCATCCCAACACCGTGGTGAAGTCACGGATGCGCCGGCGCAGACGTTCGGAGAGCCACGGAGCGCCGGAATGACACCAGTACTGGTGCCACTGCGGGAGAGCCCACTCGTCGGCGGTGGCGGGAAACACGACAGGATTGCCGTCGCAATCGCGAAGCTCGCTCATCGTGCGCGCTTCCCTGCCGGGCGTGGCGTCCGGAGAGGGCGGCAACGGCGTATAGATGTAGATCATCACCTCGGTTTCAGGATACCGCCGCTTGATGAGGTGAATGAAGTCGAGTGTCTTCTCCGTCTCGGCTTCGGGCTCCCGAGGGGGCGCGAGCATGAATGACAGCTCCGGAGTGACTCCATGACCCCGGCAGACTTCGATGGCCTCGAGGGTCTGGTCGGTGCGGGTACCCTTGCGGACATCGTGCAGCAACCAATCGCTCGGTGATTCTGCGCCGATGTAGGCCATGCGCAGCCGGCTCTTTCTCAACAGCTCCCACGAGCGCTCCGACATGTTGACCAAGGCGTCCGAGCGCGCGAAGCACCACCAGGGCAGCTCGAACTTCGCCAGGATCTCGAGCAGCGGCAACATATCGACTTCGCGATCGAAGAAGTTGTGATCGTAGAACTGAATGGCGTCCACACCCAGGCGCTGCGTCAGGAACTGCAGGTCTTCCTCGAGACGCGCCGCCGGCGGCACAGCCGTCTTGCCGCGGAACATCGCGGCCACACCGCAGAACGTGCAGCGGTACCGGCAACCGAGGGAGGCCTGGTACCCCGCTGTGCGTCGGCCGAGGTAGGTCGCTGAGAGGTACTGCGCGGGGTTGTCGAGCCGCTCGTACGGCAATCGCGCCGCATGGCTGGCGGCCGAGAACGGCCGCGCCCTGTTATGAACGATCTCCTCCCCGCGGCGCCAGCTGAGGCCGTTGATGGAGGCAAGCGCGGCGGAATCACCGCCGGACAACGCGTGCAACAGCTCAGTCAGCGTCTGTTCTCCCTGCCCGCGAACTGCATAGTCCACGTACGCAGAGCGCAGAGCGGCGTCCGGGCAGTTTGTCGGGAAGGCCCCACCCCAGATGATGGGAGTGCGCGGGGAGCGGGCGCGGATGGCTTTGGAGGCAGCAATGGCGGAGCGCAGCTGGGGCCCGCCCATGATGGTGAGCCCTACTGCGTCGGCGCTTCCCTCCTCCACCAGCCGCGCGGCAGTCGAGACGAAGTCCCGATCTACGTTGCCGTCGAGCATGAGAGCGGGGTATTTCCCTTCGAGCGCCTCCGACAGGCTCAGAACAGCGAGCGGGAATCGCGCCCCGCGCCGCGAGGTGATCGTGGGGTTGATCAGCAGCACCCGGCGCGAGCCTGCAAACGTCGGCATGTCAGTCATCGGTCATCCTGGTGGATCGCGCAGGGCGCACTCTCAGTAGAGTCAGCTTTTCGTTGACGAATGCCCGTTCAGCCAGCGGCGCGAGGGCAAAGTGGTGCCGCTGCAGCTCGCGCACGTATTGGCCGGCATCGCCATATGTGGATAGCAGGAGGAGCGCGAAGCCTGTCGGCGTGAGGTGGCTCCCCAGTCCTGCTGCAAATCGCTCGGCGACCTCGAGCGAGCGCCACGCACGATCTGCGTCGTCGCGCGCGGCGGCGCGGATGAAGGGCGGGTTGAATAGAACGACGTCGAAGCGGCGGGCCATCAGGGAATCGAAGAGGTCGCCCGCACGAACGTCGATGCGATCCTCGCGCGCGCTGAGCAGCGCGTTGATGCGGGCGCAGCGTACGGCGGCCGGATTGATATCCACGGCGACGACGTGCCGCGCGTATCTCGCAGCCGCGACGGCGCACACGCCCGAGCCCGTTCCCATATCGAGAACCTCGGTGTCCTCGCGGATGAGGTCGGGGCCGAGTTGCTCGGCGAAGAAAGCACCCGTGCGCGTCAGTTTGGGGTTCAACACGCCAGGAATGACCAGCAGCGGCTGCTCGCCTACGCGCTCCAGCACCGGTGCCTCGTGTCGATGACTCTGCAGCAGCCGGTATCGGTAATACATCGCCTTGCCCATGGCACGCCGGATGAGGCCATAACGAACCGAGCGCCGCTCGCCGGTGAGGGACGCGTTCATGCCGGCACAGCTCCCGCTCTTGGTTGCCGGATGACCTGCGGGAACTCCGCTGCATCGAACGTGGCCGGGTCGCGCCACATGGAGCAGACGCACCGCGCGCACTCTGAGCGCCGCTGCTGACGGATGTCCTCGCGCAGGCCGGCCATTGCTGCGCCGTTCAATACACCCTCCAGCGGCTGCGCACGGCTCTGCCGGGGAGGCCCCGGAATGAAGAAACAAGGTTGGACGCGTCCCTCGGCATCGATCACCGCCGAGAACTCCGGCGCGTTGCAACGAACCTCCGGGAAAGCCCCAAGCCCGAGGATGCCGGCGAAGTAACGCACAATCCTCCGCAGCTTGCCCGGATCCTCGGCGATGAAGCGCGAGCGGAACGCCTCTCCGTGCTCTTCCTCGATGCGACCGATGAGCTGCTCGAGCACCGGCAGGTCCTCGGCGGTCAATGCAAGATCACGCGTAAAGTCATCCGTGCGCGCAAACGCGTGCGGATTTCCAACGTCGACGGCGAGAAAGGAGACCTGGTGCACGCCCAGACTGCGAGCCAGATCGACGAACTCGGGCAGCTCTGTGAAATTGGAGCGCTGCAGCGTAACCCGCAGGTTCACACGAGCCTGGGCCGCGACCGCTGCCCGGACGCCCTCACACACCTTGTCGAAAGCATCCAGCCCTCTGATCTTCGCGTAGGTGCGGGGATTGGTTCCGTCCAGGGAAACCGTAATTGCCTCGAAGAGATCCGCAGCGGCGCGGGCATGTTTCGCCAGCGACAAGCCGGAGGTGAGCAGCCACAGGCTGAGGCCCGACTGGCGCAGCAGCTCGGCGATCTCGCGCCACTGAGGGTTCAGCAGCGGCTCACCCCCGGAGATGAGGACCCACTGAGTGTCGAGCCTCCGGAGCGACGGGAGCAGCTGCGTGACCGAGTCGAGACTCATATCCACCCGGCCGTGGCGCCAGTAGTCACAGGTCACGCAGCGGGAATTGCAACGCTCGGTGAGGTAAAGCGTCACGAGCGGCAGACGCTGCAGGGACGAGCCCACAGGGATCGGCTCAGGGGTCAATCGGGTACACCTTCTTGTGCAGGCTCTCAGTGGAATGAGTTGCCCGTTCCCGGGAAACGGTTCAAAGCTCCGTTATGAAGTGTCGACTTAATTAAGTATTTGGTTCATTATTGGGGCATGAGTACCTGGGTAGCGCTTGCCGATCCGACCCGGCGACGCATCGTGGAGATGCTGGCGCAAGGGAGCCTGTCCTCAGGGGAGATCGCCGGGCGCTTCGAGATCAGCGCGCCGGCCGTCTCGCAGCACCTGAAGGTCCTGAGGGACGCGCGCCTGGTGCGGGTCCGAGCCGAGGCCCAGCGCCGCATCTACGAGCTGGATCGGGAGGGGGTCGAGGAGCTGTCCGGGTGGGTGGCCCGCATTCAGTCGTTCTGGAATCGGAAGCTGGATGTTCTGGAACAGTTGCTGAAGGAGGAGTCCCCATGAGCAGCCGCGGAGAGTCCCTACGCGTTCTCGCCGTACGTTTTGTCCGTCACCTGCCGGGGCCGACGCAACGCGTCTGGGAGTACCTGACGGACTGCCGCAAGCTCAGCGCCTGGTTCGGCGCTGACGGGCGGATCGAGCCACGCGAGGGCGGCGCGATCCGCTTCATGCAGGGGCACGTCCGCGGCGTCGTGACGCAATGGAAGCCGCAGCGTCGCCTGGCTTACACCTGGAATATTTTTGGCCCCGATGAGACGGACTCGCCGTATCCGGAATCGTATCTGACATTCGACCTGGAGCCGGACGGCTCGCAGGTGCGCCTGACGCTCACCCACTTGCCGATCCTCGAGCGCTTCGAGAAACAGAACATGATGGGCTGGCACACCTTCCTCGACATCCTCGGCGCGGCGGCACGCGGCGAGCCGGTCGAGGCGCGCAGCGCCTACATGCAACGCAACGCGGCGCTCTATGAGGTGGATCTGGCCAATCTGCAGCGCTGAGAGGGTCAGTGCCAGCCGCGCACGATGAACAACACTCCCAGAACGGCGAACAGCGCTGCGGCGCCCACGTGAATCGCCTTGAGCGGCAGGCGATCGGCGAAGGCCTTGCCCAGGAACACCACTGGTGCGTTCGCGAGCAACATGCCGCACGTGGTGCCGGCGATGACGGCCAACAGACTCGGATAGGCGGCGGCGAGCGCGAGGGTGGCGATCTGGGTCTTGTCACCGGTCTCCGCGACGAAGAACGCGATGAGCGTCGCCACGAACACACTCGCGTCGCGAATCTTCTCGCCCTCCGCGGCGGGCTTGTCCGGCTTCAGCGTCCACAGCGCCATGGCCAACATGCTGATGCCGACTGCGAGGTCGAGCGCGCCCGGACTCAGCAACCTGCCCAGCCACTTACCTAACACGCCGGCGATCGCGTGGCTTGCCAGCGTCGCCAACAGGATGCCCGCGAGGATCGGCCACGGGCGGCGGTAACGAGCGGCCAACACCAGCGACAACAGTTGCGTCCGATCGCCCATCTCGGCGATGGCGATGCTGGTGAGGCACACGAGAAAAGCTTCCATCAAAACAGCTCCGGTCAGGTGAAATCCCTCGGGCGAGGGTCGCTGCGGGCAGGAGCCGAGCCCCGCCCAGGGAATTCGGCCCATCCGCCTGCCAAGGCGACTGGCCGCGGACCTTAGCGGCCCTGAAGCGGAAGCGCGACCCCTTGGTGTTACACGTAACGCTTGAAAGCGTGTTACAGGTAACGTATACTGCCGCTCACTGAGTTCCTGGACAGCCGTCGAAGTGACCAAAGAAGGCAGCCGTAAGCGGCAAGTTGCGCGACGATCGCGACTGAAGGCGGAAGGATGGGTGCAGCGGGATGTCTGGATCCTGCCCCAGCACGCGCCCCTGCTGCTGAAGCTCGAGAAACTGCTACGTAAGCCCAACGCCAACCCCCTCATTCACGCGCTCAGAGGAGTCACCCTCGCCATGTCGTCCGAACCCGTCAGCGTACGCGGCCTGCTCGGCAGCCTGCGGACAGGGAGCCTAGGTACCTCCGGCAAGTTCACCTTCACCCTGGTGGAAGGGGTCGACCCGGTGATCCAGGCCACCGCCCACGAATGCGGCGACCTCAATATCTACGTCGCCGTCACTGGGGAGATCGCCATCGTGCAGGCGACGCTGTTCCCGGTGAAGCGCGTGCGTAACACGGCAAAGCTGAACGACCGCGTACTGCGGACGGAGAAGCTGTTCGACCTCGCCAACATTTCGATCGATTCGCATCCGGATGGCGAGGAGTTCTATGTGATCTACGGCGCCCTGCGCGCCACATCGGCCCTCATCGACATCGAGTACGAGATCGAGACACTCGCACACAACGCGGTGGACGCCGCGTCGGCCTATCGCGAGTTCCTGCACTAACTGGAGATTCCCATGCCCGGCATTGTGACCAAGCTCTGGACCGCGCTGCGTGGCGCGGCTAACGAGGCGGGTGAATTTGCGGTGGACGCGAATGCGACCCGCATCCTGGATCAGGAGATCCGCGACGCCGATATGGAGCTGCGCCAGGCGCGCGACGGCCTCGCGAGCCTCATGGCGAAGCAGACGGTGGAGAAGAACCAGCGCGGCGAGAAGGAAGCGAAGCTCGGCGAGTACGCCGGTTATCTGCGCCAGCTGCTGGCGAAGCAGAAGGCCGCCGAGCAGGCCGGACAGGCTGCGGAGGCCGCCTCCCAGGGAACGCTCGCTCAGGAAGTCGCGGCGAAGTACGCCGAGCTGGAGGCCGCCATCAAAGCTTCCGCCAATGTAATCGCCGAGTACGACAAGAGCATCGAGGCGCTGAAGCAGAAGATCACCGCTGGAGAGGGCGCGTTGCGCACCCTGCGACAGCGGGCCGACACGGTGAAAGCCAAGCAGCACGTGATCAATGCGTCCGCCGCAGTGTCGGCTGCTCACAGCGGTACGGACACTCACATGCGCAGCGCGCTGGACAGCCTGGAGCGCATCGAGAAGCGCCAGGAAGAAAGCCTCGCGCGCATGGACGCAGCCAACAAGCTGGCCGCCGAGTCGACCGGCCAGGCTCTGGAGGAGCGCCTGAAGAGCGCGGGGATCATCCCCGGCGCACAGGCAGCGAGCGATGTCCTGGCTCGTTTCAAGAACGAGACGCCCGCGGCGAAGTGAGCTGGCCGGCCCGCGAGTGACGCCTTGCGCGCACGCGGGCCGCGGTCCTGTGACGAGAGCTCGGTGAACCTATGTCTTTCAGCTCATTGTTCAAATCGGCGGTCAGGGACCTGTCCGCGCGCCCGCAGCAGGAGGTCCCTGCCCCGCTGCACCTGCGGCGGGGCGGCTTCCTCGAAATCGACCCTCTGCCGTTTCAGATGGTCGCCGACCGGGTGAACTTCTCGCTGGCGATGCCTGCGCAGCCGATCGCGGCCCGCGGGGAGGTCGATCTCGGCGGCAACAGCTGGCTGCACCGCTTCTATCTGGACGACGACGACACCTGGCTGCAGGTCAAGACGGACGGCGGCTCACGCGATGAGCACGTCTCGGAGTGCATTCTCTGGCGCTACTGGGAAGTACAGTCTCCCGGGAGCCAGGCGGAGCTCGGTTTGATCGCCGGTCCGCACAGCGCCATCGGACTGCCTCGCTATACGGTGGGCGCCTATGTATATGAGCGCGCGTGGGGCGTCTCCGCCGGACAGACCGAGCTCGTGCCGTTCCGTGAGACGGTATTCGATCGCAGCGATAGCGTGGCGAGCCAGACGTGCCAGCACTATGCGATGTTGTATCGGCGCGAGGTGCCCTCGAGCGATCGCAAGGAATACGTGCTCATTTCCGTCGAGGACGCACCCGGACGACTGCAGGTGGTGACCTCCCTCGGAATGGACGCATTGCAAGCCGACTTTACCGTCACCTGAGACGGCCCGGCCTGGCGGACCACAGTACAAGACCAAAGGGGAGATGGATATGTCGCATCCCTGGACGCTCTCGCTGGCGGGACTGGTGCCGTTCCTCATCTACTTCATCCCGGCACTGGTGCTCGTCGTGTGCTTCGGCGCGGTGTATTCGCGCATCACACCGCACAACGAGTTCGGCCTGATCAAGGCCGGCAACTCCTCCGCCGCCATCGCCTTCGGCGGCTCACTGATCGGCTTCGTGTTGCCGCTGTGCACCGCCATCGTGCACGCGGTATCGCTCCTCGACTTCATCATCTGGGGCGTCATCGCGCTGATCGTGCAGCTGCTGACTTTCACAGTGGTGCGCCTTTTCATCCCCGAATTGTCCAGGCGCATCAGCGACGATCAGGTCGCCGCCGCCTTGTTCGTTGCGCTGTCTTCCGTGGCCATCGGCTTGGTGAATGCCGCGTGCATGACGCCGTAAGGAGCACGTTATGAAACGATCCCGCACCGTTCAACTGGCTTATCTGAGCTCCGTGCCGCTGCTCGTGACGGCCTGCGGCTCCCCCTCGAATGAGCGCCTTGCCTATCAGGATGTGCAGCAATGCATTCAGGACGGCAAGGTGAGCCAGGACATCTGCGAGCGTGAGTACCGGGCCGCCCTGGACGCTCGCGCGCAGCAGTCGCACTACTCGAGCTATGGCGACTGCGCCGCGCAGTGGGGCGACCAATGCCGCCCATACGTGACCAGCAGCGGCGATCACTGGTTCATTCCCGCGCTGGCGGGCTTTGCGATCGGCCGGATGTTGGGACACCGGGACTACTACTACCCCGCTCCCTATTACGGAGGGGGCTGGGGCGGACCTTATCGCTATCGCCCCGATCGGGGCGGCGGTTGGGATAGCCGCTCCTATGGGACGCCGCGCGGGCCGACCACGGCGGAGACGCTCTCACGGGGCGGGTTCGGCTACAGCGGCGCGGCACGCTCGAGTTGGGGTGGCTGAGAGAGTGCGCCGCTGCGGCGCACGGGCACTGGGAGAGGGGACTATGGAACGCATCATCGCGGGCGAACGGGCCGACTGGCGGGAGTTGGCCGGGAAGATGGGCTTTCACTTCCACACGCCCGACGGCGTGCCGTACTGGGACGAGTCGGCGCACTATCGCCTGACGCTGCGCGAGGTCGAGCAGGATCTGGAGAACCCGACGGAAGAGCTGCACGAGATGTGCATGGACCTGGTGTCGCGGGCCGTCCGCGACGAGGAATACCTGCGCAAGCTCGCCATTCCGCCGGCCTTCTGGGACTTCGTGCGCACCTCCTGGCTGCGGGGTGACCCGCACCTGTACGGCCGTATGGACTTGGCGTACGACGGCCGCGGCCCCGCGAAGTTGTATGAGCTCAATTACGACACGCCGACATCTCTGTACGAGTGCGCGGTGTTCCAGTGGGTGTGGCTCGAGCAAGGCATCGAGCGTGGGACTCTGCCGCGCGGCGCCGACCAGTTCAATTCGGTCCAGCAGAAGCTGCAACGCGTGTTCGAGCTCATCGGGTCACGGCTGGATGCCGTGATTCACTTCGCTTCGATCCGTGACGTCGTGGAGGATCTCGCCACTGTGGAGTATCTCCAGGACTTGGCTCGCCAGGCCGGCTTGCGCACGCAATACATTGCGATGGAGGACATCGGAGCCACCCGAGACGGCCGGTACACGGATTTGAACAACCAGGTGATCGAGGCGATCTTCAAGCTCTATCCCTGGGAGATGATGTTCGCGGAGGAGTTCGCACGTTTCCTGCCCGGCGCCCGAGTAGTGTGGTTCGAGCCGCCCTGGAAGACGATTCTGTCCAACAAGGCGGCGCTCGCCCTGTTGTGGGAGCTGCACCCGAACCACCCGAACCTGCTTCCGGCCTACATCGACACTGCGCCGACGGAAGAACTGCCGCACGGCTGGGTGCGCAAGCCGTTCTTCTCCCGTGAAGGCGCCAATGTCGAGCTGGCGACCGGGGACGGACGGCGGCTGCTGGTGCCCGGCCCCTACGGACAGGGCCCGTTCGTCCGCCAGGCCTTTCATCCGCTGCCCGCGTTCGGCTCGGTACACTCGCTCATCGGGAGCTGGGTCATCGCGGACCAGGCGGCCGGCATCGGCATTCGCGAGGACGACTCGCTCATTACGCGGGATACGGCGCGGTTCGTGCCGCACGCCATCGTCGACTGAACGGGTTCACGGGGGCCGGTTGACCGGCACGGCACTCGCGGCTTCACGCGTGAGGGAGCCGCGCGATTCCCGCGTCACCGCCTGAAGGTGCCGAGCAGAACGCCGGCTCCGATGAACACGCCCCCGGAAGCGCGGTTGAACCAGCGCATGCGGTTTCCTGTTCGCAGCCACGCCGCCAGCCTTGCTCCGCCACCGGCATAGATGAGCATCCAGCAGCTTTCTATGACGGCGAAGGTGATCAGCAGGATCGACGCCTGGGGCGCGAGCGCCTGCCGGCGGTCGATGAACTGCGGGAAGAAGGCGACGCAGAACAGGATGGCCTTGGGGTTCGAGAGCGACACGAGCACGCCGGTGCGATAGCGAGCCCAGCCGTTTGCCGCGAGCGGACGGCTCTCCGTGACCAGTCGCGCATCTGCGGTGCGCCAGACTCTGATGCCCAGATACACGAGGTACACCGCCCCGGCGTACTTGATCACCTGGAACGCGGTCGTCGATGCCACGAGCACCGCACCCAGTCCCCCGATCGAGATCGACAGGATGAGGGCCAGCCCGCTCAGCAGGCCCAACATCGTGCTGGTCGTGCGAGCGAGGCCGTGGTGGATGCCGTGGGTCAGAGACAGCAGCATGTTGGGCCCGGGCGTACCGGAGATCACGAAGACAGCCGCGACATAGGCCAGCCAGATGTTCAATGACATGCTGGCTGGCCTGGTGGGAGTTTGCCCGCGCGGAGCCTGCGCATGCGGCGGCGGCCCATTGCCGGCCGGTCCATCACTGCCGGGCTGCCCCGCAGCTTCAGCGCGAGCCGCTCTCGGCCGGTTTCTTGCCGCCTGCGCCCTTGTCCTCGGCGGCCTTGGAGAAGTCCCCGGCTTTCACGGTGAACAAGGCTTGCGGATGGACGTAGCGACGCAGCGCAGCATCGATCGCCTCCGGAGTGGCCGCGCTGATGCGTTGCTCGAACTTCGCATCCCACATGAAGTCCCGTCCCAGGTACAGGTGGGCGGCGAGCTCGTTCGCGAGATCACGGTCGGTGGATCTCGCCACGATGCGCGACTGAAGCAGGCCGGACTTTGCGTCCGCGATCTCCTTGGCCGTGAAGCCCGACTTCAGGGCACGCTCGATCTCTTCGTGCACGTCGCTCTCGACCTTGCCGATGTTCTGCGGAGCACAGATCGCGTAGACGTAGAACGAGCCGACAGCGTCCAGCGGGTCGGCATTGACGTCGGAGCCCACCGTGTAGCTGACTCCGTCACGCTGACGGATCCGGGTCGCGAGACGCGAGTTCAGGAAGCCGCCGCCGAGAATCGCATTGCCGACCTCCAGAGCCGGATAGGCCGGATCGTCGTCGCGCAATTGCAGCGTCCCTCCGGAGAAGAATACGGCGTTGGCCTTGTCGGGAGTCTCGATGGTCTCGGTCTTCCCGACCGTCGGCTTGTAGACCGCAGCAGCGCGCTCGTAGGGGCTGGAGCTCTTCCAGGACGCGAACGACTGCTCCAAAGCTTTCGTCGCGGCGGCGGAGTCGAAGCTGCCCACCAGCGCGACCTCCCCACTAGAAGCACCATAAAAACGCTGATGGAACTCTTGCAGCTCCTGCGCGGTGACCTTGCTCACAGCGGCGGCCTGCTCATCGAACGTAGGTACGTACCGAAAGTCGCCCGCAGCGTACGGCGAGAGATAGCGCCGCTCGGCCTGCGTCGCCAGCGGCTGCGGCTCGGTCCGCGAGCTGTCGATCTGCGCCAGGCGCTGGCGCTTGATCTCATCCAACTGATCCGCGGGGAAGGTGGGCTGCTGCAGCACCTCGGCAGCCAGGTCCAGCACGGCAGGCAGATTCTGGCGGGTGGTCTCGAACGCAACCGACACGCCGCTCGCATCACCGCCGGCGCTCATGGTCGCGTTGAGATGCGTCAGCTCATCCTGCAGCTGCTGGCGCGTATGCTTCTGGGTTCCGCGCATGAGCATCGCACCGGTGAGCTTGCCGACGTCACCGAGGTTCTGCAGCGACTGCACTTCACCGAAGTGCAGAGCGATGACCCCGCTCACCCGGCCGCCGCGCGATTTGCGCTCCAGGAACGCCGTCTTCAACGAGCCGATCGTGCCGCGCTTGGTGCGCGCCTCGATGTTGGCCGGTGTGGCATCGAAGCGCTCGCCCGCGGCGACCTCCTTGTCCCCCGTGAAGCCTTGCAGCATGGCCATCAGCGGCGGAGCCGACGGAATCACGGCCCGCAGCGGCCTTTCATCGGGAATGAACTCGCCCACGGTCAGATTGGACGGAATGAGGTAGGCGCCCGCCACGCGCTGCACATCGGCGATGGTCACCTTCTTCATCTGGTCGCGATCCCAGAACAGCAGGCGCCAGTCGCCCGCCGCCACGTTCTCGCTCAAGTTGAAGGCCACCTGCTCCGAATTGCTCATCAGGCGCTCGTAGCCGTTGAGCTCCTGCGACTTGACGCGTTGCAGCTCTTCTTCCTTGAACGGCTCGGTGGCCAGTCCCGCGATCAGCTTGTCGAGCGCGGCGCGGGCGGCGGGCAGATCGCCGTCCTTGGTGAGCACGACGCTGAACATCAGGTAGCCGGGATCATGCAGGCTGGCGGCGTTGGCGTTCGCCTGCACGGCCAGCTTGGTCTCGATCAAGTCCTTGTACAGCCGGCCCGCGGGGCGCTCGTTGAGCATTTCGGTCAACAGTCCGATCGCCGCGCTGTCGGCCTGCGCATCCGCTGGGATGTGGAACGACTCGATCAGCACCTTCTGACCGCCCGTACGCCGCAAGGTGACCTCACGCTGACCGTCCTGCGTAGGCTCCTGCGTGTACGGATCCGGCAACACGCGAGTCGGCCGCGGGATGGCGCCGAACACGCGCTCGATATCGCTGAGGGCCTTGGCGGAATCGAAGTTGCCCGCCACGATCAGCACGGCGTTATCGGGTTGATAGTACGTGTGGTAGAACTTCTGCAGGTTGGCGATCGGCACGTTCTCGATGTCCGAGCGCGCCCCGATCGTCGGGTGGCCGTAGTTGTGCCACAGGTAGGCGGTCTCCAGAACGCGCTCGCGCAGAATGTTGGCCGGGTTGTTCTCGCCGCGCTCGTACTCGTTGCGCACCACGGTCATCTCGCTGTCCAGATCCTTCTTCGAGATGTAGGAATTCTCCATGCGATCGGCCTCGAGCCCCAGGGCCCACTCGAGGTTGGCGGGCGTGGACGGGAAAGTCTCGAAGTAATTGGTGCGATCGTCCGAGGTCGTCGCGTTCGCACTGGCGCCATGGCTGGAGATCTCATCCGGAATGTGCGGATGCCGGGGCGTGCCCTTGAAGTTCAGGTGCTCCAGCAGGTGCGCCATTCCCGTCTCGCCGTAGCTCTCGAAGCGGGAGCCCACCTTGTAGGTAATGTTGACGGTCGTAGTGGTGCTCGCATCGTCCGGATACAACAGCACCTTCAGTCCGTTGTCGAGCGTGTACTCGGTGACTCCTTCGATGGTGATGACCTTCTTGGCAACCGACGCGCCGGCCTTGGCAGCGGGGAACTTGGTGGCGGGCGGCGTTGCCGCGGCGGCAGTTGCCGCGGGGATGGCCACAGCTATCAATGAAGCCTGTGCGACGAGCAACACTGCAAAACGTCGCAGGAAGCGAGTACGACTCATTCGACCTCCGTCAGGGAGCGGCTCGAAAAGGGGGCATCCACCGCCCGCTTTGGCGGGCGGCGGGACGTCTGGGTGCGCAATATACCCGGCTTCAGCTTAGGTGGGTCTTAAGATCCAGGGTTCGCCGGTGAAAATGGGACCGGCGCCCCTCTGGCGCGACGCGATGGTTGGCAGCACTAAAGAAACTCGGCCAGATGCTCGTCTGCCGTGCGGTCACCTGTCGACTCACCGTCGTGGGCGCTGCGGCTGCGCGTGCCCGCCCTAACCAGGACGACGAGCATCAGACACATCCAGGCGGACAGGGCCCGCCGACACAGTTCGCCGTGAGAGTCAGGTCAACTCATCTAGTGCGGGAGCGTGAACGCGGCCACGAGCGCGGCAACCGTGAAGCACAGCAGAGTCATCACGCACGCTCCAGCACACCCGTCAGTCGCCGCAGCTTGCGCGCGAGCGACGCGCACCGTGTGCCACGAGCCAACATCTGCGCGATGAGTGGCGCCGCAGTTATCTGCGGGAACCTTGGCTTCAGGTAACGCGAGTCTCAGCGTCACACGATTGAGCTATAGTCCCACGCGACTCAAAGGCGCGCTGCGCTCGGTCAGCCACATCGCGCGGCTTTGCGCCAATACTCAAGCCGACGAAGGAGCCCGCCATGACCCCACAACAGATTGCCTCCCGCCTCGCAGAGCTGTGCCGCCAGGGTCAGTTCGAAGCCGCGCAGAAGGAGTTGTTCGCCGAGGATGCGGTGAGCATCGAACCGCACGAGACTCAACAGTTTCCCAAGGAGACCAAGGGCCTGAAAGCGATTCTGGAAAAGGGCCACCAATGGGAGTCCACGGTTGAGAAGATCCATGGCTGCACGGCTTCGGCCCCGCTCGTGGCCGGCAACGCGATTGCCATGACCCTGGCGATGGATGTGACGATGAAAGGTCAGGGGAGGATGAAGATCGAGGAAGTCGCGGTCTACGAAATCAACAAGGACGGCAAGATCGCTTCAGAGCAGTTCTTCATGTAGGTGACCCTCAGGAGGCGGGTTCCGCGCCCCATGCGGGACCCGTTCCCCCCTCTGCCGCTGAACGATCAATGGGAGCTCGGCGCTGCGGTCGCCGCCAGGAACGAACTGGGCCCGGTAGGATTCGAACCTACGACCAAGGGATTCACTGTCGCCCCGGCGTTTCCGCCGGGAGTGGACTATCTCTTCACCCGCGCATGCTCAGTTTCAAAGCGTGCGGGAGGGTGCGGGATGCTCGAAGCCTGTCATCAAGGGCGTCTCGGTCATCGAGCCGACTGTGGCGAGTCGGATCGGCGTACCAGCCCCCAGGTAGTCTCTGCACCTTCCGCCGGTGTACCGGCGGCTCGGCTCAGGATTGCCATGAGCTGCGGTGAGGCAGCTCGAAGGTTCCCCTGAATTCATCCCGTCCACTTCGCGCGTTTCCGCGCGAAGGCACCATTATCGATGAGTCCCCTGCACTAACCGCTGTGCTACAGGCCCAACGGGAGGAATTGTATCAGCCGGCGGGCATTGCTCGGTGCTTACGCGCCTCGCGCCTTCGGGGCCGCCCTGTCGGGCGGATGCCCCCCAGGGCACCCTGGAGCCAGACGATGGCCGGGAGACTGGCGGGCGGACCGGGCGGTGCTGCCGGGGGAGTGCGGCCATGGTGCGCGGACACCGGCGGAACGAAAACCGCTCCACCCTATTGGCCATAGAGTGGGGCAACGCTAGCATGAGCACCGACCCCCTACCGCCGCCCATTTCCCGGAGACCTCAGCTCATGAAGCTCTACTTCACCCCCGGCGCCTGCCCGCTCGCTGCGAATATCGCCCTGCACGAGGCCGGCGTGCCGTTCGACCTGGTCAAGGTGGACCTGGCCACCAAGAAGCTCGAGGACGGCTCCGATTTCAACGCCGTGAACCCCAAGGGATACGTACCGGCGTTGCGCCTGGACAGCGGCGAGGTGCTGACCGAGAACGCGGCGATTCTCCAGTACATTGCCGACCGCAATCCGGGTGCAAAGCTGCTCCCGGCCTCCGGGCTGGAGCGTTACGAGGCCATCGGCTGGCTGGCCTTCGTGAACGCGGAGATTCACAAGGCCTTCTCGCCCTTGTTCGGACACGGGATCGACGATGCCGTGAAAGCCTTTGGGCGTGCCAATGCGATCAAGCGCCTGAGCTACGTCAATGACGCTCTCGGCTCCAAGAAGTACCTGACCGGTGATCAGTTCACGGTCGCCGATGCTTATCTGTTCGTGATACTCAACTGGGGCGCGCATGTGGGCATCGACATTGGCCAGTGGCCCAACCTCAAGCGCCTGCAGAGTACCGTGGGTGCACGGCCGAACGTGGTTGCGGCCCTGAAGGCAGAAGGGCTCATCCACTAAGACCCTCCAGGGGAGACGCAACCATGCCTTCGCTCGCGCAGAAGCTGGCGGCAGGTGTTTCCGTCGCGGTGCTGGCATGTGCCGGCGCCGCACCGGCGATGGCGGCCATTCCGACCACCCAGAAGCAGTACCGCCTCACTCGCGGCGGCGAAAGCGGGCCTTTTCAGCTCCAGATGGTCGACGCGCCGGTCCGCGCTCCGGGACCGGGAGAGGTGCTCGTCCAGGTACACGCGGCATCGCTCAATCGGCACGATGTGTTCGTGTTGAACGGGCAGATGACGAGACTCAAGAGCGTAGTCCCGCTGTCAGACGGCGCGGGCGAAGTCGTCGCGGTGGGTACGGGAGCCAAGCGCTTCCACGTGGGCGATCATGTCGCGGCGCTTTTCTTTCAGGGCTGGGTCAGCGGCCGTCCTCCGAATGTCGCCGGGACCGTGCTGGGGAGTGACCTCGACGGAATGCTCACCCAGTACATTACTTTGAACGAGCAGAACCTGGTGAAGCTCCCCTCGAACCTCTCATACGAGGAAGGCGCGACGCTGCCGTGCGCGGGAGTCACTGCGTGGAACGGACTCGTGACCACCGGCCACATGCAGCCCGGCGACTATGTCCTGCTCGAGGGAACCGGAGGTGTCTCGATCTTCGGTCTGCAGTTCGCGGTGGCCGCCGGCGCCAAGCCGATCATCACCAGCTCACACAATGAGAAGCTGGAACGGGCGAAAAAGCTCGGCGCCATCGGAACCGTCAACTACAAGACCACTCCCGATTGGGAGAAGAGCGTACGTCAGATCACCGGCGGTGAAGGCGTGCAGGAAGTGTTGGAAGTCGGCGGAAAGGACTCGCTGCCGCATTCCCTCGCCACTCTCGGCAGGGGCGGACACATTGCGCTCATCGGCGGCTTGGGTGGCTTTGGAGGTGAGATCCCCGCGACTTCACTGATGGGGGCCGGTATCACCGCCAGCGGAATCTACGTGGGGTCGCGTGAGAACTTCGAGGCCATGAACGCGTTCATCGAGAAGCACCACATCAAGCCTCTCGTGGACAAGGTCGTGGACTTCAAGGACGCGAAGCAGGCCTTTGATCTGATGGAAGCGGACGACTTCATGGGGAAGATCGTCGTCAAGATGTAGGCGGGCCGCAGCGGCGATCGCCACACACTTGGGTGCCGATGTGAGCTTCGCTCGAAGCGGCACGATACCCTTCCGAGTGAATGACAGGCGCCGGCTCACTGAGGCCGCCGGCGCACACCGCGCGTCGCCTGGGCCTCCAGGGGATTCTCCGGCCAGTAGTGCTTCGGATATCGGCCGCGCATATCCTTGCGCACGTCGGCGTACGACCCGCGCCAGAATCCCGCCAGGTCGCGCGTCACCTGAACGGGACGCTGCGCGGGCGAGAGCAACTTGAAAGTGACGGGAACCTGGCCGTTGCCGATGCGCGGCGTCTCCTGGAGTCCGAAAACCTCCTGCAGTCTCACGGACACGACTGGAGCGCTCTCATCGAGATAGTCGACACGGATATTGGAGCCGCTCGGCACCTGCAGATGTGAGGGAGCGAGCCGATCGAGATCGCGTTGTTGCTCCCAGCTCAGCAGCCCCCGAAAGATGTCGACAATCGACAGGCGCGCCAGGTGATCGCGTCGAGTGACACCATCGAGCCACGGCGCGAGCCAGCCGTCCAGCGATTGCGCAAGGGCGGCATCGGACACCTCGGGCCAGGGCGGATCCCCGACGTCTGCAGGCTGGCGAGCGTTACGCCGCGCAAACTCAATGCGAGCCTGGAGATCGCGCGCATCCCGCGTCCATGGCAGCACCGCGATCCCCAGCTCGCGAACGCCTTGCAACATCGCTGCCCTGGCCGCATCCGCGGGCACGCTGGGCAACGGTTTCTCTTCTAACACGATCTCATCGAGCTTGACGACGCGGCGAGCAATCACGGCCTGCTCACGCGAGTTCCACTCAATGGACTCGCTCCGCTGCAGGCGCTCGGGCACGTACTCCTCCAGATCGTCACGGCCTATGGGAGCAGCCAACAGGATGCGTGCATCCCGGTCAGTGTCATCGAGATCCACGGCCACGATCAGCTCGTGCTTCGCGAGGGCCTGCGCTTCCTCAAAGTGTGCACCACGGCCGTTCGCCAGCGTGTAGGCGCCATGCGAGCCGGCACGGCGGCGCCCGATGCGATCGGGATACGCAAAGGCAAGGAGAATGCCTGCATAGTCGACCTCGCGACGATTGCGGGCGGGGGCGGCCGCCGACGCGTGGCCGCGCGCATCCGCCTGTGCGGTCTTGCCGCGAGGGGTGTCGGGCGGGGAGTCACCGCGGGGCGCGCCCAGTTGGCGCACAAGATCGCGTGCAGCACTCCGCGCACGGTGCAATGCGTAGCGATCTATCTGTGCGACATCGGAGGTACCTCGGAGCAGTTCGATCCGAGTCGTAACATCGGCATCGCGCGAGCCCGAGGAGCCCCGCAGCACATCGCGGTCCGACAATAAAGCGGCCAGATCAGCCGCAAGCGGCAAACAACCCATCTCCCTTGCACGTAGCAACATATGAGAGAGGCGCGGATGAACCCCCAGATCGCCCATCTCGCGGCCGTGCGGAGTAATGCGACCACTCGCATCCAGCGCGCCCAGGTGGGCAAGCAAGTCGCGCGCGCTCGCAAGCGTCGCCGCAGGAGGCAGGTCGAGCCATCGCAAGCGACCTGCGTCGCGAGCACCCCAGCGTGCGAGCTCCAGCGCCAGAGGAACGAGATCGGCGTCGGCGATTTCGGCGGGAGAGAAAGGCGCCAGGCTGCGCTGCGAGCCCTCGCTCCACGCGCGATACGCCACGCCCGGTCCGAGGCGCCCCGCCCTGCCCTGACGTTGATCGGCAGAGGCGCGGGAAATGCGCTGCGTCTCCAGTCGGCCCATGCCGGTGGATGCATCGAACACGGAGCGCCGGACGAGGCCGGAGTCGACAACGACACGCACGCCCTCGATAGTCAGGCTGGTCTCCGCGATGTTGGTCGCCAGGACGACCTTGCGTACGCCCGAGGGCGCGGGCAGCAGCGCGGCGTCCTGCTCCTCCGCGGTCAGCTCGCCAAAAAGAGGCCACACGCGCACCGAGCCTGCAAGATCACCCGATTGAAGCAGCGACTGGACACGCCGAATCTCTCGGGCGCCTGGCAGAAACACCAGGATGTCACCCGGCTCTTCGCGCAGAGCCCGATGAATGAGCTGGGTGACGAGCTTCTCAGGGGTCTCCACGGCCCCACTGGGAGCCCGCGTCGCGACGCCGGGGAGCAATGGCATCCCCTTGCCCGCATACCGCGACTCCACCGGGAACAGGCGCCCTTCAGCGCTGACGATCGGGGCCGGCCTGCTCGTGCCCGGGCCCCCGCCCAGCATCTTCGCGACCGCCTCCCCATCCAGCGTCGCTGACATCACTAGGATCCTGAGATCAGAGGAGAGGTTCTCCCGTGCGTCGAGAGTCAGCGCGAGTCCAAGATCCGCCTGCAGGCTGCGCTCGTGGAACTCGTCGAAGATGACCGCAGCGAAATCCTCGAGAGCCGGATCGTGCTGCAACATGCGTGTCAGGACGCCTTCGGTAACCACCTCGATTCGAGTCTCGCGCGACACGCGAGTGTCCATTCGCATCCGATAGCCCACAGTTCGACCGACGCTCTGCCCGAGCGTCTGCGCCATCCGCTGCGCTACGGCCCGCGCCGCGAGCCGGCGAGGCTCCAGCATCATGATGCGTTTGCCGCGTGCCCACCCGGCCTCCAGCAGCACCAGAGGAACGACGGTGCTCTTGCCCGCGCCCGGCGGCGCCTGCAAAACGGCCGACGGGCTCGCTTCAAGTGCCTCGAGCAGTGAGGGGACTACGGCATCGATCGGAAGGCCGGACTTCACCAGGCTCACTCACTCTCGATCGGGAGGCCACCTGTGATGGGCCCGGACTTCACCAGATCCTGACCCGCTCCTGTGGCGGCAAGTACAACTGGTCCCCCGGCTTCACATCGAACGCGGCATACCAGGCATCGATGTTACGCACCACGCCATTGACGCGAAACTTCGCCGGACTGTGCGGATTGCTCATCACCTGCGAGCGCAGCTGCTCGTCGCGATTGAGCGTCCGCCACGCCTGTGCCCAGGACAAAAAGAACCGCTGATCGCCGCTGAGACCGTCGAGCACCGGCGGCTTGCGGTCCTTCAAAGAGCGATGATAGGCCGCGTAAGCCACACTCACGCCGCCGAGATCGCCGATGTTCTCTCCGAGGGTGAGGCGACCGTTGACCTTGAGATCAGGGAACACGACATAGTCGGAATACTGGTCGGCGAGCCGGCTCACCAGCTTCTTGAACGCGGCCTCATCCGAAGGTTGCCACCAGTTGCGCAACACACCGCGCGCATCCGACTTCGCTCCCTGATCGTCGAAGCCATGCCCCATCTCGTGGCCGATGACGGCGCCGATGGCCCCGTAGTTGACGGCATCGTCCGCGTTGGGATCGAAGAAGGGCGGCTGGAGGATGGCCGCGGGAAACACGACTTCGTTGAACGTCGGGTTGTAATAGGCGTTGACCGTCTGCGGCGTCATCACCCACTCGCCGCGATCCGTGGGCTGACCGAGCCGCTTCTGCTCGCGCCACCACTCGAACTCGTCCGAGCGCTGGGCATTGCCGAAGGCATCGCCCGGCTGGATCTCCAGAGCCGAGTAGTCGCGCCAGTGATCGGGGTAGCCGATCTTCGGATGGAAGGCGGCGAGCTTCTCCAGGGCGAGCTTCTTCGTGTCGGCACCCATCCACCTCAGGTGCTGGATGTCGTACGCGTATGCCGCGCGCAGATTTTCCACCAGCGCGAGCACCTTCGCCTTGGACGCCGGCGGGAAATGCCGCTCCACGTAGAGCTGGCCGAGAGCTTCACCCAGATCCTCGTTGAGAGCGGCAATCGCGCGCTTCCAGCGTACCTGCTGTTCCTGCTGCCCGTTCAGGGTGCGCCCGTAGAACTCGAATCTCTCCTGGTCGAATGCCTTCGGAAGCACGTCGGCCGCGCCGGCGAGATAGTGATACATGAAGTAGGCACGCCACTGGGCCACCGGCACGCTGCGGAATTGCTTTGCCAGGCCCTCGACCGCATCGAGCTCCCGGACGACGAACTGCTTCTGGTCCTGCAGACCGGCCGCCTCCAGCAACGGCCCCCAGGCGAAGCCCGGAGCCAGCTGTTCCAACTCCTCGCGGGTGCGCAGGTTGTAGGTGAGATCGCGTTCGCGCCGCTTGGCGGCCGGCCAGTGAAGGCGGGCTATCCCCGTCTCGATCTGCAGGATCGATTGCGCATCGGCGGCGGCGTCGTGATCTCCGGCGAGCGTCAACATGCGCTGCACGTGCGCGACGTATTTCTGACGCAGCGTGACGAACACCGGCTCGTCCTTGAGGTAGTAGTCGCGATCGGGCATCGCCAGTCCGCTCTGGGTGATGAACACGATGTAGCGGTCGGGGTCTTTAGGATCGGTGCTGATATAGATCTGGATGGGCGCTTTCACATCCAGGTCGCGCCTGCCGATGAGGCGCGCGAGCTCCTCGTAGGTGTGCGCCGACTCGATCGCCTGCAGGGCCGGCTGCGCCTGGGTCAGCCCGGCCCGCTCGATCGCATCGGTATCCACGTAGCTGCGATAGAAGTCGCGAATCTTCTGCTGCGGACTGCCGGGAGCCGCATCTGCGGGGATCGCCTCGATGATCTGCTTCAGATCGCCGCGGGCCCGCTCGTCCAGCTCCGCGAACACTCCCCAGCTCGTACGGTCCGGCGGGATGGTGTTGGTATCGAGCCAATGGCCGTCGGCGTAGCGAAAGAAGTCATCGCCCGGCTTCACGCTGGTGTCGTGGCTGGCCAGGTCCAGGCCGAAGTCGCCGTACTGGGCATGCGCTGGGGTCGGCCGGGAAGGAACGCGGTTCGCGAAGCTCCCCTTTGCCGGCGCCCCCGGCGCCGCAGCCCCGGAAGCCGATTGCGAGGGTGCGTGTGTGCAGCCGAGCAGAACCCCGGTGCAAAGCAGGCCGAGCATGGCGGTCCTGACCATTCGTCGATCTCCTCGAGATTTCATGAACGCAGAAAGGCCGCGGCAAATACCAGCCAACCCGCGATCAGAGCGAGCCCCCCGATGGGTGTGACGACACCCAGCAGGCGGGGAGCGTTGAACGTGAGCGCATAGAGACTGCCTGAGAACAGCAGGATTCCCACCAGCACCAGGCCGGCGGCCCAGTGCAGCAGGGGCGCATCGATCGAGCGCAAGGCGAGCCCGATGCCGAGCAGCCCGAGCGCGTTGAAGAAGTGATAGCGGACGGCCGTCTCATAGACCTGCAGCCGATCCGGCGGCAGGCTCTTGAGGGCGTGGGCCCCGAAGGCGCCGCAAGCGACAGCGAGCGCCAGTAGCAAACCCGCCACGGCGAGTGTTCTGCGTGCGTCCACGTCGCACTCTTCAGGTATTGCGATCGCCGCCGAGCAATGGCTTGATCAGATCGAGCGGCAGGGGGAATACGATGACCTGGGTGCGCTCGTGGGAAATATCCGCGAGCGTTTGCAGATAGCGGAGCTGCATGGCGCTGGGCTGCTGCGCCAGCGACTGCGCGGCGGCGACGAGCTGCTGCGCCGCCTGCGCCTCGCCTTCCGCGTGGATGATCTTCGCGCGACGCGTGCGTTCTGCCTCGGCCTGCTTGGCCATCGCGCGAACCATGGTCTCGTCGAGATCGACATCCTTGATCTCCACGTTCGCCACCTTGATGCCCCAGTTCTCGGTGTTCTGGTCGAGGATCGTCTGAATGTCGGCGTTGAGCTTGTCGCGCTGCGACAGCAGATCGTCCATCTCGTGCTGTCCGAGCACCGAGCGCAACGTCGTCTGCGCGACCTGGCTGGTGGCATCGAAGGCATTGGCAACCTGAATGATCGCTTTGCCCGGATCGACGACGCGGAAGTAGACGACCGCGTTGACCTTCACCGACACGTTGTCGCGTGTAATGACGTCCTGCTTCGGCACGTTGAGCACCACGACGCGCAGGTCGACCCTGCGCATGCTCTGTGCAAAAGGAATCACGGTGATGATGCCCGGCCCCTTGATGCCGGTGAACCGTCCGAAGGTGAACATCACGCCGCGCTCATACTCGTTCAGCACTTTCAGGACGCTGAAAATGATCAGCAGGATGATGATGACGACGATCGCCGCAGCTGGCATGACGCTCTCCTGATGATTCAGATCGGCTCGACCCACACGGTCAGGCCTTCCACTTTCGCGATTCGCACGGCCTGGCCGGCCTGCAGCGGCAGGCCGCTGCGCGCATTCCACAGCTCCCCGCCGTAGCGCACCACTCCCTTACCCTCGAACCAGCCGCCGACGACCTCGGCTTTCTCCCCGAGCATTCCCTGCATCCCGGTGACGACGCGGTGACCGCGGGAGCGCGCCGCCATCCAGGCGATGGCCAGCACGATGAGGCCGCCGAGCGTGGCGATCGAGGCGATCAGGGACAGGCCGATGCTCATTCCCGGAACTTCCCTGTCGAAGAGAATGAGCGAGCCGATGATGAACGCAATCAGACCTCCGAGCCCGAGCGAGCCGTAGGCCGGGAAGAAGAACTCCGCGACGATCAGCCCGACGCCCAACGCCACCAGCGCCAGTCCGGCATAGTTGACCGAGAGGATCTGGAACGCGAACAGCGCCAGCAGCAGGCAAATGGTGCCGACCACTCCCGGCAGCACGACGCCGGGATTGTACCCTTCCAGCAGCAGGCCGTAGATGCCGATGAGCATCAGCCCATAGGCAATGGTCGGGTTGGTGATCACGGCCAGGAACTGCGTGCGCCAGTCGGGCGCCAGGTGCACGACCGGCAGGTTGCGTGTGCTGAGCTTGACGGTCCGCTCGCCGATGCGCACCTCGCGCCCGTCGATCTGCGAGAGCAGATCCGGAACGTCGCGCGCGATGAGATCGATCACCTTCTGCTGCAGCGCCGCGCTCGATGTCAGGCTCGCCGCTCCGCGGACCGCCGACTCGGCCCAATCGGCATTCCGGCCGCGCAACTCTGCCAGCCCGCGGATGTACGCGACCGCATCGTTGATGACTTTGCGCTCCATCGCCGTGCGCGGCACGGGCGCGGCCGGCTTCGCCGCGGCTTCGTCATGGTCAGCCGCCGGCCGGCTGTCCGTGGGTTTGCCGGCAGCGGGTTTGCTGCCGGCGGATTTGCCGTCACCAGCATCCGGCTTGGGGGTCGGCGGCTCGGCGGGAGTGGGGTTCTGCGGCTCGGCAGGCTCCTCGCCGCCGATGGAAACCGGCGTCGCCGCTCCGAGGTTGGTCGCCGGCGCCATCGCAGCGATGTGACTGGCGTAGAGGATGTAGGTGCCGGCGCTCGCGGCACGCGCGCCCGGCGGCGTGACATAACTTACAACAGGAATATGCGACGCAAGGATCGCGCGAATGATGTCGCGCATCGAGGTATCGAGGCCGCCCGGAGTATCCATCTCCAGGATGACGAGCGGATCGCCGTTCGCCTCAGCCGCTTCGAGTCCGCGGACGATGTAGCGCGAGGTCGCAGGACCTATCGCACCATTGATCTCGAGAACGGCTGCAACGCCCGCACGGGGCGCGCCGGGCGCAACGGCTGGCAGGCCTGCACCGGGCGTTACCGGCGTACCCGCGGCAGAGGCGCCAGCGGCTGTCGGTGTGTCGGCCGCAACCATCGTTGCGGACGTCGCCGCGCAGGTGACCGCGATCGCCCACAGCAGACCGACACGAAGGGACTTCACAATGCGCACCCTACTCCCAGCGCAAACGGGATGGCAACTTGAGCTCAGCGCGGTTTTGGACCCCTGGACGTTGGCGACGCTCCGGTGGGCGACGCTCCGGTGGGCGACGCTCCGCTTCCCGCCGATCGCTCCGCGATTCCCGCCGATCGCTCCGCGATTCCCGCCGATTGCTTCGCAATTCCCGCCGGGGCCGGTGCAGCGCAACGCGTTGGCGACGGCCCTCGTGCCGCCGATGCCTGCGGCGCCGGCGGAACGTGCGGCAGGCCTGTGTGCTGCGTGCGGAACGGATGCCCGGCGGCGCGCCGGCCTTCCGGAGTCTCGCCGGTGCCGGCGGGCTGGTAGGCGGGCACCAGCTGATGCTTGCCGGAGCCGATCAGGTCCGCCCGCCCCATGCGTCGCAACGCTTCGCGCAGCAGGGGCCAGTTGTTGGGATCGTGATAGCGCAGAAACGCCTTGTGCAGGCGCCGCACCTTCAGGCCCTTCGGGATGAGCACTGCCTCGCTGGCGCGCGTGATGCGCTTGAGCGGATTCTTCCCGGAGTGATACATCGCGGTCGCGGTTGCCATCGGCGAAGGCAGGAAGGCCTGCACCTGGTCGGCACGGAAGCCGTTCTTCTTCAGCCACAGGGCGAGCTCGAGCATGTCCGTATCGCTGGTGCCCGGATGCGCAGCGATGAAGTAAGGGATGAGGTACTGCTGCTTGCCCGCTTCCTTCGAGTAGCGGTCGAACAGCTCCTTGAAGCGGTAGTACGCCCCGACGCCCGGCTTCATCATCTTCGACAGCGGTCCCTCGGCGAGCGCCTCCGGCGCGATCTTGAGGTATCCGCCGGTGTGGTGCTGGGCGAGCTCCTTCACGTACTGCGGAGACTCGATCGCGAGGTCGTAGCGTACCCCCGAGGCGATCAGGATCTTCTTGATCCCCGGGAGCTCGCGGGCGCGGCGATACAGCTGGACCAGCGGCGCGTGGTCGGTGTTCAGGTTGGGACAGATGCCCGGATACACGCAGGAAGGCCGGCGGCAGGCGCTCTCGATCTCGCGACTCTTGCAGGCCAGCCGGTACATGTTGGCCGTCGGGCCACCCAGATCGGAAATCACTCCGGTGAATCCGGGCGCGTGATCGCGAACCTGCTGGATCTCGCGGATCACCGAATCCTCGGAGCGGCTCTGGATGATCCTGCCTTCGTGCTCGGTGATGGAGCAGAAGGTGCATCCGCCGAAGCAGCCACGCTGGATGGCCACCGAGAAGCGGATCATTTTGTAGGCGGGAATGTTGGCCTTGCCGTACAGCGGATGCGGCTGACGCCTGTAGGGCCGCTCGTACACCCAGTCCATCTCCCGCGTCGTGAGCGGAATCGGTGGCGGGTTGAGCCAGACATCCACGTCGCCGTGGCGCTGCACGAGCGCGCGAGCGTTACCGGGGTTGGCTTCCAGATGCAGGATGCGAGAGGCATGCGCGTACAGCACGGGGTCGGAGCTCACCTGCTCGTAGGAGGGCATCCGAATCACACTGTGCTCGCGGTCCACGTTCTTCACGCGACGCACGAAGCGCACGACTCGCTCCTGCGGGGTGCCCTGTTGACCGTGCGCCAGTGCGGAGTCGCCATGCGATACGGCAGTGTCGGCCAGCGGTGCCGAGTCGCGCTGCGATACGTCGGCGCCAGCTGATGTTTCCGCCACCGCGTCGGCGGCCGCCGGTGTCGCTCCCGTCATCGCGTAGGGATCGACGGGCGGATTCAGGGGACCGGGTGCATCCAGGTGCGCCGAGTCGATTTCGATCCAACCCTCCGGAGTCTGCTTGCGCACGAATGCCGTGCCACGCAGATCCGTGATCGCCGCGATGTGCTCTCCGGCCGCCAGCCGATGGGCGATCTCGCAGATCTGGCGCTCGCCGTTGCCATACACCAGCAGGTCGGCCTTGGCATCGAGCAGGATCGAGCGGCGGACCTTCTCCGACCAGTAGTCGAAATGGGCGATGCGGCGCAGCGAAGCCTCGATGCCGCCGATGACGACCGGCACGTCCTTGAAGGCTTCGCGTGCGCGTTGCGTGTAGACGATGACGGAGCGATCCGGTCGTCTGCCGCCCTCGCCGCCGGGTGTGTAAGCGTCATCGCTGCGTACGCGCCGATCGGCGGTGTAGCGGTTGACCAGGGAGTCCATGTTGCCGGCGGTGACGCCGAAGAACAGGTTCGGTCGTCCCAGAGCTGCGAAGGGCGCGGCGCTGTGCCAATCCGGCTGCGCGAGGATCCCCACCCGGAAGCCCTGCGCTTCGAGCACCCGCCCGACGATAGCCATGCCGAAGCTGGGGTGGTCGACGTAGGCGTCGCCCGTGACCAGAATGACATCGCAGCTGTCCCAGCCGAGGGCCTGCATCTCCTCGCGCGACATGGGCAGAAACGGGGCGGTACCGAAGCGTTCGGCCCAATGTCTGCGGTAGGAAGTGATGTCGCGGGCGCTCTGCATGGGGGGCGGGATTAGACACCCGGCCCCTCCTGGGCGCCAGGGGGTCGGCGGCGCCAGCGTGGGCCCGGCAGGCGCACCCGGGCCCGGGGGTCAGTGGCGCTGGCATGAGCCGCGGCCTCTCCCGGGCCTCAGGGGGTCAGTGGCGCTGGCGTGAGCCGCGGCCTCTCCCGGGCCTCAGGGGGTCAGTGGCGCTGGCGTGAGCCGCGGCCTCTCCCGGGCCTCAGGGGGTCAGTGGCGCTTGTCCGGGGCGCCGGTCTCGGGGTGCTGGCGAGCCTGCGGCGAAGCTTCCAGCTTGCGCAGCGCCTCGGTGAGGCCGGGAATGCGGTCCGAGCCGACCGGGACCTTGAGGCTGGCGCCGGCGAAATCCTCGCCGATCGGCTGGGTGCGCCCGCCCAGGCACCCGGCCAGAAAGCCCTCGGCGACCGCATAGAACGAGATCCGGTTCTGCGGCCGGCCGAAGCCGTGGCCCTCGTCGGGGTAGAGCACATAAGTGACCGGCAGGTGCTTGGCCTGCATCGCGGCCACGATCTGATCGGACTCGGCCTGTTTCACCCGCGGATCGTTGGCTCCCTGCGCGATCAGCAGCGGCCGCGAGATCCGCTGGGCCTGAGTCAGGGGTGAACGGGATTTCAGCAGCTCCCGGCCTTCCTCGGTGCGGGGGTCGCCGATGCGGTGCGCCATGTCCTCGAAGGCCGCCTTCCAGTAGGGCGGAATCGAAGCCAGCAGCGTCTGCAGATTCGAGGGGCCCACGATGTCGACCCCGCACGCGAAACGATCGGGGGTGAACGTGAGACCGACGAGCGTCGCATAGCCGCCGTAGGAGCCCCCGTAGATGGCGACCTTGTCGGCTGTAGCGATCTTCTCGCGCACCGCCCAATCGACGGCGTCCAGCAGGTCATCCTGCATCCGGCCGGCCCACTCGCCATCGCCGGCGTTCAGGAATTTCTTGCCGAGGCCGGTGGAACCTCGATAGTTGACGGACAGAACGGCGTAGCCGCGGTTCGCAAGCCACTGGTGCTCGGGGTTGAAGCCGTAGCTGTCGCGCGCCCACGGACCTCCGTGCACATCCAACACCATCGGCAGCGGATGACTCGGACGACCCGAGGAGCTCGGGTCCGTGCCCGGTGGCAAGGTCAGGTACGACACCAGTGTGAGCCCGTCTCGCGAGGGAATCTCCACTGGCTTCATTGGCTGCAGCGGGGCGCCTGCCAGCTCGGGGCGACTGTCGAACAGCTTTGTCACCTTGCCCGTTGCGCGCTCATAGGAGTAGGTCGTCATCACCTTCACCGGATCGTCGACGACGACGATCCAGCGCCGGTCATCCAGAGTCCGGCTCACCAGCTGAAACTGCGGACCGAGCGCCGCTGTCAGGCGTGCGATGTCCTTGCCCACGTCATCCGAGCCGTCCGGCAGCGGGTGGGTCTCATCGGTCAGGTACTCGACGGCATAGGCCTGCGGCCGGCGGGTGCGCGGCTGCAGCCAGACGTCGGAGATGTCTGCCTTCTCGCTCTGCGCCAGCACGGTCTGTTGCGCCGTGGCGAGATCGACCCGCACCAGGGCTGCAGTGTTGCGGCCCACCGAGCTGAGGATCAGCGCCGTGTTGCCGCCCTGCTCCACCACGAGCGGCTGAAAGGTCAGGCTGTCGGCCTGGCCGTACTTCAGAAGGCTGACCCAGCCGTGCCCGGTGTGCCGAAACAACTCGCCGCCGCCGTCCGCGAGCGTCTTCACTGCCAACCGCGGGTGCAGCTGCAGATCCTCCAGATAGCCGGCGAACTGCTGATCGTTGCGCTCGACCAGCTTGCGCTCGCCGCTGGCAACATCGATCTCATAGAGATCGTGCCACTCCGGATCGCGGTCGTTGAGGCCGATGAGCGCGATGGTGGGTCGCTCCGGAGACAGCCCGACGATCTCGGCACGCACCTTGTCGAGCGGCGTCAGATCGATCTGCCGCCCACTATCGACAGCGACGCTGTAGACGCGCCAATTCTCATCCCCGGCTTCGTCCTGCAGGAACAGCACGTGCCGGCTGTCACCTGCCCACAGGTGTTGGCGGATACCGCGCTTGCGATCGTGGGTGATCGGCTTCGCCTGCGCCAGGCTGCCCGCCGGGGCAAGCCACACGTTCAGCACTCCGTCCTCGGGAGCGAGGAAGGAGATGTATCGGCCATCGGGGCTGAGGCGCGCCTGTGCCTTGACAGGATTGCCGAACAGCGCGGAACGCGAAATCAAGGCAACGGTCGTTGGAGTTGCTTCAGTGCGCATCGGGGAACTCATCGCAAGCATTGCGGCGAGCAGCAGCGCCGCTGCCCTCAATACAACAGCACCTCTTTGCGCTCGGTCAACCACGCGGTCTCATCCGGTATCGTGAGCGCATCGAGGTCGCCGGGCGTGGCGGCCGGATCATCGACCCAGCGACGCAGCAGATCGCTTCCGTTGATGACGTCGATGGCCAGCCGAGCCTGCTCGTACTCGTACGGGAAGTCCCGCCAGATCCCGTAGTCGGGTCGCAGGCGGCGCAAGGCCTTGAATGCGAGGGCGTAGAGGCGCCACGGCCGGAAAGTCTCATGATCGTAATAGGCGGCATCCTCGACGTGCACCTGGAAGCCCGCACACAGCTTGCCGACGTGCTTGTGGAACGTCGGCTCGAACCAACAGGGCCGCAGCCGGCAGCCTCGCAACCACCCCGGCGCGAGCGCGCGCATTTCGGCAAGCAGCGCGGGCACATCCAGATCGGGAGCGCCCAGCACCTCCAACGGTCGAGTCGTGCCGCGTCCCTCCGAGAGCGTGGTTCCCTCGAGCATGACCGAGCCGGGATAGCAGCGAGCCATCCACAGGTTGGGTGCATTGGGGCTCGGGTTGACCCAGGTGCGCTGGCCGACGGGCCAGCCGTAGCCGAACGGGTTGGTCGGCTGCCAGCCCTCCATCGGAATGACCTGGCAGTCGACATCGAGGCGCAACGTCGCGATGAACCAGTGCGCCAGCTCCCCCAGGGTCAATCCATGCCGCATGGGAATGGCACCGGCACCGACGAAGCTCTCGCAGCCGGGCCTGAGTTTCATCCCTTCCACCGGGCGTCCGATGGGGTTGGGGCGGTCGAGAATCCATATCGCTTTGCCTCTGGCCGCCGCTTCCTCGAGCACGTAGCGCAGTGTGGTCACGAACGTGTAGATGCGGCAGCCGACATCCTGCAGATCAACGAGCAAGACATCGAAGGTATCCATCATGGGTGCGGTGGGGCGCCGCACAGTCCCGTACAGGCTGAACACCGGGATGCCATGGATCGGATCGGTGAAATCCGCCGACTCCACCATGTTGTCCTGCTTGTCCCCGCGAAGGCCGTGCTGAGGCCCGAAGGCCGCACTCAGCCGCACGCCTCCTGCCGCAGCCAGCGCATCGAGGGAGTGCACCAGGTTACGGGTCACGGAGGCAGGATGGGCCAGCAGCGCGACGCGGCGGCCGGCCAGCGGCCTGCGCAGCTCGGGCTCTTCTATCAGGCGATCGATGCCGAACTTCATGGGGAGATCTCGAGTGCGAATGCAGCAGGGTGGTGAAAATCCGGTTTGCCCGGCGGGTGGCGCTGTGCCCAGTAGGACACCCGGGCGTCATTGTCTTCAATGACGGCGGCGAGCGCGATGCGTACGGGTGTCGCGGTCTGACGGGCTTCGCGGATGGCCGAGACCGCAATGACCGCTTCGACCTGCAGCGCCGTCGTTTCGCGAGCGACGCGCGTTGTCGGAACACCGACGCCATCGGCCGGCGTCATGCCCGTGCGGTAGGCAGAGAACCGATAGGCAGCCCACTCGCCGGAGGGTGAGAAATTGAGCTCGTAGTATCCAGGTGACTCGTCGGTCAGCAGGAAGGCCTCGAAGCAGGTGTGCTTCCAGAGCTCGTCGGCCCGCTGCGCCGTCCGCGGTGAGGGAATGCGCAGACGCGCCAGATCCCCTTGCAGGACGTACTCGATCTCGAGCAGGTCGGGTTCTCGCAGCTGCACGCGGACCTGCAAGGTGCGAATCGCATCGCACGGCGTGGCAGGGTGAGCCGTCAGAGAGGCTGTCTGTTGCGCAGGCATTGCGCATTCTACGACGGGGGTCGACTGTGTCATATTGGACTCCTTGATAAGGCCCGGCAGGCGTGCCCCGCATGCGAGGCACCCGCGGAACAGCATGGGAATGAGGGCTTCTGTGGCGGACGCGTCGTGGGACGTTGTGATCATCGGGGCGGGCGTCGCGGGACTCGCGGCGGGTGCGGACCTTGCGTCCAGGGGCCATTCGGTCTTGATCCTGGAGGCGCGCGACCGCGTCGGCGGGCGCGTGTGGACGCGCCACGAGCCCGAGCTGTCCGTGCCCGTCGAGCTCGGGGCGGAGTTCATTCACGGTGAGATTCCCGAGACCTTCGAGCTGCTGCAGGGAGTCGGCAAAGCGGCGCTCAGCACCTCCGGACAACGCTATGTGTTGCGCGAGGGCAAGCTGCAGCAGCGGGCGGAGGGCTTGTTCGCTGAGATTCAGCAGGGTCTGGAGCGCTTTGTGCGCGAGAAGCGAGCCGACGTCGCTTTCGACAGCTTCCTTGCGGAGGCCGAGCGCTACGGTCTTTCCAAGGACGCGTGCAAGCTCGCGCGCACCGCCGTAGAAGGATTCGACGCAGCAGATCCTGCTCGCGCGAGCACGCTCTCGATCGCTGAAGAGTGGAGCGCCGGCGGCATGCTCGACGCACCACAGTTCCGGCCCTCAGGCGGTTACAGCTCAGTGCTCGCCGCGCTCTCGGGGGCCCTCGACAGAAAACATGTGCGGTTGCAGCTGCACACTCTCGTGCAGAGCGTGCAATGGAGTCATTCTTCCGTCGAGATCGACGCTGAGTTTCTCGGCAAGCCCTTTCGTGCCAAGGCACGCCGAGCGATCGTCACACTCCCCGTGGGCGTGTTGCAGGCACCGCCTGATGCGACCGGTGCGGTGCGATTCACGCCCGACCTGAAGGATAAGCAGACCGCCCTCGCGGGCCTCGCCTCCGGCCCTGTTCTCAAGATCGTATTGCGATTCCGCTCGGCTTTCTGGGAGGAGCTGGAAGGCGGCAAGTACCACGACGCCGGCTTCTTTCAGGCACTGGACCTCACCTTTCCAACCTTCTGGACGGCCCGGCCCGTGCACGCGCCGGTGTTGGCCGCATGGATGGGCGGCCCCAGGGCGGCGCGACTCGGCCAGCGCCCGGTTGCGGAAGTCGTGCGGACGGCCTCGGATAACGTGCAGTCGCTGTTCGGTGGCCACCCGCTCGAGCTCGAAGCGGCGTACTGGCATGACTGGCAGAGCGATCCATTCTCCAGAGGGGCCTACAGCTACGTCACCGTCGGTGGACAGAATGCGCGGGGCGAGTTGGCGGCACCGCTCAACGACACGCTGTTTTTTGCTGGCGAGGCGACCGATTCCGAAGGAGGCACCGTCACCGGCGCGTTGCACAGTGGGACACGCGCTGCGCGCGAGGTGCATAGGAGTTTGAGATCGGGGCAGCGTTGATGTTTCCCGTGAACGTCGTCTTGACGCGACAAATCGGGGATGCCTGTCTCGGGGCGGAGGTACAATCGGCGCCTGACAGACCGCCGGGCCGCCGCCGCAGGCCGACAGGAGGCCCGGCAGGCTCACCGGGGCAGGTCCAGGCTCCCGTAAGGAAATTTACGGCGCCTCTGCCATAAGGGCGCCGACCGGCCGGTCTCTAGCATGGGAATCCACTTTCCGACGCTTCGAGGAGAAACCGAATGAGCCCACGTAAGATGTCCAGTGTTGCCCTTGCCGCCGCCGCTGCGGTGCTGTTCTCGACGGCCGCGATCACGACGGCGAGCGCCGCGGATACGGGCAAGGTGAAGTGCGCAGGCGTCAATGCCTGTAAGGGCCAGTCGGCCTGCAAGTCCGCCAACAATGCCTGCAAGGGCATGAACTCCTGCAAGGGCAAGGGTTACAAGGAATTGACCAAGGCCCAGTGCGACCACGCCAAGGGGAAGGTGATCGAGTAAGCCGAGCGAGGCGGCGGCCCACGAGCCGCTGCCCTGCCGCACTCGAGCGGCCGGGCGTCCTTGGCGGCGCCCGGCCCCGGTTCCGATGAAACCCATGCTCACCCGCCCACCGCTCGGCTTCGGCCTGGGACTGCGCGTCGACCACTACGACGCCATCCTGTCGCAGCGCCCTGCCGTCGACTGGTTCGAGGCACTGACCGAGAACTACCTGGTTCCGGGCGGCAAGCCCCTTCATTACCTGACGCGGATCCGCGAGCGCTACCCGGTGGTGATGCACGGGGTTTCGCTGTCCATCGGCAGTACACATCCCCTGGATCGTGAATATCTCTCACAGGTGAAGGCACTCGCGGCCCGCATCGAGCCGGAATGGATCTCCGATCACCTGTGCTGGACGGGGGTTGCCGGGAGGAATCTGCATGATCTCCTGCCGCTTCCCTACACGGAAGAAGCGCTTGCCAACGTGGTCGCGCGCGTACGCACCGTGCAGGACATCCTGGGACGACGGATTCTGCTCGAGAACGTCTCGAGCTACGTGAGCTTCCGCGACTCCAGGCTCACGGAGTGGGAATTCCTCAAGGCCGTCGCGGAAAGCTCGGACTGCCTGATTCTGCTCGACGTCAACAACATCTACGTCAGCAGCGTCAACCATGAGTTCGATCCGCACGACTACCTGAATGCCATACCCGTCGAGCGGGTGCAGCAGATACACCTCGCCGGGCACGAGAACCACGGCGAATATCTCATCGATACGCACGATCATCCGGTACCCGATCCGGTGTGGGATCTGTACAGCGCTGCCGTGCGGCGGTTCGGCAATGTCTCCACGATGATCGAGCGCGATGCCAACATCCCGCCGCTCGAGGAGTTGTGTGCGGAGCTGGCGGGCGCCCGCAGCGTCGCAGCGCAGGCCCTGGCACGGGCCGCCTGAAGCCAACACGGCACGTATGAGAATGGCACGGCTCACTCGAGTTCAAGGGGATTTCCAACAGTACCTGCTGCGGGGCGACCCCCGTATCGAAAAGCACGTCGTCGGAACGGAGCGCGTGCCCGTCGCGACGCGCTTGCAGATCTACGGTGGCGGCTACGGTGCACGACTGACCGAGGCACTGGAGACGAACTTTCCCGTTCTCGCACAGCTGCTGGGAGAAGGCGACTTCGCTGACCTGGCGGCCGCCTACATTCGCTCGCACGATTCTACGTTCGCGTCGATTCGTTACTACGGTGGCGCGCTCGCGGAGTTTCTTGCCCGTGACCGCGAGTATGCGCAGATTCCCGTACTGGCGGAGCTGGCGCGCTGGGAATGGGTGATGACGGAGACCTTTGACGCCGCCGATGCGCCGACGTTGGAGGCGAGCGCCCTGGCCGGCGTCGCGCCCGAGGAGTGGGCTGAACTGCGCTTCGAATGGCATCCCTCCCTGCGGCGGCTGTCATTGGAGTGGAACGTGCCGCAGATATGGAATGCCCTCACCCGGCAAGCCCAGCGGCCGGAGCCGAGGCTCGCGGCTGAGGCGGAGCAGTGGCTGCTGTGGCGCAAGGACCTGGAGATTTTCTTCCGCTCCTTGGCACCTTCGGAAGCCGCCGCGCTGGACGCGGCCCGCACCGGCAGCTCGTTCGGCGAGCTGTGCGAGCTGCTGTGCACCTGGGTCGATGAAGCCGCCGCGGCAGCTCAGGCCGCCGGGTTGCTGCGCGAGTGGCTGCAGTCCGGGCTGATCGTCGGACGAGCCGGCACGAGCTGAGCCGCGGCTCCGCCCGCCGCCGGTCCGCCGCCGGTCGCACACCGGCAGCACACGGGCGGCCGCGCACATGCCAGCGAGCGCAGCGGGGCCGCCAGTCCGCGCTCGCACCCCAGCCGGCCGCCCGCGTTCCCTGCGGTACAATCGTCCCTCAACCGAGGGACCTCCATGGCAGCTCAGACTTTCGGCAACGTGCTGGAGATGATCGGCCACACGCCGCTCATGGCCGCGCGTCATCTCGATACCGGACCGTGCGAGCTGTTCCTGAAGCTCGAGAACCAGAACCCGGGCGGCTCGATCAAGGATCGCGTCGGCCTGTACCTGATCGAGTCGGCCGAGCGCGCCGGCAAGATCAAGCCGGGGTGTACGCTCATCGAAGCGACCGCCGGCAATACCGGCCTCGGGCTGGCGCTGGTGGCTGCGCAGAAAGGCTACCCCCTGCAGCTCGTCATCCCCGACAAGATGAGCCAGGAGAAGATCTTCCATCTCAGGGCGATGGGCGCGGATGTCGTGCTCACACGCTCGGATGTGAGCAAGGGCCACCCCGAGTACTACCGGGATGTGGCCGAGCGGCTGGCACGCGAGACACCCCACTCCTACTTCATCAACCAGTTCGACAACCCCGCCAACCCGCAGGCACATGAAGAGACCACCGCGCCTGAAATCTGGGAGCAGACCGGCGGCCGGCTCGATGCCGTCATTTGCGGTGTCGGCACGGGCGGTACGCTCGCGGGCCTGTCGAGGTTCTTTGCACGTACCGCCCCGCATGTGGAGATGATCCTTGCCGACCCTGCCGGATCGATCCTTGCCGACTACGCAAGGACCGGCCAGGTGCGCAAGGCCGAGGGCAGCTGGCTGGTGGAAGGGATCGGCGGCGACTCGGTTCCGCCGGTCGCCGATTTCTCCCATGTCAGGACGACCTACTCGATTCCCGATGCGGAAGCGTTCCGCACGTGCCGCGAGCTGCTGAAGAAGGAAGGTGTCATCGCCGGCACCTCCACGGGCACTCTGCTCGCGGCGGCGCTGCGCTACTGTCGCGAACAGAAGTCCGCCAAACGAGTCGTGACCCTGGTCTGCGATAGCGGCAACAAGTATCTGTCGAAGGTCTACAACGACTACTGGATGCTGGACCAGGGGTTCATCGAGCGCGAGCGCTTCGGTGACCTGCGCGACCTCATCGCCCGGCGCCACTGGGAGCACGCCGCGGTCACGGTGGCCGCGACCGAGCTGGTGACCGCGGCCTATCGGCGCATGAAGCTGTATGATGTGTCACAGCTTCCGGTGATGAAGGATGGGCGCATCATCGGCATCGTCGATGAAGAAGACATCCTGCTGGAAGTTTTCCAGAACCCGCAGCACTTCAACGAGCCCGTGACCAAGGCGATGGAAAGCCACCTGGTCACCGTGCCGGTGGATGCGCCGGTGTCGCAGTTGATGGAGATCTTCAACCGCGGCATGGTGGCGATCGTCATGCAAGGCAGCGAGTTCCAGGGGCTGGTGACGCGCATCGATCTGCTGAACTGGCTGCGACGCCGTACCTGAGCCGTCGTCAGCACCTGCAGCGCAGGCAACAAAGGTAATTGAATGAGCGACAAGTCAGGCGGGTTGCGATTCGGCACCCGCGTCATCCACGGCGGTCAGCAACCGGATCCGCTCACGGGTGCCGTCATGACCCCCATCTACGCTACCTCGACGTACGTGCAGTCGAGCCCCGGCGTCCACAAGGGTTACGACTACACGCGCACACGCAACCCCACCCGCGACGCTCTGCAGGCAGCGATGGCGAATCTCGAAGGTGGCGCGGCGGCCTTCACGTTCGCCTCCGGAATGGCAGCCACGGCGACGGTGCTGGAGCTGCTCGACGCACGCTCTCACATCATCGCCATGCACGATCTGTACGGCGGGAGCTACCGGATCCTGGAGAACGTGCGCAAACGTTCCGCCGGGCACGAGGTCTCCTTCGTCGATCTCACGAATCTCGACGCGCTGGAAGGCGCAATTCGGCCGAACACACGGCTGGTGTGGGTGGAGACGCCGACGAACCCGCTGCTGAAGATCGTAGACCTGCGCGCAGTCGCGGACGTCGCCCGGCGGCACGGCCTGATGAGCGTTTGTGACAGCACATTCGCGACGCCTTACGTGCAGCGGCCGCTGGAAGCCGGTTTCGACATCGTCGTGCATTCGACGACGAAATACCTCAACGGCCACTCAGACGCCCTGGGCGGCGCTGCGGTGGTACGCGAGGACAAGTCGCTGCAGGATCGCCTGAAGTACCTGCAAAATGCGCTCGGCAGCGTGTCCTCGCCGTTCGACTCGTTCCTGACGCTGCGCGGGATCAAAACCCTGGCGTTGCGCATGGAGAGGCATTGCGCGAACGCGCTGGCGGTGGCGCGATTCCTGGAGAGTCATCCCAAGGTGGAACGCGTCCACTATCCGGGCCTGGAAAGCCATCCGCAGCACGCGCTGGCCAAACGTCAGATGTCGGGCCGCTATGGCGGTATCGTCACGGCGGCGCTGCGCGGCACCCTGGAAGACGCGCGCAAAATGCTGGAAAAGTGCCACCTGTTCTCCCTCGCCGAGAGCCTGGGCGGCGTCGAGAGCCTCATCGAGCACCCGGCGCTGATGACCCATGCCTCGCTTCCCGCGTCCATGCGCGCTTCGCTGGGCATCAGCGATACGCTCATCCGGCTGTCCGTCGGCGTCGAGGACGTCGATGATCTCATCGCCGAGCTGGCGGGAGCGCTGGGATGAGCGCGGGTGGGGGTTTGCCGAGTGTTTTTTTGCCTGGGCTGCTTTGCACGCCGCGGTTGTATTCGGCGCAGCTCGCGGCCGCGTGGGCGTTCGGACCGGTGCTGGTTGCCAACCACACTCGCGATGATACCGTCGCCGCGATTGCGCGCCGTGTGCTGGCAACGGCGCCGCAGCGGTTCGCGCTGATCGGGCTGTCCATGGGCGGGTACATCTCCCTCGAGATCATGCGACAGGCTCCCGAGCGGGTCGCAAAGCTGGCTCTGCTGGACACGAGCGCTCGTGCGGATACACCGGAGCAGAGCGCCTTGCGGCGAGATCTCGTCGCGAAAGCACGCACCACGAGCATGAGCGAAGTGGCCGACCTGACGATGCCGAACCTGCTGGCGCCCCAGCACCTCGGCGACGAGAGCCTGCGCCAGGCCATTCGCACGATGGCGGAGGAAGTCGGAGCCGAGGCGTTCGCGCGGCAGCAGAACGCGATCATGACTCGCCCCGACTCGCGGCCGAGTCTGGGAGCCATCCGCTGTCCAACGCTCGTGCTGGTCGGTGAGCAGGACGCGCTCACGCCTCCGGATCGCGCTCAGGAGATTGCCGCCGGAATCGCCGGTTCGCGGCTCGTCACGGTACCTCGTTGCGGGCACGTGTCTACGCTCGAGCGCCCGGATGAGGTGTCGCGGGCTCTGGTGGAGCTGCTGAACAGTTGAGCGCCGCAGCGCCTGCACGCCCGTCGTTCGCTGCCCTGCGGCACCCGGGGTTCCGCTTCTTCTTCGTCGGCATGGCCGTCACGATGCTGGCCGACAACATCGAGCACGTCATCAGCTACTGGGTGATGTTCCAGAAGTTTCACTCCGAAGCGCTCGCCGGCTTCGCGGTGATCTCCCACTGGGTGCCCTTCCTCCTCTTCTCGGTGTACGCAGGCGCGCTCGCGGAACGGTTCGATCCCCGGCGCATCATCCAGCTCGGGATGGTGCTGTTCATGGGCGTGTCGGTCTGCTGGGGCATTCTGTTCGCCACCGACGCCTTGCAGGAGTGGGAGGCGGCCACGCTGCTCGTGATTCACGGGTTTGCCGGAGTACTGTGGAATCCTCCGGCGCAGCTGCTGCTGCACGACATCGTCGCGCCCGATGAGCTGCAGAGCGCGGTACGGCTGAACGCGACGGCGCGCTATCTGGGGATTTTCTGCGGGCCCGCCGTCGGCAGTGCCCTGCTGCTCGTTGTTGGACCTGTGCATGGGATCTTTATCAATTCGCTCATCTATCTGCCGATGCTGCTGTGGTTGTGGAAGGCGCCCTACGGACCCCGCTTCCGCAAAGGCGGCGAGCACGCTCCGGCGCGCGCGGTCCGTGGCCTGAGCGACATCATCGACGCCTTCAAGAGCATTCGCCAGAACCCGATCCTGCTGAGCATGACGCTGCTCGCGGGGGGCGCCGCTTTCTTCGTCGGCAACTCCTATCAGGCGCAGATGCCCGAGTTCGCGCGCGACCTCGGCCACGGCGACCCCGGCCTCACCTACGGCATGCTGTTGGCGGCGGACGCCGCCGGCGCGCTGACCGCCGGGTTCGCACTCGAGGGCGGGCGACTGCTGCAAGCCAATCCCATGACGGCACTGGTGCTGGCGCTGCTGTGGTGCTTCTGCATCGGCGGCTTTGCCCTGTGCAGAGCCTACCCGCTGGCGCTCGCGCTGTTGTTCTGCGCCGGATTCGTCGAGTTGTCCTTCAACTCGATGGCGCAGGCGCTGGTGCAGATCAACGCGCCCGTAGCGATGCGCGGGCGCGTGATCGGAGTGTTTTCCATGGCTGCCAGCGGCATGCGCACGTTTGCCGGCGTCACGGTCGGGCTGCTTGGTGGCCTGATCGGCATTCACTGGTCGCTTGCGCTGAGCGCCGGAGTGTTTCTGTTCGTGATCGGCGCGCTCTTCTCGGTGGAGCGGCGACCGGTCCCGGCGCAGTCTTAGGCCGCCAGCCGCCGCGCCGGGCCGCAGCCACCGCCTTTGGCCGCAGGCACCAACGCCTGCGCGCACCGCACCTAGGCGGGCAGAACGACCCGCGAGTCGGAATCGTCGTCGTCCGCGGGGCCCGAAGGCGCCTTCGGAGCCGGCGGCGCTTTGCTGGGAGAAGGCGGCGGAGGCTGCATGGGTTTGAGCTCCACCGTCGGCTGCCCGCTGGCCCGCCAGCCCTCGATGCCCTGAGGAAACCACGACACGTTGCGATATCCGTAACTGACGGCGCGCTTCGCGGCGTTCCAGCTCAACCAACAGCGGGTATGGCAATAGATCACGACGGGACGCGCGAGATCGCCGCCTGTGGAGGCTGTCAGCTTGGCGCGAAAGTAGGTCTCCACCGAGACCGGTACGACGCCCATGCCCGCGCCCGGAATCCACAGCGCCCCCGGAATGCCGGGATGTGCGGTCGGTATCCAGGGTGCCCCTGGTGCGAGATGTTCCGGGCGCCGTGGGGTATTCGACACGTCGATGACGACGGCGCCTGAGCTGAGCAGACTTCTCACCTGCTTCGCGGTCACCACGCTCGCTCCGTGCAACGTCGTCGGTGTTGGCGAGTTGATGTCGCCGGTCCAGTATCCGGCCGGCTCCGCAACGGCACCCGCGGAGCTATCCGCGCGGGTGGTCGCAGTGCCGCCGGCAGGCGCACACATCGCGGTTGCCGAGACGGCAATCAACAATATCCCGGCAAGCCCCCGGCGCCCGCGGCGAATCACCTCAGCCTCCGGCACCCGGGATGGCGAAACTGTGGTTGAACGTCGCATTCGAGCTGTCGCGCGCGACGACCGTCATCTGTCCCTGGTGCTGGGGAACGAACCCGAAGGTGATCACGGGATCGCTGCTGAGGGAGATGTCGGAGTCCAGGTGAAAGACGTTGCCGCCGTCGTAGGTCGCGTCGATGGTGCGGATGAAACGCGCCGGCGTGTAGAGGCGCGTGAGCTGGTTCATCTGCATGCCGTTGAAGTTGGGATGGCGGATCATGAGCTGCGCCTGCAGCGGCTTGCCCGGTGTGAAGGGCCCCAGCAACCGCAGCTTCATCAGTCCGACATCTTTGAGCGCGGCCGCATCGTCGGGGCCGGCGGGCGCGGAGCATCCTCCGGAGGCTTTTATGAATTTCGCCGTCGTGTACAGCTTGCCGTCGCGCGTTTCGGCCACTGCGTGCAGGTTGGTGTAGGCGTCCACACGCACTCGCAGCTTGAGGCTGTGCACGTCCGCCTTGGGTCCGAAGGTGAAGTGGGCCGCCAGCGGCGAGGGGTTGTCGTCGATGATGAGATAAACGCTCTTCACCGGCTGGTTGGTGAGGAAATCCACCGTCACGGGGACCAGGGCGGCATCCAGCGCGCGGGGCGGAGCGTCCAGCTGGATCACCGCACCCCCGTCCTGCATCGCCCGGCCGGGGAAGATGGCTTGCGACAAAGCCTTCCACCGCGCGACGCGCGTTGCGTCGCTCTCTTCCTGTGCGCCGGCCGCGCGCGGCAACGCAGCCACGAGTAGCGCCAGAAGCGCTGCGATCATCCACAGGGCTCGTACGCGATGTGCACGCGCCCGGTTTGTCAGTGTTCCCATTCGAGCTCCTTGTAGGCCTGGGTGACGTTGTGTCCCTGGTAGGCGTCGAAGAGGCTCCATCGTCCACGCTCGGACTGGCCGACACTCCCAACGGCGGCATCGATGTCGATGCCCTTCTTGATCGCCGCGCGCGTCTCGCGCAGCAGCCCGTTGAGATAGCGCTCCAGGTCGAGCGAGGCTGCCGGCCATTTTACGCTCACCGGACCGTGACCGGGTATGGCGCGCCGGGCAGCCACGCTTTTCAGGGAGTTAAGCTCGGTCAGCCAGCCCTTGAGGCTCCCGTCGAGGGAGGGAATGCGTTGCACGAACAGCAGGTCGCCGGTGAACAGCGTTCCCGTCTGCTGCTCGAAAGCGCTCAGGTCGCAGTCGGAATGCGCCAGTGCATGAGCCTGCAGCCGCAGCAGCTTGCCGCCGCCCAGGTCGAGGCGATCCTGCGCCTGCACCAACCGGGTTGGGGCCACGATCGGGCCGGCACGGCCCGCGCCGAGAATCTCCTCGAGGCGCTTGCGGTAGTAATCACCGCGGACGGCCAGCGCCTGTGGCAGCTTCTGGTGGCCGATGAATTCCGGACGGTCCTGTTGGAAGGCACCGGCACCGAAGATGTGATCCGGATGCACGTGCGTCATCACGACGTAGCGGATAGGAGCTCGAGTGGCCTTCAGGATGGAGGCACGCAGCCGCTGACCGTCCTGCAGGCTGCCGCCAGGATCGATGACCGCCACGGCATCGCGGCCCACGACGAAGCCGATGTTGGCGATGGCGTCGTCGTTGGCGGCCGTCGCGTCCTCATCCACACCCCGACGAGCGAAGATACCGGGGGCAATCTCCTGGACCACCGGCGTGCCTGGTGCCGCGTGGGCGTCAGACGGCGCGAGGCGAGCCGTGTTGGGTGCCGCGGCGGCCCCCGCCGCGCAGGGCCGCACTGCGGCGCAAAGAGTACCGACGAGAGCTTGACGGCGTGTTACCACATCAGGACACGGTCCGCCGGCGCGCGGTACATCTTATCGCCCGGCTTGACGTCGTACGCAGTGTAGAAAGCCGGTTGGTTCGTCAGCGGCAGAGAGCCACGCACGGACTCCGGAGCGTGCGGATTGGATTTCAGGAGAGCGATCTCTGCCGGCTCACGCTGCTTGCCTCGCCAGCTCTGCGAGTAGGCGAGGAAAAAGCGCTGATCGCCTGTCATGCCGTCGATAGTCGGCGGCTCGCGGCCCCCGAGTGACAGGTGATACGCCTTGTAGGCGATCGCGAGGCCGGAGTTGTCGGCGATGTTCTCACCGAGGGTGAGGTTGCCGTTGACGTGATAGCCGGGGATCGGCTCGACGGCGTCGTACTGCCCGACGAGCGCCTTGGTCTTCGCAGCGAAGCGCTCGTGATCCTCCTTCGTCCACCAGTCGCGCAGATTTCCGTCGGCGTCGAACTGGCTGCCTTGATCGTCAAAGGCGTGGCTGATCTCGTGGCCGATCACCGCGCCGATCGCACCGTAGTTGGCGGCATCGTCGGCCTTCGCATCGAAGTACGGCGGTTGCAGAATCGCCGCCGGGAATACGATCTCGTTCAGGCCGGGATCGTAGTAGGCGTTGACCGTGGGCGGGGTCATGAACCACTCGTCGCGGTCGATGGGGCCGCCGAGCTTCTTCACCTGGCGGTGATACTCGAACGAGCGCGCGCGCATCACGTTGCCCAGCAGATCGTCCTGTTTGATGGTCACGCTGCTGTAGTCCCGCCATTTGTTCGGATAGCCGATGTGCACGGCGAGCTTCGAGAGCTTCTCCTGGGCCTGCTTCTTGGTCTGCGGTCCCATCCAGTCGGGCGACTCGATGTCGG
>Ga0207707_10000407_pt1 | contig 45056 bp, 44 predicted proteins | sample KBSC83BmetaG_FD_184336 | JGI IMG/M metagenome (GOLD analysis project Ga0207707, IMG submission 184336) | Corn rhizosphere microbial communities from Kellogg Biological Station, Michigan, USA - KBS C8-3B metaG (SPAdes) (version 2) | ecosystem: Host-associated > Plants > Roots > Rhizosphere ... | reverse complement strand
TCTACGTGAAACCGATCCTCGCGCTGCTGCGCGAACGGCCCGGCACGATCCACGGCATGGCGCACATCACGGGCGGCGGCCTGCAGGAAAACATCATCCGCGTGGTGCCGGACGGACTTGGCCTCGCGATCGATGCGTCGAGCTGGAAACTTCCACCCGTATTCGAATGGCTGCAGCGCGAAGGCAGGGTGCCGCGCGAAGAAATGTGGCGCACCTTCAACTGCGGCATCGGCTTCACCGTGATCCTCGCGTCCGCCGACGTGGCCGGCGTGCAGGCTGCGCTCGCGCAATCGGGCTTGGCCAGCATGTCCATCGGCGAAGTGGTCGAAGCCGCGGGCGACACGCGCGTCCGCATCGCATGAGCTTTCCCCTCGCGGTACTCGCTTCCGGCCGCGGCAGCAATCTTGCGGCCCTGATCAATGCGCGCGACGCCGGCACGCTGCCGATCAAGCTGGTGTTGGTCGCCAGCGACAAGGCCGACGCGCCGGCGCTGCGCAATGCCGAGGCGCAAGGCATTCCGACCTTCGCGCTCGATCCGAAGACATTCGCCACGCGCCGCGAATTCGACGAAGCGCTGTTCGCCAACGTTGCCGAGAGCGGTGCACGACTGGTGGTGCTGGCCGGCTACATGCGCATCCTCGACGCCGCGGTCACCGCGCAATGGGTGGGAAAGATGATCAACATCCATCCCTCGCTGCTGCCGAAATATCGCGGCCTGCACACCCATCGCCGCGTGCTGAAAGCCGGCGACCTCGAACATGGCGCCAGCGTGCATTTCGTCAGCGCCGAACTGGATGGCGGACCGGTAATCGCGCAGGCGCGCATCGCCATTCATTCCGGTGATACCGAGGACGCTCTCGCGGCGCGATTGTTGTCAAAGGAGCACCGCCTGCTGATCGCGTGCGTCGGCGCCATCGCGCGCGGCGAGGTGCGCGAGCGCAACGGCAAGGTCTTGTTTCACGGCGATCCGATCCCGGCGCCGCTGCGACTCGACGATGGCGGAACCCTGGTCGCTGCGTGAGGTCGGCGTTCAGCCTTGGCGCGGCAGGCTGCGCGCTATCTGTCTTGATACGTTCAAAGCCATGCAATCCCATCGCGCTTTTGCCGCCTTGCTCGCCGCCGTTGCGCTGTCCGTGTTCTGCACGGCCGCCGCGGCCGCGCCACCTGTACCCGCGTTCGCCGCGCATTACCGCGTGTTGCAAAACGGCTCGCCGATCGGTGAAGCCACGCTCACGCTCGCACGCGGCGCGAACGACACCTGGACGTTCACGACGGCAAGCAAGGGCACCGCGGGCATCGCTTCCCTGCTCGCCGCCAGCACCAAGGAAGTTTCCACTTTCAAATGGGTGGGCGACTCACCGCAAGGCATCCGTTACGACTACACGATGAACTCGGCGCTCAAGCAGAAGCGCCGCAGCGTGCGCTTCGACTGGACCAACCACAGCATCGACGTGGACGACAACGGCAACTTCCATTTCGCGACGCAACCCGGCGCGGTGGAACGCCACACGGTTCCGCTCGCGCTTGCCGCAGGGCTTTCAGCCGGCAAAGCCAGTTTCACGTTGCCGGTCGCCGTGCGCGATCGCATCGAAACGCAGCACTACGCCGCGCAAGGCAAGCAGAAAGTGAGCGTACCCGCCGGCACCTTCGACGCCACCCGTGTCAGCCGCACCGACGGCAGCGACAGTTTCGAAGCATGGTTCGCGCCGGCGAAAGTGCCCGCGCCGGTCAAGATCGACCAGCGTGGCAAGAACGCGTTTTCGCTGGAGCTCGAGAGCTGGTCGGCGCACTGACCGGGCTTCGCCGGCTGAAACCATTTGTTTTCTCGCGAGGACAAAATGGATCCCGGCCCGCGCCGGGGTAGCGGGCAAAAATTACGCTCCGCGTCACGGCGGATCATCAACGGCGGCAGAGCCAGGAAGCGCCGCGTCAGTTCGGCAACCGCCGAATGTGTGCACCCAGCCCGCTGAGTTTTTCCTCGATGTTCTCGTAGCCGCGGTCGATGTGGTAAATCCGATCGACGACGGTGTCGCCATCGGCGACGAGCCCGGCCAGCACCAGTGACGCGGATGCGCGCAAATCGGTCGCCATCAATTGCGCGCCGGACATGTGCGGCACGCCACGCACGATCGCGGTGTTGCCTTCCACCTTGATGTCGGCGCCGAGACGGTGCAATTCCTGCACGTGCATGAAGCGGTTTTCGAACACGGTTTCGGTGATGATGCCGGTGCCTTCGGCGACGCAGTTGAGCGCGGTGAATTGCGCCTGCATGTCGGTCGGGAATGCCGGATACGGCGCGGTGGTGATATCCACGGCGCGCGGGCGATTGCCACGCATGTCCAGCTCGATCGAATCCTCGTCGAGCGTGATGTGCGCGCCGGCCTCTTCCAGTTTCGAGAGCACCGATTTCAGGAGATCGGGACGGGTATGCTTGGCGCGCACGCGGCCGCTGGTGATCGCGCCGGCCACCAGGAACGTGCCCGTCTCGATGCGATCCGGCAGCACGTTGTACTCGGTGCCGTGCAGGCGCTCGACACCGTCGATGATCAGGCGAGTGGTGCCGATGCCGCCGATCTTCGCGCCCATCGCGTTGAGGCAAAGCGCCAGGTCGCACACCTCGGGCTCCTCGGCGGCGTTCTCGATCACGGTGGTGCCTTCAGCCAGCACCGCGGCCATCATGATGTTTTCGGTACCGGTGACGGTGACCATGTCCATGGTCACGCGCGCGCCCTTCAAACGTTTCGCGCGCGCCTTGATGTAGCCGTTCTCGACGGTGATGTCGGCGCCGAGCGCGCGCAGCCCCTTGATGTGCTGGTCCACCGGCCGCGAACCGATCGCGCAGCCGCCCGGCAACGAAACTTCCGCCTGCCCATATTTGGCGATCAGCGGCCCCAGCACCACGATCGCCGCGCGCATGGTCTTGACCAGTTGGTAGGGCGCGAAGAAGCGATTCGTCGGCCGCGGATCGATGCGGATCTTCATATGCTCGTCCACCGCCAGTTCCGCGCCCATCTGACCGAGCAGCTCCATCGTCGTGGTGACGTCGTGCAGGTGCGGCACGTTGCCGATGGTGACCGGCTCGTCCGCCAGCAGGCAGGAGGCAAGGATCGGCAGCACCGCGTTCTTGGCGCCGGAAATCCACACGTCGCCGTTGAGCGGTTTGCCGCCCGAAATCACGATCCTGGCCATCAGTGCTCCACGGCTTCTTCGGGCGTCAATGTGCGCAAGGAAAGCGCGTGCACCTCGCCGCCCATGCGCTCGCCCAGCACGGCGTACACCATGCGGTGACGTGCCAACGTGGGCTTTCCGGCGAAGGATTCGCTTTCTATGGTCGCCTGGAAATGCACCTCATCGGGGCTGGCGACATCGATGCGGGCACCCGGGAAAGCCGCCTGCAGGAGGGATTTCAACTCGTGGGATTGCATGAACCGTTCTCTAACAAAGGGGCCGCAACGTGACCGCTCGCACACGTGGGAAAGCGCGAAAGGGCGCCCCGTGGCCTGTAGAATGGCGACCGGGGATGTTACTGGAAATCGTGTGTACAGGAGTACGCAACCGTGAACGCGCGCACCGCTCCATCTTCAGATGCAACGCTCCCCGGTCACGATCGCGCGGCACTGGTGGCCAGTGCCCGCAAGGTCATCGGCATCGAAGCCCGCGGCATTGATGAGCTCGCGCCGCGCATCGACGGCGACTTCAGCAAGGCCTGCCAACTGATCCTCGCGTGCCCCGGCCGCGTGGTGGTATCCGGCATGGGCAAGTCCGGCCACATCGCGCGCAAGACCGCTGCCACCCTCGCCTCCACGGGAACGCCGTCATTCTTCGTGCATCCCGGCGAAGCCAGCCACGGCGACATCGGCATGATCACGCCGGACGACGTGGTGCTGCTGCTGTCCAATTCGGGTGAAACCGAGGAAATACTCACCATCCTGCCCTTCCTCAAGCGTCAGGGCAATGCACTGATCGCGATGACCGGCAGTCCGAAATCCACGCTCGCGCGCGACGCCGATGCGCATCTCGACGCCAGCGTTTCCAACGAAGCCTGCCCATTGGGACTTGCGCCCACCGCCAGCACCACCGCCGCGCTGGTGCTGGGCGATGCGCTGGCGATCGCGTTGCTGGAAGCGCGCGGTTTCACCGCCGACGACTTCGCGCGCTCGCATCCGGCCGGCGCGCTGGGCCGGCGATTGCTCAAGATTTCCGACGTGATGCACACCGGCGACGCAATTCCGTCGGTCAGGTCGGATGCAACGCTCACCGAGGCCCTGATGGAAATGTCGCGCAAGGGACTCGGCATGACGGCCATCGTCGATGACACGGGAGTCCTGCAAGGCGTGTTCACCGACGGCGACCTTCGCCGCAGCCTCGACGACCACGCCGTCGACATGCGCGCCACCTCGGTCAGTCACGCGATGAGCCGCCACCCCAAGGTGATCGGTCCGGACAAGCTGGCAGCCGAGGCCGCGCAACTGATGGAAACCTACAAGATCCACGCGCTGCTGGTGGTGGATGTCGGGCACCACGTGGTGGGCGCGTTGAACATCCACGATCTCTTGCGCGCACGCGTGGTCTGAGAGCCGGGACTCGGAAAAGCGCACGGATTACCCCCTTCGGAACGAAGGGGGTCGCCGCGAAGCGGCGGGGGGATGCTGTCATCGCAGGGCGAAAAGCCATCTCCCTCGTCGCGCTTCGCGCGCGTTCGCTTCGCTCCGCCCTTCCTGCGGAAGGGGGAAGCGGTATCCGAACGCCCCGGCTACCATCACACCCACCCAAATTTCTTGCTGCCAAGCACTTGCTACGCACCATGTCCGGCCCAACCACCATCCCGCAAGACCTCCTCGCACGCGCCGCGAAAATCAAACTCGTCGCGTTCGACGTGGACGGCACGCTCACCGACGGCCGCCTGTGGATGACCGAGGACGGCCGCGAGATCAAGGCGTTCCACGTCCATGACGGCCTCGGCATCAAACGCCTGCGCGAGCACGGCATCGAAGTCGCGTTGATCAGCGCGCGCATCAGCCACGCGGTCGAGCTGCGCGCCGAACAACTCGGCATCGATCACGTTTACCAGGGCAAACACGACAAACTGGGCTGCCTGCAGGATCTTTTGCGCGCATCGGGCCTGACCCCCGAACAAGCCTGCTACGTGGGCGATGACCTGCCCGATCTCGCGCCCATGTCCGTGTGCGGATTTGCCGTCGCAGTAGCCGATGCACGCCCCGAAGTTCTGGACGTCACGCACTGGCACACCCACGCCAACGGCGGCGAGGGCGCCGCGCGCGAAGTGTGCGACTTCATCCTGGCGGCACAAGCTTCATGAGGGATCGCCGCACGCTTTTCTGGGTGATCGCGCTCGCGATCGCCGCCGGAATCACCCAACTGCTTGTCATGTGGTTGCGGCCGCCGCCGAAGCCGGTCGCGATCGTGGGACCGCCGCGTTCCAGCTATGAACTGGACAACTTCACCCTGCACGCCTTCGCGCAGGACGGCAAGCTCGCCTTCACCATGACCGCGCCACACCTCGCGCGCCGCGAAGGCAACGATTCACTGTACGTCAACGCGCCCAAATACTTCTTCGTCGCCAGCGACGGCTCCACCTGGGACGGCACCTCGCAGTATGCGTGGATCAGTTCCGACAACAACACGGTGAAGCTGATCGGCAAAGTGGACATGCGCCGGCCTCCCACGGGCAAAATCTCCGAAGCCGAAATCCACACCGCCGACGCCACCGTGTGGACGCAGGACAAGCGCATGGCCACCGCCGCCCCCAGCGTAATTCAGGAGCCCGGCTCTATACTGCGCGGCGTCGGCATGAAGGCCGACTTCAATACCCGTTCACTGGAGCTGCTCTCCGATGTCCATGGCACCCTCGCACCGCACTCGCACCCGCATTGAATTGCTGGCCCTGTTCGTCGCGACGTTCTGCGCGTGCGGCGTGGCGCAGGCGAAGCAAACGGACAAGAACCAGCCGATCAATATCAACGCCAGTTCGTTCGCCGGCAGCCAGGACAGCGGCAAGATCGTTTTCACCGGCAGCGTGACCATGGACCAAGGCACGTTCCACGCGGATGGTGCACAAGCGAGCGGCTACACCGATCCCGACGACACCAGCCAGTGGCAGCGCGTGGTGCTGACCGGCAACCCCGCCCATTTCCAGCAGACCCAGGACAACGGCACGCTGGTGCACGGCCAAGCCGCGACCATCGACTACAAGGTTTCGGAAAACACCGTGATCCTGACCGGCAACGCGGTGGTCGTGCAGCAAGGTCAGGGCGAATTCCATGGCGAGAGGCTCGTCTACAACACCGACACCGGAGAAATTCAGGGCACGCCCGCAGCCGGTGGGCGCGTGCACATCACCCTGCAACCACGCAGTAAACCCGCGCCTGCCAGCGCCAAGCCCGCGGGTGCCAGTGCACCGGCCGCGTCCGCACCCGCAAGCGCACCAGTGCCGATGTCCGCCCCGGCGCCCGCTGCGACATCCGGAACGCACTGATCCATGTTGTCCGCGCAGGGGCTGCAAAAAAGTTTTCGGTCGCGCCAGGTGGTGCAGGATTTCGGCTTCGAAATCCGCCAGGGCGAAGTCGTGGGTCTGCTCGGCCCCAACGGCGCCGGCAAGACGACGTGCTTCTACATGGTGGTCGGCCTGATCGAGCCCGACGGCGGCCGCATCACGCTGGACGGCGAGGACATCACCGGCTTGCCCATGCACCAGCGCGCGCGCAAGGGCATCGGCTACCTGCCGCAGGAAGCCTCGGTGTTCCGACGGTTGTCGGTTGCCGACAACATCATGGCCGTGCTTGAACTGCGCACCGACCTCGCCGCCAATGCGCGCCAGCATGAACTGGATGCGTTGCTGGACGAACTGAAGATCATGCACATCGCTACCCAGAAAGGCATCAGTCTTTCCGGCGGCGAGCGGCGGCGCGTGGAGATTGCGCGCGCGCTGGCGGCCAACCCGCGCTTCATGTTGCTGGATGAACCGTTCGCAGGCGTCGACCCGATTTCCGTGGGTGAAATCCAGCGCATCGTGCGGCACCTGCGCGACCGCGGCATCGGCGTGCTTATCACCGATCACAACGTCCGTGAGGCGCTCGGCATCTGCGAGCACGCGTACATCTTGAACGAAGGCAAGGTCCTGGCACGCGGCACGCCCGCTGAAATCCTGGCGCACAAGCAGGTGCGCGAGGTTTATCTGGGCCACGAATTCCGCATGTAGTGCGATCATCCCTGACCGCTGCATCGCCATAGCGTGTTGCTTGCTGGTCGACTTTCGGCCATGGAAGATCAGAACGACCTTCAAAGCCGCCATCCATGGCCAAAAGCTCCGTGGTCTGACTTTTCACCGCAGCTGCTTCGCGGCGGTTTTCGCAGGCGCCGAACGATGCGGCGCCGGACAAGCATAAACCGTGCCCAAGCACTATCCACCCGGGTAACCGTGGTATACGATGCTGGCGACCGCCCAATAACGTCGCCATGAAACCCGGCATCCAGCTTCGCCAGTCGCAACAGTTGTCCCTGACGCCGCAGCTGCAGCAGGCGATCCGGCTGTTGCAGTTGTCGCAAATCGAATTGCAGATCGAATTGCGCGAACTGGCAGAAGCCAATCCGCTGATCGAACTGGACGGAGAAGCAGCGGACGAAGATGCGCCGACCGAGGCCCCGGCTTCCGACGACGCCGACAGCCCCGCCGAAAGCCCATCCGCAGAAGCCGCCCAAGACAGCGAATATTGGGATGAAAACTCGCCGCAGGTCATGGATTGGGCGCAATCGAGCCGCGGGTTCGACGATGACGATGCGCTCGATCCCCAGGACGCCGCGCCTGAGGGCCTGCGCGATCACCTGCAGTGGCAGGCCAACCTGAGCGGCTTCACGGCGCGCGAGTCCGACATCGCCGCCGCAATCATCGACGCATTGGACGACGATGGCTATCTGCGCGAAGGGCTGGAGCCCGTGCTGGCCGCGCTGCGGACGTTCAACCCTGCCGTCACGCGCGAGGAAGCCGAAGCGGTGCGCAAGCGCATCCAGCATTTCGACCCCGTTGGCGTCGCCAGCCTCGACCTTGGCGATTGTCTCGATGCCCAGATTGAACAACTTGCGCCCGCAACCGAAGGGCGCGAGCTTGCCCGCGCGATCGTCGCCAGCGAGCTCGACCTGCTTGCGCGGCGTGACGTCAGCAAGCTCGCCAGCCGCTTCGGCGCGCCGGAGGACGAGGTCATCGCGGCGATCACGCTGGTGCGCGCGCTCGATCCGCGACCCGGCTCCCGCTTCGAACCCCTGCAGACCGAATACATCACGCCCGACGCGTACGCGATGAAAATCGGCGGACGCTGGCGTGTATCGCTGTCACCCGACTGCCAACCGCGGCTGGCGATCAACCAGCACTACTGCGGCCTGATCGCGCGCGCGCAGCGCAGCGATGCCACGTGGATGCGCGGACAGTTGCAGGAAGCCCGCTGGCTGATGAAAAGCCTGGAAGCGCGCGCCGATACGCTGCTCAAGGTGGCCACGGCCATCGTGCGCACGCAAAGCGCATTCCTCGACTACGGGCCGGAGGCGATGAAACCGCTGGTGATGCGCGAACTTGCCGAGGAACTCGGCATGCACGAATCCACCATCTCGCGCGTCACCACGCGCAAATACCTGCACACGCCGCGCGGCACGTTCGAATTCAAACATTTCTTTTCCAGCAGCGTTGCGACCGAGGACGGCGGCAGCGCGTCGGCCACCGCGATCCAGGCGATGATCCGCAAGCTGGTGGACGAGGAAGACGCCGTCAAGCCGTTTTCGGACCAGACCCTGACGGCGGAACTGAACCGGCGCGGTATTCAGGTGGCGCGCCGCACCGTCGCGAAATACCGCGAGCAAATGCGGATTCCCAGCTCGAGCGAGCGGTTGCGCGCGCGCTGACGCAAAGTCCGTTGCCGCGAATGGACCTGAAACGGAAAGTTCACGCCGCCTTTGGCACGCTGTGTTTCAGCGGTCATCCCTGACCGCAAAAGCGAAACCCGGCATCCATGCCGGACTTCTCACGAAAGCGTGCAACTTTCCATCCCAACCACGATCACAAGGAGCAAGCACAGTCGATTCTTCAACCGGGTGCTTTCCGGCACCAGGTTCGGGGCACAACCCCGCGCTTCCACCACGCCGCAAAGGAGTCAACCATGCAAACACAGGTCAGCGGTCATCAGATCGAAATCACCCCGGCCCTGCGCGATTACGTCGACGCCCGCCGCGAACGCCTCGTGCGACGTTTCGACAACCTGACTTCGCTCAACGTGGTGCTGGAAGTGGAAAAGAATCGCTTGGCCCATCGCGCCGAAGGCACGCTTGCCGCCGCCGGCACGGTCTTGCACGCAGATGCCGTGGACCAGGACATGTACGCCGCGATCGATGCGCTGTTCGACAAGCTCGACGCGCAGGTCCGCAAGCACAAGGACAAGAAAGCGACGCATGATCGCGATGATATTCGCAACATGGCTTGATTTGTGCGTTCGTCCTTGAACGCTGCTCCGATGAAGGTCGTGGGAATCGTCGGAGTCGAGGGTTCACGGACACCAACTCGGCCATCCATGGCCTGACTTTTCACCAAAAGCTGCTTCGCCCGAAATCTGCAATTGCCCCTTCAAGAGCAGTCGCACAACAACACTGGCACAATGTTCCCGCCCGCGCTTCCGCGGGCGGGGACGGATGTGAACCGACTCAGCGCGCGCGAACTTTTCGAAGACATCAAGGAACGCATGGCCCTGCGCTGGGTCGCGGGGCAATCGGGTGCCGAGCGCGTACTGCAGGCAGGCGGTGCGGGCCAGCGACGCCCGTCCGAGGTCGGTTACCTCAACATCATCTATCCCAACAAGCTGCAGATCGTCGGTGGCGAGGAACTGAATTACCTCGATGGCCTCGACTCGCGGCAACGCTGGGAAACGGTGCAGAAGATTTTCGGACAGCAACCTGTCGCGCTGATCATCACCAAGGACCAGGCCGTGCCCGCCGACCTGCGCGAGGCCGCCGAGGAAACCGACACGCCATTGTGGGTGAGCGCGCGCCGCGGGCACGATCTGCTGACCTATCTGCAATACAAACTCGCACGCGCACTCGCGCCGCAGATCACGCTGCACGGCGTGTTCATGGAGGTGCACTCCATCGGCGTGCTGATCACGGGCACGCCCGGCAGCGGCAAGAGCGAACTGGCGCTGGAACTCATCACCCGCGGGCACCGCCTGGTTGCCGACGACGCCCCCGAATTCACCCTGATCGCGCCCGACGTGCTGGACGGCGCTTGCCCGGAAATCCTGCGCGACCTGCTGGAGGTGCGCGGCCTCGGTGTGCTGAACGTGCGCGAGATGTTCGGTCATACGGCCGTGAAACGATCCAAATACCTGCGCCTGATCGTGCATCTGCGCCCTGCCGGCAACGAACCCGAGGACGCGATGGTGCGCCTGACCGGCGACGTCGGCGTGCAGGAGGTCATGGACGCGAAGATCCCGCGAATCACGATTCCGGTCGCGCCGGGGCGCAATCTTGCGGTGCTGGTCGAGGCCGCGGTGCGCAGCCACATGCTGAAATCCCAGGGCATCGACCAGGCCCGCATCTTCATGGACCGGCAGGCCGCGCGCCTGCAGCGCCAACCGGGGTGAAACGCCATGGCGACTGACGGCACATCCAAAGACGGCATTCGCGTGGTGGTGCTGAGCGGCCTCTCCGGCGCCGGCAAGACCGTCGCCCTGCGGGCTTTCGAGGATCTCGGCTTTTATTGCGTCGACAACCTGCCCACCGCACTGCTGCCCTCGCTGTACCGGGCGGTGGTCGATGGCGGTCGCGAAACGCCGAGCGGGCTCGCGGTAGGCGTGGATGTGCGCAACCGCGGCGACCTTGAACGCCTTCCCGAAGCCCTGTCTCGGCTCGCCGAAGCCGGTGCAGACGCCGAACTGGTGTTCCTGGAATCCAGCGACGAGGTGTTGCTGAAACGCTACGCCAGCAGCCGCCGCCGGCATCCGCTTTCGGAGAACGGCCGCTCGCTGGTCGACGCGATCGCCGAAGAACGCCGCCGTTTACGACCGCTGCTTGCGGTTGCCAATCGTTCGATCGACACCAGCGACAGCAACGTGCACCAGCTGCGCCGCCGCATCGCTACGGATTTCGGTGCAACGTCCGGCGGCCTCACGCTGATGTTCGAATCCTTCGCCTATGGCCGCGGCCTGCCGCCCGATTGCGACTTCGTGTTCGACGCGCGCTGCCTCCCCAACCCGCATTGGGACTCGCGCCTGCGCCCATTTTCGGGCAAGGATGCGCCCGTCCGCGAGTTCCTCGACGGACAGGGTCTCGTAGTACAATACCTCGCTGACATCCAGCGTTTCCTTGACGCATGGCTGCCGCGATTCGAAAGCGAGGACAAGGGTTACCTGACCGTCGCAATCGGTTGCACCGGAGGCAGGCATCGGTCGGTTTATCTTGCCGAACGCCTCGCCGAACACTATCGCGCAAGCCGTGAACAGGTACTCACTTTTCATCGCGAACTGGAATAACGCCGGCCTCTGGATTGGATCTTGCAGGCCTGCGGTTATCCCTTCGCCAACATCGCCATGACCACGGCTACCGCACTCCAACATACCGACCCCGCCCCGGCGGCAGGCATCCTGCTGCTGACGCACGAAGAGATCGGCAACGCGCTGATCACGGCCGCCAAGCACGTGATGCCACGCCTGCCGTGCCAGCTCGACACGCTGGAAGTGGGCGCCAACGACGACCCGTCCGCCGTGCTGCCGGCCGCGGCGCGCGCGGCGCGTGCGCTCGATCGCGGCGGCGGCGTGCTGGTGCTGTCCGACCTGTACGGCTCCACGCCTTGCAACATCGCCAACAAGCTCGCAAGTCTGGGCGTGCGCGCGCGTTGCGTATCGGGCCTGAACCTGCCGATGCTGCTGCGCGTGCTCAACTATCCGGACAAGCCGCTCGATGAACTGGCCGAAGTCGCAGCCAGCGGTGGGCGCGGCGGGATTTGCATCGACAAGGTGTGAGTCAAGGGGACGGAGGAAATTAAGTTGCAACTTAATTTCCTCCGTCCCTTTATGTCGTCCCTTTATGTCGATTCCCGGGTTTTGGTAACGTAACGGGATGCCTCCGCCCCGGAACGCCCCGATGGTCGAAAAGGAAATCGTGGTCAGCAACAAGCTAGGCCTGCATGCGCGCGCCTCGGCCAAGCTGGTGCAACTGGTTCAGGGATTCAAAGCCACGGTCTGGCTCGTCAGCGCGGGCCGTGCGGTCAACGCCCAAAGCATCATGGGCGTGATGATGCTGGCAGCCGGCATCGGCACGCCGCTGACGTTGCGCGCGGAAGGACCGGACGAAGTGCAGGCGCTGGACGCCGTCGCAGCCCTGTTCGACCGCAAGTTCGACGAGGGCGCATGAGGCGCGCCTTCCCCGGCTACGCAGCCGCGCCCGGCATGGCGCTGGGACGCGTGCGTCTCGAACAGCCCGCGCGTTTCAGCATCGACAACACGCCGCTGCCGGATTCCGAAATCGAAAGCGAAGTCGCGCGGCTTGAACGCGCCTTCGCCGTCGCCCGCGAGGACATGGCCGATCTGCGCCGCAAATTGCACGGCGCACTGGCGCGCGAGGTCGGCGAATTCATCGACGCACACGCGCAGTTGCTGGATGATCCGGAGCTGATCGAAGGCCTGCGCGCGATGATACGCAAGGGTCATTACCGCGCCGCCGCCGCGCTCAAGGCGCAGCGCGACCGGCTGGTCGCCGTATTCGACAACATGGACGATCCTTACCTGCGCAGCCGCGGCGAAGACGTCGACCACGTCATCGCGCGCGTGCAGAGTGCATTGGCGCGCCAGTCGAGCAGCGAGGAAAAGAAACTCGCGACACGCATGGGCGAAATCCTCGTGACCGAAAGCATCGCGCCCGGCGAACTCGCGCACATGGCCAGCCACGGCATTCTCGCCGTGGTGGCCGGCTCCGGCAGCCAGTACTCGCACAGCGCGATCCTCGCGCGCAGCCTGCACTTGCCCATGCTGGTCAATACCGATGGCGTGCTCGAGGATCTGCGCGATGGCGATCTGGTGCTGGTCGACGGCGTACGCGGCGAAGTCATCGTGCACCCGGCTGCGCAGGATCTCGCCCAATACCGCAATTGGCAACGCGAAGCGTTGCGCGAAGGCCAACGCCTCGCACAACTCGCAGGCGCCGAAACCCGCACCCGCGATGGCCACAAACTGCGTCTGTACGCCAACGCCGAAAGGCCCGAGGACATCGAACGCGCGCGCAACCTGGGTGTCACCGGCATCGGCTTGTATCGTACCGAATTCCTGTTCCTCGCCCACGACGGCCTGCCCAGCGAGGACGAACAATTCCACGCGTATCGCGACGCGGTGGTGGGTGCCGGCGGATTGCCGGTCACCATCCGCACCCTGGACCTCGGCGCCGACAAAGCCGACGCGGCCGGTTTGGTGATGGCCGCGGAGCCCAATCCCGCACTGGGCGTACGCGGCGTGCGCCTGTCGTTGCACCAGCCGGACGTGTTCGTGATACAGCTGCGCGCGATCCTGCGCGCCGGCTGCTACGGCCCGCTGCGCATCCTGGTGCCGATGGTCACCGAAGTCGCGGAACTCGTCGAAGTGCGCCACCTGCTGCAGGAATGCGCGCGCGACCTGCGCACCGCCGGCCATGAGATCCCCTATCAGTTCGAACTGGGCGCAATGGTCGAGGTGCCGGCCGCCGCCCTCAACGTGCACGCGTTGCTGGAGGTCGCGGATTTCCTCGCCATCGGCAGCAACGATCTCACCCAATACGTGCTCGCTGCCGACCGCAACAACGACCAACTCGGCAAGCTGTACCAGCCGGCGCATCCCGCCGTGCTGCGCATGCTGGCACACGTGATCAGCCGCGCACGCTTGGCACGCAAACCCGTTTGCCTGTGCGGAGAAATCGCGGGCGACCCCGCCTTCGCGTGCGTGCTGATTGCGCTTGGCCTCGAGGATTTCAGCATGCTGCCCGACAGCATCCTCGCCCAGCGCGACGCGTTGTCGCGCTGCGAACGAAAATCGTTGCGTGCGCTGGCGCCGAAGCTGTTGCGCGCGCGCGACAGGAATGAAGTCGCGGCGCTGCTGCAAGAGGCGCAAAAATTTTGATCTGGCATATCTGACGCATCATTCAGGCATCGCGTCTATCATCGGGGCTCGCATCGACCACAGGGAGACGCCCATGCCACGCCGATTGCTCTGTGCGGCCGTCGCCGCACTGCTCGCCACACCTGTCGCATTCGCTGCGGGCAACACCCGTCTGACGATTTATTCCGCCGACAACGACGCGCTGTTTTCAGGCAGCAGCCAGGACACGCTGGACGCCGGTCATGCGCTGGTGCACGAACAGCGCGCGCTCAGCGTCGCGGCAGGCAACCACGAAATCCGAATCGGTGGCCTGCCCGCAACTATCGATCCCGAAGCCATCGCCGTGGGTTTCGGTTTGGATTCCATGGTGAGCGTGCTCGGCCAGCGCGTGGTGCTGGCCAACGCCAGCACGAACGGCGCACTGGACGGCGCGATCGGCAGCCAGGTCAGCGTGCAAACGGGCGGCATGCCCGTCGCAACCGGTGGCGGCGGATTCACGGGCGAACTGCTCGGCGCTTCCGACAACGGCGTGCTGATTCGCACTTCCGATGGCAAGGTGCATCTCGTCCACCAATACCAATCCGTGACATTGCCTGTCGATTCGGTGTCCGGCGGCAGCACCGTGTTGCTGGATGTCAGCGCGAAATCCGGCGGCAATCGCGATGCGCTGCTGACCTACACCACCTCGGGACTCGGTTGGCGCGCCGCCTACACGGCAACACTGGAAAGCGGCGGCGCCTGCCGGATGCAATTCAAACCGGAAGCCAGCATCGCCAACCGCAGCGGGCGCGATTACGACGGCGCGGACATCCAACTCGTCGCAGGACAACCCAATCTCGGCAACCGCGGCGTGCGCATGTACAGCATGGCCAAGGCGCCCGCACCGATGGCCGCCGAAGCTGCCATGCCCACGCAAGCATCGCTCGGCGACTACCGCAGCTTCACGCTCCCCGGCGCAGTCAGCTTGCCCAACAGCACGGTCACGTTGACGCCGCTATACCCGGCGCAGGCGCTGTCCTGCGCGCGCGAGTACGTCATCGACAATGGCAACGCGTATTTTCCGCCGAAGCCGAACACCAATGACTACGGCGCGCAGGACTACCGCGATCGTCCGATCGCGAGCACGCTGGCGTTCACGGCACCCGAAGCCCTGCCCGCCGGCACCCTGCGCGCATGGATCGCGGACAAGGATGGCGCGCCCGCGCTGCTCGGCGAAGGCAACGTCGCCGACACGCCCAAGGGCCAGCGCGTGTCGGTGCAGCTCGGCGAGAGTTTCGATCTTCGCGCCACCCGCGAGCGCACCGAATTCCATGTCGATGTGAAGGCGCACACGATGACCGAGGCCTACAAGGTCACGCTCACCAACGGCGGCGACGCCGCGCGCACGGTCACGCTGCGCGAACACCCGAGCCGCTGGCGCGAGTGGAGCCTGACGTCTTCCAACATCAAGCCGGCGAAGCAGACAACGCAGATGCTGGAGTTCAAGGTGCCGGTGCCGGCGCATGGCGGCGCCACGCTCACCTACAGCGTGCGCTACAACTGGACCGCCCAGGACTTGTAATTGATCCCATGCTCGACATCATCCAACACGACCACGGCATCCTCGAACTACGCCTCGCGCGACCGCCGGTCAACGCGCTGAACCCGGAACTGGTCGCAGCGCTGAAACAGGCTGTCGAACGTGCGCCGAGCGAAGGTGCCGTAGCACTGGTGCTATCGGGCGCGGCGGGCCTGTTCTCGGCGGGGCTCGACATCCCTGCCCTGCTGCAACTCGACCGCGATGCGATGCGTGCGTTCTGGCGCGATTTCTTCGGCTTGTGCGCAGCGCTGGCACGTTCGCCGGTGCCCATCGCTGCCGCCGTTACCGGGCACAGCCCGGCGGGCGGCGCCGTGTTGGCAATCTTTTGCGACTACCGCGTGATGGCGCGCGGCGAATACAAGATCGGCCTCAACGAAGTGCAGGTCGGCTTGACCGTGCCGGACTGCATCCAGGCGGCGCTGCGCCGATTGGTTGGCGCCTACCGTGCCGAACGCCTGCTGATCGAAGGCGCGATGCTGGATGCCGATGACGCGCTCGCCGCCGGCATGGTGGACGAATTGACTGATGTCGATCACGTCGTCACGCGTACGCTTGCGTGGCTGGCACCGCTGCTGCAACTCCCGCGTCAGGCGATGCTCGCCACCCGCGCCATGGCACGCGCCAACCTCACGCGTTTGTTCGACGACCCCGCGTCGCTTCCGGTCGAGGAATTCCTCGACGGCTGGTTTGCCCCCGAAGCGCAAGCGACATTGCGTGCACTGGTCGAGCGTTTGCGCAGCAAGCGACCAGCCACGAGCAAAGGCCCAAGCCGCCTCTGAATATCGTCATTCCCGCGCCGGCCGGCTGCGTTGGCAGGATTGCCAACGCGAACGCCGAAGGCGGCCCAGAGGGCGAGCGCCAAGGATGGCGCGCGTTTATCCAGCGTCGTTGCCGCATGCGTGCGGCCGAAAGTCGCTGGGTCCCCGGCTTCGCGGGGGCGACGGCTGTTATTCATCTATCGGTATAGAAAAGGAATAACCACAAACGGGTCGCCAGGACGACAGCTCTTGAGCACGCGCAGCAGGAGCGATGACATGCCCTGCGAGCAAAACCCGAATTTCCTTGGCCCACGACTCGGCTCTACATTTTCGCTTCGCCAGCGGAGGCGGCGGGCGCCGCGCCGGTCGTGGTTGCTGGCGCCGCCGGCTTCACCGCCGCGGACGGCGTATTTGGCGTCACCCGCCAGATCGTGTTCGACAGGTCGTCGGCGACGATCAGCGCGCCGCGCGGGTCGACGCTCACCCCGACCGGGCGGCCGCGGGTCAGCCCGTCCTTGCCACGGAAGCCGGTGACGAAGTCGATCGGATCACCGGCGGGATGGCCGTCACGGAACGGCACGAATACCACCTTGTAGCCGACGGGGTCGGAGCGATTCCAGCTGCCGTGTTCGCCGACGAATACGCCGTCCGCAAATTTGGCGCCCACCGCGGGCGACGAGAACGCGACGCCGAGTGCGGCGACGTGCGAGCCAAGGCTGTAGTCCGGGACGATCGCCGATGCGACCTTCTCCGGATCCTGCGGCCGCACGCGCGGATCGACGTGTTGGCCCCAGTAGCTCCAGGGCCAGCCGTAGAATCCGCCATCGCGCACCGTGGTGAGGTAATCGGGCACCAGGTCGGGGCCAAGTTCGTCGCGTTCGTTCACCACCGCCCACAACGCGCCTGTGCCGGGCTGGATCGCGAGCGCGGTGGGATTGCGAACGCCGGTGGCATAAGCGCGGTGCATCCCGGTTTGCGCATCGACCTGCCATATCCGTGCGCGATCGACTTCGGCGGTCATGCCGCGCTCGGTGATGTTGCTGTTCGAACCGATGCCGACGTACAGATAGCGGCCATCCGCGCTGGCGGCGAGCGCCTTGGTCCAGTGGTGGTTGATCGCCGACGGCAGGTCGGTGACCTTGACCGGCGCGCCATCCGCATGGGTCTGGCCGACGGTGTAGTGGAATTTCACCAGCGCATCCTGATCGGCGACGTAGAGCGTGTCGCCGACCAGCGCGAGTCCGTACGGCGCGTTGAGGCCATCAGCGAACACGGTCTTCATTTCATACGTGCCATCGCCATCCGCATCGCGCAACAGGGTCAGGCGATTGCCGCCCTTGACCGGACTCGTGCCCTTGGCCTTGATGTAGCCGGCGATCACGTCTTTCGGCTTCAGGCTCGGCGCGTTGCCGCCACGACCTTCCGCCACCAGGATGTCGCCGTTCGGCAACACCAGCGTCTGGCGCGGGATGCGAAGATCGGTCGCGATCGCCTTGATCGTGTAACCCTGCGGCACCGTCGGCAGATGGTCGCCCCACGCGGCCGGCTTGGCGATGACCATATCCGGCAGCAGACCGCGCTGCTGGGCCGGAAGTTGCGGATTGGCGCCGTACTGCTCCGGCGGCGCGTTGCCGCCACTGCAACCACCGAGCAGGACCGCGAGTGTGATGGTTGCCAAAAGGTGCAGGCGTTTCATGACGCACCTCCGGCGCGCATACCGGTGAAGGCAATCCACAACGCCACGCAGGCCAGCACCACCACGATCACCGACAGCACCAGGCCGGTCGACATGATCGCCCACGCGTCCCGGGCATGTACCAGCGCATCGATGAAGCCGAGCACCCAGGTCGCCAACAGCAAAAGCGCGTAGACCACGGGCCACGCACGCCAACGGGTGCGGAACAGTTCGACGATGGCGCACAGGAAGGCGAATGCTCCAACGACCAGGCCACCGGCAAGCAACCATGACGAGAAGTTGCTCCACTGGATCGCGTAACTGCGGAAGTAGGCGATGTCGCTCAGCAGCGCGCCGAGGAACAGCGCAAGCGCCCCGGCCAGCAGGACCGCATTGAGGGGATGCAGCGCCCACCGAACTCGATCGACAGCGACAGACATGACAGCGTCCTCCCGACGACACGTGCGACTACGTGGTATCAGCGTACAGCAACCGCGCTGCCCTGAAGGTTGATCACCGCACCAGCGGTTGATCGTGATCCTTCGGTTCAGACGACCTCGCTCAACACTACCGCGGCTGAGCGTATGCGCCCGTTAACCGGCTTCGGTGCCGAGCCATTGCGACTTCAACCCAGCAGGACCGACAGCATCGAGATCGAGCCGCCGTCCGTGCCTTCGGTCGGAAAACTCACGTCGTCCTCTTTTCTGCTGGCGCCCAGCACGTACAGCAACGGCAAATAATGCTCCGGCGTAGGGATCGACAATTCCGCATCCGGCCCGAGTGACGGGTAGTCCACCAAGGGTTGGTAATCGCGCTGCAGGATGAGATTGCGCACGGCGGTTTCGAACCGCACGGCCCAGTCGAACGGCTGCGCCGGGTGCCGGCCCCACGCATAGGCGTGCAGGTTGTGCACGACGTTGCCGCTGCCGAGGATCAGCACACCTTCATCGCGCAAAGGCGTCAATCGCATTCCAAGTTCGTGATGGAAAGCGGGAGCTTGTGTCTCATCGATGCTCAATTGCACCACCGGTACATCGGCGTCGGGAAAAATGTGGCGCAGCACGGACCACGTGCCGTGATCCAGCCCCCATGAAACATCGGCGCGGATTTCTGTGGGAGCCAGCAGCTCGCGCAGCCGGCGCACAAGCGCGGGATCGCCGGGCGCGGGATATTGCACCTCGAACAATTCGCGTGGGAAACCACCGAAGTCGTGGATCGTGCGTGGATGCGCCATCGCCGTGGCTGCGGTTCCCGGCAGATACCAGTGCGCGGAAACGGAAAGCACCACGCTCGGGCGCGGCAAGCTTTGGCCCAACGCGGACCACGCGCGCGACCAGACCGTATCCTGCACGGCGTTCATGGGATTGCCGTGTCCGACGAACAGGGTTGGCATGCGATCCGTCATGCTTCGCCTCCAGACCTTCGTGCGTGGGGAAGATGCCAGCCATGGCGAATTGCCATGTAACGCAGCGCGAAACAGGCCAGTCCGCCGACAATTGCCGTGGGCACTGCGTGGATGCCGAGCGCTTGGCCGCCGACCACGATAGCCGCACCGACCAATGCAGCCAAGGCATACAGGTCGGAGCGCAGCACGGTCGGGATCTGCATCACCAGCACGTCGCGCAGCATGCCGCCGCCGATGCCGGTCAGCATGCCCAGCAACGCCGCCATCACCGGATTGAGTCCGTGCAGCAAGGCCTTTTCGGCACCCGCCACCGCGAAAAACGCCAAGCCAACCGCGTCGAACCACAGCACCGTGTTGTTGTGCCGCATCACCACCGGATCCCGGAAGAACACGATCAAACCGGCAAGCACGGACACGCCGAGATAGTTCAGGCTGGAAATGGCTGCGGGCGGCACCGCGCCAATCAGCAGGTCGCGGGTGATGCCCCCGACGTTGCCGGCCGCGAACGCCAACACCATCACCCCGAAGATATCCAGCCGATATTTCACGGCGGCCACCGCGCCGCTGACCGCGAACACGAAGGTGCCACCGAGATCCAGCACCGCCAGCAGGATGTGGGTCATGGACGAGCGCCCTCCGCAGACCACGCCGGACTATACGCTGATAAACCGTGTCGCCTGCCGCGGGATCGCATCACGCCGCCAGCCATGCCCGCGCCGCAACCACCAGCGCTTCAACGCCGGTCTCGAGCGTCGGATGGACCACCGGCAGGAAGCGCGGGTTGTGATTCGTCGGCAGTTCGTTGATGCGGTTCGCCGCTTTCGCCTTCGCGTAGATGTCCGGATCGGTGCCGCCCACGAACCAGAACACCGACGGTACACCCCACTCGGAACCGAACGAGCCGAAGTCCTCGCTGGCCGATGCCGGCCCGGTCTCGTGGACGCGTTCGGGCGAAAAATATTGGCGAAAGGCTTCCACGACGCGCTTGCTCGCGGCGACATCGTTGACGGCGAGGGGGTAGCGGTCCAGCGGCGTGATTTCCGGTTTCCTCGGCGCACCCGAAGCCGCCGCCTCGGCATTGACGATGCGCTCGATCGCGGCGAGCACACGCTTGCGCACGCCCTCGTCGAAGGTGCGCACGTTGAGCTTGATGATGGCTTCGTCCGGAATCACGTTCTCCTTGGTGCCGGCCTGCAGCGCGCCAACGGTGACCACAGCGGACTCCGCCGCCGCCACCTCGCGCGACACGATCGTCTGCAACCGCAGCACGACCGCCGCCGCCATCACCACGGGATCGATGCTGGCCTGCGGCATCGATCCGTGCGCCCCGCGCCCGAACAGCCGAATCTGCAGACTGTCGGCTGCGGAAGTGATGGCGCCGGTGCGCCCGCCCAGCGCGCCAGCCGGTCCCACCATCACGTGCTGGCCGAGTACGACATCCGGTTTGGGAAATCGTTTGAACAGCCCGTCGTCGATCATGGCCTGCGCGCCCGCGGCGGTTTCCTCCGCGGGCTGAAATACCGCCGTCAAGGTGCCGCGCCACGCATCGCGCGCCTGCGCCATCAGCGCTGTCGCACCGGCAAGCCACGTGACGTGCATGTCGTGGCCGCAGGCGTGCATCACCGGCACGGTTTTCCCTTCCGGATCGGTCGCCGTGACCTTGCTTGCGTAAGGCACGCCGGTGGCTTCTTCGACCGGCAGCGCGTCCATGTCGGCACGCAGCATCACGGTCGGACCCTCGCCGTTGTGCAGCAACCCGACGACGCCGGTGTTGCCGACGCCGGTTGTCACTTCGTACCCAGCGTCACGCAACCGATCCGCGACCAGGCCCGCGGTGCGTGTTTCCTGCATGGACAGTTCCGGATGCGCGTGTACATCCTTGTAAAGCGCCTCCAAATCAGGCAGCAATGGGCCGAGGCTCTGCAAGACCGGATTCGATGCCGTGGCTGCTGCCGTGTTCATCGCTGCTTTCTCCGTACCGAGGACGAACATCTCCATGGTGCTCGGCGCTCCGCTGCAGGCCTGCGCACCCGCGCAAAACTCTACACCCTTGGCGTGGCGGGAGCGGAGGATCCAAACCTGTCCGGCATACACGGGCCGTTGACATTCGCTCTGCTGAAGTTGCCTGCCTTGCGGCGCATCCAGCGAGAACCACCGACGGCTCGAGCCGCATTTCATCACGGTACTTCGAGGAGGCGCTGGCATGAAAGTCGCCTTGATCGGTGTGAGTGGTCGCGTGGGTTCCCGCCTGCTGGCCGAAATGTTGCGACGCGGCCACGAAGTCACCGGCATCGCACGGAATGCCCGTGACATGCCGCCGCAAGCACACCTGGCGCTTGGATCCGCGGACGCCAACCAGCCATCCCGAATCGCACCGGTGTTGCGCGGCCACGACGCGGTCGCCAGCGCCATGAAGTTTGCCGCGACCGGTCCGCACGCCGTGATCGCCGCAGTCAAACAGGCCGCCGTCAAGCGATTGATGGTCGTGGGCGGCGCGGGCAGCCTGGAGGTTTCGCCGGGAGTCTTGTTGATGGATACGGCCGGCTTCCCGGATGCCTACAAACCGGAAGCCGTGGCAGGCCGCACGTTTCTGGACGCCCTGCGCAACGAGAAGGAACTGGATTGGACTTTCCTGTCGCCTTCCGCCGAATTCGTCCCCGGTGAGCGCACCGGGGCGTTTCGACTCGGAGGCGACGAACTACTCGTCGGCGCAGATGGCAAGAGTTGGATCTCGATGGAGGATTACGCGATCGCGTTCGTCGACGAGTTGGAAACACCCCGACACACGCGCCAACGCTTCACCGTGGGATATTGAGACCCACCCGGCACGCGAAATCGTTTGCTCAATGCCCGCCCGCCGCGGCTCCGCCGCCGCGCGTGATGAACGGCGGCTTGGCCAGCCACACCACCCCGATCAGCAGGAAGAATCCTATCCCGAGGCCGTCGAAGATGTGGTTGAAGGAAATCTGCATGCTCTGCTGGGTGATGACACCGTTGATACCCGCCGCGTAGTGCTGCAGCGAGCCGCCCATCGCGGCCACGTTCTCGCGGACCTGGGAATTGAACGGATTGATGTGCTCGGCGAGATTGGCGTGGCTGACCACGCCGCCGCGCAGCCACAGGTAGGTCACGATGGATACGGCGAAGCTCGCGCCGACGGTACGCAGGAACGTTGCGGATCCCGATCCTTCCGCGATTTCGTGGCCTTGGAGATCCGACAACAGGATCGTCAGGATCGGCATGAAGAACAGCGCGATGCCCAGGCCCAGCACCAGTTCGGTCAGCGCCACCGACCAGAAATCGACCTCGGTATTGAAGCTGCCGAAGCGGAAGCACACGAAGCCCATCACCGCGAACGAGAACGCGGTGAGCCAGCGCAGATCGAATTTGTGCGCGTACTTGCCGACCCAGAATGTCAGCAGGATCGGGATCACGCCGATCGGTGCGGCCGCGAGGCCAGACCACAGCGCGGTGTACCCAAGCACGTTCTGCAGCCATAACGGCAGCAGCAGTGAGATCGAGAAGAACAGCGCGAATGCAAGGATCAACGCCAGCGTGCCCGCGGCAAAGTTGCGGTGGCGGAACAGGCGCAGGTCCACCAGCGGCTCGTCGTCGGTCAGCTCCCAGATCACCCACACCGTCAGTGAAATGGCGGCAATGATCGCCAGCACGATGATGCTGGGGGAATGGAACCAGTCGAGATCGTTGCCCTTGTCCAGCAGAATTTGCAATGACCCGACGCCCAGGATCAGCGTGATCACGCCCACCCAATCGATGCGCGCCTTGCGCAATTGTTCGACGCGCTTGCCCATCTGCACCGCGACGAGGCTGCAGGCGATGACACCGAACGGCACGTTGATGAAGAAAATCCATCGCCACGAATACGAGTCGGTGATCCAGCCGCCCGCAACCGGCCCGACGATCGGCGCCACCACCGTGATCATCGCGATGATCGCCAGCGCCATGCCGCGTTTGTCGCGCGGATAGATCGATACCATCAGGCTTTGCGTGATCGGGTACATCGGCCCGCACACCGCGCCCTGCATCGCGCGGAACATCACCAGCATCGCAAGGCTGGTGGCGAAGCCGCAGGCCAGCGAGAACAGCGAAAACAGCACCACCGCCCACACGAATACTTTCACTTCACCGAAGCGGCGCGACAGGAAGCCCGTCATCGGCAACGTGATCGCCTGTGCCACGGTGAACGAGGTGATCACCCAGGTGGATTGATCCTGGCTCGCGCCGAGGTTGCCGGCGATGGTCGGCAATGACACGTTGGCGATGGTCATGTCCAGCACCTGCATGAAGGTGCCGAGCGACAGGCCTATCGTCGCCAGCGGCAGGCTGGCGGGCCGGAATTCACCAAACGATTGCGTTGCGTTGGAAGCGGTTGAAGCCATGGGAATCGTGGGGAACCAGACGAAGCGGCTATTGCGGAAAGTCAGTCCATGGATGGACGTTCTAGAGCTCGTTGATCGGGAATCAGGAAAATTGCAACTGATTTGAACGACGCGGCGATCAGGGACGATCGCATGAAAATGGACGAAGCCGCGATCACGGACGATCGCACATCAATGCCCGCCCGCGCTCGCGCCACCGCGCCGAGCGATGAACGGCGGCTTGGCCAGCCACACCACCGCGACCAGTGCGAGGAAAATGAAACCCAGCGCGTCGAACAGGTGGTTGAAGGAAATCTGCGTGGCCTGCCGGGTGATTTCGCGATTGATGCCGACCGCGTATCGTTGCAAGTGGCCGCCGGCGGCCGTCACGGCATCGCGCACTTCGCTGCTGTACACGTTGATGTGCTCGACGAGGTTGGCATGACTGACCACGCCGCCGCGCGTCCACAGGTAAGTGGTGATCGAGGCGGCGAAGCTGCCGCCCAACGCCCGCAGGAATGTGGCCGTACCGGATCCGTCCGCGACTTCGCGCCCCGACAGGTCGGACAGCAGGATGGTCAGGATCGGCATGAAGAAAAGTGCGACGCCCAGGCCCTGAATGAGTTGCGCCAGGGCCACGTTGTAGAAATCGATTTCGGTGAAGAAGTCGCCGCGCATGAAACAGGTCACGCCCATCACCACGAACGCGAACGACGCCAACCAGCGCAGGTCGAAACGGGTGCCGTACTTGCCGATCCAGAAGGTCAACAACACCGGGATGATGCCGATCGGCGCGGTCGCAAGGCCCGCCCAGACCGGCGTGTAGTCGAGGGTGTTCTGCAGCCACAGCGGCACCAGCAGGCCGATCGAGAAGAATGCGGCGTAAGCCAGCACCAGCGCCAGCGTGCCGGCCGCGAAGTTGCGATGCCGAAACAGCCTCAGGTTCACCACCGGCTCGCGGTCGGTCAATTCCCAGATCAGGAACACCGCGATGGAGATCGCCGAGACGATCGCCAACGCCACGATCATGTTGGAGTGGAACCAATCGAGCTGGTTGCCCTTGTCCAGCAGGATCTGCAACGAACCCACACCCAGGATCAAGGTGATCAGTCCCACCCAGTCGATGCGCGGTTTGTCGATGTCCTCGTGCCGTCCGCGCAACTGTGCGGCGACCACCAGCGCGGCGAAGATGCCGATCGGCACGTTGATGAAGAAGATCCATTCCCACGAATAGTTGCCCGTGATCCAGCCGCCCAGCACCGGCCCGGCGATGGGCGCGACCACCGTGACCATCGCCAGAATCGCGAGCGCCATGCCGCGTTTCGCGGGAGGGTAGATCGACACCAGCAGGCTTTGCGTCAACGGGTACATGGGGCCGGCCGTCGCGCCCTGGATCGCACGGAACAGCACCAGCATGCCCAGACTGGTCGACAGCCCGCACAGCAGGGAGAACAGCGAGAACAGCAGCGTCGCCCAGACGAAAGTCCTTACTTCACCGAAAGTACGCGCCAGAAATCCGGTCAACGGCAACGCGATGGCATTGGCGACGGTGAACGAAGTGATCACCCACACCGACTGGTCCTGACTCGCGCCCAGGTTGCCCGCGATGGTCGGCAACGACACGTTGGCGATGGTCAGGTCCAGCACCTGCATGAAGGTCGCAAGCGACAAGCCGAACGTCGCCAGCGGCAGGCTCGCGGGCCGAAATTCACCGAACTGGCCACGCTCGGCCCCGCGCTCGCGCAGGCCCTCGGCCAGTTCGTCACCCACCGCGGGCGCGCCGGAAGACAATTCGGCAGTTGTCATGCGTGTGGATCAGTCTTGCGAATGCGCGAGTGCCGGCGGCGTAGAGGCCACCCCGCGCTGCACCTGCCGCGCGCCCCGACCGGATTGCGCCGTATCAGTAGCGCCGCTGTTGGCCTGGATGATCTTTTCGATCAGCTGGTCGGATTCGGCCTTGCTGCGTGCATACACATCGGTGCTGAGCACCGGATGCTGCACGGGCTGCCGCGACAATGCGGGGCCCGACTGGTTGTGCAGGTTCACATCGACGTCCATCGACAGGCCGATGCGCAGCGGGTACTTGTCGAGATCCTTGGGATCGATCGAGATGCGAACCGGCAAGCGCTGCACGATCTTGATCCAGTTGCCCGACGCGTTCTGCGCGGGCAGCAGCGAGAACGCGCTGCCGGTACCGACACCGAGACCCGAGACCTTGCCGTGGTACGTCACCGAGCTGCCATAGATGTCGGAAGTCAACGCAACCGGCTGGCCGATGCGCATGTCCTGCAACTGGGTTTCCTTGAAATTCGCATCCACCCAGACCTGGTGCAAGGGCACCACCGCCATCAGCGGCGTACCGGGTTGCACGCGCTGGCCAACCTGCACGGTGCGCTTGGCGACATAACCCGACACCGGTGCGAGCAGCGTCATGCGCTGATCGTTCAACCACGCCGCGCGTACCTTGGCCGCCGCCGCCTTCACGTCGGGATGGGTCGCGATTTGCGTGTCGGAAACCAGCGCGTCGGTGGTGGCGAGTTGCGCCTGCGCCGCGGACAACGCACTTTCGGCGGTGGTCAGGGCATCGCGTGCGTGCGCGAGTTCTTCGGCGGAAATCGCGCCCGACGCCGCCAGCCCCTTGCGGCGCTGGAAGTCGGCCTTGGCCTGCCGCACCACCGCCTCGCGCGCCGCGACATCGGCCTTCGAGGTGTGCACGGTGCTGTACAGCCCGCGTACCTTGCGCACCGTCTGCGCCAACGCGGCTTCCGCTTGCGCCAGCGCGACGTCGGCATCGGCGGGATCCATCTTCACCAGCGGCTGGCCTTCGCTCACGTAGTCGTTGTCGTCGGCCCCGATGCTGATGACGGTGCCCGGCACCTGCGGCGTGATTTGCACCACGTTGCCGTTGACGTACGCATCATCGGTGCCCTCGTACCAGCGGCCGATCATGAAGTGGTAGAGCGCCCAGATGATCGCGACGATCACGACGACGCCGACCAGGCCGCGCAGCAGCCAGCGGCGCTTGTTCAGGCGTTGGGCCTTGAGCTGGTCGGCGCGTTCGTCGTCGGTAACGGGATTGGGATTGATGGGCGAAGTCATTGTCTGGCCTTGTCCGCGGATGGCGGGGTGGAAGTCATGGTGGCGAGCGCGGGCGCATCCTTGGCGGGTTCGAAGCCGCCGCCCAACGCTTCATTCAACGAAGCCCACGCATTGCTGCGCTGGGTCAGCACCGAGGCAAGTTGCTGTTCGGCGGCGATCAATTCCTGACGCACGCTCAGTGCTTCCAGGAAGTTGCCGACACCGGCGCGATAACGCTGCATCGCAAGTTTGTAGGCACCCCCGGCACTGCTGCGCGCGCTTTCGGCATCCACAACCTGCGCATCCAGCGAACGCACGTCATCGACCTGCGCGGCAACCTGGTTGATCGCGTGCACCAATGTCTGGTTGTACTGCGCCACCGCGATATCACGCGCGGCGTCCTTGCCGGCCAGGTTGGCGCGCAGTGCGCCGCCCTCGAAGATCGGCAGACTCAGCGCCGGCTGGACGGTGTAAAAACGATTGCTCAACGAAAAAAGATCCATCGTGGAGGGTGCGATCAGGCCCACCAGCGAACTGATGCTGATGTTTGGCAGGAACTTGGTCTTGGCGGCCTTGATGTCCTTGCCCGCGGCTTCCACGCGCCAGCGCGCGGCGACCACGTCGGGGCGGCGGCCCAACAGCTCCGCCGGCAAATCACTCGGCAGCGCCAGCGCGGGAATCGCGGGCAACGCGGGGGGCTGGATGCCAAGCGCGCGATCCGGGCCCTTGCCCAGCAGCGCGGCCAGCACCAGTCCACTCGTGTGCACCGCATTGTCGGCGGCTTCGAGATGCGCTCGGTCGCTCGCGGCTTCAGCCTGAATGCGTGCCAGCGAAAACTTGCTGTCGATGCCGTTGGTGACACGCTTGTTGGTCAACTTCAGGAAATCCTCGGCGCGCTGAAGTTCTTCGTGCGCGAGATCACGTTGTGCATACGCGCCGGCAAGGCCGAAGTACGCCTGCACAACATCGGCCGAAAGTTTCAGGCGCGCGGCCTGCGCATCGACCTCCGTCGCGCGTGCATTGCCGACGGCTGCCTGCCAGGCGGCGCGCTTGCCACCCCACAAGTCGATGTCCCACTTGAAACTCAGGTAACCGTACCTGATGACGCCGAAGTGTCCGGAAGCCAGCGGCGGCAACAACGGCGGCACGCGTGCACCCGCGGCACTCGCGCCGCCGTTCAGCGTCGGTTTGCGCGCGGCATCGGCGGCACCGGCGGCGGCCAGCGCCGCACGCACGCGCGCATCGACCAGCGACATGTCGGGATTGTCGGCGAGCGCCTCATCCACCAGCTTGTCGAGCTGCGCATCGCCGATGGCCTTCCACCAATCCTGGTGCGGCCACGCGGTGGCGTCCACTTGTACGCCGGCAAGGCTTTGTTCGGCATGCAAGCTGTCCGCTTGCGTGGGCGTCGCGTTGGAGCGCAGGCCGCCGGTGCTGGCGCAACCGGCGAGGACGGTGGCCGCCAACGCGACGGCAACGCCGAGACGGTGTCTGGAAACCTGAAGGGTCATGGTGTTGGCCGGAAAAGTTGATTGACGTTGGGGCGACGTGGAGCGAATCAACCCCGTTCGTGCGATTCACGCTGGGTACGAACGTCGTCCAGCACGCGCGTCAGCACGCCGTGCAGCGTTTCACGCTCACGCGACGTGGTAGATGCAAAAGTGCGCTCCGCCACCGCGTCGCAATAGCCGATCACGCGCTTGCGCAAGTTCTTGCCCGGCGTGGTCAGTTCGAGCCGCAGCGCACGGCGATCAACCGGATCGGGAAGCCGCTTGAGATAGCCACGTTGTTCGAGTTTGTCGAGCAAACGCGTCAGCGCGCCCGGGTTGTAGTGCAACGCGCGTGCGAGTTCGACCGGGGTCAGCGACTCCTCGTGCCCGAGAAGTTTCAGCGCGAGGAATTGCGTGAAGTTCAGGTCAACCCCCTGCCGCGTCATCTCCTGCTCGAGCCCGGTCACGAATTCCGCGCGCAGCCGACCGATCAGCCGGCATAGCTGGAAGGGACGATCGGAGGAAGACGTTTCAGGGCGATTCATGCCGAGGATGATACTGTTTCGGCTTTAATTGTCAAGGCAACTATATTTTCGGCAATCATATACCGGAGCGGTGCGCGTCACTTTCCCCAGGGCAAAACAACGAGGAAACAAGAAGGAGCTCGACATGCGGAACATGCAGCTTGGACTTGTCGCGATGGTCTGCCTCCTGACCTGCGCGCCCGCGCTGGCCACGGGCTTCGATCTCACCGCCGGTCCCAGCGTCACCGCGTCGGAGCGCACCACCGCTGCCATCTTCGCCAGCGTATTCGGCGAACAGCCCGACGACAACCGCACCCACTTCGAGCCCATCGGCACGCTCGGCTGGATCGATTCGCGCGACACCCGCAAGGACGACCTTGATCACGCAGTGTTCGTGGCCGCGGGCGGCGTGCGAATCCTTGCGGCAAACCACTGGTTCGTCAGCGAACAGTTGGCGGCGACCAGCACCCGCACCGACGCGCTGTCGAGCCGCTTCGAATTCATGACCAGCGTCGGTTGGCAACACGGTCGCTTCATCGTGATGCTGCGGCACATCTCCAACGCGCACCTGATCGGCGGCGGCAAGAATCTGGGCGAGACGATGCTGTTGGCGGGTGTCAGGTTCTAGCGAAACGGTAAGGCGGGAGAAGCACAGCGCATCCCGCCACGCCTGCATAAAACGCGGCGGGTTGTCACCCGCCCTACAAGCCTCAATCGCCTGTGGCGACGGGGCGCTCCGAATCACTCACCCAACCGCTCCAGGACGGCGCAAACAGACGGGAACCATGCAATCCGGCGGCTTCCATCGCCAGCAGGTTGTGGCACGCCGTCACGCCGGAGCCGCACATGTGCACGACGTCGCGCGGTGCATGATCGCCCAGCACGGCTTCGAATTCCGCGCGCAGTGCATCCGCCGATTTGAAGCGGCCATCGGCCAACAGATTCTGCGAGAACGGGCGATTGCGCGCACCGGGAATGTGGCCGGCGGCACGATCGAGCGGCTCGGATTCGCCGCGAAAACGCGGCGCCGCGCGCGCATCCAGCAGCAGCGCGGCGGGTTGCCCTCGCAACGCCTCCAGTTCGTCAAAATAAACCACTGCCGCGGGATCGAAAGGCAAGTGGACCGTTGTCGCTTCCCGTGGCGCCGCTGCACCGTGCTCGACCGGCAGGGACGCCGCAAGCCATGCCTGCCAGCCACCATCCAGCACGCATGCATCGATTTCTGCGATCCGCAGCATCCACCACAGCCGCGACGCCGCGAGCGCGCCGCCGGCGTCGTCGTATGCAACCACCCACTGTCCTTTCCGCCAGCCCCAACGCGACAACGTCCGCGCGAACGCCGGCACATCCGGCAAAGGATGCCGGCCCAATCCCTTTTTCGACAAATCGGAAAGATCATGGTCGAGGCTCGCGTACACCGCACCCGGAATGTGCGCTTCCAGAAAATCACGCTCGCCCTTCGCAGGATCGGCCAGCGCAAATCGGCAATCGACGATCAACACGGATTCCGGCGTCAGCGCCGCCAGCGTTGTTGCATCGACCAGTACATCGTGTTGTTTCATTGGATGATCTCCATCCGCCGCATCAAATTCACCAGCATCGCCGCCGTCGCGCCCCAGATGCGTGGCTCGATACCCACGTACTCATACACCTTCCTCGGTTCTCCGCGTGCACGGAATTCAAATGGGCGCACATTGGCCGGATCGAGCAAAAAAGCGAGCGGCACCTCGAATATTTTCGCCACTTCGTCCGGTTGCGGCACCAGCACGGCGTCGCTTGCCAGTCGCGCCACCACGGGCGTCACGCAGAAGCCACTGATTGTTTCCAGGCAGTCGATGAATCCGAGCGGTTCGACGGCATCCGGGTCCAGCGCGATTTCCTCGCGGCTTTCGCGCAACGCCGTTTCGATCGCACCCGAGTCGCCGTGGTCGGTGCGGCCGCCGGGGAAACTTACCTGGCCGGCGTGATGCGCGAGATCCTCGCGGCGCAGCGTGAATACCATACGCGGCTCCGGCAAATCGCGGATCGCCATCAGCACCGCAGCATCCGCGCGCGGCCCCTCGCCGATCAAATCGAGCAGGTGATCATGGTTCCAGGCGGGCGCCGCGGGCGGCGTTTCCAGGGGAAGCAACGCGCGCGTGACGGCATCAAACCAATCCGTCATGGCCGTGGCGGTGGACGCAGCGGCTGCTGCTCGCGCATCCAGCGCCTGCGGTCCTCGTCGCTCATCGTGCCCCAGCGCGCGATCTCGGCCAGCGTGCGACGGCAACCGATGCACAAGCCATCCGCGTCCATGCGGCACACACCGATGCACGGGCTCACCGGCGTTTCGTCGAGGCTGGATGGTGTAATCTGCATCCGCCAAGCGTAACGCAACGCGGGTGAATCGAATGCGGGGCTTGCCCGGCGCAGGCGTGCGCGCAGCGAAATCTACGGCTTCACGCCGAGCAGGCGAATATCGAACACCAGCGCCTCGTTGGGCCCGATGCGCGGCAAGTCGCCGCGAATGCCGTAGGCCTGGTCGGGCGGCACGAACACCTGCCAGTGATCACCCACGTGCATGCGGGTGATGACCTGGCGCCAGCCCGGAATCATCCGGTTGACCGGAAACACCGCCGGCTTGCCGCTGTCCGCGGTATCGGCGAACACGGTGCCGTCGAGGAACTGGCCGCGGTATTGCAGCGTGACTTCGCTGTCAACCGTCGGGCTCTTGTCACCGCCGCTGCCATCGAGCACCTTGTATTGCACGCCGGACGGCAGAGTGGTCACGCCATGCTTCTTGCCGTTGTCCGCGAAAAATGTGCGTGCCTTTTGCAGATTGTCGGTGGCCAGCTTCTGGTAGGCGGCGCGCGCTTCGGCAACCATCTTGCTCTGCATCGCCTGCAACACGCGCTGCATGGTCTGCGGGGAATATTCGGGTTTCTTGCGCGAGTAGCCGTCCTGCACGCCGCGCAGGATGGTGTTGATGTCCACGTCGAGCTTGCGCTGGCCCAGATCGAGACCGGCTTCGTAGCCGAGTGCATAGGAAAGTTCGGCGCGATCCGCGACCGGCGCGGCCGAGGCTTTCGGGGGCTGCGCCAGCAGCACGCCGGACGGCAACAGCACGCCCGCCGCGAGCACCAGCACGATGATGATCCTGCTCATGTCGGTTCCGAATCCCGCTGTCTGCAATGTGTGCCAAGGCGTTCCGTTGCGCCGCACGGCATCGCCAAGTTTGAACGCCCGGGGGCGGAAAGGTTCCCTGATTTCAATGGCTTTTAAGGTACTTGAGCTCGCCCGCCGCCACCCGCAAAGCCAGCCGGTTTTCCGGCGGAGCCAGCGGACAGGTCGCATACGGCGTGAACGCGCAGGGCGGGTTGTAGGCCTTGTTGAAGTCCAGCACGATCTTTCCATCGCGGGGCATGTCAGCGTACAGGAACCGGGCCGCGCCATAGGTTTCCTTGCCGGAGGTGGCATCCGCGAAGATCAGGAACAGTTGCGTATCGCCGGGCACCTCAATGACCGGATACAGCTCGAACCTTTGACCTTCCCGTTCGAACACCGCCTTGCCCGGCGCGGGATAATTCTCGATGGTGCCGATCACGGTGCCGGTCGCCAACTTGAATGGCGGGTCCAGCGGCTGCCAATCGGCGACGATTCGCCACACCGGATCAATCGGGAACCGTTCGATGCCAGCGAAATGCACGCGCGTTTCCGCTTCGCTGTCGCGCACCCGCAGGCCCTTTCGGCCGTCACGATCGACGGCAATGAAATTGACGCTACCAAAGGCGACGGTGCTCGGGATGGCGTGACTGTCGTCCAGCAGTACCGCGTTCGTTTCCATCGCGCCGTCGATGGTTGCGCCTGAGGCCTTGTCGAGCGAAATTGAAAGCGTCCCATCGTCGGCCCAGGTGATCGTGCCGAGACGCGCTGGCGCCTTGGCCAGCACGATGTCGTTGTCCGCCGCGCTGCCGAGACGATTCGCGCCCGGTTGCAACCATTCGAGGCCGACCAGGCTCAACCATCCAGTTGGCGCGGTCAGGCGCGCGATACGCGTGGCGTGCCAGCGTTCGATTTCCTGCACGTAGGTGCTGTCACTATCCATCGCCGCGCTATCGTCCCCGCAAGAACAGTTTGTCGAGTTCGGCAACGGACAACTGTGTCCATGTCGGCCGACCATGATTGCACTGGCCGGAGCGTTCGGTCGCTTCCATTTCGCGCAGCAGCGCATTCATTTCCGGAACGCTCAGACGCCGGTGTGCACGCACGGAGCCGTGGCACGCCATGGTCGACAGCAGTTCGTTTTGCAATTCCTCGAGCCTGCGCGAATTGCCGTGCTCGGCGAGTTCGCCCAGCACGTCACGCGCGAGTTGAGCCGCGTCGGCGCCATCCAGCATCGCGGGTATGCGGCGCACGGTGACCTGGCGCGGGCCGCTGCGATCGAGTTCCAGCCCATAATCCGCCAGCGTCTCGGCGTACTCTTCGGCCGCCGCTGCTTCACGCTCGCTGACAGCGACGGCCTCCGGCACCAACAGGTGTTGCGCGCGCACTTGGTGGGCATCGCGCGCCGTCTTCAGTCTTTCGTACGTGACGCGCTCGTGCGCGGCGTGCATGTCCACCAGCACGAGGCCTTGCGCGTTCTCGGCGAGGATGTAAATCCCCGCGAGCTGCGCAAGCGCATAGCCGAGCGGCGGGGCGTCGCCTGCTTGCGCGTCCGGCAGCGGTACGGCCACGGGAGAAGACGCGGCGCGTTCGCCCAGCAGCGCGGCGTAAGGATCGGCTGGTGCTTCACGCACACCGAGAGCGAGAAGAAGGGGGTCAGGTTCACTTTCTCGCAGGGCGCCGCGACTCAGGGCGACATTCGATCGAGAAAGTGAACCTGACCCCGTTCTTTCCCCTGCACGCGTGCCGGCGACCGCATCGTGCAACGCATGGAACATGAAATCGTGGATCAGGCGCGCATCGCGGAATCGCACTTCGCGCTTGGCCGGATGCACGTTGACATCCACCGCGGCGGGATCGAGTTCCAGGAACAGCACGAAGACCGGATGGCGCCCGTGGTACAGCACGTCCTGATACGCCTGTCGCACCGCATGCGCGACGCTCTTGTCGCGGACCAGCCGGCCGTTGACGTGGAAGTATTGCTGGTCGGCCTGCGCGCGCGACGCGGTAGGCAAACCGATCCAGCCCGACAAGCGCAATCCCGCCGCCGCGTGTTCGATGCGCAGGCAGTTTTGCGCGAAGGTTTCGCCCAGCAGGTCGCCCGCGCGTTGCAGTTGCGCGGATTCGTCATTGGCCGGTTTCAACATGCGCACCGGCTTGCCGTCGTGGATCAGTCGGAATTCGACATCCGGGCGCGCCAATGCCAGCGAACGCACCAGTTCGTCGATGTGCCCGAACTCGGTACGTTCGGCGCGCAGGAACTTGCGCCGCGCGGGCACCGCGTGGAACAGGTCCCGCACCTCGATGGTGGTGCCTACCGGATGCGCGGCGGGTTGAGGCACATGTGCACCTTGTGCGTCGATGCGAACGCCGTGATCGTCACCCGCGCGCCGCGATGTGATCGACACCCGCGATACCGATGCAATCGAAGCCAATGCCTCGCCGCGAAAGCCCATGCTGGCGACGCGTGTCAGGTCATCGAAGCTCGCGATCTTGCTGGTCGCGTGAGGCGCCAGCGCCAGCGGCAATTCATCCGCCGCGATGCCCGCACCGTCGTCGCGCACGCGGATCAGGCGCATGCCGCCCTGCTCGACCTCGATGTCGATACGGTGCGCGCCGGCATCGAGGCTGTTCTCGGCCAACTCCTTCACCACCGAAGCCGGGCGCTCGATCACCTCGCCGGCGGCGATCTGGTTGACCAGTTCAGCGGAAAGTGGACGGATGGATGGCATGACACTCAAAGATTGCTTGCGAGCCCATTACCTGAAACGACGCGGTAGCACGGCACGTACTTGCTGCCCGGAAGTTTCATGCGCTGCTGCGCGACGAAGCTCTGCAGCAGCGTGTCGAGCGCGTGCATGAATTCCGGATCGCCATGGATTTCGTAGGGACCGTTCTTTTCGATCTGATTCATGCCCTCTTCCTTGACGTTGCCCGCGACGATGCCGGAAAACGCGCGTCGCATGTCCGCGGCGAGCTCGTGCGGCGGCCGTCCACGATGCAGATCCAGCGCCGCCATCACCGCATGGGTCGGCTGGAATGGCTGCTGGAACGGCAAGTCGATGTTCAATTCCCAGTTGAAGAAGAACGCGTCGTGTTGTTCGACGCGATGGTCACGCACTACTTCGATGCCCTGCTGCATTGCGTGCGCCACCGCGACCGGATCCTCGACGATGATCTGGTAACGCTGCGCGGCGGCCTCGCCCAGCACCAGGCGCAGGAACTTGTCGATCTGCTCGAAATACTGCGCGGCGGATTTCGGCCCCGTGAACACCAGCGGGAACGGCACGTTCGCGTTGACCGGGTCCAACAGGATTCCGAGCAGGTACAGGATTTCCTCGCAGGTGCCGACGCCGCCTGGGAACACGATGAAGCCGTGGCCGACGCGCACGAACGCTTCGAGGCGCTTCTCGATGTCGGGCAAGATGACAAGGCTATTGACGATCGGGTTCGGCGATTCGGCGGCGATGATGCTGGGCTCGGTGAGGCCGATGTAGCGGTTCTCGTAGTGCCGCTGTTTGGCGTGCGCGATGGTCGCGCCCTTCATCGGCCCCTTCATCGCGCCCGGGCCACAGCCGGTGCAGATGTCCATGCCGCGCAAGCCGAGCTGGTAACCAACCGTCTTGGTGTAATCGTATTCCTCGCGCGAAATGGAATGACCGCCCCAGCAGACCACGAGGTTCGGGTCGAAGCGCGCGCGCAGCACCCGCGCATTGCGCAGGATGTCGAACACCGCATGGGTGATTCCGCTGGAGTCCTTGAGGTTGAACTCGTCGGACTCCAGCCTGGTCGATTCGTAGACGATGTCGCGCACCACCGCGAACAGCAGTTCGTTGGTGCCGCGGATGATCTTGCCGTCCACGAACGCCTGCGCCGGCGCGTTTTTCAGGTCCAGCTTCACGCCGCGATCCTGCTGCAGCACCTGGATGTCGAAATCGGGGTACTGGTCGAGCATCGCGCGTGCGCTGTCCTGCATCGCACCCGAGGTCAACACCGCCAGCGCGCAGGAACGCAGCAGCGCGTGCAATCCGGATGACGTGGCGTCGCGAAGGCGCGCGATTTCGTCGCGTGAAAGCACGTCCAGCGTGCCTGCCGGCACGATCTGGGCGTTGACGGTGGTGGGCCGCGTCAGCATTGCGTGACCAACATCATTCATGCGAGATATTTCCTTCGCTCAACCCGCTTTCAGATAGGCCTCGACGCCGCCCAGGATCATTTGCGCCGACAGCGCGATCAACAGCATCCCCATCACGCGCTCCATCGCCGCGAGCACGCTTTCGCCCAGCAGCTTGAACAGCCAGGTCGAGCCCAGGAGGATCGCCGCGGTGGCAAGCCACGCGATCAGCAGCGCCAAGCCCCATTCCACCTGACGGCCGGGCTGCGCGCTGGTCATCAGCAGCAGCGTCGCCATCGCGGAAGGGCCCGCGACGCCGGGGATGGCCAGCGGCACGATGAAGGGTTCGCCGTGTCCCACCGGCCCGAAAATACCGCCGTCCCGCGGGGGGAATACCATCTTGATCGCGATGAGGAACAGCACCACGCCACCACCGATGCTGATGGCTTCCTGCCGCAATTGCATGACCGACAACAATTCGCGACCGCCCAGCAGGAACGCGACCAGCACGCCCAGCGCGATCAGCAATTCCCGGATCATCACCCAGCGGCGGCGCTTGGGCGGAACATCTTTCAGGATCGACAGGAAGAACGGCACGTTGCCGGGGGCGTCGAGCACCAGGAACAGGGTGATGCACGCCGACACGAGGGTCATCTGCTGGTGCATGGTCAGGGCCTGTTGACGCTTCCGGGTTCCCGAAGGTCCAGCAGTTTGCCGCGCGCGGCTTTCGCTTCGGGCGACAGCAAATAAAGCACGGCCTGCGCGGCCGAATCAGGGGGCGCAACAGTGGAAGGATCCTCCCCCGCCCAAACAGTGCGGCGCAAAGACGTGCGCATCGGCGCCGGCAACAATGCGTGTACGCGCAGGCTGGTTTCGTCGGTTTCCTCGTGCAGGATCGACGCCAATCCTTCCAACCCTGCCTTGGCGACGCCGTAGGCGCCCCAATGCGCGCTGCCCATGCGTCGGGGATCGTCCAGCACGAACACCACAGCACTGTCTTCGCGCGCCAGCAGCAACGGCATGCAGGCCTGGGTCAACAGGAACGGTGCGGACAGATCGACGTGCAGCGTGCTGATCCATTCCTCGGGCGACAACACGGCCAGCGGCGTCAGCCCTTCACATTTCGCCGCCGCGTGCACCACGCCGTCGAGCCGTCCGAGTTGGCGCTCGACCGATTCGGCGAAACCCTGGTATTCCAGCGGCGTCGCGCCCTGCAGGTCCATCGGCTGCAACACCGGCGGCGCGACGTCCGGCAGCGCGGCGATTTCGTCGTATACGGGTTCCAGCGTGCGCGCCTTGCGATCGGCCAGCAACACCGTGGCGCCCGCTTTCGCGCAGGCGAGTGCCGACGCGCGGCCCAGTCCGCCCGCGGCGCCGGTGATCAAGATGACACGTCCCGCCAGCGACGCCGCGGCGGGCGCCCAGTCCGCCGCCAAGCGCGTGACGGGAAGACTCATTGCGCAGTCGCTTGCTTCGCCGCTTCCGCGACCATGCGCTGCAACTCACCGGATTCGTACAGTTCCAACGTGATGTCGCAACCGCCGATCAGTTCGCCGTTGATGTACAGCTGCGGGAAAGTCGGCCAGTTGGAGTGACGCGGCAGGTTGGCGCGGATTTCGGGATCTTCCAGCACGTTCACCGAGAAATACTCGGCGCCCGTGGCGGTGAGCGCCTGCGAGGTGCGCATGGAAAACCCGCACATCGGGAAATCGGGCGTGCCTTTCATGTACAGCACGATGGGGTGTTCGGAAAGCGTGTTCTTGATGCGTTCAATGACGTCCATGGGAGATAGGTCTAGAATGAAGGATGGTGTCGTGCAGAGGCTGCGTATTGTACCAGCGCGCCATCCACGCATGCTGCCATCCCCGGTTTCAAAACAGTTTCCAAACCTCCAAGGAGCACTCCATGGCGATCGAACTTCCCCCGCTTCCTTACGAACGCAACGCGCTGGCCCCGCACATCTCCGAAGAGACCCTGGACTACCACTACGGCAAGCATCACAAGGCGTACGTCGACAACCTCAACAAGCAGATCGAGGGCACCGATTTCGCCGACATGAACCTCGAGGACATCGTCAAGAAGGCCACGGGGGGCATGTTCAACAACGCCGCGCAGGCGTGGAACCACACGTTCTACTGGAACTCGATGTCGCCCAAGGGCGGCGGCGATCCGTCCGGCAAGCTTGCCGACGCGATCAGCAAGGCGTTCGGCGACGTCGCCAAGTTCAAGGCCGAATTCGGCAAGCTCGCGACCGGCACGTTCGGTTCCGGTTGGGCGTGGCTGGTGCAGCGCGCCGATGGTTCACTGGGCCTTGTCAGCACCTCCAACGCCGGCACGCCGATCACCGGCAGCGATCGGCCGCTGTTGACCTGCGACGTGTGGGAACACGCGTACTACATCGACTACCGCAACGCACGCGCCAAGTACGTCGATGCGTACTGGAACCTGGTGAACTGGGATTTCGCAGCCAGCCAGATGGCGTAATCAAAAAGGGACGGAGGGAATCAAGCGGACTTAATTCCCTCCGTCCCCGACGCCGCAACCACCGCGTCGGCGAGCCGCGCGGTCAGCACCTGTACTTCGTCCGCATCCTCACCCTCGATGGTAACGCGCACCAGCGGTTCGGTTCCGGACGGACGCAGCACCACGCGGCCGCGGCCGCGCAGGACGTGCTGCACCTCGGCCAGCGTTTGCTGCACGTGGGGCGTTGCGATGGCGCCCTTCGCGCCGGCCACCTTCACGTTGCGCGTGATCTGCGGCAGCTTGGCCAGCCCGGAACGCGCTTCCGAGAGATCCCTGCCGGTGCGTGCAAGCGCGTCCAGCACGGCAAGCGCAGACACGATGCCGTCACCCGTGCTGGCGCGGTCGAGGCAAAGGATATGGCCGGAGGTTTCGCCGCCCAGCACCCCGCCGTGTTCCTTCAACTGCTGCAGCACGTAGCGGTCGCCCACGTTCGCGCGCAGGAAACGCACACCCGCACCGGTCAGCGCGCGCTCCAGTCCGAAGTTGCTCATCAGCGTTCCGACCACCGGGCCGCGCAGGTTGCCCGCGGCCAGCCAATCGTGCGCCAGCACGTACAACAGGTCGTCGCCGTCCACGAGTTCGCCGTTGCGGTCGATCATCTGCACGCGATCGCCATCGCCGTCGAAGGCGATGCCAAGATCGGCGTGCTGCTCGATCACCGCACCGCGCAACGCGGCCGGATGGGTCGAACCGATTTCGTGATTGATGTTGAAGCCATCCGGTTCGCATCCGGTGCGCGTCACCCGCGCACCCAGCGAGGCGAACACCTTGGGCGCGACCATGTAGGTGGCGCCGTGCGCGCAATCCAGCACGATGTGCATCCCTGACAGATCGGGCGGGGATGCAAGGGTGCCGAGGCAAAAACGCGCGTAGCGTTCGACGGCATCGTCGATGCGCCGCGCCTTGCCCAGGCGCTCCGGTGCAACGGTGGTGAACGCGGCGTCGATTTCGCGTTCGATTTCGGATTCCACCGCGTCTTCGAGCTTTTCGCCCTCGGCGGAGAAGAACTTGATGCCGTTGTCCTGGTACGGATTGTGCGAAGCACTGATCACGATGCCGGCACTGGCACCCAGCTCGCGCGTGAGTTGCGCGACGCCCGGCGTCGGCAGCGGCCCCAGCAACCCGACGTTCGCACCCGCCGCTACCAATCCAGCTTCCAGGGCTGCCTCGAACATGTAGCCCGACACCCGCGTGTCCTTCCCGATCAGCACCAGCGGCCGTTTGCCGTTGCCCAGCACCACCCCCGCCGCGCGGCCCAGCTTCAGCATGAATTCGGCGGTGATCGGCCACTGGCCCACCACGCCGCGCACGCCATCGGTACCGAAGTATTTGCGGGGCGCGGAAGCGGGAGAATCGGGCATGTTCACGATCACCTGAAGAGTGCGGGACAGAAAGGATAACGCGCGCCCGTGGCGCCTGCGTCAATCGTCGCTGAACCGTTGCGAGCCGAAGGGTTTGGGTTCAGCCTTGGCGGGCGCGTCACCTTCATGCACCGCCTGCCACACCGCCAGCGCGTCCCGCGTCGCGGCGACATCGTGCACGCGCACGATCATCGCGCCGCGCTGCACTGCGATCATCGCCGCGGCGGCGGATCCCGTCGCGCGTTCCGCACCGCTCTTGCGCCCGGTCAGCGTGCCGATCATGGCCTTGCGCGAAACACCCACGAACACGCCGGCGCCGAGATCGCGGAAACGTTCGAGACCGCGCAACAATGCAAGATTATGTGCCAGCGTCTTGCCGAAGCCGAAACCCGGATCGACCAGCACCCGCCGCTTGTCGATGCCGGACATCTCGCAGGCGAACACGCGTTCGGCGAGAAAACGGTGCACCTCGCCGACCACATCGTCGTAATGCGGATCATCCTGCATCGTGCCCGGCTCGCCCTGCATGTGCATCACGCACACCGGCACCTTCAGTTCCGCCGCGGCATCCAGGGCACCTTCACGGCGCAATGCATACACATCGTTGATCATGCCGGCGCCCGCGCTCACCGCAGCACGCATCACCTCCGGCTTCGAGGTATCGATCGAAATCGGCACCTCGACGTGTTTGACCAGCGCCTCGATCACCGGCACCACGCGTGCGATTTCGGTTTGTGCGTCGACGGCTGTCGCACCTGGCCGCGTCGATTCCGAACCGACGTCCAGCATGTCCGCGCCCTGTTCCACCATCGCGACGCCCTGCGCGATCGCGGCCCGCACGTCATCGCGCAGGCCATCGCCCGAGAACGAATCGCTGGTGAGATTGAGGATGCCGCAAATGCGCGGACGGTCGAGCTTCAGCGTGCGGCCGTTGCAATCGAGCGCGGGGGTGGTGTCAAACATGCGGCGAGTTTATGACAACCGCGACGCGATGCGGAACCTGCCTCGCCACGCTCGGCCCGCCCTCGCGTCCACCGTGCGGGGCAAGCCGAAAATGATGGAACGCGAGAAATGCGGACCCCATATCCCAGTACCGCCCGCGGGACGCCCAGCCGCAAATGGAAACCGCGATGTCCTGCCTCAGCTTCTCGTGGCGTTCACGGCGCGAATCTGGTCGATGCCGAGCGCTTCGCTCTCGGTCGGCAATGGCAGGCCGGCCCGCATGCAGTACGCCGCGAAACGCGGATCGTTGCGAAAGCGCAGCAGCAACGAATCGCGCAGCACGTCATGCACGGCGTTGCCGCCGCGATCCATGTCGCGCTGAAGCCATTCGAACGCATGGTCGGCATCGCCGCGCAAGGCGTAGACGCGCGCGATGGTATAGGCATCGCCCTTGGTCTGATCGTCGGCTTCGATGAGGCGCTGCAGCGCCGCGTCGGCCACCGCCCGGTCGGTGCCGATCTGCAGCGCCAGCGTGCGCCAGCGCTCGCGCCCAGGATCGGGCTTCATCGTGTCGGTCCTGCTCAGGGCGGCAGCAGCATCGCCGCGAAGGATGGCGAGGTATGCGCCCGCACCGGCGCGCCACTCGCGCGTGCCCGAGGTCGGATGGATATTGAGCTGGTCCGCGTCGCGCAGGCTCGCCTCGGCTTCGTCGAGCCGGCCGCGGCTGGTCAGCAGTTCGGCAAGATAGATGCGGGCGAATGCCGCCAGCGGATCACCGGCGATGTATTTGCGGCGCTCGACGATCGCTTCGTCGACGCGGCCCAGCGTCCCGAGCAGGATGCTCATCGCGCCATGCGAGGGGTCGGTGTCGGACACCAGTGGCAATGCGATGCGAAACTCGGCGAGCGCGCCGTTCCAGTCATGGTCAGCGATGCGCAGGAGGTTGGCGCGGATCGCGTGCGCCTGACCAAAGCCCGGTTGCAGCCGCAATGCCGTGTCGATGTCGTTGCGCGCTTGCGCGTAGTCCGCGCGGGTGGTGGCGCCGCTGCTGTACGTGTATACCGTGCGCGCCAACGCCAGCCACGCCCAGGCCTGCGAATAACCAGGGTCGATCCGCGTCGCCTGCGCGAAATACTCGATCGCCTTGCTGCTCAAATTGGCATTGCGGCCCATCTCGGCGGTTGCACGCAGGTAGGCCTCGTAAGCCTCGAGGTTGCCGCTGGTCGGACGTCCGACCTCGACCATCGACGGCATCGCATGCAGCAGCTTCACCTGCAGCGCGCCAGCCACGGCGAGCGCGATCTCGTCCTGCAGTGCGAACAGATCCGCGTAGGGTCGGTCGAAACGCCGCGCCCAGACCGTGCTGCCATCTTTCGTGCGGACGAGCTCGATGCTGACGCGCACGTCGGCCGCCGCGCGCTGCACGCTGCCTTCGACCAGGTTATCGACGCCGAGCTTGGCTCCGATCGCCGTGGCGCTTTCCTTGCCGTCGCGGAACAGGAACGACGAACCGCGACCGATCACCTTGAGGCCGTCGTACTGCGACAGCGTGGTGATGAGATTGTCCGACAGGCCGTCGGAAAAGAACTGCTGGTCCTCCGCGCCGCCGGCGTTGACCAGCGGCAGCACGGCCACGGATTTTTCCGGAATGGTGGGTGCGGCATCGACGACGGGAACGGCGCGCTTATGCCACATGAACGTGTTGGTCAGCAGCAGCACCACCGCTACGCTGAGCACCGCGATGATCGCGCGGTCCAGCTTGCGGCCCGTCAATTGCCTGATCGAATCGCCCGGCGCGACTTCGCTCTCGCGCTTCAACCCGTCCGGCGTCAGTTCGTAAAACCACGCGAGGGCGATCCAGAAGGGAAAGCCGATCGCGGACGCCGCAAGCAACCAGCGCGCGATCCATGTCGGCGTGTCGAACACCGGGCCGAGTTGGGTGACGACCTGCGCCAGCAACCACACCGTGCCGACATACAACGCTGCCGCGCGCAGCACATTGCGCCGCTTCAACTCCGACAACAGGGACGGACGGATCGCCACGCAATACGTCACTCTCGCCGGCACCACGCCGGCCTCCGGTCACCGAGTTTCCGTGCTCCCCGGTCCGGTTGCAAGCGCAGCCCGCACCACTTCATTCCAGTCGCGCGAGGATTTCGCGATAACGCGGCAAGCTGTGCAAGCTGTCCAGATCGGGGTCGTGCTCGATCCATTCACGAAACCCGTGCCCCGCGGAAAGCGCGCAATCGAGCATGTCGAGCGCACGCTCGTTGTCACCCAGATGCGTGTAGGTGCAGGCAGCGTTGTAAAGCGTGCCGAAATCGTCCGGCTGAAGACGCAACGCGGTCTCGATGTTGCGACGGGCGCTTTCGGCATCGCCCAGCCGCACCTGCATGCCCGCGGCGAGATAAAGCGCCCGGCCGTTTTCCGGATCCGCCGCGATTTCTGCCAGCGCCGACGGCAGAGCGCGCCTCAGCAGCGCATCGCCGCGTGCCTTGTCGCCCAGCGCATCGGCTGCATTGGAAGCCAGCGTCAACGCCTGGAATTCATCGGGCCGTACGCGGTGCGCGGCTTCGAATTCCTCGATCGCACGCTCATGCTGCCCTTGCGCGAAACAATGCCTTCCGAAGTAGTAGTGCGCCTCGTAGAGTTCCGGGTTGAGTTCAATCGCCCGCTGAAAGGAAGCGATTGCGCCTTCATTGTCCCCAGCCAGCGACAAGGTGTTGGCGCGCGCCACGTGCGCCTCGGCAAGCTCGGGAGCCAGCTCCAGCGCGCGCTTGGCGGCGACGATGGCCTCCTCCAGTGCCTCTTCCGGCCTGATGATCCGCCAGATCAGCAACTGCGCGAGGGAATCGGCCAGACCGGCCTGCGCCTGCGGGTAGTCGGGATCAAGCTCGATCGCGCGGCGAAACATGTGCGGTGCCTTGGTCCAGTTGTCGCTGCTCTTCAGGGACTGGATCTGCCGGCCGCGCAGGTAGAACTCGTACGCGCGCATGTCACGCGGTGCGTTGCGCCCGATGTCGAGCGCGGCGTCGGCCTTCAACGACACGCGCAGGGCGCGTGCGACGCTGCGGGCGATTTCTTCCTGGATCACGAAGACGTCCTCCAGTCCGCGATCGAAACGCTCCGACCACAGGTGGTAACCGTTGGCGGCGTCCACCAACTGCGCGGTGATGCGCACGTGATCGCCGGCCTTGCGCACGCTGCCTTCCATGATCGCGGCAACGTTGAGCGCGCGGCCGATCTCGCGCACGTCCGCGCCGCCATCCCGGAAGCGAAACGACGAGGTGCGCGAGGCCACACGCAAGCCCGGGCAGCAGGCAAGCGCATTCATGATTTCCTCGGCAAGGCCATCGCAGAAATACGCCTGGTCATGGGCTTCGCTGAGATCGGTGAACGGAAGGATCGCGACCGAGGCGCCCGGTGCCGGCACGGGTTCGGCCGCGGCCGGGGAATCGTGCGTCGCGGGTGCGGTGCGTTCGATGCCGTGCGCGCCAATGTCGTACACCCACGCGAGCACGCAGGCCAGCACGAAGCCAAGCGCGAGCAGCACCAACAGCAGCCGCATCGACCACGACGGCAATCCGAGCGGTTCGAATACCGCGCTGCCGAGTTGGATCAGTATCCAGCTCGCCACCACGTACACGGCGGCCACGCGGAACACGCGCCGGCGGCGGAATTCGGCGAAGGACTGCTTCAGTGATCCGACCCAGTCGCTCATTTTGGACGGCTCCACTTCCGCCCGGTCTCTCCGCGCAGCGGAAGGCCTACATCGAAATGCTACAAGCACCAGCTGCAGATATGAAAAGGCCGCCCACGGGCGGCCTTCCGTCATGCCCGAAACGTCCTCAATGCTGCCCGGCCGGATGGCTGGAAGGCGCCGGTGCGACGCCCGGCGCGGTCGCGGGTTTGCCGCCGCCCATGCCGGTGTTGCTGTCGCGCGGATGCCAGTCGCGCGGCGGGCCGGGCTCGC
>Ga0207707_10000406_pt1 | contig 45069 bp, 42 predicted proteins | sample KBSC83BmetaG_FD_184336 | JGI IMG/M metagenome (GOLD analysis project Ga0207707, IMG submission 184336) | Corn rhizosphere microbial communities from Kellogg Biological Station, Michigan, USA - KBS C8-3B metaG (SPAdes) (version 2) | ecosystem: Host-associated > Plants > Roots > Rhizosphere ... | reverse complement strand
TTTCTGACACTCGGATGAATCGAGAGGTTTAGAATTCTCCTGATTCCTATCGGATTCTATTTAGGCGGATGCTGACGTCCGTTCAAGAACCCGAACATGAATTATCGGATCCGGATCGATCGGGGTCGAACTTTGATACCGAATTTCCGGTTTTGGTGCGTTGAGATTAGATAGGTATTAGAACTAGTCATCGCAGTCAAACGAAAGGCACTGGTTGAATTTTGGGTGGTCTATCGGGTCCGGGTGGTTGGCCGCGGTCAGAGCCCACGGCTCCCTGGGACTGGCGTTGATTGTCCCGGAGATCCAGAAATGTAGAGATCCGAATTCCGTTAAGTGATCTACGTGTATTTGAGGGCTTAAATGGAACCGAATTGTTCGCTAAGGAAGACCGCTTCCAAATTCGGGACGGAACACAAATGGAGGAGCGGCATGAGATCTCTACACAGGATCGACCCACGACGCGAATTCTTATTTATTGTTTTTGGGTTGTTGATAGTGTCGCAGATGGTTGTGACCTCATGCGGCTCACCCGATGCCTCGCCGAACCGGACCGCGAACGAAGCTCCGAGCAATCCCACTGCAAATGCACAGACCTCACCTACACCCGATCTAGCTACGGTCAACCGTGTAGATCAAATGGCTGTCGGAACTGCCGCTAATTTTCGTGCTCCGAATGGAAAGGTATTCAAGGTGGTATTGCGGGCGGAAGAACCCGAGTTCCCTGCGCAGCCAGATAACGAGACAAATACGGCCGCCCACGCACCGAGTAACCATGTTTGCGATGGTGACGCGTTCGATGGAAGCGACCGGAAGGCTTCTAAAACAAAACCATCGGACGCAGTTGTAGAGAATTTCGACGACCTCTCTACCTTCATAAATACGCTTAAGTCAGATAAGGACATGGGACAGGATCATCAGCCTGAGATAAGTACCGGCCCGGCATCAATACGGGTATCCGAAGAACGCCGGAACGTTCAGATCGGAAGAGCTTGGCTGTACACCTTCTCTCGCGAAAGCGACGAAGACTTTCACGTCATAATCGGAACCACCGACGATAAGGAGACCGCAAAGTTCTTTAACGTTGAGATCTCTGGACTTCCGGCAAGCTCCAGCTCCGCCTTCGGTGAGTTGAACGACGCCAGGACCACATTTAAGGATTTTTTCGGTCTGACACAATGTTCGGGCGGTTACACGGCCGATCTACTGGACAATCCGCAGGAGGTAAAGATCACCGGATCGCCTTTTTTTGATAAGTTGCATTTCGATGGACATGCACCGATCGGGCCGACTTACGCGAGATCTTCAAGCTACTGGGAAATACACCCGGTCACAAAGATAGTTTTCAAATAGTGATCTGACACGGCTGATTCCCGACGGGGAGATGACTTTGAAATTGCTGAGGAGCGATTTAATTGAAGTGCCGCGGTCCGGTTTTGGAGGCGACACAAACACAAAAATGAGATCCGTGAATTCCGCCTTTGTTCGATGATGATTCATCCGTAAACCAAAACGGTTTGAAGATTGGAAAATGGCAGGTAAACGATGAACGATAAAGTTATAATCACGAACATTTCGGCTTTGAAAACAAAATATGGAAAGGGAGTTTCGGCTATCACGAAGGCTGTTAAAGACCTGATCGCGGCGGACAAGAAAAGAGGCATCGGGTCTATCCTTGTTGCTCTTGACGATCCGGTCGACATGACCGGACTTTCGGCTGCGGCCGTAACGAACGCGAATGACCCGAGACAGAACAAGGACGCGATCGACGCGATATTCTCGAAATACTCTCCCGACTACGTGCTCATTATAGGAGCGGTCGACGTGATCCCGCACCAGGATCTCAAAAATCCCGTTTATCAGCCGGGAAGCGATGACGACCAGCTAGCGCTCGGCGACATTCCGTATGCCTGCGATAAGCCGTACAGCAAGAACCCAGAAGACTTTGTTGGACCGACGCGTGTTGTCGGACGCCTGCCCGATCTTACCGGGGCGAAGGACCCGGCCTATATCGTCGACCTCCTGGCAACCGCCGCCGGATACCAGGCGGACACCTCGGAAGCATACTCGGATTACTTCAGTGTGAGCGCCGCCGTATGGTCCGGTTCGACCGAGATGAGCCTCGACAATCTGTTTGGATCAAACAAGAAACTGAATCTTTCCCCGAAGGCCGGTCCTAAATGGTCGTCCGCCGTGCTGGGAAAGAGGGTTCATTTTATCAATTGCCACGGGGCTCCCGCATCGTACCAATTTTATGGCCAGCAAGGCCAGCAGTACCCAGTCGCGCACGATGCTTCGCTGATCAAAAACAATATTACCGAAGGAACGATTGTCGCGGCTGAATGCTGTTACGGTGCCGATCTATTCGATTCCTTTCTTCTGACCAACGGACAAATAGGGATCTGCAGCGAGTATCTTGCAAGTAAAGCGTATGGATTCTTCGGAAGCACAACTATCGCGTATGGCCCTGCCGACGGGAACGGTTCGGCCGACCTGTTGTGTCAATACTTTTTGAAATATGTCATGGATGGAGCTTCGATAGGGAGGGCCGCACTGCAAGCTAGACAAGACTTTGCGTCGGCCGCCGGCACCCTTGACCCGGTCGACGTAAAAACGCTCGCCCAGTTTAACCTCCTCGGGGATCCCTCGATAACCCCGGTCAAGGTCGACGCTTCGCACAACGCTTTTTTCTCGGCAAAGGCATCGGAAGCAAAAGCCGTGTCCGTTGCAAGGTCCATAGAGCGAACAGAAAGGCGTCAGCAGCTTCAGGCAAAGGGCATCTGGCTGTCTGAAAATCAGGCCGTCGCAAGCAGCTCAGCAGCGACCCAGACTTCGGACAGCGTTCAAAAATCAATGGCAAAGATCGCTGACAAGGTCGGCATGAAGGATCCGGCTATGATGACCTTTACGGTCGAGCAGCCCGCAACGGCCGCCACGCTAACCTCCAAGTCGGTCGGCACTACCAGATTCCACGTAATGCTCGAGGATAGATCGCGTGGAAAAAACACAAGGAGCAAGGCCGTCGCCCTGAATATAAAGCAGGCCGTTTGCGTGGTCGCTAAAGAGGTTAACGGCAATATCGTTTCGTTCCGAGAGCTGCACGCGCGGTAGTATTATTGTCCCAATAGATCTTCATTGGGGCAGGATAATGGAACTTTCAGGAAGAGTGATCAAGGAGCCCTTCGCACAGGGGTCAAAAAGCGAACGGGCGGCTGTAATGCTGGACACCGGTGAGTCAAGATATGTTTTGCGTCGGGAAGGGGGCAATCCCTTTGCCGATTCGATCCTTGACCAGCTCGTTGGGCAGAGGATAGAAACTGATGGGAACCTGACTGGTTACACGTTTATCATGTCGAAGTGGAAGGTTCTCGATGACGATCCCGGCATGAAAAAGGCTTGAAGTTTACCTCCGTCTTTCGGATCTTTAGCGAGCCGTCGGCGTTTCCAAATTCAGGCTCGAGCGCGCCGTGACAACTAAGTTGTACCGAAGCCGCGAGCGGACAAGCTTACTAAACAACATGAATGAAATTACGGGAGATCGCGAGTCTGTCCTTAGGATCCTGAAAGAAACGACCGAATACATCAGTCGGGATACGCATACCACCGGAGCCATCGGCAAAAAGAAATTCGGGCTAAAGTCGACTTCTGATTGGCCGGGGATCAGAGACGAGATCGTAGATACGCTCCAGCGTGCACATCGAAGAGCGATGGATGAACCCATCGTCAGAGCGACAAAAGGCTTTGCATCCGGACTTCCACAAGTCGGATGGTATGCTCCGCGAGATCAAACGATCGCTCTGTTTCAGAGCGCCATGGATGAGTATCTGGATCGTAAGGGGAAAGAAAAAGCTGCAGCGCAGGTCAATGCGGGAGACAATGTCGCCAAGGAGGCCGTGATCGGAGAGCAGTTCGACGTTCTCGATCCCGGTTGGATCGAGGTCGCGATCCAGACATTAAAACTAAAATTCAGGGGCAAGCACAAGTTCATCACTCACAACAACCTGGAAGATTTTCGTTTCGCACTGGCGGACAAGGCCACGATCGCGATCGTCGGGGATTGGGGCGGTGGAAATGAGGCCGCCCGCTTGATTGCCGAGCTGATAAAAAGCGAACACCCCGACCATGTCATACATCTCGGAGACGTCTACTACGCCGGAACGGAAAACGAAGTCAACGAACGCTTTCTCAAATACTGGGCCTTCTGGGATACGCCGGCGGTCCCTGGACGCTCTTTGGCCCTTAACTCCAATCACGAAATGTACAGCGGGGGATACGGATATTTCGACATAACCCTTAGCGCTTTCCAGCAGCCGGCAAGCTACTTTTCGCTTTCGAACGATAACTGGCAGTTTATCGGCCTTGACACCGGATATGTAGATCACAATCTGAATAAGGAACAGGTCGACTGGCTCGCGTCCCAGCTTGAAAAGGGTTCGAAGAGGAATATCCTTTTGTCCCATCATCAGCTCTTTTCTGCGTTTGAAGATGTCGACGATGCCCTGGAGAACTGGGTAAGGCTGTTCTTGGATGCAAACAGGATATACGGATGGTTTTGGGGACACGAACATTTGGAGGTGATCTACGGAGAGTATAAAAATCTCAAAGCGAGATGTCTTGGAAACGGCTGTTTCCCATACGAGGCTCCAAAACAGGCCATACATCCCGAGATCCCGATCGAGTTCCTGAATAATAAATCACTTGAGAACGCTCTGTCTCACGGCATGCACTCGTTTGCTGTGATAAAGATCGACGGGTCCGAAATGCATATACGGTATATCGATCAGGACGGTACCGTGGCATTTGAGGAAAACTTCTAAGAAAGCCGCCTCGCAGATTTTGACCGTGACGTCAACACATTTTCTTTTTAGCGTCCCGCCATCGAGCAGCAAAAAAATCCAAAGAGTTGCCGCCTTTACGGCCTCTTTTGACCTGTAGTCGGCAGTGTCGCAAGTATTGTCTGCAATTTTGCAGGAGGCCGTGATATTGAATGGTTTCACTTCCACCTTTAAATAAAACGGTGTCTGCCATTGCAGGAACAAGGTCTGGTCACACTATTCGTTTTTACCGCTCCGCGGGATAGTATCACGGCGACCAGAAAACCCAGGGAGCGAGCTCATTTACAGCCGCAGCACCGACCCGAATTCCCGTCAAGATGGCCAGACTGAAACCGATCTCCGCTCGGCGAGCCGATTGAGCGGGATCGAGCGCGTGGTTATCGGTCTGCCGGAAATCTTGTCAATGGTTACTGAGGGCGCCGCCGGGTTGATATTTAGGCTCTTTCAATTGCCATAATATGAAGGCGAACGCGTCCGCGGTCTCTTTGACTTCGTCGATCCGACCCCGTGTCCGGCCTCATAATCAATGCGAAGCAAGACGGGCTTTCGACTTGCGGACGCGGCTTGTAAACGTGCTGCCATCTTTAGGGAATGCCAGGGCGGAACACGTGGGTCATTGGCGCCATGCATCAAAAGCACCGCCCAATTTGCGCTGGCGGGAACCGGACTAACGGCATTGGTCGTTGGCGATTTACCACTTTCGGACGGACGTTCCGAACTTTTCAAACTTGCCGAAGACTACAACACCATTAGGGAAACTCAATCTTCCGGTTCAGCACGTACGACCGCCATGACCGCGGTCGTGAGAAGAATGGCCGAGGTTTCTGTGGGCCTTGATCAGCCCCCGGATATTACCGATCTTCTTACAGAGAAGAATAACCGCGGAAGACGGCTGGTTGCATATGCGTACCTGTTGGCGCGGCCCGATCCGCAGTACCTGGAAGCGCTGGTCGACAGCATCATCAATATTGAGGACAAGCCATTCGGGCAGTGTTGGGGGATCCAGGCGATCGGCCGGGTCATTGCAAGCCGGTCATCAGGTGCAACTCTCGATCTTCGAATATTGACGAAACTTCGGAGCTTTCTGTCTCATCTCACTCCGGGAACCGATCGATACTACGAGCTTCAACGGATATTGCAAGGATTTCGCGAGAGGTAAAATTTGGCCGGTCTGGAGTTCAAATTCTAAAGAGAGGCGGAACTCGGATTCCTGCCCGCAGAGAATTTGACCCGGGTCTCAGCTTCAGGCTGCATTCCGCCCAAGGTACCGTCATCAATCGGCCGTGACGAAGATAAGCGTTACAATAACGCACGTACCATAAACGGAATGCCAAGCAATACTCGAATGATCGTGTTGTCCGATCTAATTCGTCAAGTCTACCGGCGCGGTTCCTCGGTTAAAGAGTTCGATAAAATCGTTGCGATATGTCGCTCCGCTATTACCACCGCCGCCGTAGACTTGGCTGATGACAATACTGGTCGAGGGCGCCGCACTAGCGGTTGTCAACAATGTGCTCCAGGTTCGGGGAAGTGCGAGCATCCCAAAGATAAGTGCGAACAAAATCGTACAAGTCGTGGCTAAACGTACAGACATAATTCAAGTGTAGATTCGGCCAGCCGTAAAGGCTGTCGTTTCAGATCTCCTTTGAGGTTATTTCGGTTTTCTGCGGGCCGATGAAGAGAGTCAGCCGCGCAGCGTTTTTGCGATACCGGAGATAATAACCTAGAGACGTTAAATTCGTAAGGCCGAAGGCGTTAAATTCGGTAAAAATGCAGAGGGAGAAGCTTAAAGACTGTCAGGCAAAGAAAACACCCGCCAGAACCTTGCCAGGAATGGCGGGTGTGCTCGATTCGAACGTCCGTAGACATCTCATCGAGGACCTAACTTAACATTATCGAGACGTATTTTGCCATCAAGAGTAAAATATTCCGGGTTCTATAAGAAGATATATCCCGGTTAATAACTAGATGCCCATAAGCGGTCAGAGATACGGACCGACATTTCCATCGACGAAGTCATTCGGCTTTATCAAGAGGTAGTGTCCTAATTCTGTGTTGCTACTAGTGAGTCACACCCGGTCACTAACGTGGCTATCGCAAACCACTTCTCGGCGCTTATCGCTGGCGCGCCGTCATTCGAACGTTCCCAAAAATAATCTTCAAGTAATCGTAGAAGCTCGGATTCACGGTAAGCAGGGATATAATGCAAAGCCTTCCCGCTCTCCAAGTATTCCTGCGCTTTCTCAAAATCATTAGGTTCGTCTAAATACATAGTCCTTCTATTGTCCTACTTGCGGTAAATCTTTTAAACCCCAAATTGTCTTAGTCGGATTCGCGGCCATCGCCGGAGTCGCGGCATTCAAAGTCCTGCGCGACCTGCCCCTGACGCTTATCCATTCTCCCGCGAAGCGGTTCCCGCGGCATTTCTGCGATAAACATACTTCACGTTGATCCGCGACCCATTTGCTTGAAATCCAATAAAGTTATCCGAGAGTGTTTTCCGGTCTTTCGAGAGTACCCAAGTTGCCGTAAGCAGGCTGCGCCCGTGAGCCTTACGAACCACTTTCCAGTTGCGTGGACCTTCCGAAGTGACGATCAACACAGTATCCGAATTCCCCGGCTGCTGCGTCCCATTTACGAGGATCGTTTCGGAACCGCCGCCAAAGTCGAAAACATACCTGTTATCCCCGGCGTTTTCCACCTTCATCTTGTCTCTAAAGACCGTTTTTGATCTGTTGAGCTTCCACTTGCCGATAAATGGATCCTCGGCCAGTGCTCGTGATGCAGCGCACCCGATCATTAAGAGAGAGATCGTTGCGAGCAGTACATATTTCATTCGAATCATTCTTGTGTCCTCAGCGCTCTCCATACCAACAGAACAGCCGCGCAACGCCCGAATTAATCGGGGAGCCAATGACCTTAGCCATTGGGGGCGGGGTATTTTGGGCCGCTCCTGAGCAGGCAGCCCAAGTAAGCCACGTCCGGCACGAAACTGAGCGCCGTCACGAGGGCGGGGATTATACCCTCGAATCAGGACGGCCCGAAGCAATGGGCGACGGCGTTGAATACCTCCAGACCGACCAGCAGGACGGGGATATCAACCCGGTCACAACCAATAGCGAGTTGAAGATAATAAGGCGGCCTCAGAAAGGCGGGGCGTATTACGATAGAGGAGCACCATCGGCGCGAAACCTCATCGAACTTAAAGATGAACTCGTCGGTCGAGTGCAGGGCTTGCAGCACAATGGGCATGAGGAATGTCGGACAGATTCTGCTCTCATCAACGATGTCCTAAAGGAGACGCCCAACACCGACTTCGGCGCCAGCCGAAAGTCCAGACGCGGGAAGCACCGGCGGACCCTGGACTTGTCGGACTGTGATCCCGCTTATAGCGCTCTCTCGAGCTAAATTAATCGATGTGAGAATTACCCAGCCCTTGATGTTTTGTCCTCCTGGCAACATATGCGAAGGCTAATAAACCGAGAAGTGCAAAAGTCACGGCTTGAGCCATGTGCAACCAGAACCAGCCATCCGCCCGACCCGAGGAAATGCCGATCCGCGTTGGATCGAAAGGCCATACCAGAGCAAAGAAGACGAGCAGCCCAACGCTATGTATCGCGATCCCAGGAAGTATGGAATTGGTGAGATATGCGCTTACACCAAGCATTACGTCAACGAGTAAGTAGAAAACGAGTACGGGCCAGTTAAACCCCTGAGTAAGGGCATGGGGGACTGCGATAACGAGACATGGAATTAAGATTGCAATGGGTACCCTAAACCGCCCTTCAAGAGAGCTTTGGAAATAACCCCGAAAGCCGACCTCTTCTGCAAGTGATGACACGACCGAGGCCATAACCACAACGAGCAAAACGGTTACTATCGGGTATCTCGAGAACTCAGGCAAGAGGTTTCCCTTCATGTTCGTCAGCTGGACCATAACTATCCACAGGCCAGCGAGCGCTGAGACGGCCAGCATGCCTGCGACGAAGGTCCAAATGAATGTGCCGAAAGAGACAGGATTAGACCGCAGGTAGCGGCGTCTCACCGCTTGAGTGCTCTTGGGGCGCCATCGGCCGCCCAGGTATTCCCACACCAGCCAGAGCAGAAGGCCCATCACAACGACGGACCAAGGGATACCGGGGCTGAGGCTTAGGTTCCCGACCAGCAGAGCCGTCCAAACACCGCCCGCGAACACCGTGAGTCCCAACGCTAAGAGGCCCATGAGAACCACTGACTTCAAGCTTGGCGTGCGATCATCCTTGCTCTGCATGTTTAGATTGGGTCTAGCTACTCTGCGGAAGCAGGGGGGGGTCGCAACACGGCAGGACTCCTGTATACCAAGTACTCCGTTACTCTACTCGTAGATACTTGATACGTCAACGAAGGTTTGACTCGACGCACTATTACCCTCGCTTACGATGAATCTCAATAGCGGCGTCGGTCGTGATCGTCATCCGTTTCCGCAAGTTCGGGAGCGATTTATCGAAACAAACGAGCCTAGCCCCGAAGAGAATCAGCGGCGGGCTTTGCCTCGGCGATCGAGCACCTCGAGTCGCGGCTGCAACTCTAGCCGCCAAAGCTTCATCCCTCAAAGAAGCATCCCTTTTTACTTTGCCGTTAATACGAAATCGTTTATCGAAACTATCTTGTTGATATCCGGAGTCGCACTCGTCGCTCAGCTCCGACGGCATTCCCGCGGCCTGCGGAAAATGAATTAAATTCCGGCAAGCTCTTACGGACAACCTAGCTTGGAACCTCCGGCCAGTATTTTCCTATCTCATAATGAGACAGAATTAAGTAACAGTTCACTTCTCAATCATTATTTGAAAATTATTTATCTATTCTGAGAACCCACCTATTTCATAGTCAACGAATCGTCGGAAGTAATTCGGCATCGCAAGGTAAGTTGTCCGCATCACGATTGAATCCCTATCGATGGCACGGTCGATAGCTAGGATTCCGTTAAGATGATCGACTTCATGCTGGAGAAGTTCGGAGGTTGATACGTCCATATTCTCCCAGTCCTTATGCTTGCCGGTTTCATCCTGAAAATGGATCGAGATCGAACGATAACGCTCGAGCCGAACCAGCAGTGAGGGGAAACTCATGCAGTCGTCCCACATCGTAAATCGTTCGCGACTTGTCCAGGTGATTTCAGGATTAACGATGAACTGACATTCGCCCGCTAAACTCACAGCGATCAGCCTGCTCCGGCACCCTATTTGCGGTGCTGAAATGGCACGTCCGAACTTATGCTGCCCCCGAAAGTCCAATAGCGTGGCGTAGAGGCTCTGCCTATCTTTCGTAAAACTCGGCTCATCAAATGAATCAACGTTTCGGGCGATCGTGCGTAGCGCCGGATCTCCTAGTAATAGAATGCGGGCTATTTCAGAAAACACTTTACTTGATTCCGAAGGCAGCGGCGACTCCCAAGGATAGATAGACGCTACCGGCGACATAACGCAAAGATCGAAAAAAAGTGAGATTGTTTCGCAGCCATTTTCCCACGGTGCCGGCCAGCAGAACATAAATCGAATCGCTGGTAGTCCCAACAACCGCCAAAATGCTTCCCAATAACACAAACTGATGAGTCACACCGCCAATTGACGGATTCACGAACTGCGGTAGAAATGCCAGAAAGAACAAGGCTGTTTTAGGATTTAGCAGGTTGACCAAAAAGCCATGACGGATGATCGACCCATATTTCGCATCTCCGTTTTCGGCCATCGTTTCGGACTTGCTTTTCGACACGATCGTTTTCGCTCCTATCCAGATCAAATAACCGGCGCCCGCGTATTTGATGAAATTGAACAATGAAGGCGACGACAAGACTATTAGGGATAGACCAGATGCTGCAGCGGCAATATGTACTAAAGTGGCCAAAAGTCTTCCCGCGCATGAGGCGATGCCGGCATGATACCCGCCCTGGATGCTGCGCGTTATGATGTAGAAAGTGTTAGGCCCCGGCGTCGCTACCAAGAACGCGGTTACAGAAATAAAGATCAAAAGGCTGGCACAGTCGAACATTAGTCTTTCGCGAGAAATTGAGAGTTTTCTACCTTGTTGCTCAGGAAGCCACCTCAGCTACTTGACAGCAAACGGTCCGAACGCAAGATTTCCGGGCATATTGACGCTTCCGGCCGCATTGCTCTTGTTCATCGGGTAATCTTTTCCAGGGTAAGTTTAACTGTCATATTGAATTTGTTCGGTTCGTCCGCTGCGGGCGCCGCGGAGGCGAACCCCTTCCATCCGCGACCCAGATCATCCTTGAACTTCCATTCCAGTTCAGATCGATCACTCGATTTGCTCGCGTGCGCAGTCAATGTGACTGCGGAACCAGTGTGTGGCGTGGCCGAAACGATTTGTTCTCGAGCCATATCCATTATTTCCGTAACCGATGACGGCTTTGAAACCATCACTTGCATGTCCCAATGGTCAAGATCGCCCGTAACCGAGATCCACTGTGCATCAAAGCCCTTAAAGTCGGGCAGGTAGCGATCTGCAAAAGCCGCACGCGCCGGTGTCGAGTCACCCTGCCATGTATACTCCAGGCCCAATGCCTCTGCCTGAGCCTGTCCCTTACCTTGAATTTTTTCGACAAGATACAAGGCTCCATCAATACCTGAAGAAAGACCTGCGGTTGTGATGAATTTACCGTTGGCGACAACTCGTTGATCGTACACCACCTTTGTCTTTGGAGCCGCCTGGCTTAGGCCGTCGATCGCATTGTGGAACGTCGTGGCAGATAAACCATCGAGCAACCCTGTCTTCGCTAGAATGAAAGCCCCTGTGCAAACTGACATTACGTACCGGGCAGTCTTCGACTGGTTCTGGATCCATTTGATGATGCGTGGATTTTCAGCAATCTTTCTTGTACCACCTCCCCCCGGTATCAGCACAACGTCAGCCTGCGGACTATTATCGAATGTGTAATCGGCGGTCACCTTTTGGCCGTACGTCGTTGTAATTGGATCGGGCTTATCAGTCACAGTAAACACCTTAAAACCGGCTTGGCCAAAAACTTCCCATGGGCCTGAATAATCGATGATCTGGGCCCCGTCCCACAAAACGATTGCTACAGTGACCGGCTTGCTGTCCTTTTGATCCACCAGAACCCGGTGCACTGCACCGAAACTCGGCGCTGACAACAAACAACAGGTAAAAATGATTGTCGACAGCACGCCGTTTATCAGGTGTCTTAAAGCAATTGCTTTTTGATGATCCGTTCCGATTCTGCTCACTTTATGCCTCATGGGCGGAGTATATTAGCCAGATATGCTTCTTACAATGACTAAAACACGTCAATTTCGGACAAAAAGGGGATATGCAAAACACGGTGACGAGCTTGGTCATTTTGTAACCAGTCATCGAAAGAATTCTCGGTCGACCGCGATTAAGTCGTTGGTTTCTGGAGGTATTGTGCGCGAGCGATTCAAGGGATCGCGAGCCGAGTGACGTTGGGCCTCATCCAGTCGCGGCTCACTCTGCAAAACCATTGCTGGACTTATCATTGATAGTTTCTGACCAGATCAAGTGCACTGAGCGGGACCGTGTCTCTTTGAGCCAAAGCTGCCGGGGTCAAAGAGACAATTAATATCAACCGAATCAAGACTGCAGAACACATCAAAAGTCTATTTCCATTTCAGTGGAACATTTGCAGATTGCGAAATTGGGCAACGTCCTGACACGCTGAAGATCGGGTCTGGCTATTCTACGTGTCAAGATAATTAATCAATGAATGCGAGCAACTCATCTTCGTAGTAAATCGCGACGGGCATTTCAAATCTATCGTCAGGACGTACTCGCATTTGATTCTCGCCTTCGGCGCGATCCTTCTGGATGTTGCTGGATATACAAAAGCACTACTGTTCTGTTCCGATCCAAGAACATCGACTTGGTTCTCATTCGTGTCAACGATCGACAGATGCCTCGGCTCGAAAGTCGCAAAACCATCCGACAAGTTTTCTACTTCGATCTCGATAACGCCCCGGTAGCTTATGGCTCCGTTCCTGCCTATTAAAGACATGAAGGTCAGTTTTAGCGGCCCCGCCGTAAAGGGAATGCTCTTCAGTCTCGAGAGTGGAATCCTGGTAGAGGAAGTTTGGCCGAATAAAAGCATTGGTGAAATAAGAAATAATGTTATGGGAATTAGTCGCCGAATTTTCATGATGAGTCTCCTAGGTTTGGATTAGAGGTCCCTAAAGGAACCGACAACGTTATAGATTAAAAGCGATCGTTTCGTGCGTATTTTCTCAAGTTAACCGACTTGTCAAGCACACTTAATCGGCAGAGACTGAGTTCAGACTGCCGCGCGATCGGGTTGCTTCCGTTTCTAGACGCACGAGTTAATTTCCAATCGGAAACCTGTCTCGGATTCTCGCAACGCCCGTCGGATATTCCCTAACCCAGCGCTCACAAATTTGGAATGGTAAGGCTCTATAGTCACGTCTTTGCTCTGTCGCTCCGCGAATCTTGTTCTTTAGATAGATGGTCGAGTCGAAAGCGACGGTCGTCTGGAATCGATAGCTGCCGTTACCTAGATTAGAGGTGCTAAATCGAATTCAAAGAATCGGTCGGACGTCACTTCAAGCAGCTGCAGGAGCATAAAACCCCCTGAAAGTTTCCTCCGCGTCGTGTTTATTCTTTCATTCAATCAACTATTTTGCGTTCGTAGCATGAGTGCCGACAACCGTTGGCCCAGTAAATAAATACTACTCATCTGTCAGCGCATTGACTCGAACTCCGATCCCTCATTGCGATGAAAAAGATCGAGATTTAAAAGGACCATCAGGCGACCAGCTATCTTCGGTCGTACCATGGAGCGAGATCACGCGAGATGGGTCGAGTCGATCAGAGGCGAACAAGCCGTGATTCTCATCCAGCGGGAAATAGCCTACTAGACCTACGTCACCGACATTCACCTTTGCAATCCATCGTTTTTGTATTTCCTCTGGGAGTTTCGCTCGGTCCCAGAAGCGGATCTCAGAGAGCAACCCTTTGTAGTCTTCGTATTGCGTAAAATAGTAATTCCAGGCCGTCATCACTTCGCTGCCCCAGCACCATCCCCCAACGTATTTCGGATTACGGGGGTGGGGCAGATGGTCCCAGAACTGTCGCATATTGGTACGAAGAGGAAGCGCCTGCTTAGCGATCAGATTACCGTCTATCCAAAGCTCCAGCTGCGAACCGGAATCCCCGATCCATCGTCGGACGCAGTTTACGTCGTGCCATTTGCCGTCAAGCAAAGAAGGAGTGGTCGACGCCGGGAATGCTTGAACCGCCCAGACCTTTCCGACGGGCACGACATCGCCGCTATCGGCGAACATCCAGCGCAGGCGACCACCGCCATAGAACTGCAAGCTGAAGGTGCCCTCACGCGTTTTATCAGGCGTGAAGCCGTCCGGCCGAGTGTGTCCATCCAACAGAAAGTTACCTGAAAACCACCAATTCCCCGTGCTGTATGGAGCGATGTCGGAGTTGCTCCATGCCTGGAGCTGATTTACGGTTCCACGATCTGTAAAGCCGACCGGGAATGAGTCATCCGCTTTGATCCATAGTTCAAACGTGAACTCTCCCTCACCAAATGTCGGCGGCAACGCGCGCTGATCGCCGAAATCGAAGTGGTTCGGCTCGCTCTTCAAGAAACGTAACGCCCCAGATGTCTGTTGCGTTGCGCCGAAGAGCGCAAATCCGATCAGGAGCAGGATGATCACAATCCGGCAAAAACTCATGACAATCGCCTCCGGGGATTTCAGCATCGCGATCACGTTTCGTGTTCTTGAAAACGAGGAGCTACAAGCAGGAAGATCTGATGGCCTTTGAATCATGCAACCACCAATCTATTTTTCATTGACATACCTGCCTCGCGAAAGTTGTGGAATATCGATGTTTTGAAACCTGAACGGCAGCGCCTGATCGTAAAGAAGCCTTGGGCCCGATTGAAGTTGATAATGCAGATGTGGCCCGAATGCGTTTCCCGAGTTTCCCAGCTTTCCAATCACCTGGCCGGCTGCGACCCGGTCGCCCACCTTAACTGTGACCGAGCCTTGTTGCATGTGCGCCATTACGCTGTATTCAGAGTTGCCATGGTCGATGACGACGCAATTTCCGTAAGAGGCCAAAACAGGGTCATGTAGCGTCGCGAACCAATTCATATCCGGCGGAGGCCCAGGGCGCGGATTGTTAGGAACATCATTGCGAGCGTAAGTCACGGTTCCAGCCGCGGGAGCAAGAATCTCGCGGCCCCAGCCGGCCGCCGAGGCATTCTCGTTGGCATCGTTTTTCTGCTCCGCGTAATTCTCATCCAAGCCGCGTACGTCGATAGCAAAGTCATTACCATAGCCGCTGCCGTGGCCACCGTTCGTGACCCAGTCCTGTCCAACGACGCCTAAACCACGAAAAGGAAAGATGAGCGACGTCTTCTGTTGGTAATACCGTATGGGAATCCTCAACGTCTGTTCCGCCCGGCGAACCTTCGCGTCTGCGACCTTTACCCGAAGATTTGCTTCGTTAATCGCCAGCGCTTGTGGGCAGCGAAAGTAAAAGTGAAGATCGAATGCTTCCGGCAGCGTAAACATGCGCCTGGGGGATGCGACCGGGGTGTCCGGCAAGATCCGATAGTTAACACCCTTGATCTTTGCCAGTTCTTCAGTGGTCCAATCCTGCCGGCCTACGATATCTCCGGCACTGGAGAGTTCAACGTGTGCGGATATCGGTGTGAGGTCGCAATCCGTCGAACAGATCACCGCGATATCGAATACGAATGACGACGTTCTTGTATTCCCTGGATCGTCCACTTTGTAGACAATCGCCGGCACAGCCTGTAGACGGAAAACTGGCTGGCTCGACCATGCAGGTTGGGCGACTATTAAGCACGCGAATACGACTAAGGGCAACAGAACTCGATTCATGTCAAAGAATTTCTTGGCGTTCTTCATTAGTGTATGTAGGCGGAGATTGCAATCTATTCCACATCGAAGTACCTGCCTCGTGAGAGCGGAGTATCGAAGTTTTGAAACTTGACTGGTAGCGGCTGGTCTTGAAAAAGCCGTGGGCCCGACTGAAGTTGATAGTGCAAATGTGGTCCGAATGCGTCTCCCGAGTTTCCCAGCTTCCCGATCACCTGGCCTGTAGTCACCCGGTCACCCACTTTGACGGTGACCGACCCCGTCTGCATGTGCATCATGACGCTGTACTCGGAAGTACCATGGTCGATGATCACGCAGTTTCCGGCATACGCCATAACCGGCTCGTGCAGCGGCCTGTACCAATTGTCGCCAGGCTCCTCTCCGGGGTGAGGGTTAGTGGGTACATCGTTGCGGGCATAGACTACGGTTCCGGGGGCGGGCGCCAGGATCTCGCGGCCCCAGCCCGCATCCGCCGCATTCTCGTTGGCATCGCTTAGCTCCCCGTAGTTCTTATCCAGGCCGTCTATGTCTATGGCAAATGCATTCCAAACGCCGCCGTGCCCACCGTTCGTGCCGTAGTCCTGCCCAATGATGCCATGACCACGAATGGGAAAGACGAGCGTTGTTTTCTGTTGATAGTATCGAACGGGGATCACCAGCGTGTGTTGCGCCCGACTGCCCTTAACATCGATAACTGTCAGCCGGAGAGCTACGGAGTCGATCGCCAGCGCTTCGGGCCGGCGAAAATATAATCGCAGATCAAATGCTTCGGGCAGTGTGAATTCGCGCGTCGGTGACGCTAGCGGGGTGTTGGGCCCGATCCGAAACCTTGTCTGTTTGATCTTTCCCAGCATTTCGCTCGTCCAATCCTGCCGCTCGACGATATTCCCGGCACTGGAGAGTTCTACATGCGCGGATGTCGCTGTAAGCCCGCAATCTGTCGAACAGATCACCGCAATATCGAACACAAAGGACGACGTTCTGCTACCCCCTGAATCATCGACCTTGTACACGATTGCCGGCACGACCTGGAGCCGAAACTCAGGCTGGCCGGCCCATAAGGGTCGGACAGCAAGTAAACATACAGTCAAGACTAAGGATGGCAGAACTCGATGCATGTCGTTGCAACTCCATCAATATCGTCATGCGCGCTATACATGTTCGGTGTAAAAACATAACAATCGAGTGTTCCAACGATGGTCAGGGTCGCCGTGAGACCCCTATCATTAGGAGCTTTTTATCGATCATTGTTGATCAAACCATAGGGAATTTCTTCAATGTTCTACAATGACTAACTTCCGACTTTTTCGGACAGGGCCAACTTGTATACCGAGCGGATGAAACAGGTCTAGGGCGACCGCTCCGGCTTGATAGTGGCCACCGATCTTTGGTCGTAAACTATTATCAACGTGACACTCGACCGTTACCATCGGCGATGAGATCGCCGAGAACTGAATAGTGCTGACCCGTCACCCTGAGGCCGTGTATTTCAAAGTTGACCATCTGGACGAAGGGATCCCTGGTCAGTTCAAGCACCTTTTGTTTGAGGATGGGATTAGAAGACATTTCCCCCTCCCTGAATGAAGCTCGGCTCGATAGCGAATATCTTGTACTTTGCGCGGAATTCTATCACCCTTGTCGGACGGAAAATAGACCGTTTTTTGCAGCGGCTGGGACGCCTTCGGACGCTGTACAGAGTGCGTCGTGCGGAATTTAAGAAAGCCGACACAAATTCGCGGGGGGTTGATAATCCGTCCATATGTCCGAGAAAGACGGCGACAGGCTGTTGGTCAACAGCGCAAGGGAAATGGCCGCGAACGCAAGAAGGATGAGGGGTCACCTGCACGAGTACGCGTCAGAGATCGATGAGCTGATGGACCGGCCATATCGGCTCATCCGCGAGGGCCGAGAGCTGATCGAAAAATATGAAAGCCAGGTTCCGAGGAACTGAGACTTAAAAGGGTCAAGGTACAACACCTTTCGCGTTTAACACTTTGTTAGCCCGCGCGCCAGTCAAATGCAATTTAATCCTTAGAACGTCCTCCTTAGGGACTCACAGAGAACCCATCCCGCCTTTAGGTCCAACAGATCTAAGGGAGGTGCTAATTCTTGCCGACAGCTTCGTTCTGGTCTAGTGTGTGCTTTTGATTGCGTTGAAGACAACGTATTCGACCCGGCCGGATGTCTCGATGCGGAGCGCGTAGCATCCGGCGCGCGGAATGACCATGTCGGCTGGCCAGAATGACCAGTTACCGGCTGCTACTGCACGGTTCGGAGCGGTAAGTGTCAGCTTCTTTTGGGCTTTTGCTCCGTCCACCGAAAAACGCAGCATGCTGTTACCGTCCAGCTGATGTCCGCTGATGGTGATTCCCCCCGAAAAACCTGGTGACGCCACCCACGGCGTTTTTGCAGAGTATCCTGATCGGTCGTACCGAACAGCAGTGAGCTCGAACACTGCTTGATCGCCGTTGCCGAGCTGGAAAGCCCATGCGAAATACGCGGGCCGCGTTCCGAACCAGAGGCAATCAGCGCAAAACACCGAAGATTTGCTAAGGCCTGCCGGATGGGTCCCCGTCGAAACCGGGCAGCGATCGCCCGGGCGCAGCTTTTTGGGTTCTTGTCCGCTCTGCCAATTCAGGTTGTAATCCTTGAAGGAGTTGCTAAAGTCCTTTTCCGTGGTATCTCTGCTTTCGCTTGGAACGGGTCCCTCGAAAGAAACTTTCCTTGTTAAGAAATCGAAATGCGAAGTGTAGCCGAGCCGCTTCCAATAGGTATCGTGGAGCAGCGTTGAGAAATCTCGCGCATCTAAAACCGTGTAGGCTTTATGGACAGTAGCACCGTCTGAGTCCCATCGCTGCGTGATGGCGACGGCAGACCTGTCCTTATACGTCATTCTTTCAACCTTGATCTCCACAAACGTGAGGCTTGTCGCAGGACTGTCTTTTGTTTTTCTCGTAAAGACCACATAAGTAAGATTTCCGACGGGTAGCTTGTTCTTGATCAGATCCTTGGCGGTGATCGTAACCGTGTCTCCCTGAGCAAACGATACGGCCGCCCCCAAACCAAAGAATATCGGCAGAATCCACAAGGCAAACTTCATCATATTCCGTCTCCTTATCAAGCGATAGTAATTGCTACCACAAAAAGACTCTTGGCCAGCGACGGGCAAGGTAGGTGTCGATGCCGTAAACCCGACCGGCCGCTCCGATACAACAAACGAGTGCGCTCAAGAATATCGCGGCATCCTCGCTATCGGGTGACCAGAAGAGCCGCCCTTTGGCCAGCATATAATTGAGAAACAGGAACATGGCGATGACTGCCCCGACCCGCGTTCCGAGTCCAAGTAAGAGCGAGAGACCCGCCGCCAGTTCTCCGGTCAAGATCAGGTAGCTGAAAAGCTTTACGTGTGGGATCACTATTTCATTTATGAAAGTCACATAAGGAGCTGACGCATTTTTTGTGACGAAGCCCTGCAGAAAAGCGATCATCTCATCAGAAAATGGAGCTTCCCGAAATATCTTGCCGGCTACCGTCACAAGAAGGATCACACCAAGATGGACTCGCAGTATGACGATCATCCAACGGGGTATGAAACGAAACTGGTCGGCACGAGATCCCTGATCAAATGCTTCGGATTTATTCATAGCTTTTTCGGTGCTGGCTCAGCAGTCTCAAGCGACAGCTTCAGCTCCCACAGGACATTGATGATCTTCCACTGGCCGTTGAACTTGGCGACCTCCAAATAGTCGATCCAGGTTGACGCAACGATCTTTACGACGGCAGCGTTATTGAATCTGTCAAGGATCGTGACATCCTTTAGCTGTTGCTCCTTTGGGGTCTTGCTGCCACCTCCTCGTCGCGTGTTCTGGACCAACTGCATTGCGCCCATGTGATTGAATTGGCTGTGACCGGTTTTTGGATCAGTAAAGATCATTCGCTTCGCGAGCTCGGGGTGAAGCGCTCTCTCCATTCGCGCGGCGTCGCCCTCATACCAGCCTTCGATGTAATTTAATGCCGTGGTTCGAATCGCATCCGAATCTACATCTGCGACCGATGATGTTTGACCAAGGCAACTCGACGCCAGCAGCAGAACCGAAAACGCTATTACTATCATTGTCCTTAACATATATAAATCTCCACTCATTGCGGATTAAGCAATTGGATCGGAGCTTGTTGCGGTAATTGCAAAAAGCACTTCGAGGACTAACTATCTTTCTTCTCAGAAGACCGGTCGCCCTCCGCAAGGGCGTTCCAACGATGGTCAGGGTCGCCGTGAGACCCCTATCATTAGGAGCTTTTTATCGATCATTGTTGATCAAACTTTAGGGAATTTCTTCAATGTTCTACAATGACTAACTTCCGACTTTTTCGGACAGGACCAACTTGTATACCGAGCGGATGAAACAGGTCTAGGGCGACGTAATTAGTTCATCCGGGACCTCCAGTTTGAACTTGTAGCGGTAACCACCGTTATTAAGATCCTCTTCTTTTAGGACCTCCCGGGTTTGCTTAGAAATCCAAAACTTCTCAGAGCCATTCCCCCCGGATCGCTGATAGATCATCACCCAACAGTTCACGGTTTTTCCGGATGAGATCGTTAATGGTTCGCTACCAGCAACTCTATAACTCGCCTGCTTTGCTGCGCCGAATCCGGGATCGAAGAAATTGATCTTGAATGTTCGGCCGTCCTTGTAAGGCAGGAGGGTAAAAACCAAAAGGTCCGAATGCCAATTCAGGTTGTAATCCTTGAAGGAGTTGCTAAAGTCCTTTTCCGTGGTATCTCTGCTTTCGCTTGGAACGGGTCCCTCGAAAGAAACTTTCCTTGTTAAGAAATCGAAATGCGAAGTGTAGCCGAGCCGCTTCCAATAGGTATCGTGGAGCAGCGTTGAGAAATCTCGCGCATCTAAAACCGTGTAGGCTTTATGGACAGTAGCACCGTCTGAGTCCCATCGCTGCGTGATGGCGACGGCAGACCTGTCCTTATACGTCATTCTTTCAACCTTGATCTCCACAAACGTGAGGCTTGTCGCAGGACTGTCTTTTGTTTTTCTCGTAAAGACCACATAAGTAAGATTTCCGACGGGTAGCTTGTTCTTGATCAGATCCTTGGCGGTGATCGTAACCGTGTCTCCCTGAGCAAACGATACGGCCGCCCCCAAACCAAAGAATATCGGCAGAATCCACAAGGCAAACTTCATCATATTCCGTCTCCTTATCAAGCGATAGTAATTGCTACCACAAAAAGACTCTTGGCCAGCGACGGGCAAGGTAGGTGTCGATGCCGTAAACCCGACCGGCCGCTCCGATCGGACAGAATAGAGTGCTAAAGTTCTCACAATCAGTCGACCATAACGGCAAATCCCCGTATTTGAGGCCATCGCGCCCAAGAAACAAGCCCGGCGCCGCAATACACAATCCGAAACTGGGCATTAAACTCGCCGCGATGGCCGCGCGTGCCCTCCTCAATAAAAATCGTGTCCGAGTGATGCGGTCCTGATTATTATCTTTCTCGGCTTGTGTTACTGTTGCGCCTCTTTTGATCTGCCACCTTAAACCGGAGAGGCCGATTTTCAACAAAGGAAGGTCAGCATTGTCCGATAAGACTCCAAAACTAATCGAGCGCCCCGGCCCGGGCTGTGGCAAGATCGAATTGTGGTTTCGTGATCGTAGGACTCAGGCGAGACATCACCCTACCGTGATGAGCCCACAGAACGAAAACCGGCTATCGCCTTCAGGATCGACCAAATTCCAAGTCGGTAGTTCATCGTATGATGCCGTTCTCGGAGAAGAACGGCCTCGAAGTTAACCCGATAACAATGAGCTCATAACAGTTGGCTCTCTCGCTGCCGCTATCCTCCAGGAATGCGGAAGAAAAAGCATCGACCAGCCCGACCAGATCGAGAGCCATCACCCCTTCGAAATCCAAAAGCCCTATCCTTAACGGCTTCTTATCGATCATAATTGATTAAACTATAGGGAACTTTGTCCGCGTCCCACAATGACTAACTTCCGGCAATTTGAGCCATTTTGATAGACATCCAAAGGTCATTAAGTTGCGTAGTTCTTTGCTACCAGCCTCCAGGATGTTTTCGACCAGCGTGAAGATTTCTTGTGCGCTTGCTCGAAAGACTGGATCGGGGATCAATGAGGTTCTCCTCGGTGTGATTGAGACATGTTCCGGGCTTACCCCAGGGCTTCCGACGGGATGATAGACCCTGCTTGCGGTTATCCTGCGATGCCGCAATTGAAAATCGATCACGGACTCTATGCGGAAAGTCCGAGCAACTCCAGGGTCTCTCTAGAAATATTAGCTCCGGTAGCCATAATGACTACCCGTCGATCAGCGATTTCTGCACGACGGTTTCGCGCGCCCGCCAAGGCCGCGGCTCCCGATGGCTCGACCAGGAGACCGCAATTAACGGCTAGATCACAAACGCTGGAAAGTATTTGTGCATCCTCTACAATTTCTACATCGTCGACAAATGCCAGCAGGCTTCGCAGGGCCAAATCTGCCGGTTCTCGACAAACCAGTCCGTCAGCGACCGTGCTTATCGAAAGGCTAACCGTACGTCGTTGACGAAAGCTCTCGGCCATTGCCCGCGACCCACTGCTTTGCACCGCGATCACCTTAGTATTTGGTGATGTCGACTTGACCGCGCAAGCGCAGCCACTGACGAGCGAGCCACTGCCCATTGGCACGAACACAAAATCGATATTCTTCAGAAGACGGACGATCTCCAGACCGGCTGTGCCTGCTCCTTCAATCACGTCCAAACTTTCGCCGTCATCTACAAATCCGTATCCTTGCTCAGCTGCAAACATCCGCGCTTCGCCCTTTGCCTCATCTATATCCTTGCCAAAATGATGAATCGTTGCGCCCAGTTGTTCGATTGCGCTGCGTTTGACCGAACTCGCATCCCTCGGAAGAAAGATATGAGCCAATGAGCCTAACTGTTTAGCCGCATAGGCGACTCCCAATCCGTGGTTGCCGGTCGACGATGTGACGACCGTGGCGGCACGAGTATGATCGCCGACACGGAGCAGGTGAGTTAACGCGCCGCGATGCTTGAAGCAGCGAATCGGAGAAACGGTTTCATTCTTGATCCAAACATGGGCATTTAGGTCCTTCGCTAATACCGAGGATTTTGTGAGCGGAGTTTCACAACCGTATGCCTGTAACTGCTGCGCAGCAGAGCGGATGCCCGAAGGGGTCGGCAGCAAGGTATCGCTTTGAACCTGGCCGTCGGTTTCGGAGACACTCATGATCGGCATGAACGTAGGCATGAACCTAAAGGTTTTTACTGAGAAGCCGAACTCAACGGAATAAGCATCTCGAACGATGAACACACTCCACAATACCCGTTTTGGCGATCATGGCCGCAAGTCCAGCTGCACCTTCCCCAACCACAATGTCTGCAACTTCGTTCGAGCCTGCGCACACAAGTGCGTGCTCGATGTTAACCATCAGGTTATTTCAGCAAAGGTCGAACTCCGTCGACAATCGACTGGATACCATCGTTGTAACCGAATGTCTGCACGAGGCTTCCCTTTTGATCCAACAGATAGAGATCGGTCGAATGGTTTACATGGTACCCGGCGGCTGAATCCGACTGTTCGATCTCATACTTCGCTCCATATTCTTTGACGACGGCATCGATTTCCGTTTTTGTCCCCGTGAGCCCGATCGAATTCATATGGAAATACGCAAGATAATCCTTCAGGACTGATGGCGTGTCTCTTCCGGGGTCGACACTCACAAAGACCGTCACAACGCGGTCAGCCTTGTTGCCGAGCAGTTGGCCGGCTCGTGCGAGCCTTGCCATCGTCGTTGGACAGGCATCCGGGCAGTGCGTGTAGCCGAAGAAGAGCAGAACCACTTTCCCTCGTAGCTGGGATAGGCTAAACGACCTGCCGTTCTCATCGGTCAATTTGAAATCGCGTCCCGTTTGGATCCGAGCAGGCTTGCCTGCGGCCACTGTTTGTGCGCCCGATCCGACGACCAGTAGTAGCGACACGATAGCTGCCCAAAAAAAGTACTTCATCTTATTCACCCTCTTTCATCATCGCTGATCTCGGCTTAACCGGAATCTCAATTGCCTGCCTTCGGCCATTACTGAATTCAAGGGATATTGTGACTGTATCACCCTCCTTCAGCGGTTGTTTCAATCCGATTACCATGAGGTGATACCCGCCCGGCTTTAATTCCACTTCGCCCCCGGACGGAATATTGATCGATTCGACCCTCTTCATCTTCATAAAGCCGTTGCTTAATTCCATCTTATGCAACTCGATCACGTCTATCACCGGGCTGGTGGCACGCGTCAAAGCAATATCCGCTTTGCCGTGATTCTCGATCACCATGTAAGCTGCCGTGATCTTTTGAGAAGGCGGGGCTTCTTGGAGCCAGCCGTCGCGAATTGTTATCTCCGACATTTGTGTGGCAGCTCCGAACATGCCCAATTCCGAGTCAATGGTAGCAACCGGTCTGTGGACCGAGATCTGCTCATGAGGACCGCCAACGGCGAGCGCCAGAGCCAAAAATATCATTTGAGTATTAAGCATGTAATTCTCCAAGAACATCGGTTCAGTGCTCGCGAATCGGTCCGAGAGTCGCGAAGAGGCCAAGGCCAATGTAGACCGTTGCCGATACATAACGTAGCGCGCGCAGGGCGGACTGATTCTACTTGTAACCACTGCCGCTCTCGCCCCGCCGCCAGGGCATAAACCGAATCGCTCGTCACGCCAATAGCCGCGAGAATACTGCCCAGCAACAAAATTCGGAGGCTAACACGCCCGAGCGACTCCTATGCGGACTGAGGTATAAACGCGAGAAGGAAAAGAGCAGTGGTCGCGCCCCTGCTGAATGACAATTCTGACAGGACACGGGCCGCGAGAACGGCTCCCGCGCCACTGATTAAAAAACCTTGGTGGATCAGCCCATGCCTGATTACATTTCTCGTTTTCACTATCTGTACTTCGCTAAGCGGAGTTATTGCTGATGTCAAGATTGATCGTGGCCGACTCCATCCTGACACCGAATATGCGGTCGGCAGGTCCCCTAACTCTCGATTTCGTGCTATTTCGCGGGCAGCTCGAATTTTGCCGGATCTACCTTAACATTGGTCTGTATCTGCATGATCTTGAATATAAACTCATCCTCCATATAGTGATTCGTTATCAGGAATGCCAGCTTTACGCCATGTACGTCGCGGTAATCCTCGAATGTCGTCTCTTCCACCCTGGTTCCTAGCCACGTGCCAATCTCCACACGCTGCTTATAGAGAAGTCCGGACCTCACGTCAAAATACAATCGTTCCGTCTGAGCGGCGGTGCGCGACTCGACAACATAAAAGCTTTCATCGCCTATCTTTTCGATCCCAACAACCCGGCGGGGATCCGCTGATCGTTCGAACTTCACCGGAGAAAAGATAGAGTCGAATCGGGTCTTAGCCGCAGTAAGATCGTTGGACAGTAGCGGAGTTGCGCCTTTTGGTGTCAGACGCCATCCTCGGTCCGCATTTAATATTACGTTGGTCTCGGACCCATTACTGGAAGTGCCAACCAGGTACTTATCCGGAAAGTCGACATAAGCCTGAAAGCGTGTCGAGCCGCCCGCGGCAACGCTATTAGTTCCAATCACGCGTATTGACTTCAGCCGAATAGCTCCCACGGCTTTTCGATAAGTGGTAATTACTTGATCCACGTCCGGTAGCTCCGCGACAGTTTCACCTCGGGGGGGCACGGGCGGCTTGCGGCTCCCCGCTGGTTGTACTAATGCGTTGTATCCGGCTATCTGTTCAGGCGTCTTATACCACGGCTGTGGAATACCGTTCGGACGCGGGCTACCCTGATGGCAGGTATTACACGTGACCACCTGATGCCCATCGAAATTTGCGCCATTGATCGCACGCGTCATCTTAATCATTTCGCGCGCTTTTAGTTTGATTTTATTTGCATCGCTGTCAAAGGGCCCCTGTTGAGAGACGTGGCAGTAATTGCAACTCACAGAAAGGGACCCCGACATAAATTGCATTGCTTTGAAAAGGTCCCGGGCGGGCGCTTCCTTATAGTCAGTCAACACTTGAATATTTTTGAATGTCTCCCCAACAGTCTTTTCGCCGGTCGGCGTCGCACGGGTTGTTTGACCGACCGGAACCGACTGTGCAGCAACATTCAAGCTTATGAATTTGACTCCGGCGACCGTCGCCAACATCAACACGATGCAAGTGAGTTTCCTTTTCATACTAATGGTCGCGGACGCTTTATGTCCTTGCTCGAGATGCTCAGCGCGAGAACGAACTTCTCTTTTTTCCCAACAGAATCGAGAACGCCAACGAGATCGCCGCTCTCGAAATATCGGAATCCCCTTGCATTGTGGATCCATTAGATGTTGGCCCGTTTATGCGGTCGCCGTGATATTCACAGAGAGAACGAACTTGCCTCGATCATCAGACGACGGATCGACCTTTGCAAAACCTCTCCATCGACGACCTTGGTCATCGGTGAACCTCCATTTTGTGATCGAGCCATCTCCACTCTTGGTGTTGATATCGGGTTTCCCTCTCAAATGAGGAACGGACTTGAACATGCCCTGGGACGCTGTATTTGCCGCGATCCGCTCCCGTAGTACGTCTGTGATCTCAGAAGCAGATGTCGGGCTTGAGACGAGCAGCTTTATCTCCCAACTTTCCGTGTTGCCACCCGTCGAGATGAGCTTTGCATTTACGCCCTTTAATTTGGCCTTTCCATAGGCGAGCCCGTCTGGGAGGTAGCGATCGGCAAGAGCTGCTCGTGCCCATTCGCCATTCGGATCCCACGGATATTCCATATCCAACGCGGCAGCCTGGGCCGCTCCTGAACCGAGGATCTTTGATACGAGATGGAATGCCCCGTCAATACCCGATGATAGGCCCGCCGTCGTAATGATCTTGCCGCTGTCGACGAAACGGCGATCGTAGATGACCTTAGTATCGGGCGACGCTAGATCCTCGATCATTCCGTAAGTTGACGTTACGGTCTGGCCAACAAGCAGGCCGGCTTTCTGAAGGATGAACGCGCCCGTACAAACCGATATAACGTGTGATGCCTCCTGCGCCTTAGTCTGCACCCAGCCTATGAATTTATCGTCTTTCAAGTAATCAAAGACCCCTCCGCCCGGCACCAGCAGAATGTCGGGTTTCGGACTCATGTCGAATGTATAGTCGGGAATGACCTTCTGTCCGAATACCATCGTCATCGGTTCAGCTTTTTCAGCAACTGTGTGAACTAAGAATCCGGCAGTTCCAAATACTTCCCACGGCCCCGCAAAATCTATTAGCTCGGCGCCGTTGAAAAGCAGGATCGCGACCCTTGGTGGAGAATCCTTACCGTCCTTCGCGATCAACGTCATTCCGCAATGGGGACAGGTGCCAGGCGCGTCGAATGTGAGCTTGTCGCACGGTTCACCGCACGGCGGACATATGTAGGCGGTCAGAGTCGGTTTCGACTTCGAATACGATGCGAATACAGGGTCGGCTGATCCGATCGTTGACATATACGCGGCACCCATTAGCACGCCCGCGCTGCTTAATAAGAAACGCCTTCGAGATGTGCCGTTTTTTTCATTACTATCGCTCTGATTCATTGCTACTCCTTATTTTATTTGAAGATCCATCGCAGAAACTCGCTCCGGGTCACCGCGGCGCTAGATAAGTAACAAGGCGTTCACTTCGCCCCGGCTCGCGAAAAGTGCTTACGGTAGACGCTCGGCTGCAATCCATATCGTCGTTCGAATGCCCGCCGAAAAGCATCATCGCTTTTGAATCCTACAGAATCCGCAACCCGGCTGATCGTCTCGCCCGGGAGCGTCAATCGTTCCCGGGCCTCCCTCAGTCGCAGTTCATCAATATACGCGGCCGGAGTTGTGCCGAATACCCGCTTGAATTTGCGGGCAAAGTGCCGAGGGCTCAAGTTAGCTCGGTCAGCGAGAACCTCGGCTGAAAGGTCGTGTCGAAGATGTCCTTGGATCCACGCCGCAAGATCGGCAAACCGGTCGCGAGAATTGGTTTGAAACTGCAGAGGTTCGGAAAACTGCTCCTGCCCGCCCGGGCGTTGGAGATACACCACTAGCTCGCGTGCAACCGACAGAGCGATTCGCGGCCCAAAGTCCTCCTCGATCAACGCCAATGAAAGATCGATGCCCGCCGTAACGCCTGCACAGGTATAGAATTTCCCATCCTTCAAATAGAGTGCATTTCCGTCCACGCACAGGTCGGGAAACGACATAGATAGTTCCTCTGCCTGCCGCCAATGCGTGGCTACCGTTCGACCGTGAAGGAGTCCGGTCGCGGCGAGGCCGAAAACACCCGTGCAAACCGTTGCGATGCGACGCGTTTTCTTGACCTGCGTGTTTATCCACGCAGCTACCCGTCGCTGGGTCTCGGGTACCCGTAACCCCTTCCCGCCAGGCACTATCAGCGTATCAAGCTGAGGGGCCTTTGCAATCGTTGTATGAGCCTTGAATATTATGCCGTTCTCGGAGGTAAACGGCCTCGAGTTTAGACCGATAACAATGACTTCATAACAGTTCGCTCTTGCGCTACCGCTATCCTCCAAGAATGCGGAAGAAAAAGCATCAACCGGCCCGACCAAATCGAGAGCCATCACACCTTCGAAGCCCAAGAGCCCTATTCTTAGGGGCTTTTTATCGATCATTGTTGATTGAACTATACGGAACTGCGTCAATTTTCCACAATGACTAACTTCCGACAATTTCGGACCTGCTTTTCGTCTGGAAACGGTCCGCAATCGGACGCGTCGCAATTATCGTCTGACCCGTCGTTAGGGCCACACAACGATTTGGCTCAAATCAGGATAAATTACTAACGGAGTGCGTTCATAATCGAATCGCCAGCGCTGAATGTGGGTCAATTCAGCGCCGACAGCGGCGACAATACAATTTCAACTTAAGGAATTTAGGATCAATTCCCGAAATCTCGGCGAAACAGATAAGACATCTTGATAAAAAACGTCCGTGCATTTCGCACGACACCGGAGTCGAATTGGCCGGTAAACGGATTAAACCCATTGGTATTGAGATCATCATTGTAGCCTACATAAATAGCTGTGCCCGGATTTGGTGTCCAGCCAAATAGGAACTGCCCCTTCACATTCGACGCGAGCGAATCGAAGTCAATGCGGCCGCGAACAAAAACAAACCGCGTGAACTGGTATGTAGTCTTGAAAGTGGCGAGGTTCTCTGAGAAAGCTACAAGCCCTGTGTCGTATCGCTTCAGCCGCTGTGTTGTAAGGCTGAACGAAAAACTAAGCGGCCTGGTTATCTGATAACTACCGCTTGCGTCCATGCTAAACATAGTTCCCGGACCGGGATCGAGCGGTGAATTGCAGATCGCTGGCAAGGGCGAAACGGCGCACAGTCCTTGAGCAGTCGCCTCACGAGCGGCGACCGCGACAGGGCTGACCCGTGGAAATCGGGGCCCCGCTCCAAAATCAAGATCGAAGTTGCCGCCTGAAAATCGCGCGATGGTAAAAAAAGTAATTTTTCGGGTCAGGGCCGCCCCGCCGAATACGTATATCTTGTAATTTGGTGTCGAACGCTCGTCGCTGTGGCCAGAGAATGTGCAGGTATTTAAGATCACACATACCGGACCCGCCTGACGACTTGTTCCAAATTCTTCTTCGAACAATCGTTCATATCCTGTGTCTAGGCCGACACCAACGGTTCCTTGACGCCGAAAATTCAACTGGAATTCAATCTCGTCGTTCGCGAGATGTTCGCGGCCTTGCCAGTCGAATAGGATCGATGGATTAGCGTATATTCGCCAAGATACGATTTTTGCCTTCGGCTTAGGTTCGCTGGTGTACTGGATGAACACCCCATCACGATTGAAGTTGACTCCGAGTCTAAAGCCTATCAACGTGCGGAAGAATTGGGTTTCTCCATTTCCGCTTGCCTCGACCAATAACTGACGGCCGTTTCGTGTCAAATCGTAAGCATAGCCGAAGCCGTTTTCACGCTTATGGACAGTGATTCCGGTTTTGGGAAAAAAGAAGTCATCTTTGGATGTCGATCCGAGCACTTGCCAGCTGAAGGTCGTCTGGCGGTCAAGCGAGTACAATCCGTCCATACTTGCCAAACGGTTGCTAATCCCCGCAAAGTCATACGTCGTCGCAAGAAAGCCAATGTATGATTGGCCAGTAGCGATATCACGTTTGAATCTGAAAATGCCGTCAATGGCATTCTTATTTACAAGATGTCGGAGCCGAGCCTGTCTGGCTAAGACCGACGCGACCTGGTTCGCCGTTGGGTGGTCCGTTCCGGCAATAAACTCAGGGCTCTCGTTTAAGAAATCGCGATCTTCGCTGCTCAAATTTCCTGGGCCGTTATCGCTTGCCACCAACGTACTGAAGGAGTTTGTTCCCATCTTGCCAGAAAGCTTCATGGCAACATCAGGATCGATGATCGATCTCGTGCTTACGGCATTGATGAGCGTGCTAAAAATGTCTGTTCCTTCAAGAAAGAAGGGACGCTTCTCGGGGAAAAAGATGGGAAAACGTTGGTTCGCTGTGACTACAAGCTGGTCCGCTTCAACCTGTGCGAAGTCGGGATTTATAGCAAAGTCCAATTTTAGGTTTGAAGCGATACTGAATTTGCCCGTCAAACCCAAGTCAAGTTTCACCGGATCGTTCACGAACTTCCCGCGATCCATCAGGCCTGCATTTACCTGCGTCGGATTTAGCGTAGCTCGTCGATTTCCTGTTTCCGAAACCGTTAAGCTTGGTGTAAATTCGAGCGTTCGCTCGTTCGATATGCCTTCGAGGCCTGAAATATGACCTTCCTGCATCATCCATCCTGAAAATGAACGGTCGATAGGCATCCAACTGTCAAGTTCATTGTTAATCCTCTTTATTCGGCGATAGAAATGGACTCCCCAGAGTTTATTCTTACCATTTTGGTAGCTGAGCGATTTAAAAGGAATTGCCACTTCGACCACATAACCATCTGAGACTATCGAGCCTTTAGATTCCATCACAAAGTCGGGATTAAAGTCTTCATTGAATATCGGGTCTTGCCATAAGCCGTCTTGCTGAATTCCTAACGGATTGAAGTCAAGCTCATACGCCTTACGATGACTGTCAAACGTGTCGAGAAGCATCCCTACATAGTCGTCATTTAAGATGTCATCGCGTTTGGCTAGGCTTGCGCGCACCTTCGACGGGTCGTCGTACGCATGGAAGGCAACGTAAAGGCACCGCGTATCGAACCCAAGAAGAACCTCAGTGGGCTTTGACGCGGCAATATTGTCACCTGGGCTTGTTTGATAAAAGTCCGCCAACTTCGCAGCATGCTGCCAGACTTCATCGTCAAGCTTTCCGTCGATTGTGGGTGATTGATCGAACCGCGGAACTTTTACTGGTAAAGCTTTTTGGGTATTAAGTTGCGCTCCGTTAGGCGAGTTCGACGCCGCCTCAGGCGTTGCGACCGGCAGTTGTGGATGGACTATGCCAGCCGAAAACAAGATTGCGACGGGAAGATTTAAAAACTGAAACATCCATCGCATTAGGCTCGAAGACCTCTAGTAAAAGCTTAAGGACAATCGGTCGCGTACCGATGATGTACATGGTTTGGCGCTTATTTATCGATCTTCGTATTTATGTCACTTTCAATGAATGACAATTGTCCGACCATTTTTGCCATCTTGTCGGGAATGATTGCGGAAATTTTAAAATACTTCAATTCACGAGGAGGCGAAGCCCGTGTTCGGCCGCTAACGATACAGCAGAAACCATTAGGCTGGAAAGGTATGGACGTGCTTCATTTGTATGCGATCTCTAACTCGAACTTATAGCGATAGCCACGAGTAACGAAATCGTCTCCTTTGATAAGTTCCTCGGTGTGTTTTGATGGCCAAAATCCAATCGTCTTACCTGCTCTCAACCATCAGGATCATAGCCTCCGCCTGTATCACACTTTCGCAAACTGCGAGTGCGGGAAGCCTTGACCGAGCCAAGTCGCAGCTCATCCCTTTTGAAATTGAACTCTCTCTTAGTTCCGCTCTGGACAAGTTAATGTCCGAAAAGGTCTGTTTTTTGTCATGGCGGAACTGTTTCGCCGGGAGTTATCCTTGCGAATCATCATTTCGGCTGAAGACCGGGTGGAGTCGATCCACTTGTTCAATTCTGGCTTGACCTCCCGTCCGAAAACGCGACCATTAAGGACTTAATTTATGCCCCGTTTCAGGTATGTCCTCACACAACTTGAGAGTTTTAGGACGACAGCGGGACTGCCGATTTGTAAGTTGTTGGACTCCAGAGCGGTTGTAATGCGGTCAGCTATTCCCCGCCCTCGGTCTCCTAGTGCAAGGAGCGTATGTTGAAGAAAGTAAGGCGTACTCGGTTTGTCGTCTGTTGTGTTGCGATCGGAATTTCGCTTGTTTTTTTGATGGATTGTTTTAGGCCGGCGTCTGTTGCGTGTCAGGAATTGACGCTACTTGCGGGCTGCGTCGAAGAAGGGAGTTCGACGTCTGAAGATGAAAGCGCTCGGCACGTCACGGAAGCATTCCCACCGCGAACGATACGCGGCCCCGTACTCTATCTGAGCGATCCCCAACCCCTAGCTCCAAATGACCGCCTTCAGCGGACTCCGGGAATGCCCGGAGAAGGTGCCACTCCATTGTCGATGGCTACCGCCGATCTTGACGGCGATGGAATTGAGGATCTGGTAGTCGGGTACGCGGGCTCGACCGGCGGCTCGATCGTCCTGCACCGGGGCAATATAGATGCCTTTGCGCCTCAGAGCGAGGCATCTTTTCGGGCTCTCGGCCGGGAGAACTTTCCCTCGCCATTTCTAGAGACTGCCCAGGTCTTGTCCGTGGCGGTGAAGCCCGACTTCATTGTCGCAGGTCATTTTACTGGCGACGATGGATCTGACATCGCGTTCGCTTCTCGGGGCGATAGTGCAGTCTATGTAGTTCACGACGATGGCGCCGGGGGCTTTGGTGCTCCGCAAAAATTTGCAGTTCCAGGCGGAGTCACCGCGCTCGTAGCGGGAAGCTTTGGAAATTCTTCCGCGTCCAACACTCTTTTGGTCGGTACTCAGGCCAACTACAACTCATTTGCAATAAGTGTATTGAACGGTTCTGCTGACGGTCTGAAGCTGAGGTCGAGCCTCTCCGTAAAGGCCGCCGTATCGGATATTCAGATCACGCGATTTGGAGACTATAGCGAGGACGCCGTCTATCTAGCTGGCGGACAGTTATTTATCCTTCGCTCCTCGACGATGCAAATAGTGCGTCCTTCATTGCCTTCGAACATCCGGTCCTTTGCACTCGGTTCCTTTATCTTTGATCGCACCGGTAGCACGCAGATCGCGATCCTGAGACCGAACGGCGATGTTCAGATCGCCGCGCGTCGGGAGTTTGATCCGCGTTCGTACACGAAGCGGGAATTCCTCTCGATGCGAGAAGCAAATGTTCTCCATCGAACTCCGCAGGTCAAGCCTTTGAAAAGCTTTCCCGCGGCATGGAAGATCGTCGAAAATTTCCCGGCCATAGGTGATCTGCCGGCAGATCAGGTACCGGTGATTTTCCGCACACGTGTCTCTTCAAATGGAGCCGACGACATAATGTGGCTCAACGCCGGCGAAGGCAAGATGGCCGTGATCTCACATCGCGATGCCGGCGCAGGACAGAAGAGGTTTGCCCCGGGCCAGGTTGCTATTAGGCCCTACGCCGGCTCACCTGTAAAAGCTATATCGCCGAGGCTTAATATCGACGGTCGGCCCGGCGTTCTCGCGATCCATGAGGGCGAAACATCGCTTTCTATGATGATGCCTCTCCCGGATCCGACATTCTTCGTCAACAAGACCACCGATCCTGTTCCTACATCGCCGATCACCAATGCTTGTAACAATGTCAGCAACGCGGACCTTTCCAGCTCGTGCAGTTTGCGTGAGGCTGTGTTGAGAGCAAATGCGTTGGCGGGAACCGACACTATCCAGTTGGCGGCAGGAACGTACTCCCTTACGCGAGGCCGCATCGCCAGCCCCGCTTACGATGCGGTAAGTGGCACCCTGAATATCAACGATTCCGTAAACATCGTGGGAACGGTAGATGGCAGTGGAAACCCGACCTCCACTATAACATGGGGAACACTCACAAGTGGTAATAGCGTCGATATGATCATGGCGATCAATGAGGATATCTCTATCCTCTCCAACGCAACGGCGAGTATCTCAAATGTGGTCATGCAAAATGGCGTGAACCACGGAACCCATGGAAACGACGGTGACGGCGGGTGCATGGAATACGATACCGGTACGAGCGGGAACGCCAATCTAACGCTTACCAATGTCACCCTTCAGAACTGCAGCACGCTTCAAGGCGGCGGCGGCGGCCTGGTTGCATTCAACTTCCTAAATCACAACCATAGCGGTTTCCTGACCATCACTAACAGCACCATCCAGAACAACTCGGTTGTCGACAACCCCTCGTCGGGACCCGGCGGCGGTATTGCGCTCAGCAATGACGTTCATATGTTGATGACCAACACCAAGGTTTTGAACAATAAGGCGACGCAAGTGATCGGTGGTCAGAAAGGTCAGGGTGGCGGCATCATGATCTTCTTCCCGAATGGGAATTTCACGGGCACGACAAAGACCACGATCCACTCGAGTACCATCACCGGCAACAAGGCAGCTGGTTTTGGGGGAGGGATTCAGTCCCAGTCAGATATCTTGATCGATCAAGGAACCGTCATCAGCAACAACGTCGCGGGAACTGACGGGACCAACCCGGTGGCTGCTCAGGACGGAGGAGGCCTCTACCTCAACACGTTTGCTACCGGCTGTCCTGCGGCTTGTACATTCCAGAGCTCAATCAGCCACGCCACGATAACAGGTAACACCGCGACTGGTAATGGCGGAGGCATCGCAACTGGAAATGCTGGCGCTTTTCCTGCAGCAGGCTCGCTATCAGTGACGTTTAGCCGTCTAGCTGGAAACTCGGTAACCGGACTCGGAAACGTTTTTCAGAATGGAGGTACTACTGTAAGTGCCACCAATGACTGGTGGGGTACGAATGCGCCTGCAACGACCATCAATACGATAGGCGGTGGATCGACGACGTTCGATCCCTTCATCGTGCTGACTCAGAATGCAAGCCCGTCCAAGATCCGCATCAACCAGAGCACCACGATGACCGGTGACATCGGGCATGACAATCACGGTACCGCGATCGCAGCTGCGAATCTGGACAGGATCATCGGACTTCCGATCACCTTCAACAATCCGCTTCTGGGTACTATCCCTCAGGCACAGCCCGAGACGCTGAATGCAAGTGCTCAGGCCACGGCCACATTCAACGCAGGCGCAGGTCCTGGTCGCGGCTCAGCCAATGCCACGGTGGACCAGGCAGTCATCGGGGCCAATTCCAACTTCATCGCCAGTGCGAGCGAAGCGGGGACAACTGTGACCCTAACCACAGTCGGCACGCACAATTTCTCTGTCAATAATACCGTCGTCATCACCGGCGTCGGTGTAGCCGGCTACAACGGCACGTTTACGATCCTCTCGACGCCGACGCCCACTACGTTCACGTACACGGCCGGTGCGTCGGGGCTCGCAGCTTCGAGCGGGGGGACGGCGAATATGGGGATCATCATTCTATCGCCGCCTCAGACCACCAAGACATTCGGTGTATCAACGATCCCGATCAATGGCACAACGACGGCCAGTTTCAGCATCAATAACCCGAATGTGGTGGCGATCAATGAAAGCTTCACCGATACTCTTCCGACCGGACTACAGGTAGCCGGAACACCTGGCGTGACAAACACCTGTGGAGGTACGGTCACAGCGACGGCCGGCACTGGCACCATCAGCTTCAGCAACAGCCTCGCACCGATCGGCACCTGCGCGATCTCGGTGAACATAACAGGGACGGTCGACAATAACTACACCAACAGCGTGCAGATCCTTTCGACGGATGCCGGGAACGGCAACACGTCTTCAGCCAACTTAACGGTCATTAACCCTCCGCACATCGTAAAGGCCTTTGGGGCAGCGACGATCCCGTTGAATGGAACGACCGGTCTTACCTTTACCATCGACAGCAACAGCAATCAGAACCTGACCACCAACGGGGCTGGCTTCACCGATACATTGCCGGCCGGGTTGGTCGTAGCCACACCTCCGAATATTGGTGGCACATGCACCGGAACAGCGACGGCTGTCGCCGGAGCCTCCAGCGTCAGTCTTAGCGGCCAGGGCTTAACGCCTAATGCAAGCTGTACGGTTTCTATAGATGTAAAGGGAACCACGGCCGGAGTAAAGAACAATAACGTCCTGGCGACCTCGACCAATGCCGGAACGGGTAATACCGGGAACGCCTCGATCATAGTCGTCGCACCTCCCACGATCGCCAAGGCGTTCGGTGCATCAAGCATTGCCGTAAACGCCTCGACCAGTCTGACATTCACTCTCACCAATCCAAACACGACGGTCGCCCTATCCGGCGTGGCATTCAGTGACACGCTGCCCGCAGGTCTTGTGATCTCGACCCCGAACGGGCTGACCGGCTCGTGCGGTTCAGGGACCATTACAGCGACGGCCGGCACCGGCGCGATCAGCCTCTCGGGAGGCACGATCGCGGCGAGCGGCAACTGTTCATTCGCGGTGAATGTGACGGGAACATCGCCCGGGCTAAAGAACAACACCACGGGCAGCGTGACTTCAACAAACGGTGGTACTGGATCGACTGCTTCGGCCAGCACCACTATCAACAAAGCCAACACGATGGCTTCGATCACCTCGGACACTCCGGACCCATCGGTCATCGGCCAGCCAGTAGCCGTTAACTTCCATGTTTCGTCAGCTACAGGCAGTTCCCCGACTGCTCCCACCGGGAACGTGACAGTAACTGACGGTACCAACAACTGTACGGGGAGCATCAACGCTAGCGGTGACGGCTCATGCAACATCACCTTTCCAACTATAGGCAGCAAGAGCCTGACGGCCACCTATGCCGGTGATACCAACTTCAATGCGAGTCCGGCATCGGCGAGTGCTCCGCATACTGTAAATACGGGGGATGTGACGATCGTCGTTGCGTCAGACCATAACCCGTCGATCACCGGTCAGACCGTAACTTTTACCGCAACGATCGGTGCGACATCCCCGGCTGTAGGAACACCGACCGGCACGATCCAGTTCAAGGATGGAGCAGCGAACATCGGTGCCGCCCAGTCGATAGTTGGCGGCATGGCAATCATCTCGACTTCAACACTAACGGCCGGAACACATACCATTACCGCTCAATACAACGGCGACACTGGATTCAACACCGGTACTGGCACGTTAGCAGGAGGTCAGGTGGTCAGTGACGCTGCTGAATGGACGGGTTCGGCCGACAGCGATTGGAACAATCCGGCCAATTGGTCCACCGGTGTAGTTCCCGCATCGTCAAACAGTGCAGATATTCCTTCTGTTGGCGTTACGAACAACCCCGTTATTGGAGGGGTTACGGATATAACCATTGTCGATCTGACGATAGGTTCGGGCCGCTCACTGACAATAAACAACAGCCGAACACTGACGATCAATGGTGTTCTCGCAATGAACGGCAATGATATCGACGATACAGCCGGCTTGCTATCCATTTCCGACACCGGATCGATCACGCGTACATCGGGAATAGTATTAGGGACCCTGCAGAAGGCGTTCAGTGCTCCTCAGGTGTTCACCTATCCGGTTGGAACGACGGGTGCATTTTCACCGGTCGATGTGAACGCGACAAATGGACCCGGGCTCCTGAGTGTCCTGGCACATACGGGAACGGCTCCGGCAACACCGCCGCTTGACCCGACAAAGATGCTCCAGCGGTACTGGACGCTCAACGGAAGCGGGATAACGGCGGATATAACTTTCCACTATCTTGATCCGGATGTGCCGGCCACCAGTACCGAGAGTCAATATCGCGTTTTCCGCATAATCACTGGAGGCATCGCATTGGGCTTCCAGCCCGACGGGACCAACGTCATTCTCGACACAGCGGCGAACACCTTCAAGGTCGTCAGTGTCAAGAACTTCTCTGACTGGACGGCCGGGAATCCATTCGCACCGACGGCCGCTCCGGTAAGTATTTCGGGGCGGGTAATGACCGCCGACGGCCGGCCGGTATATCAGGCAAGGGTGTTGTTGACCGATGACAGCGGCAATACGGTCACGGTGCTCACGAGTCCGTTCGGCTTCTACCATTTTGACGGTATACCGGCGGGTCAGACCTATGTTATCTCAGCGACAAGCAAACAGCACCGGTTTGCCGCCCAAGTGGTGACGGCTAACGACGAGATCGATGATCTCGATCTTGTTGCGGAACCGCAAGGGGAATCGGAGTTTTGAATTAAGTTCACTTATATAACTTCGCGGGAGAGGGCCAACCGGCTCTCCTGAGAATGGGAGTACTGGGACTGGATCTTAACAATCGTCGCCGATCTGTGATGTGGTGTCCGCTGTGGTGGGAATAAAGAATCGAGTTGTATTAGCGTGGCCCCTCGGTCTTTATCAAGAGCTCGCCATCGCAATTTTCCCGCATCATTATTCGCGCCAGGGCCATCCTTAAAAAACGCTGGTTTTTGGAGGTTAATTATGAAGTTCCCATTAATTGCGCTCTTAGTGATTTTTGCCAGTAGTTCTTTTTTCCTATCGATTCTTGGCTCAAACGCCGCCAAAGTCTTTAACGGTTTCCCAACTAAGAAGCAGCCCGTTTACTGACGATGCGTTAAGATTTACAGTCATGTCCTTTAGAGCCAGTACACTTTTTTCAAACGAGGTCTGGAATGTTAGTCACGGCGCCAGCATTGAAATCGAGGTAGAAAATGCATCCAGCGAAGTTGTGACATTTGATCCGAAGAAGTTAGCTATGATCGACAAAAGCCACGTCCGGGCGGAGATATGTTGCTTGGATCAAAACACTGAGGATCTCCTTTTCGTGGCTATGCGCCGAAATATAGCTCCAAAAGCGATATTTAAGGAGCGTTACATTCTAAGCAACAGAATCGGGTTGCCGGGCGGAGTTTACTACGACGATAAACTGCTAGGAACGATAAATGGCTAAGCTCGCGAATCAGGTCGGCCAAATTCATTCTTGGAGATTCGGATGTGGACAAAGTCCGTCGGAGCTTAGGCATCCGCCGCTCCGGTCCACATTTCGGGAAGGTTTATAACAGCGACAGGCGTTAGGTTTATCAGGCAAGCATTGCTTCGACCGATGTCTGTATTACGAGATCCCGGATGCCCGCCTTCTGAAGCAGGGCGAACCGGTCAGGGGATGGGGAACTTCCTGACCGGCTCGCTGGCGGGTCCGACAGTTCATGGGAGGTCACTTTTTGATCTCATCGTCGAGGTGTGGGCTCTGACTTCCGCAATTCTCTCTACTCCATCGCGGGCCCCGTCATTTGGGGGGCGGGGTTTTTTGAAGGGCCCATATGAATGTATGTCGGTTATCGATCCGATTTCGAATGCCAGACAGCGGGAGAACTGAAGCGACAATAATCAATGACATAAAGGCTTGCCGCAACGATCAGTTGTTAAGTCACGAGGTAATTTACCAGGACCTTACAAATTCAGATTGGGGACAATGGCGATAGATCGACGGGGCAGCTTAAGAATTATGACCGTCACGGCTATGGATCCGATTTTTAAGAACGATTGCCAATTACTTAGAAGGAATAACAGGTGGAATAGTGATCGCAATACAAAAACAATTAGATCTGAGCTTGCTGGTGCTACGGGGCTCAGCGCTTTTGCTCTTGGTTCTTTACGGCTGGAATAAGCTGACATGGTTGGTTCCACTGATTGGCGGAAATCAAGCATGGGAATCATGGGGTTTCGCTCTGCAAATCGGAAAATTGGGCTTTCCGGTACCTGTTTTGCTAGCTGTCTTTGCCGTGTTTTGCGAGTCGTTCGGTGCGTTTTTAATAGCCGTGGGATTTTTTACTCGATTCTTCGCCACGCTCGCAGCGTTAAGTATGGCCGGGGCAATGTACTTTAGCTTACGCGTAGGTGAGGCGGCTTGGCAACTGGCCGCCTTGTACTTACTTGCATTCGTCGCTCTTGCGCTGGTTGGCCCTGGTAAATTCTCAGTTGACCATTTCGTGCAAGTATACCGCGAGCGTCCCCAGTCTGCAGACATTAATATTTAAGGCCAAAGATAGGTCTTCGGTGCGCGCTAATAAAACGCGATTTCTCAAATGAGAACAGTGGAGTAAAACAGGTGTTGGACCGACGAGGTTCATCTTGAATATTTGTTACCCATTATGAAATGTCGGGATACGGCTCGATCTTAAGAGTCGAAGGCAGGCAGGTAGGGAATGTCGGACCGAAGAGCTTCTATCATAATCGGGCAGACAAACGGATACGAAATCGCTAGTTGATTTTTTGAGATACGGTCTCAGACAAGGACTGCGTTTCAACTAAGTAACGACCCAGTCTGAATGCTACCTTCGCGGTAGTCTTGGAAGTGACATTTAAATACCGAAGAAAAGTTTTAAGCTGCGAGTGCCCGGTGATCTTCATCACCTCTGTGGCGGCTAGCCTGATGCGATCATTCGGGTTGTGGCGGTGCGGGCAATCATGAAATCTGAAATCTTCTATTTTCGCTTCCTGACATGCAGATTTGAACGATGTTTTGATCGTGTTCGTGATGCCAAAAACGGTGGCTTCCAGATCTTTTGATGATGCCTCCCAAAGACTTTTAAATTCCTCGTTCAATCTTTGAGTAATTCCGACCCGCCTCTTATTTCTTGGTATTGGTCTGAGGGATATATATCTCGCGAGGAAGGAAATCAACATCCTTCCATTTCATCTTGAAGATTTCACCTCTACGCATTGCGGCATCCAGTGCATAGATGAGCAAGGGCTTTAGGTGGGCCTTTCGACGAGTACAGACAGCAAGCAATCTCCTCTCTTCTTCAAGCGAAAGCACCCTATCGCGCTCGACTTCGGAAGCCTTCGAAATGACTCCTTTTACGAGCCTAAAAGGACTACTAACGAGCCATTCATTCTGAACTGCAAAGTTTAGGATCGCCCTCAAGAGTTCAAATTCGCGATTAACGGTAGCAATCCGGCGCTGGCGGGAGCGGATCGACTTAGTTATAACCGTTGTTCGCTTCCTGGTTTTTTCATCAATGATCTAGATCCTTTCATTTACTTGAATTTCGACAGGACTGTTCAGACGATGGTTTTTATAGTTCTTAATTTCGTTCGATTTGATCAGTCGAATTCGCATACCGCCGAAATATTCTCGCAGCGGTTTGAGCGAAGACCTGACGGCCTGAATGGAGCGTCTGCCTCTCACTTTGATACCGTCTTGATAACTTGCCTCAACAAGTTCTGAAGACTCGTATCTTTTAACCAGCTCGAGAAATGTCAGTTTTTCGGCGTTGAATAGCTCAAATTGCTATCTTTTATTCGGCGAAATTAAAGACGCAATGCGAAGTTCTCTTCCTGTTCAGCGTACCTGCCCAGTGCGTCAAGATCCGGAATTATCGCTTCCTTTCCTTCGATGACGATAAGCCTTTGTTCTTGCAGTCTTGAAAGAGCGCGGGTTACAACTTCCCGGACAGTTCCGACGCGAGCCGCGAGCTGATTGTGTGTCAATTTGTGCTCGATCCGCACGCCTGCCGAGATTCTTTTTCCCCTCGCCGAAGCTTCTTCAAAAAACAGATGGGCGAGCCGCTGCCCGACCTCTCGAAGAGAAAGAATTTCAACGAGTTCGGCGCATCTGCGCAGGCGTTTAGCCAGGAGCCGGGTTGCTGCAAGAGCGATCGGCGGATGTGTAAGACAAAGATCGCGAATTTTCCCCGTATCGAGAAAATAGACCGTGGCCGGTTCCTCCGCGGCGACCGTCGATGGATACTTCCCCTCATCAAAAACTGGAACCTCGGCGACGGTCGTAATTGCCCGCTCGACGTGAATTACTTGTTCGCGGCCATCCGCACCCGTTCGGAACGCCCGTACCGAACCTTCCGCAATTACGAACAAGCCGGCAGCTTCGTCGCCTTCGCGAAATAGAATATCGTTCCGGTCGAGCCGTTTCTCCACCGAGTTTCGAGCCAGGATGTCAAGAACGTTCTTGTCCAGATCGCCGAAAAGCTCGGTACGCTTAAAAACCTCCGCCCTTTCTTCCTTCATTAGCCGGAGTCTATCGGCTCGGCTAGAAATCTCCAAACCGCTCTTCAGCTTAGAAGCTACTGGAAGTGATACGGTGACATGAACTCGGCAAGTCAAGGTTTATTTATTGGATATTTCCAGCGACTCTAGGTCTGTTAACTTTGCCCACCAGATTTTCTAAATACAGCTTGCCCAACGTTACGAAAAGCCGGTGAATATTTTCTACCGAATGCCGGCAATTCCATGATGCGTGTAACCAACACGCGATTGTTTCTGAACAAGTCACGGACACTTGAAAGAGCTCCTTCCCCGGGTGACTTAAGTCACCGACGTTCGTTGATCAAAGCCTTAGACTAAATAAAACCAGAGTCCAAGGAGGAGAACAGATCATGCAGGAGCTTTATAACAAGACAATTCGTGAGATCGCCGTTGAATTTCCCCAAACGCCGCGTGTTTTCGAAGAACTTAAGATCGATTATTGTTGCGCTGGCGGGCGCAACTTCAGCGACGCCTGCCGAGCTGCCGGCGTCGAGCCGAGCGTCGTCGACCGAAAGATCGAAGAGCAAATAGCGACTTCCGGCGAGAACGCCGAACTGGATCTGGCGGAACGCAAAGCGCCTTCGGACCTAGCGGATTACATAGTAAAAAAGCATCATATTTTCACGACTAACGAGATCGCTCGGCTCATAAACTTGGCAGAAAAAGTGTGCCGTAAACACGGCCCCCAACATAAGGAGCTTTTCGACATTAGAGAGACCTTTGTCGTTCTCGCCGAAGAACTCACAGTCCACATGCGAAAAGAAGAAATGGTGCTTTTCCCGTATATCAAATCGCTCGATGCTGCGGTTAGAAACAGTGTTTCAGTTAAAGAGCCGCATTTCAAAACGGTAAGAAACCCTGTGCGAATCATGATGACAGAACATGACGCGGCGGGCGGTCTTTTAAGCCAGATACGGAAAAAATCAAATGGTTATTCCATTCCAGAGGCCGCTTGTCCGAGCTTTAGAGCATTTTACTACGGCTTGGAAGACCTGGGAAAAGACCTTCATCGACATATTCATCTCGAAAACAACATCCTGTTTCCACGAGCGATCGAAATGGAGAAAGAGATTTTCGGGGTTCATGCCGAAAAGACGGAAGAAGACTATGTTTGCCACGGGTTGCCCTGTATTTAACATTCGCTGGGTGCAGTCTTGGAATTAGAGAAGACAAATCACACTTGACGAGCGCGTTGCTTCAGGATGCCTTGAGTTTCTGGTGAATCTTACCGAGTTCGTAGTCTGGATCAAAATGACCTTTCACATTCTACAGATCGCTATTCCGTTTATTTGGTTCGGACTCGTTGCCGGAATTTCCTTTATGGAAACGCCTCTCAAATTCAGGGCGCCAAATATTACGCTGCGTTTGGGATTAGGGATCGGCAAGATCGTTTTTTCGGCGCTAAACAAGATCGCGATCGCTCTGGCAGTTTTGTCTCTGCTTGCCCTATTTCTCGCGAGGCCTGAACGGCGGTTTGCAGTTCTCTGTTTCAGCGTTATCGCGTTTTTGCTGATCTTGGAGACCGTCTGGTTGCTGCCGTCCATAAAGGCGCGAGTCCCCGCGGTCATCAGCGATAGTTTCACGACATCCTCGTACACACATTTTATTTACATTGCCTTTGAATTGATCAAGGTTGTCTTGCTGTTCGCCCTCGGCTGGAATCTTGTACTCGACTATTTGAAGTTTGAATAAAATGAGACGGGACTTAGAAAACCGGGCAGACATTGACGAGCTGATGATCCGTTTTTACCGCATAGCGATGGCTGACGCAACGATCGGCTATATCTTTGACGCCGCCGAGCTGGATCTGAAGCACCATCTGCCGATCATTGGAGATTTCTGGGAAGCACTGCTTTTTGGCGGCGATGCTTATCAAAGACATCGCCGCAATCCTCTGCGAATTCACGCCGAACTCAACGAAAAGACCCCATTGAGGACGGAACACTTCGAGCGTTGGCTGGAGATTTTCCGCGAACAGGTTGATGAGAGCTTCGCGGGCGAGCGAGCCGATTTCATAAAATTCCGTGCCGAAAAGATCGCTAACCGAATGATCAGTTACGTCCGCGTTCCGGCGGTCGCGACTTAAGCGATTCGATCGGCCTCCCCGAACTCCACTATTTCAACGAACACCTGGGATGATCGCTCTGTTGATAGTGTGTACGTATTTGCAGGCCGGTTACTGCGAGCAAAAAAGTGTCGGGCAGGTCGAATACTTTCGATGTACTCTAACACGGTAGTAATGAAGGGAGCGTCTCATCACACTATCGATTATAAGCTTGTCGTCGTCATTTTTTGAGCCGGGCTCAGCAAGAAGATCCACAATTAGTTTATAGAGCTTGACGCTCTATTCTCAGCTGATTTGTTCCTACCGAGCATTGCGAGGGGGCGAGCGAATATCTGCACCACCTAGATTGACACCGATTCCTCGTTTCCGACCCCTCATATCAAGACCTTCAACGATTGATTAAATAAGATCAAACGCTCTTTCGGTAATGCCGTTCACCGGCCGCCCTCAACGCATGATGAAAATCGGACTTGGCGCGCTATACATGAACAAAGCGTGCGAATCGGTATTTAAGAAATCGGTGCGAAAAGTTTATGAACGATCGGCGGCCCGTGAAAGAAATTTCTCGAAAATGAACTCGAAATGAGAAGTCTTTTGCTTGGTGGCAACACGTCAAAAAATGATTCGACCTTAGACAATAGCAGCGAGAGTAAACACCTAAGCATTTCGCGTGAAATCACCCTCGTCCTCAACGCAAGAACTGTATTAAATTCAGAGTGCAAGGTCTTTAAAGGGAATGGCAGGTCTCGAAAAAGCCGTCAGCCGAGGACGACCGAAGTGTCGTCGGATGGTCGAAAAAAACAGGAAACCGCTACGTACAAGGAACAATAAGGGAGACAAGAAATGGAACATATATTTGATCGCACTCCGATGGACAGAACAGTTGCAAAAGCGAGTGCCGTTGACACAAGTAAACCGGGTTACCAGGCGTATCAAATTCTGCATGTCGGGTTCACAGTACTCCCGATATTGATGGGACTGGACAAATTTCTGGGTTTGCTCGTCAACTGGGACCAGTATCTGCCCGCTGTCGCTAATAGAATGCTCGGCGGTCGCGGT
>Ga0207707_10000404_pt1 | contig 45123 bp, 34 predicted proteins | sample KBSC83BmetaG_FD_184336 | JGI IMG/M metagenome (GOLD analysis project Ga0207707, IMG submission 184336) | Corn rhizosphere microbial communities from Kellogg Biological Station, Michigan, USA - KBS C8-3B metaG (SPAdes) (version 2) | ecosystem: Host-associated > Plants > Roots > Rhizosphere ... | reverse complement strand
ACCACGTCCTGATCTTAATTGAAGGGTCGCGGGATACATACGTCGCCGTGACGACCAGAGAGAATGGGCTATGGGGACCATCATTGAATTTCCGGCGGATGCGGCTTCGCGGCGCTCGGGCTCGACCTTCGATGGCGCTTCGCACGCCGGCGTGGGCACCGTTCTGATCCTGCCCGTCATCCGCATCGAGCGCGACACGGACGGCAAGCGCGGCGGCAGCGGGCCGGAACAGGGCGCGGCTCCGGGCCGTCGTCGCCGCCGTCGCTGAAGCGTCAGGCATTCCGTCATGCCGGAGACGAGATTTCCGATCCGGTATCTGGTGCCGGTCCTGTTGCTGCTCGCGGGCGGCATGCTGGGGGCCTGCAGCGGCGGCGATTTCGGCCGCACCAGGGAAGACTTCCGCAACGACGACATGCATCGCTGGATCGGCCTCGAGGCCACTTCGAGCGTCGCGCTGCGTCCCTCTCAATTCCAGCTCACCGACGAAGAACGCCAGCTCCGGGATGTCGCCTATCCCCTGATCGAGCCGCCGCATTCGCGCCCCGCCTGGAGAAGCGTGTTCGGCGATTACCAGCCGTTGCCCTCGCCGTGGCGGCAGGGGCCGCCCTTCGACCGCACCGCCTATGGCCGCGCGCTGATCGACGAGCCGCACCGCTCGCACGCCTCGCGCTACGCGCAACTGATCGAGGATGTGCGCAACGACATCACGCGGTTCGAAGTGTTCTACGCCAGCGCCGTCAAGGTGCTCGACCTCGACCGTCGCCGCAATGCGAGCCTTTCGCGCATCTCCGAGCTGTCGCAACGCGAGCGGGCCGACGCGGTGGCGCGCATGCAGGAAAATTCGCTGATCGTGCAGTGGGTGCAGCAATGTCTGGAGCGGCGCGTGTCGTCCTATCGCTGGGCGGTCGAGCGGCTGGTGCTGCAGGCGCCGGATGCGATGGCGGCCGAGGCCGACCGCCTGATCAGCGAACTCGCCGCGCAAACAGCCAATCCTCCGGTCCAGGCCCGGCCCGTGATCGAGCGTCCGGTGACGACGAAGGGATAGTCTCAGCTCAGCGCTTGCCGCGCGGCGCTTCGGCCTGCTTGGCGGGCTGGTCGGTCTGCACCCCGCATCTCGAGGCGGCAAGCGTGGCCTGTGCCTGAGGCATCAGGCCGGGCTCCGGCGCGAGCGCCTTGATCACGATCAGACCGGTGGTGGACGGCGAGTCGATGATCAACCGGTCGGCGGCCGTTACTTCCTCATCCTCCGGCAGGTCGCTGTGTTGGGCCTCGGTCATCAGGTCGAGCTCGATCACCTTCTTGCCCGCCGAGCGGTCGTTGATGGCGTAATAGGCGAGCTCGTTGCGGGTATAGAACGACACCGAGGTATAGGCCTGGCTCACCGGGACGGTGAGCTTTAGCGGTCCGCCGGAGAGATCGTAACGGCAGACCGCGATCGCCAGAGCGGGATCGAGATACGGCATCAGCGTATTGGCGGGATCGGCGGTCGGGAGCTGGACCACCATATTGAGCGTGGTGATCGGCGTCAGCCGCGAATAGGCGTCCTGGGTGGCGATCCGCGGCAGCGCCAGCACGCTGACGAGGTGCACGACGCCTCCGAGCAGGATGCCGGCGATGATGGTGAAGGCGAGCCGGATCACGGGCACCCCACTGTGGCGATCTGGGGCATCGGCGCGTCGCGCTGGGTGCGCGTCGCAACGCCCACCGGTGTGTCGTAGAGCCTGAGCATCAGCGAATAGCGCTCGATCCCGCCGGTCGGCAGCCAGTTGCCGGCACGCGAGCGCGAGGCGATGCGGATCTCGAAGCCGCCATCCGCGCCGCGGACGATCTCCTGGCTGGTGAAGCCGTAACGCTGCAGCGCATTGGCGACGAGATGGCCCTTGTTGTCGTAGAGCGACAGCGTCCAGAACCGCGCCGCAGGCGTCACGCCGCTGACGACGACATCGCAGCGGCCGTCGAGTGCCTTCTTCTTGTCATCGGTGGAGGCGGTGAAGGCGATGCCGTCGCCGGTGCCGATCGGCAGCTCACCGTTGCGGGTAATCGTGGCGCGGGAATAAGGGTCGATGTCGACGGTGCCGGTCCGCGGCCGCGCGGTCCAGGCGCCGATCGTGAGCGTGCCGAGCTCGGTGCCGCGCGTCGTCGTCATCCAGGTCGAGCCGAGGCCGACGGCCGCCGCCAGCGCCAATGCCACCAATGCTACGAGCAGCAAGCGCACGGTCGTCAGTTCTTGCGCTGCGCGGCCACGTCGCCGGGCGTGGCCGCCGCAAAGCTCTCGGGAAGGGCGAGCGAGCCCGACTGCACCGGCTTCGTCGATTTCGGCGGTTCACTCGCCGACGTCTTGTCGGCGGTCTTGGCCGCATCATCTAGCAGCTTTTCGACCTGCACCAGGATGTCCGCGCCGCGTTTGGTAAGCACCGGCGGCGGTCCCGGCTTGATCTCGAGCACCCTGGGGGCGACCGTCACGACGGTGCCGTTGGCGGCAATGGTCTGCTGGACCGGTGGCGGCGGCAGCTTCACACCCATGCCGACGCCGGCCAGTTCCTTGACCTCGATGCCCTGGTGTGCGGCCAGCATGATGTTGTGCCAGGTCTGCGCCGGCAGCGAACCGCCGGTCATGCGGTTGGTCGGCGAGTAATCGTCATTGCCGTACCACACCGCGCAGGTGAAGTTGCCGGTGTAGCCGACGAACCAGGCGTCGCGGTAGGAGTTGGTGGTGCCGGTCTTGCCGGCGGTCGGAATGCCGTCGAGCGCGGCACGCCGCGCCGTACCTTCGCTCACCACGTGGCTCATCATGCCGGCCATGTCGGCGGCGACGGAAGCGGGGATCGCCTGCCGCGGTTTCGGTCCGTCTCGATCCCAACGCCAGACCAGGTCGCCGGCGCCCGTGCGCACTTCAAGCACGGCATGAGGCGTGACCGCCTTGCCCCTGTTCGGGAAGGTCGCATAGGCCACGGCGTGCTCGATGACCGTGACTTCGTCGGCGCCGATCGGCAGCGACGGCGTGTCGGGCAGGGGGGCCTTGAGGCCGAAGCGGCGTGCCACTTCCACGATCTTGGCGCGGCCCGCCTTCGGCCCTTCCTTGCCGCCCAGTGCGATCGACAGTTTCACCGGGATCACGTTGATGGAGCGGGTGATCGCTTGCGTCAGTGTCACCGCGCCGGAATAGGAGTGGCCGTAGTTCTGCGGGCACCAGTTGCCGATGCAGACGGGGCCGTCGACCATGATCGAGGTCGGCTTGAAGCCGTTCAGGAGCGCGGTGGTGTACACGTAGGGTTTGAACGACGAGCCGGGCTGGCGGTAGGCGTCGGTCGCGCGGTTGAACTGGCTTGCGCCATAGTCGCGGCCGCCGACCATGGCGCGGATGCCACCGTCGAGATCGGACACGACGGTTGCCGCCTGGGTCGCATGATAATCGCGGCCGAACTGGCGGAGCTGGCCTTCGATCGCGTCATCGGCGGCGTGCTGCACGTTCATGTCGATCGAGGTGCGCACAACGAACACGCGCTCCGTGTAGGATTTCGGGAAGGTGTCGACGAGCTTGCGCATCTCGTCGAAGGCATAGTCGAGGAAATAGTTCGGCGAGCTCTCGTCGCGGCGGTCGACCGCGAAGGCCGGGTTGCGCCGCGCGCCGAACACCTGGCCTTCGGTCATGAAGCCGGCATCGACGAGGTTGTCGAGCACGACGTTGGCGCGGGCGCGCGCGGCGGGCAGGTTGATGTGCGGCGCGAACTTGGTCGGCGCCTTGAACAGGCCGGCGAGCATCGCCGCTTCCGCGAGGTTCACGTCGCGCACCGACTTGTTGAAATAGAAATGCGCAGCGCCGTCGGCGCCGAAGGTGCCGCCGCCCATATAGGCGCGGTCCAGATAGAGCTTCAGGATCTCGTTCTTGCTCAGCCGCGTCTCGAGCCAGATCGCGAGGAAGGCTTCGTTGACCTTGCGCTCGATGGTGCGCTCATTGGACAGGAACAGGTTCTTGGCGAGTTGCTGGGTGATCGACGAGCCGCCCTGGCGCACGCCGCCGGCCTGCGCATTGGTGACGAGCGCGCGCGCGGTACCGGCCACGTCGATGCCGAAATGGTCGTAGAAGCGGCGGTCTTCGGTGGCGAGCGTCGCCTTGATCAGGTTGTCCGGAAAGTCTTCCAGCGGGATCGAATCGTTATGCTTGATGCCGCGGCTGCCGATCGGATTGCCGTAGCGATCGAGGAAGGTCACCGCGAGATCGGACTTCTTCAGCCAGTCCTCGTCGGCGGTCTCGCGGAACGCGGGAACGGCGAGCGCGAGCAACAGAATCAGGCCGCCAAGCCCGAGGGTGGCGGCTTCCGAGAGCGGCTCGATGAAAACCCAGCGCTTCCAGCGGCCGACATAGAAGCGGTCCATGAACGTCGAATAGCGCTCATAGAGTTCCCGTGCGCCCTTGCCGGAGGAGAACAGGGTGGAGTCGATGCGGGCGTCGAGGTCCAGGAAGAAGTGACGGACCTTCGTTTTCCATCGCTCTGGGATGACTGGGCGCGGCACTTGGACTCTTCGTCGGTTCGAAGCCGTTCGAGCACCCGGCCGGGGCGTCGTCGAGACGTCTTGCGCTGATGATGCGGCAAACCCAAGGCGTCCATTGCGCTCCCGGGAGACTCATCGTTTGTTCTAGCCGAGCAGGGACCATAAACCAATGGTCCCGCTCAGGCTTTTGATTGAAGGGATGAACGGCATGGGAGGTGGGAAAAGCCTTTTTCGCCGCCCCCTTGCGGCCCAACCGGGACACCTCCTAGAAGGGGTTTGCCGTAAACCGTTCCGGCACATCAGGGATTCATGACCGCACCGCCCAAGAGGCCCTCCGAGCAAGAGGGATTTTTCTGGAAAACCAAGACGTTGGAGGAGATGTCCAACGCCGAATGGGAAAGCCTGTGCGATGGCTGCGCGCGCTGCTGCCTGGAAAAGCTGGAGGACGAGGATACCGGGCGGATCTATTTCACCCACGTCTCCTGCAAGCTGCTCGATGCGGGCCTGTGCACCTGCAAGGACTATCCGAACCGCTCCGACAAGGTTCCCGATTGCGTCCGGCTCACGCCGGAGAACGTCCGGACCCTGAACTGGCTGCCGCCGAGCTGCGGCTACCGCCTCGTGGCCGAGGGGCGCGACCTCTATTGGTGGCATCCGCTGATATCGGGCGATCCCAACACGGTTCATGAGGCCGGCGTTTCCGTCCGCGGCCGGGTGCAGGGAACCGAGGACGATATCCCCGACGCCGACCTGGAAGACCATATCGTGAGCTGGCCGGCCCTGTTGCCCAAGCGGGCGCGGCTGAAGAGGCGGCCAAAGGCCTGACCCGATTTTGCGATGACCTGACTGCGATCGTTGCGCTGCGGGATGCACCCATGCGCGCAGGCGTCTGCCTGAAAGGATGTTTGCGACCTAAATTACGGCCAACGCAGCGAATCTGCGCTGCTCTGGCGGCTCCCCGGATAAAAACATTTCCACATGAACAAGCACGAACGGCAGAGCCGTCTGCCTGCCGAACCCCACAGCATGGCCGAAGAGATCGAGGCCGGGCTTGCGGAAATCCCGACCGAGGTCATCGCGATATCGGACGCGCCGCCGATCGTGCCGCGCGCGCCGCTGACCCCTGACGAAGTCCGCGCCATTCTCGTCAGCCTGATGCTGGCGATGTTCCTGGCAGCCCTCGACCAGACCATCGTCGCCACCGCGCTGCCGACCATCGGCCGGCAATTCCACGACGTCTCCAGTCTCTCCTGGGTCATCACCGCCTATCTGCTGGCCTCGACCGCCGTCGCGCCGGTGTTCGGCACGCTCAGCGACATCTACGGTCGCCGTGCGATGATCATCGCTTCTCTCAGCCTGTTCATCGCCGGCTCCGTGCTGTGCGCAGTCGCGCCGAACATGCCGGTGCTCATTCTCGCACGCGGCCTGCAGGGGCTTGGCGGCGGCGGCATCATGCCGATCGTGCAAACCGTGATCTCCGACGTGGTCAGTCCGCGCGAGCGCGGCCAGTACCAGGCCTATTTCAGCGGCGTATGGGTCGCCGCCGGCATCGGCGGACCGGTGCTCGGCGGCCTGTTCGCCGAACATCTGCATTGGTCGGTGATCTTCTGGATCAATGTGCCGCTGGCGCTGGGCGCGCTCGCCATGCTGCTGCCGAAGATGGCGAAGATTCCGGTGTTCCACCGCCGCCGCAAGGTCGATTGGCTCGGCGGGCTGTTGCTGATGGTTTCCGCCGTCCTGTTCATGCTGGTGCTGACCTGGGGCGGCAACCGATTCCTGTGGCTGTCGCCGGCCATCCTCGGCATGGTCGGTGCCTCCTTTGCGCTGGCGCTGACCTTCGTTTGGCACGCACGGCGCGCCGACGAGCCGTTCCTGCCGCTGCCGCTGCTCGGCGGCAGCGTGGTGCCCTATGCGATGATCGCCGGCGCCTGCGCGCTCGGGGCGATCACGGGACTGACGGTGAACCTGCCGCTCTACTACGAGGTGGTCTATCATCTGACCGCCAGCGAAGCGGGGCTGGCGCTGATTCCGCTCGCCGCGATTTCGACCTGCGGCGCGGCGATCGCCGGTCGCACCATGGCGCGCGCCCGGCACTACAAGCGCGTCGCCATCGTCGGAACGTCGGTCGCTGCGATCTCGGGTGCCGGGCTCGCACTCACGACCCTGCCGCTGTGGGGGCTGCTGGTGCTGCTGTCGGTGTTCGCGCTCGGGCTCGGCACGACATTTCCGGTGAGCGTGGTCTCGCTGCAGAACGCCGTGGCCCGTCCGCAGATCGGCACGGTCACGGGCGCGATGAACTTCTTCCGCTCGCTGATGTCGTCCTTCACGGTGGCGGCGTTCGCCACGATTTTGCTGATGGCCTTGGGCGCAGATATTTCGCTCGCCGGCGAGCATCGCGGGCCCGTCAGCTCGATCCCCGTCGCCGACATGATCCACGCGTTCCGCTACGTCTTCGGCGCCGCGGCGGCGCTGATGACGGGCGCGGTGATCTGCATCGCTCTGATGGAGGAGCGGCCGCTCGCCGGACCGTCGTCGCGCTCCGTCGAGATGGCGGAGTAGGGGCGGCAGGCCGTACTCCCGCAAGGCGCGTTAATTCACCTGCGCCAGCCGCTGATCGATCTCTTCCCGCAGCAGCGTGAAGTCGATCGGCTTGGTCAGAAGCCCGGTCGCGCCGCTTTCCAGCGCCTTGCGCTTGGTGTCGGCGTCGCCATAGGCCGTGATCATGATCACCGGCACTTCGGGGCGTATCTCCTTGACCTTGGGCAGCATTTCGAGTCCGGTCATGCCGGGCATGTTGATGTCGGACAGGATCAGGATCAGCGATTGCCCGATCGAGGCCCCGACGCGCGACAACGCATCCGCCGCCGAATTGGCAAAATCCATGATGAAACGCTCCGCGCGCAAATCGCGGCGGAATTGCTGGCGGAACAACGCCTCGACGTCGGGCTCGTCATCCACCACTAGCACCAAAACGCTCACGACTGACCTCTGGTGTTGTTTGAAGGATTGCTGGCTATTTCTTGTTTCTCGGCAAAACGATCGTGAACTCGGTAAATTCGCCCGGGAGGGTATCGACGTCAATCGTGCCACCGTGCTGTTTCACGATGATATCGTGGCTCATCGACAGGCCCAGTCCGGTGCCTTCGCCGGCCGGCTTGGTAGTAAAGAACGGATTGAACATTTTTTCTTTCACATCCACAGGAATTCCGATGCCGTTGTCGCGGATCCGGATCTCGACATGGTCGGCGCGGCCTCTTGTGGTCGCACTCACGACCGGCTCGAAATCGGCGCCGCCATTGTCGGCCTTGCGCTTGGCGACGGCATAGAAGCCGTTCGAAATCAAATTCAGAACGACCCGGGTGATCTCCTGCGGAAAAACCTCGATCATGCCGGCCTCGGGATCGAAATTGCGCTGCAAAGTGACGTTGAATTGCGGCTTTTCGGCGCGCGCGCCGTGGCAGGCGAGGTTGAGGCTTTCATCGACCAGCGCGTTGATGTCGGCGGGGCGATGATCGCCGCTTCCCTCGCGGGAGTGTAGCAGCATGTTCTTGACGATGGAATCGGCGCGCTTGCCGTGCTGCACCACCTTGTCGAGATTGTCCTTCAAAAGCGCAGTCAATTCATCGACTTCCGTGCGAAGCTTGTCCGACAGCCCGGTCTGTCTCAGCAAATCGTTGAGCTCGTCGGTGATCTCGATGGAAAGCGCAGAGAAGTTATTGACGAAATTGAGCGGATTCTTGATCTCATGCGCGATGCCGGCGGTGAGCTGGCCGAGGGAAGCGAGCTTTTCCGTCTGGATCAGGCGATCCTGTGCGGTACGCAGGTCCTCCAGCGACTCCGAGAGGTCATTGGTGCGCCGGCGCAACTCATCGAACAGTCGCACATTCTCGATCGCGATGACGGCCTGGTCGGCAAAGGTGGTGACCAGATCGATCTGCTTCTGCGTGAACGCCTCGACGCGCTGCCGCGCCAGAACGATCACGCCGATCGGCTCGTCCTCGCGCAGCAAGGGCACGCCGAGCGCCGTGCGCTGCCGGGCGAGCGTCGTCGATTCGCGCAAGGTATATTCGGGGTCATCGGCAACATCGAGTATGTGCACCGCGCGGCGCTCGATGACAGCGCGGCCGGTAACGCTCCCCCTGTCGATGCTGAGCGGGTGGTCCTTCAGGAACTGGATATAGTCCTCCGAGAAGCCGACCGCCGCGCCGGCTTTGTAGACCTCGTCCTCGCGGCGCATGATGAAGGCCATGTCCGCGCCGCAGAGATGCGCGGCAGTCTCCACCACCGTGTCGAGCACCGGCTGCAGGTCGAAGGTCGAGCGGCTGATGATCTTGAGCACGTCGCCTACCGCGGTCTGCTGCCGCAGCGATTCCGAAAGCTCCCGGGTACGCGCCTGCACCTCGTCGAACAGACGGACATTCTCGATCGCGATCACGGCCTGGTCGGCGAAGGTGGTTATCAGATCGATCTGCTTTTGCGTGAACGGCCTCACATCGTATCGAGTTAGCGTGAGAGCGCCAACAGGGGTGCCTTCGCGGAGCAGGGGCACGCCAAGGAAGGAGCGGGGATTGCCGCTGAGCTCGTGGCCTTCGAAATCATAATCGGGATCGGCGAGCGCGTCCTCGACGTGCACGACATGACCTTCGAGCAGGGTGCGGCCCGTGATCGTGCGCCGTTCGGGCATGACCGGAATCTCCTTGACGTATTCCGCGAAGGCCTGCGGAAAGCCGAACGAGCCGGACCGGTAGTAGATATCGCCGATTTTCCGGGTGATGGCCGCCATATCCGCTTCGCACAATCGCGCTGCCGATTCGACAAGCGTGTCCAGCACCGCCTGCAAATCGAATGCAGATCGGCTGATCACCTTGAGCACGTCGGCCGTTGCGGTCTGCTGCTGAAGTGATTCCTGCAAGTCGCGAGTGCGGGCCTGCACCTCGTCGAAGAGCCGAACATTGCCGATCGCGATCACGGCCTGGTCGGCAAAAGTCTGCAAGAGCGCGATCTGCTTGTCGCTGAAGGGATGCACCTCGGTACGGCGAAGCACGATGGCGCCGATGCTCTCCTTGTCTCGCAGTAGCGGCACGCTGAGGATGGTGCGATGACCCATCCTGATCGCGAGCTCGCGGCCGTCGGAGAAATCCGCGTGGATTTCGTCGCGAAGGTCGGCGATATGCACCGGCTTCTGGTCGATGAAGGCACGCCCCGCAGTCCAGCGGCGATTGATCGGCCATTTCTCCAATCCGATCGGGATCGGTCCGTGATGCGCGGAAAAGCGCAGGTGATCGCCATCCCTGAGCACGACGGCCGCGTCATAGGCTTCGCAAAGCTCGCAGGCGCTGTCGACGATCGCCTTCAGCGCCGGCTGGACGTCGGTCGGCGAGGAGGCAATCACGTTGAGGATGTTGGCGCTGCCGGTCTGGTAGGTGAGGGCTTCAGACAGCTCGTGGGTCCTGGCCTGCACCTCCTCGAACAGGCGCGCGTTCTCGATTGCAATCACGGCCTGGTCGGCAAAGGTCGAGACCAGCTCGATCTGCTTGTCGGTGAACGGGCTGACCGTCTTGCGGCCGAGGAACAGCACTCCTATCGGTTCTCCCTGCCGCATCATGGGAACCCCGAGCAGCGTGCGATAGGTCGCCGCCTGCTGCATGTCGGGATAGGCATATTCCGGATCGGCCAGCGCATCGACGATCTGAACGGCCTTGCGGGCAAGCAGCGCGCGTCCAACGACGCTGCCGCGGCCGGGCCGCAGCCGGTGGGACTGGGCCACTCGCACCCAGTCGACCGAGAAATTGTAGTTGGTGGCGTGATAGTAACCGTCCTCGCCCTTGCGGGCGATCGCGCCCATGTCCGCATTGCAGAGCCTTGCTGCCGCCTCGGTCAGCGCTTCCAGCACGGTCTGCAAATCGAAATCCGAACGGCTGATCGCCTTGAGCACATCGGCGCTGGCCGCCTGCTCGGCGCGCGCTGCCGCAAGCTCCGCAGTGCGCGCGTCGAGCTCGCGCCGAAGCTGGTCGATGATGTGCTTATGATCGGTCTCGGTCGCCATCGTCTGTGCCATCAACTGCCGGCGGTCTGGCCGAACAGACTGCTTCGCCGCAGCAGGATGCGGAACTCCGTGAACGCGCCGGGCTCGGTTTCGACCTCGATGCTGCCGCCGTGCTGTTTCACGATGATGTCGTGGCTCATCGACAGTCCGAGCCCCGTGCCTTCGCCGGCCGGCTTGGTCGTGAAGAAGGGATTGAACATCCGCTCCCTCACTTCGGGCGGGATGCCCGTACCGTTGTCGCGGATGCGGATCTCGACATGATCGGCGGCGCCTTTCGTGGTCGCCGTGAGCACGGGCTCGAAGTCGGCGTCGCCATAAGCGGCCTTGCGTTTGATGACGGCGTAAAACCCGTTCGAGATCACGTTCAACAGCACGCGGGTGATTTCCTGCGGAAATACCTCGACCATGCCGGCCCCGGGATCAAAATCGCGCCGCAGCGTCACGTTGAACTGCGGCTTCTCGGCGCGCGCGCCGTGATAGGCGAGGTTGAGGCTTTCATCGACCAGGGCGTTGACGTCGGCGGGCCGGTGCTCGCCCGAGCCCTCGCGTGAATGCAGCAACATGTTCTTGACGATGGAGTCGGCGCGTTTGCCATGCTGCACCACCTTGCCAAGATTGTCCTTCAAAAGCCCTGTCAATTCATCGGCTTCCATCCGCAGCTTGTCCGACAATTCGGTCTGTCTCAGTAACTCGTTGAGTTCATCGGTGATCTCGATGGAAAGCGCAGAGAAGTTATTGACGAAATTGAGTGGGTTCTTGATCTCATGCGCGATGCCGGCGGTGAGCTGGCCGAGCGAGGCGAGTTTTTCCGTCTGGATCAGGCGACCCTGCGCGGTACGAAGGTCTTCCAGGGATTTTGCAAGTTCACGGGTTCTCTGCTGGACTTGCTCGAACAGATTGACGTTTGAAATCGCAATGATGGCTTGATCTGCGAAGGTTTCCACGGCTTCGATCTGCCGCAATGTGAACGGGGTGAGGTGTGATTGCCGAAGCGTGATCGCGCCGATGATGCGACCATCGAGTACCAAAGGTACGCACAGGAGCGCCTTAGGCCCCCCCGAATCCATTGGGCCGCCAAGGCCGGCTTCAGGATCTTCCTCGGTATTGGGAATGTTAACGGTGCGCTTTTCACGCGTAGCGCGCGCCAGGATCGATCCTACCTGATCCGGCGCGATCGGATTCGTGCGGAACGTTTCGATGTATTCCGGTTTCCGGAAATCCTGGTCGACGGAATCGGCGGCGTGGCGGAACATGCCGTCGCGCAACAGGAAAATGACCGACGTGAGCGCGCCGCAAAGTTCGCGCGAGGTTTCGACGATCACGTCCAGCACCGGCTGCAAGGTGTCGGGCGAGCGGCTGATCACCTTGAGCACTTCGGCGCTCGCGGTCTGGAATTGCAGCGATTCCGTCAGGTCGTCCGTGCGCTGCCGCAGCTCCCGCAGCAGGCGCGCATTCTCGATCGCAATCACGGCTTGCTTGGCGAAGTTGCTTACCAATTCGATCTGCTTGTCGCTGAACGGGCGAATCTCCTGGCGATAGATGGTGATCGTGCCTATCACATCGTCTTCGCGCAGCATGGGCACGACAGCCACCGTGCGGGCGCCACCAAGGTCGACCAGTTCGAGCGTCGTCTGGTGGCGTTCGAGATATCCGGGCGTGGTTCGCATGTCGGCGACCTGAACCGCCTGCCTGGTCTGGATCACGGTAGCCATCGGACCTTGTGGCTGTGGGTGGAAGACCCTGTCGGCTCGCGCTGCCGCAAGCGCCGCCGGCGCATTGTAGAGCGCGACCTGACGCGCGGAGCCGTCCTCAATCAACATCATCGATCCAAATTCCGCGCCGCAAACCCGCGTCGCGTTCTCCAGCATCTTGTCGAACACCGGGGCAAGGTCGCTTGGCGACGAGCTGATGATCTGCAGCACCTCGGACGTCGCGGTCTGCTGCTGCAGCGATTCCGAAAGCTCGCGGGTGCGTGCCTGCACTTCCTCGAACAGGCGGTCATTGCCGAGCGCGATCACCGCTTGGTCGGCAAAGGTCTGCAGCAATGCGATCTGCTTGTCGCTGAACGGATGAACTTCAGCGCGGCGTAGGACGATCGCGCCAATGCTTTCGCCCTCGCGGAGCAAGGGGGCGCCCAAAAGCGTGTGGCATCTGTCGATGCGCGACATCTCGCGCGCCACGGCAAATTCCGCGCCCTCATCCGAAAGCACGTCCCTGACATGCACGGGGCGTCGGTCGGCCATGGCACGGCCCGAAATCGAGGTCCGGTCGGTGGGCCAGCGTCGCCGGCTCATGGATATCGGCCCTTGATGCGCGCCAACGCGCAGCTCGTCACCATCCTTCAGCATTACGACGGCGTCATAGGCTTCGCATAAAGCGCAGGCACTTTCGACGACCGCCTTGAGCACGGGCTCGACATCGGTTGGCGAAGACGCGATTACGTTGAGGATGTTGGCGCTGCCGGTCTGGTAGGTGAGGGCTTCGGTCAGATCGCGTGTCTTTGCCTGCACCTCGTCGAACAGGCGCGCGTTCTCGATCGCGATCACGGCCTGGTCGGCAAAGGTCTGCACCAGCTCGATCTGCTTGTCGGTGAAGGGTTGGACCTGCTGGCGCGTCAGCGCGAAGATGCCGATCGGCTTTCCCTCGCGCAACAGCGGCACGGCGAGGCGTGTGCGCGCCGGTTTGGGATCTCCTGCGAGGACGTAGTCGCGGCTTCCGAAAACGTCCTCGATGTGGATGACGCGTGCCTCGAGAAGGGCTCGCCCCGCGGCAGAGTTTTCGCCCGCCAGGAATTTCCGGCTTTCGAGATACGCTCTTGTCTCGGGCGGGAGCCCCCAGCTCGCGGCCACGCGGTGCTGGTCATCCCTCGGCCTCACGATAATGCCATGGTCGGCTTCGCAAAGCCGCGCCGCCGACTCGACCAGCGTGTCAAGCACGGCCTGCAGGTCGAACGCCGAGCGGCTGATGACCTTCAGCACGTCCGCGGTCGCGGTCTGCTGCTGCAGCGACTCCTCGAGGTCGCGGGTCTTTGCCTGCACCTCGTTGAACAGCCGGGTGTTCTCGATGGCGATCACGGCCTGGTCGGCGAAGGTCTGCAGCAACTGAACGTGATGGGGTGCAAACCCGCCCGGCTCCGCGCGTGTGACCGAGATGACGCCGATCGGCAGTCCGGCATTCATCAGGGGGACGAACAGCATGCTGCGGAAGCCGTGCAACCGCGCGATATCCCGGATTGGGGCGTAGGGTATCTCTTCGGTATCCGGGATAGCGAATGGTTCGCCCGGCCGGGTCAGCCGGATAGGCTCGAACTCATCGACGGGTTTGGGAAAATCGGCCTTGAGGGCTTCGTCGGCGGCCGGATGGGTCGGCGTGAACGAGGCAAGATAGACGGTGTCATCGGACAATCGGAACACGGCAGTGGAAAACCCGGCGAGCAGCCGGTTGGCGCTGCTGGCGATCGCCTCGAACACCGGCGTGGTGTCTGACGGCGAGCTGGCGATCGCCTTGAGGATGTCTGCCGTCGCGGTCTGCCGCTCGAGCGCCTGCTGGGTCTCGTTGAACAGCCGCGCATTCTCGATCGCGATCACGGCCTGGTCGGCGAAATGCCGCAATAAATCGGTTTGGGACGGAGAGAACGGCCTGACCTCCTTGCGGTAGATCGTGATGGCGCCGCGCAGTGCTCCGCCGTGGCGAAGCGCAACCACCAGTGCGGACCGAACGCCTCCGAGATCGACGACGGTGCGGCGCAGCGGATTTCCTGCTCGATAGGCGTCCTCGTCCTTTTGATCCAGATGATGGATCAATTCTTCGCCGTCCTTCAACCGCCAGTGCGCATCCCCCGGTTGAGGTTGATCCATCCCGGCGCCGAAGTGTTCGACGAGCGCCGGCGGCAGGCCCCGATGCGCCGCGACCTCGAATCGCTCGCCGTTATAGGTCGTCAGAAATCCGAATGCCGCTTCGCAAAGGTGCAGCGCCCGCGTCAGAATCGCATCGAATACCGGCTGCACGTCGGAGGGCGAGCGTGCGATCACCTTCAGGATGTCGGCGGTCGCGGTCTGCCGCTCGAGCGCCTGCTGGGTCTCGTTGAACAGCCGCGTGTTCTCGATGGCGATCACGGCCTGATCGGCGAAGGTTTGCAGGAGCTGGACGTGATGGTCGGCGAATAGCCCCGTATTGCGCCGCGTCACGCTGATCATGCCGATAGGCTTTTGATCGCGCAGCAGCGGGACGAGCGTGGCGCTGCGCCAGCCCCGCGCCCGCGCTACTTCTCGTACGGCCGCCGGCGTGGCCGCTTCGTCCTCACTGTCTGGAATTTGGATAATTTCACCGCGGCGAACCGTTTCACCCCAGGCAAACGTGGAGAGTGGTTGAGGGTAGTATGCCCGGAGGGCGGCATCGGCGGCCGGACTGACCTTTGTGTAAGCCACCACGTGCAACGCATCGTCCACCAGGCTGAGCACCGAAGTCGACGAGCCATTGATCAGCTGGTTCGAGCGCTCGGCGATGGCATCGAAGACCGGCTGCACGTCGGAGGGCGAACTTGCGATCACCTTCAGGATGTCGGCGGTCGCAGTCTGCCGCTCCAGCGCCTCCTGCGTTTCGTTGAACAGCCGCGCGTTCTCGATTGCGATCACTGCCTGGTCGGCGAAGGTCTGCTGCAGTGCCAGCTCCTCGTCGGTGAAGGCAGCAAGGCGGTCGCGATACACGATCATTGCGCCGATGGCCTTTCCGTCGCGTCGCAACGGCGTGCCGCAGATGGTGCGGATTCCTGCAGCGCGGGCCGCTGTCGCCGGCCAATCCGCCATCGAAGGATCGATGTTGTCCAGATCCGGAATGTGGATTTGCCGGTTGTCCCTATAGACCGTCGCAGGCAGGTTCGCGCCCCGCGTGGTAAGCTGCGCGGCTGGTTGCCCGCCGGTGAGCTGCGAGCCGGAACCGACCCGGATAGCTTGAACCCATTCATCGCCCTCGGCGATGCGGATGGTGACACCGGCGGCATTGAAGAAGTGCGCAGTGGTTTCGCCGATCCGCTGCAGCGCATTCTCCGCATCGCCCTTTGTATTGGCGATCGTGCGCAGGATTTCGGCGCCGGCATTCTGGCGCTCGGCGGTCGCACGCAATTCGCTCTGCAGGCGGAAATTGACCAGCGCGTTCGCGGTCTGCCGTTCGATTTCGGCGTCGCGCTCGATCAGGGCGGTTTCCAGCCGCTGCTCGAGCTCGGCAATCCTGCGATTCAAATCGGCCGTCGCGTCCTCGGAAACCGCGGTCATCGTCTGAAAAATCCAGCCGCCCAAGCCCCAGCTAACGCCGGGCCAAATCTACTGGTCGGGCAGCCCATTATTTCACCCCGCGACGGTCTGTTCCAGCGGTCCCAAGGACGATTTTGCGCTCCCGCCGGGCCGGGCGGGTGAGATTACGGCGCTGGAGGGGACCTCAAGTCCCCGGCCGCGCAACCTCGGTCTCCTTGGAGGTGATAAACTCGAGCAGCACGGGGACGCCTTCCTCTGTCTTCTGGATGCCGCGCTTGATCGCACCCACGATGTCCTCCGGCCTGGTCACCCGCTCGCCATAGCCGCCGAAGGCGCGCGCCATCGCGGCATAGTCGCCGGAAATGTCGGTCGAGCGATATTTTTCGGTCGAGATCGGCATCACCTTCAGTTCGATCGCCATCGAGAAATTGTTGAGCAGGATCGACATGATCGGAATCCGCTCGCGCACCGCGGTCTCGAAATCCATGCCGGTGAAGCCGATCGCAGCATCGCCCCAGACATTGATGCAGAGCTTGTCGGGCCTGGCGAGCTTGGCGCCCATCGCAAGCCCGAGGCCGTAGCCGAGCTGCGTGGTCTTGCCCCAGCCGAGATAGGTGAGGGGTTCGACCGGCTTCCAGAACGGCGAGAGCTGGTCGCGCGGACTGCCGGCATCGTGGGTGATGATGGTGTTCTTGATGTCGACGGTGTGCTGCAGGTCCCACAGCACGCGATAGGGATTGAGCGGCGCGTCGTTGGAGGTGAGTTTGGGCATCCATTTCGCCAGCCACTCCTTGTGGGAAGCGGCGATCTCGGCGGCCACCGCGCCGGCGTCGCGATTAACCTTGACGGTCTTGCCGATCTCCTCCAGCAGCGCATCGAGCACCAGGCCTGCGTCGCCGACAAGGCCGATTTTGCATTCGACGTCCTTGTTGAGATGGTTGGGGTCGAGCGTCGAATGGATGATGGTCTTTCCGCCCGGCATCTTGATGCCGAAATTGGTCTCGGTGAAGGAGCAGCCGATGCCGAAAATCACGTCGGCCTCAGTGAGGAATTTCGGCACGGCGCGCGGTACCGCCAATCCGCCGGAGCCGAGCGAGAGCGGATGCGTCTCGGGGAAGGACGACTTGCCGCCGAGGCTCGTGGTGACGGGGATGGCGAGCCGCTCGGCGAGCCGCTTCAGCTGCGGCCAGGCTTTTGCGTAATGCACGCCCTGGCCGGCATAGAGCACCGGCCGCCTGGCGTTGACGAGCAGGCCTGCGGCTTCCTTGATATGCACGGGGTCGGCGCCGTAGCGGGTGCGCAGCACCGGGGTGTAGTTCAGGGGTTCCGGCACCTCCTCGTTCCACATGTCCGAGGGGATTTCGACGATCACCGGTCCGCCGCGGCCGTTCTTCAGTTTGGTGAAGGCGCGGCGGAAGATGTTGGCGACTTCGCTGGCGAGAATGATCGGCTCTGAGGATTTCGAGAACGCCTTCATCGCCTGGCTGGAATTGAAGTTCGGCTCGATGTTCGAAATCCGCCTTGCATAGCCCATCGGCAGCACCAGCACGGGCACGGACTCGCCGTAGCATTGCGCCACCCCGCCCATGGCGTTTTCGGCGCCCGGGCCGTGCTGCATGCAGAAGGCGCCGATGCTGTAGCCGGAGGTGACGCGGGAGATCGCGTCCGCCATGTGGATGCCGATGCGTTCCTGCCGCACCATGATCGGCCGGATATTGGCGTTCGCCGCGTGCTCGATCAGGTGATTGACCGGATAGCCGCAGAGGATCTCGATTCCCTCGCGCTTCATGATTTCCGCGATCGCTGTGCCGAGCTTCATGCCGTTTTCTCCCCGGGGAACCGGCCGATTGTGACGCTCGGCCATTTGCAGGCCTGTAGAGGAACAGGAATTGGGGAAACGGTAAAGCGCGCTTCGCCGCCCGCGCCGGTAGCTCTGATATGCATCCCCGCGCCACGGTGGGGCTGGACAAGCCGGAATCCGGTGGTCCGGATTTACGTTTTCTTCAGCCTGTTCCTCAATGGGCGGGCAACCATTCCAATCGTAGATTGCCCCCCGAATACGGTACTGGCAGAATCCCCCAATTAGGGCGTCGACAGGAGTAGGGAATGCGGAAGCTCGTTGCGAGATTCCTGGCCGATCAGTCCGGCGCAACCGCGATCGAATATTGCATCATCGCGGCCGGCATCTCGATCGTCATCGTCACGGTGGTGCAGGGTATCGGCACCAACCTGAACACGAAATTCACGTCGATCAGCTCGTCGCTGAAATAGCCGGCCCGCCTTACTAACCCGCCTTCTTGGCGCGGGCCGCCGTCCGCGCGGGCTTGGCGGCCTTCTTCGGCTCTTCCTTCTCTTCCTTCGCGGCGCGCTTGCCGCTTCCGCTGCCGGCGATCGGCAACAGCATTTCGCGCTGACCCTCGACCCGCTTCGACTTCTTGCCCTTTATCTTGCTCTGGGCCTTCGCGGGCGGGGCGGCCTGCTTCTCGGTCGCCAGGCTCTTCTTGAGCGCATCCATCAGGTTGATGACGTTGCCGCCCGTCTTCGGCGCGGCCTTGGGCGCGATCTTCACGCCGTTACGCTTCTGGTTGATCAGGTCGATCAGCGCCGTCTCGTAGTGGTCCTCGAACGCCTCGGGCTCGAACTCGCCCGATTTCTGCTCGACGATATGCTTGGCGAGATCGAGCATGTCCTTGGTGATTTTGACGTCCTGGACGTCCTCGAAATATTCCTTCTCGCTGCGCACTTCGTAAGGATAGCGCAAGAGCGTGCCCATCAGGCCCTTGCCGAGCGGCTCGAGCGCGATGATGTGCTCCCGGTTGGTCAGGACCACGCGGCCGATCGCGACCTTGTTCATGGAGCGGATGGTCTCGCGGATCACCGCGAAGGCGTCATGGCCGACCTTGCCATCGGGGACGAGATAATAGGGGCGGATCAGATAGCGGTTGTCGATCTCGGTCTTCGGAACGAACTCGTCGATATCGATGGTGTGGGTCGAGTCCAGCGCGATGTCGTCGAGCTCTTCCTTGCTGACCTCGATATAGGTGTCGGTGTCGACCTTGTAGCCCTTGACGATGTCCTCGTTGGCGACTTCCTCGCCGGTGTCGGCATCGACCTTGGAATATTTGATGCGGTGGCCGGTCTTGCGGTTGATCTGGTTGAACGAGACCTTCTCGGTGTCGGAGGTGGCGGGATACAGCGCAACCGGGCAGGTCACGAGCGACAGCCGCAGAAAGCCTTTCCAGTTGGCACGGGGGGCCATGGCGAACTCCGAAACGCTACAGAACAAGCAGCAAGGATAACACCGGGGAGGGGGATCACAAAGCAGCCCCGGCGGGAATCTGGCAACGGCGTTAACCGTTGGCAGTTGCATCCCGGGGGCCCAGCGGATGGTGCGGCGCATAGGCGCTGACGGGGGGCAGAACCGGAACATCGCCCCACGCAGGGCGTTGCTTTCCAAACGTGATGCCGCGAGGGCTTGCAGAAAATTGCGTGACAGCAGCGAACGAGGTCACCCATGACGACAACGAGCGAACGTGACGATCGCATTGTAGAAACGACGACCGAGGCGCGCCAGGCCGAACCCGGGCCTTCGGTGCTTGCGCTCCTGACCGCCTCGACCGGGCTTGCGGTCCTGATCCTGGGCATCATCTGGTTCGTGTTCTTCCGCACCTGAGCGGGGAGGTCGTCACGCAGTCGGCGTCGACGGTCGCACTCCGGAGTCTCCGGACGCGACCCCCCGGCGATAGACCGTCCTTTTGGCTTCCAATGCCAGGTTTATCCGGTTAAATCGGCCTGCATTGAACGGATCAGGGATGTCGTGCGTCATAAGACGATCGATGCACCGAAAGGCCATTGTGAAGAAAAAGTAACATTGCGCCGTTTGTTCCGTTCATGGGCGGTTCACGCCGGTCGGGATCATCTTGATGGCGAAATTGGTGCAGGTTAGCTCTGGAGGCACACGTGCGCTTGCTCGTCGTTGAGGATGACCCGGATCTCAATCGTCAGCTCACCACCGCGCTGAGCGACGCCGGATACGTGGTCGACCGTGCGTTCGACGGCGAGGAGGGGCATTTCCTCGGCGACAGCGAGCCCTACGACGCCGTCGTGCTCGACATCGGGCTGCCCAAGATGGACGGCATCTCGGTGCTGGAGGCGTGGCGCCGCAACAAGCGCGCCATGCCGGTCCTGATCCTCACCGCGCGCGACCGCTGGAGTGACAAGGTGCAGGGCTTCGACGCCGGCGCCGACGATTACGTGGCGAAGCCGTTTCATCTGGAGGAGGTGCTGGCGCGGATTCGCGCGCTGCTGCGCCGCTCCGCCGGACACGCCCAGTCCGAACTGACCTGTGGCCCCGTGTCGCTCGACACGCGCACAAACAAGGTCACCGTGTCGGGCAATCCGGTCAAGATGACCTCGCACGAGTATCGGCTGCTGCAATATCTCATGCATCATTCGGGACGCGTGGTTTCGCGCACCGAGCTGGTCGAGCATCTCTACGATCAGGACTTTGACCGCGACTCCAATACGATCGAGGTGTTCGTCGGCCGCATCCGCAAGAAGCTGGATGTCGACATCATCCAGACCGTACGCGGGCTCGGATATTTGCTGACGCCGCCCCCCGCGGGGGCCTAAACTAGGGCGCATGCGCCGTAACTCGCTCGCCACCCGGCTGTTCTTTTCCGCTTCCGCCTGGGTGGTGGTGATCCTTGCCATCACCGGGGTGGTGCTGTCGTCGGTCTATCGCGACGCGACCGAGCGCGCCTTCGATCGCCGGCTCAATCTCTACCTGCGCACGCTGATCGCCGAGGTCGCGACCCCCGACGAACCGCCGGACCGTCAATTCCAGTCGCTTGGCGAGCCGCTGTTCGAGCTGCCGCTATCGGGCTGGTACTGGCAGATCACGCGCACCGACACCGACAAGGCCGAGGTGCGCGTCTCGCGCTCGCTGTGGGACAAGAAACTGCCGAAGCTCGACGAGCGCGGTGCGGAGCTCACCGCGGCCGGCATCCGCATCGCCTATGTCGACGGTCCGGAAGGCCAGAGCTTGCGCATGGTGGAACGGCCGGTCGACCTCGGCATCGACGGCAAGTTCCTGGTCGGCGTTGCCGGCGACGCCTCGGAGATTTTCGACGAGACGCGCAGCTTCGACTACTACCTCGGCGGCACCTTCACCGCGCTCGGCATCGTGCTGCTGCTCACCACCATCTTCCAGGTTCGCTTCGGCCTTGCGCCGTTGAAGCGCATCTCGGAATCGATCGCCGACATCCGCTCCGGCCGCGCCGAGCGGCTGGAAGGCGAGTTCCCCGTCGAGATCGCCCCGCTCGCGCGCGAGACCAATGCGCTGATCGATGCCAACCGCGAGATCGTCGAGCGCGCGCGCACGCATGTCGGCAACCTCGCGCATGCCATCAAGACGCCGCTCTCGGTGATCATCAACGAAGCCTCCGCGCATGGAAGCGACCCCTTCGCGCGCAAGATGCTGGAGCAGACAGACGTGATGCGCGACCAGGTGGCGCACCACCTGGAACGGGCGCGGATTGCCGCGCGTGTCACCATCGTCGGTACGGTGACGGAAGTGGCGCCGGCGATCGAGGCGCTGCAGCGGACCATGGAGAAGATCCATCGTGACCGCGGCATCGTCATCGAGGTCAAGGCCGATCCGAAGGCGAAATTCCGGGGCGAGCGGCAGGATCTGGAGGAGATGGCCGGCAACCTCGTCGACAATGCCTGCAAATGGGCATCCTCGCGGGTCTTCATCGAAGTTCTGGTGGGGCAGGCCGAGCCCGGTCTCGGCCCGACGCTGCGGTTGATCGTCGACGATGACGGGCGCGGGCTTTCCGCCGCCGAGCGGGCGCAGGTCTCGCGCCGCGGGCAGCGGCTGGACGAGTCCAAGCCCGGTTCGGGGCTGGGACTGTCGATCGTGGTCGATCTTGCCGCGCTCTACGGTGGCAATCTGTCGCTGGGCAACGCACCAATCGGCGGTTTGCGGGCGGAATTGACGCTACCCGGGATTTAGCGGGCCTCAACCACGTTCGCGAAGTCGCAATTGCTAAACGACTTCTTAACGCGGGGACCTTTAAGGTAGCCGGTGGAGGCATGTTGCCGTTCCTGCCACTTAAGTTTGCATTATCAAGCGTATGGGCCAAACATCGATCGAGCGGCTGAGGGACTATCTCGGGCAGCTTCCGCCGCAGGCGCAGGCGCTGCTGATGCGGGAGTTCGAACGCGCGATCGAACGCGGCCAGGATGTCGCGGTTGCCACCCTCGTGCTCGAACAATTGCGCAAGGTGGTGCGCAGCCCCGAGGCCGATGCGCCGCCAGCGCCGCGCCCCGAGGACGATGTGCCGCTGGCCTCCCGCAGCGGGGATATCGCGCGGTTCCTGTTCCGGCCGATTGAGCCTTTCCTCGTCGACGGTAACGCGCCGACCCGGCCCGGACAGATCCGCCGCACCTCGCTGATGCCGATATGGCAATGGCTGGTCCGCGACGGTGCGCCCGACCAGGCGCGCGAATTTGAACAAGCTTTGGGAACGATGCCCAGGGGGCGGGACGGCCTGCCGCCCGAACCGCCGCTCCGCAAGCTGCAGGCTGCCGTCGCGGATGCGATTTTCCGGGTCACCTCGTCATCCGGCGGTGACAACCAGCGTACCCTGTCGCGCATCGGCGCGCCGAACGTGATCGAGGACCTGCTGCCGATCGGATCGGTGTTGCAGGCGCGCGACGCGCTCGATGGGGTGGCGGGCCGGTTGCCGATGTCGATGCGCAATTTCGCGGATTCCCAGATCGAATCGGCGGTCGAGGCGCTGAACGTGCCGACGCTGCAGGCGCCGCAACTCTTGCCGTTCGCGCTGTCGCTGCTGATGCAGCGCCTGATGGCGCCATGGCAGATCATTCGCATCGCCATCCGCATGGCCGCTTCCGACGACGAGGTCCGCGTCGCGGCGACGCCCTACGGCATGGCCGTCACCATCGCACTGCACGATCTGTTCTGTCTGGCGGTCAACCTGCGGACGGATATCAAGCGCGGCCAGTTCGCCAATGTCGGCGATAACCTCAAGGCCTTGCATGACGGCGTGCGGGGCCTGCGCACCGAGCTCGACCTGCGCCAGGATTCGACCTGGGGCAGGCAACTCGCCTCGATCCGCGCCGAGATTTCCAACACGCTGCAATCGGAAATCGACAGCGTGCCGGGCCGGGTCCGGCGTATCCTGCGTCAGCGTTCCGACAAGGACATCCTGGCCGGCGCCAGGATCGACGATTCCGAGGTCGACGATGCCGCCGCGCTGATCGACTTCGTTGCCGTATGCCGCACCTATGCCAGCGAGCTCGCGATCAACGAGGTGACGCTCCGGACCTATTCCGACCTGCAGCAATATGTCGAGAAAGCCACCGAGGCGCTGGTTCAATCGCTGCGCGCCGGCGATCTCAGGGCACGTGCCTATCGGCAGATGCAGGCCGAGGCCGCGGTCCGCTTCTGCGAAGCGCTGTTCGGGCGCGAATACGCGTCCCTGATGAGCAGGTCGGTCGAGAACGCGCTTGCCGCCGAACGCAAGTCTTCCCGCAGCGCCTAGCGCGTCTTCCCATCATTGCAATTTATGGTTGACGCAAAAGGGGCGGACACGTACGGTTTGGCGCAGAATTCCCGTCTGCCAATTTCTCCCCGCATCCGCCAATTTCCCGCAAATGAATTCAGCCATTAGCATCGTTGAGCTTGAGAACCGCGTTGTCTCGGCGACGTATCGGAACCTGATGGTCAGGGCGAAGGTCCTGTTGGTCGAGAAGGCGAGCGGCGCGGCATTGACCGAGCCGGTCACGACAATCACTTCGACGCTTCCGAATGCTGCCTTGAGAATCCGATTGCCGGAGGGAATCAAGCCCGGGGTCTATTTTCTCCTGGCGCGCAACGCACACGGCAAAGAAGTGGCCCGAAGCGCAGGATTCAGTGTTAGCTAACCGATTATTACCGCTAAGCTTTCAAGGGCTGCGGCGGATGCCGGGGAATTGACAATTGTCAATTGCCGCGCTCGGCGGCTGTGGTGTAGACCGGCACCCTGGGAGCGCGATCCGGAAGCGTGGATACGGATGTTCCCGGAAGGTTATGCTCAACCGGGATCCGGAGCGCGCCATCGCGTTCCGGAGGGCGCCGCAGGAACTGGCTTCAATGAGTTTGTGGTTCGTGTTCGCGCTGATGACGGCCGCGGCGATCTTTGCCGTGCTGCTGCCGCTCGGGCTCGGCAAGGCCGCGAAGACCGGCGGCAGCGAGGCGGCGGTCTACCGGGATCAACTCGCCGAGATCGACCGTGACGCAGCGACGGGCCTGGTGGGGCCTGCGGAGGCCGAGGCTGCACGGGTGGAGATTGGCCGGCGCCTGCTTGCCGTCGCCGATCAGACGCGGGGGCCGCCGACAAAGCCGAACGTGACGCTGCGCCGCGTCGCAGCCGTGCTGGCGCTGGTGGGGCTGCCGCTGCTTGCGCTGGCGGTCTATCTGCCGCTCGGCTCGCCGCGGCTTGCTGATTTTCCGCTTGCCGAGCGCACGCGCGCCGCCGATGCCGCGCAGCCGCTGGAAAATCTGGTGGTGCAGGTCGAGCAACACCTGGAGAAGAATCCGACCGATGGCCGCGGCTGGAACGTGCTGGCTCCGGTTTTGCTGCGGCTCGGCCATTATGACGACGCGGTTCGCGCCTTCCGCAACTCGCTCACCTACAACGGCGAAAGCGCCGTGCGCCATTCCGATCTCGGCGAAGCCATTGCGGCGGCCGCCGGCGGTGTTGTGACGTCGGAGGCGAGGGGAGAGTTCGAGCGTGCGCTCGCGCTCGATGCCGGCGAAGCGAAGGCACATTACTTCCTCGGCCTCGCTGCCGAGCAGGACGGCCGCAAGGAAGAGGCCGCCTCGATCTGGCGCGCGATGCTGGAGAAAGCCCCGTCCGACGCGCCCTGGCGTCCATTGGTTCAGGACGCGCTGGTGCGCGTCGGCGCCCCCGCCGCGCCGGCGCTGTCGGACCAGACGATGGCGGCGGCCAAGGACATGAGCGCGCCCGATCGCGATGCCATGATTCGCGGCATGGTCGAGCGGCTTGCGACGCGATTGAAGCAGAACGGCGACGACGTCGATGGATGGCTCCGGCTGGTCCGCGCCTATCTGGTCATGGGCGATCGCGACAAGGCGAGGGGCGCGCTTGTCGACGCACGCCAGGCGGTTGCGGGGGACGCCGAGCGGCTCAAGCAGTTGAACGAGGGCCTCAAGAATCTGGGGCTCGACGGATGAGCGCGATGGACAGCGGCAGGGAAAATCCATGACACGCAAGCAGCGCCGCCTGACCATGATCGGATGCGCGCTCGCGGTGCTCGCCTTTGCCGCGGGGCTGGTGCTTTATGCGCTACGCGATTCCATCGTGTTCTTCTCGACGCCGTCGATGGCGGCCGAGCAGCATATCGCGCCGGGAAAACGCTTCAGGCTGGGCGGTCTGGTGCAGCCGGGCTCGCTGGTCTGCGGCGGCAGTCAGGTTTCCTTCGAGGTCGCCGACGGCAGCGCGAAACTGCCGGTGACCTACAAGGGCATATTGCCCGACCTGTTCCGCGAAGGGCAGGGCGTGGTCGCGGAAGGCGCGCTCGACGGTTCAGGCACGTTCAGGGCCGATACCGTGCTCGCCAAGCATGACGAGAACTACATGCCGAAGGACGTCGCCGATGCCCTGAAGAAGCAGGGGCACTGGAAGGACGACTACGACAAGAAGGTCGCGCAGAACGTGAAGGGCGCGAATTGTGCGCATGGAGGTTAGCAGGTGATCGCGGAAGCCGGACATTATGCGCTGGTGCTGGCGCTGGGACTTGCGCTGATTCAGTCCTTTGTGCCGCTGCTCGGCGCACGCTGGGGCGATCCGGCGCTGATGAATGTCGCGCGCTCGACGGCGCTTGCGCAATTCCTTTTCGTGGCTGCATCGTTCGCCGCACTCGTCACCCTGCACGTCACCTCGGACTTCTCCGTCGTCAACGTGTTCGAGAATTCGCATTCGCTGAAACCGCTGATCTACAAGTTCACCGGAGTCTGGGGCAATCACGAAGGCTCGATGCTGCTCTGGGTGCTGATTCTCGCGCTATTCGGCGGCCTCGTTGCAGCCTTCGGCAATAATCTGCCGCTGTCGCTGCGGGCGCATGTGCTCGCGGTGCAGGCCTGGATCGCCGGCGCCTTCTATCTCTTCATCCTGATCACCTCGAATCCGTTCCTGCGCATCCCAAATCCGCCGATCGAGGGCCGCGACCTCAATCCGGTGCTGCAGGATATCGGCCTCGCCGTGCATCCGCCGATGCTCTATCTCGGCTATGTCGGCTTCTCCATCTCGTTTTCGTTTGCGATTGCAGCCTTGATGGAGGGGCGCATCGATGCCGCCTGGGCGCGCTGGGTGCGGCCCTGGACCCTGATGGCCTGGATCTTCCTCACGCTCGGGATCGCGATGGGCTCCTACTGGGCCTATTACGAGCTGGGCTGGGGCGGCTGGTGGTTCTGGGACCCGGTCGAGAACGCTTCGCTGATGCCATGGCTGGCCGGCACGGCGCTGTTGCATTCGGCGCTGGTGATGGAGAAGCGCAACGCGCTGAAGGTCTGGACCATCCTGCTGTCGATCCTGACCTTCTCGCTGTCGCTGCTCGGTACGTTCCTGGTGCGCTCGGGCGTCCTGACCTCGGTACATGCGTTCGCCAGCGATCCAACGCGTGGCGTGTTCATCCTCCTGATCCTCTGCGTCTTCATCGGCGGCAGCCTGTCGCTGTTCGCCGGCCGCGCCTCGCAGCTCAAGCAGGGCGGGCTGTTCGCGCCGATCTCGCGCGAAGGCGCGCTGGTGCTCAACAATCTCTTCCTCACCACGGCCTGCGCCACCGTGTTCATCGGCACGCTCTATCCGCTGGCGCTGGAAGTCCTGACCGGCGACAAGATTTCGGTGGGCGCGCCCTTCTTCAATCTCACCTTCGGTCCGCTGTTCGTCCCGTTGATGATCGCCGTCCCCTTCGGGCCGATGCTGGCCTGGAAACGCGGCGATCTCTACGGCGCAGCACAGCGCCTGCTCGCGGCCGGAATTGCCGCGCTGATCGCGATGGCGGTCGCCTGGGCCTGGGCGCGCGGCGGCAGCGCGCTCGCCCCGCTCGCGATCGGGCTCGCGATCTTCGTCATTGCGGGCGCGATCGCCGATCTCGTCGAGCGTATCGGCCTGTTTCGCAATCCGTTCGCGATCTCGTTCCGCCGTGCGCGCGGCCTGCCGCGATCGGTCTGGGGCTCGGCCTTGGCCCATGCCGGCGTCGGCCTCGCCCTGATCGGGATCGTGTGCGAGACCACCTGGAACTCCGAATATATCGGCACCATGAAGCCGAACGATCTCATCCCGTTCGCCGGCTACCAATTGAAGCTCGATAATCTCTCGCAGCGGCAGGGACCGAATTATCGCGAGATGGTGGCTGCCTTCTCCGTCAGTCTCGACGGCGAGAAGCTCAGCGTGATGACGCCGTCGAAACGCAATTTCACGACCCGTGGCGGCGCGTCGACCACCGAGGCGGCGCTGCTTACGCGCGGCGTCAGCCAGCTCTACATTTCGCTCGGCGACAGCACCGCCGATGGCGGCGTCACCGTGCGGATCTATCACAAGCCGCTGGTGCTCCTGATCTGGTACGGCCCGGTGCTGATGGCGTTCGGCGGGATGCTGTCGCTGTCGGATCGGCGCTTGCGCGTCGGCGCGCCGAAGCCGGCCAGGGGGCTACGCGGCCTGCAGGCGGCGGAGTAGGGGGATGAGGCGCGTTCTGGTCGCTGCGTGCTTTCTTGCCCTGCTCGGGCTTTCGCCCGCGCGCGCCGTGCTGCCCGACGAGGTGATGTCCGATCCCGCCAAGGAAGCGCGCGCGAGGGAGCTGTCGCGGGAATTGCGCTGCATGGTCTGTCAGAACCAGTCGATCGACGATTCCGAGGCGCCATTGGCGCGCGATCTTCGGCTGCTGGTGCGCGAGCGCATCGCGGCCGGCGACAGCGATCCACAGGTGATCGATTTCCTGGTCGCGCGCTACGGCGAGTTCGTGCTGCTGAAACCGAGGTTCGAGCGCCAGACGCTCGCGCTCTGGCTGGTCCCACCGCTGGTGTTGTTTGGCGGCGGACTGGCCCTCTGGTTCCATGTCAGGCGGCGTGCGAAGGCCGGCCCGGAAGCCGGAAGCCCTCCGCCGCTGACCCCCGGCGAGGAAGCGCGGCTGGCGGCCCTGCTGGCCGCCGATCCGCCGCCGGAAAAACGATAGGCTTTTGGTCTTGTTTCACGCAGTGTTCCCGCTGGGCCCCGGCTCGCGGGCCGGGAATAAGAACATTTGGAATCGCAATGGCTTACGCCTGCGATAAACTGCCGCATCCGAAGCCCCCTTCATTACCAAACTTTAACTCCGCCGCCAGCCCGCTGTAAGGCGGCAGCCCCCATCTTGAACCTCGAACGGTTTCACCCGCGACCGGTGCTTGCGCCCGCGCCCCGATGTCTCGCTTTGGAGATAACTTGATGACTGACCGACCGACCGATCTTTCGTCCCTCCCATCCTATCGGCAGCCCCGCCGCTCACCGCTTTCTGCCCGCAAGCTCGCGTTGATGGCGTCCGTGGTGGCGGGCCTCGGCATCGCCGTCTATGGCGTCAGCCCGTCGAGTGGTCCGGTGAACGTATTCACCACGCCGGCGCATGCCCAGGTCGCCAACGAGGTTCGCAAGGTCCAGCAGCCGGTCGGCTTTGCCGACATCGTCGAGCGCGTGAAGCCGTCGGTGATTTCGGTGAAGGTCAATCTCAACGAGAAAATCGCCAAGGGCGACGACAACAACGACGATGATTCTCCGTTCCAGCCGGGTTCGCCGATGGAGCGTTTCTTCCGCAAGTTCGGCGGTCCCGACGGGCTGCCTCCGGGCATGCGCGGTCGCCGCGGCGGCAATCGCGTCATCATGGGGCAGGGTTCCGGCTTCTTCATTTCCGCCGACGGCTATGCCGTCACCAACAACCACGTCGTCGACGGCGCCAGCAAGGTCGAAGTGACGACCGATGACGGCAAGACCTACACCGCCAAGGTGATCGGCAGCGACGCGCGCACCGACCTCGCGCTGATCAAGGTGGAGGGCGGCTCGAACTTCCCGTTCGCAAAATTGTCGGACGGCAAGCCCCGCATCGGCGATTGGGTGCTTGCGGTCGGCAATCCCTTCGGCCTCGGCGGCACCGTGACCGCCGGCATCGTCTCGGCCATGGGCCGCGATATCGGCAGCGGTCCCTACGACGATTTCATCCAGATCGACGCACCCGTGAACAAGGGCAATTCGGGTGGTCCGGCGTTCAATACCGAAGGCGACGTCCTCGGCGTCAACACGGCGATTTATTCGCCGTCCGGCGGCAGCGTCGGCATCGCGTTCTCGATCCCCGCATCGACCGTCAAGAGTATCGTCGCCCAGCTCAAGGACAAGGGTGCGGTCAGCCGTGGCTGGATCGGCGTCCAGATCCAGCCGGTGACATCGGAGATCGCCGACAGCCTCGGCCTGAAGAAGGCGGAAGGCGCACTCGTTGCCGAGCCGCAGGTCAACGGTCCGGCGGCGAAGGCCGGCATCGAATCCGGCGACGTGATCACCCAGGTCAACGGCGAGAGCGTCAAGGATGCGCGTGAGCTCGCCCGCACCATCGGCGGTTTTGCGCCCGGCACGGCCGTGAAGCTCAACGTTCTGCACAAGGGCCAGGACAAGGTCGTCAACCTGACGCTCGGCACCTTGCCGAATACGATCGAGGCCAAGGCCGATACCGACAAGGACGACCATGGCAAAGCCACGCGCGGCACTGACGTGCCGAAGCTTGGGCTCACCGTTGCCCCCGCCAACAGCGTGGCCGGCGCCGGCAAGGAAGGCGTCGTCGTCACCGAAGTCGATCCCAAGAGCGCGGCCGCCGAGCGCGGTTTCAAGGAAGGCGATGTCATTCTTGAGGTCGCCGGCAAGACGGTTGCCAGTGCTGGCGATGTGCGCGACGCGATCACGTCGGCGAAGAGCGACAACAAGAGCGTGGTGCTGATGCGCGTGAAGAGCGGTGGACAGTCGCGCTTCGTCGCGGTGCCGCTCGCCAAGGGTTAACGAGCTTACGAGATGGAGGGTGTCGCCGGCATCAGTCGCCCCCGCCGACGGCTCTTTCCGGGGAGCGGGCCGAAAGCCCGCTCCCTCCAGCTACCTTCCGGTGGATATCGCCCCCCTCCGTCGGAAGGCTCTAAGGGCGGTGAGGTCCCCCAGCTTCACCGCCCGCTTTTTCGATCAACCGAATGGCGTCCGGTCGCCTTGCATGAAAGCGCCGGCCGCGCCATGTTGAAGGAAAGTCGACGATTGTGACCGCCACCGCTCAAGTCATTGCTCCGCAAATGCGCATCCTCATCATCGAAGACGACCGCGAGTCCGCCGACTACCTGGTGAAGGCGTTCCGCGAAGTCGGCTACGTCGCCGATCTCGCCGGCGACGGCGAGGAAGGCCTGTCGATGGCCGACAGCGGCGACTATGACGTATTGGTCGTCGACCGCATGCTGCCCAAGCGCGATGGCTTGTCCCTGATCGGGACGTTGCGCGACAAGGGCAACCGGACGCCGGTGCTGATTCTCTCCGCGCTCGGACAGGTCGACGACCGCATCAAGGGCCTGCGTGCCGGTGGCGACGATTACCTGCCAAAGCCATATTCGTTCGCCGAGCTGCTCGCGCGGGTCGAGGTGCTGTCGCGCCGCAATGTCGGGCCGGCCGAGGAAACCACTTATCGTGTCGGCGATCTCGAGCTCGACCGGCTCTCGCATCGCGTGGCGCGCGGCAAGGATGAGCTGACCTTGCAGCCGCGCGAATTCCGCCTGCTCGAATATCTCATGAAGCATGCGGGCCAGGTGGTGACCCGTACCATGCTGCTGGAGAATGTCTGGGACTACCATTTCGATCCCCAGACCAACGTCATCGACGTGCATATTTCGCGGCTGCGCTCCAAGATCGACAAGGGTTTTGAGCGGCCGCTCCTCCATACCATTCGCGGCGCGGGCTATATGATACGTGACGGCATTCGGTAAGCTGATCAGAACGACCGCGTTCCGGTTGACGCTGGTCTATCTCTTCCTGTTCGCGCTTTTCGCGGCGTCGCTGCTCGGCTATTTCGCCTGGAACACGCGGCGGATGATCACCGAGCAGATCACCACGACGGTCAGCGCCGAGGTCAGCGAAATCACCGACATCTATGACCGTCGTGGACTGCAACGCTTGTTCTTTGCCATCGAGAGCCGCGCGCTGCGGCCCGGCGCCAATCTCTATCTCGTCACCACGCCGACGGGGCAGTGGGTCGCCGGCAATGTCGGCTCGCTTGCGCCGGGCGTGATGGGCACTACCGGCTGGTCGGAGACTGCCTACCGGCGGCTGGACGAGGGGGACAATGCCTATCACCGCGCGCTGGTGAACGTAACCCAGCTCTCGGGCGGCTTCCGCCTTCTGATCGGACGGGATCTCGAGGAGCGGCGGCGGTTGTTCGGTATCGTCGCAAAGGCGGCGCAATGGTCGATCCTGGTCGTGGTGATCCTCGGCATCGGCGGCGGCATCTTCGTCGCACGGCGCGTGCTGCAAAGGATCGACGCCATGACCGGCACCGCGCAGCGCATCATGGCCGGCGATCTCTCCGGCCGGCTGCCGGTCGGCCGCAGCGGTGACGAGCTCGATCGCCTCGCCTCCAACCTCAACGCGATGCTGGAGCGGATCGAAGCGCTGATGGTGGGCCTGAAGGAAGTTTCCGACAACATCGCCCATGACCTGAAGACGCCGCTGACGCGCTTGCGCAATCGGGCGGAGGAGGCGCTGGCGAAGTCAGGCTGCGAGGCCGACTATCGCGCGGCGCTCGAGCGCACCATTGAGGAATCCGACGGTCTGATCCGCACCTTCAACGCGCTCCTGATGATCGCGCGCGCCGAATCCGGGCAGGCGCGCGGCAACATGGATGATTTCGATGCGGCCGAGGTCGCCGAAGGCATTCACGAGCTCTACGAGCCGCTCGCCGAGGACGGCGGGATGACGCTGCGGCTGAAGACCGCGCCGGTGTCGCTGCATGGCAATCGCGAGTTGATCGGCCAGGCGCTCGCCAATCTCGTCGAGAACGCCATCAAATACGGCAGGCCTGCGGAGCCAAGGCCCGCCGAGCCAAAGGGCGCGGTCGTCAGTCTGGACGCGAGGCAGATCCTGATCGAGGCGCGGCGCGAGGGCGACCAGGTGCTGCTCAGCGTGACCGATCACGGCCCCGGAATCCCCGAAGGCGAGCGCAAGCATGCGATGGAGCGGTTCGTGCGGCTCGATTCGAGCCGGAGCCAGCCCGGTTCCGGCCTGGGCTTGAGCCTGGCCTCGGCGGTCGCGACCCTGCATGGCGGCGAGCTTCGGTTGAGCGATGCCCATCCCGGGCTGGTGGCGACGCTTGCCATCCCCGCGCGGGCGGGCGCCAGCGACAGGCTTGCGGTTCAAACGCCGGATGTGCCACAGAAGGTGGCATGACCTGATCCGCGACGGGCGACGCGGAACCTCATCCTTAGCCCGCTTCCGAAGTGTTCGACTGGCTATGACAACACGCGCACTGGCCGCGCGGCTTGTAGACGGGCCGCATGTACCGGCGCCGGACAAGGCCGAAGAAATTCTTCAAGGTTGGCTCGCCGACCTCGAGCCGGTGCAATCGGCCGAGGTAGGTGAACTGCTCGCGCAGCCCAAAGCCAGGGCCCTCCTGCGCGGCATTGCCGAGTTCTCGCCTTACCTGTTCGACCTGATCCGCGCCGATGCCGCGCGGCTGATCCGGCTGCTGCGCTGCGAGCCGGAGACGCATCTGGTTTCCCTGATCGAAGCGACGTCGCGCGAGGTGTTCACGGCGGCGAGCGAAGCCGATGTGATGCGGCTGCTGCGGCGCATGAAGTCCGAGGCGGCGCTGCTGATTGCGCTGTGCGATATCGGCGGCGTCTGGCCGGTGATGCAGGTCACGGCGGCGCTGACCGATCTCGCGGTGGCCTCGGTGCAGATGGCGCTGCGCTATCTCCTGCGCCAGGAAGCCGCGCGTGGACGGCTATTGCCTCCGGATTCCGAAAGGCCCGAGGAAAACAGCGGCCTGTTCGCGCTCGCCATGGGCAAGATGGGCGCCGGCGAGCTCAACTACTCCAGCGATATCGATCTCATCGTGTTCTTCGATCCCGCGGCGCCGACGCTCTCCCGCGACATCGAGCCGCAGCCGTTCTTCGTGCGTGTGACGCAGGCGCTGTCGCGGTTGCTGCAGCAGCGCACGGGCGACGGCTATGTCTTCCGCGTCGATTTGCGGCTCCGGCCGGACCCGGCCTCGACGCAGGTGGCGATGTCGACGGAGGCCGCGCTGCATTATTACGAGCGGGAAGGGCGGACCTGGGAACGCGCCGCCATGATCAAGGCGCGGCCCTGCGCCGGCGATATGAAGGCGGGCGAAGCGATGATCGCGGAGCTCTCGCCGTTCGTCTGGCGCAAGCATCTCGATTTCGCAGCTCTTGCCGACGTTCACGACATGAAGCGGCAGATGCAGACCTATCGCGGCCAGAGCGAGATCGCCGTCGAAGGCCACAACGTCAAGGTCGGACGGGGCGGCATCCGTGAAATCGAGTTTTTCGCGCAGACCCAGCAATTGATCGCGGGAGGCCGGCACACGGAATTGCGGGTGCGGCCGACGCTCGAGGCGCTGAACGTGCTGGCGTCGAGCAACTGGATCACCAACGAGGCGCGCGACGAGCTTGCCGCGTCCTATCAATTCCTGCGGCGCGTCGAGCATCGGCTGCAGATGGTGGCGGATGAGCAAACCCACGCGCTGCCGGACAGCGTGGAAGCGGTCGAACGCTTCGCGCATTTCCTCGGCTACGCGGACCGGGCCGCCTTCGCGAAGGAGTTATTGGCACGGCTCAACATCGTGCAGGGGCATTACGCAAAACTGTTCGAAGGCGACCCGACCGGCACGGCAAAGCTGCCTGACATCGATTACAGCGCAGGTGCTGAAGACCAGCGCCTGCTGAAACATCTCGCCTCGCTCGGTTTCAAGGAGCCGGTCAAGGTAGCGCAGACCGTGCAGCTCTGGATGGCCGGCGAATATCGCGTGTTCCGGAGGGAGGCCACCAAAAGCGCGTTTGCCGAATTCGCCCCCGCCTTGATCGACGGGCTTGCGCATGCCGAGGAGCCCGACCGCGCTGTCGTCGCCTTCGACACCTTCCTGCAGGCATTGCAACGGGGCGGGCGCCTGATCACGCTGCTCGGGCAGAACCGCGACCTCGTCGCGCTGGTGGCGCTTGTGCTGGGCGCAGCACCTCGCCTCGGCGACATGCTGGCGCGGCAGCCGCAGCTCATGGACGGGCTGATCGACCCGCGCTTCTTCGGCGCCATGCCAGACCGGCGCGAACTCTCCGGGCGTCTGGCGGCGACGCTGAAGGATGCGGACTCCTACGAGGAGTTTCTCGATCGCCTGCGCCTGTTCGGCCAGGAAAGCCTGTTCCTGATCGGCACGCGCATCCTCTCCGGCACGGTGTCGGCGCAGCAGGCCGGCACGGCCTTTGCCGATGTCGCCGAAGGCATCGTCCATACGGTGCATGACCTCGTGACGGAACGCTTTGCCGCCCAGCACGGCCGCATCCGGGGACAGGAGACCGCGATCGTCGCGATGGGACGGCTCGGCAGCCGCGAGATGACCGCGAGCTCCGACCTCGATCTGATCCTGCTCTATGATTTCGATGCCGATGCGCCGGAGTCCGACGGCGAACGATCGCTGACAGGCGCGCATTATTTCGCGCGCTTCACCCAGCGACTGATCTCTGCGTTCACGACGCGCACGAACTACGGGGTGCTCTACGAGATCGACATGCGGCTGCGCCCGTCCGGGCGCGCGGGCCCACTGGCCTCGCACATCGATTCTTTTGCCGAATACCAGGAGCGCGAGGCCTGGACCTGGGAGCACATGGCGCTGACCCGCGCGCGCGTGATTTCGGCTTCGCCCGCGTTTCGCGCGCGGATCGAAGGTGTCATCCGCGAGGCGCTGACGCGGCCGCGCGAGGCGATCGGCATCGCCCATGACGTCGCCGACATGCGCCGCGCGATCGCGCAGGAGAAGGGCGAAGACGATCCCTGGGAGCCGAAATATGCGGCCGGCGGCATGGTTGATATCGATTTCATCGCCCAGTACCTCCAGCTCATCCACGCGAGCGAGAAGCCGGACATCCTCAACGTCGACTCCCTGAACGTGATCGACAACGCCGCGCGGCTGGGCGTGCTGCCGCATGCGGAAGCCGAAATCCTGCGCTCGGCCGGCCGGCTCTACCACGATCTGACGCAGGTGCTCCGGCTCTGCGTCAGCGGCAAGTTCGATCCGAAAACAGCCGGCGTGGACCTGTTGCGCGTGATGGCGCGCGCAGGCGATGCGCCGGACTTTTCCTCGCTGCAGGCGCGCCTGAAGGAGACGCAGGCGGACGTACGGCGCGTGTTCAAGGCGGTGGTGGAAGGGGGGACGTAGGCGCGGGGACCTTCTATGCGGGGACTGCGCTCCCTCTCCCGCTTGCGGGGAGGTGTACGAATCCGCGGTTGCCTACACGTTCTTCAGCGTTTCCAGCGCCTGGCGCACATCAGGGTCGAGGCCGGCGCCACCGGCGTCGAGATGCGCGAAGATCTGTTTGCGCATCCGGGGGTCCCAGAACTTCCTGATGTGCTCGGCGACGCCCGGCACGACCTTGTCGTGCCCCTGGCTCTGAAAGAATGTTCCGATCTGGTTGGCCATGTAGACCAGGCGATCAGGCGACGACGATGACATTTGCGGCCTCCCTGGCCCCGGCATCCGCGGCGATCCGCTCCGGGTGGGTGAAAATTTCAAAACCGTCGCCGCGCGCGATCGCGACGAGCGTAATGCCGGCGGTATCAGCCATCCGTACCGCGAGCGCGGTTGGCGCCGAGACGGCGACCATCAGCGGCGCGCCGATCGCGGCCGTCTTCTGCACCATCTCGACCGAGACGCGGCTCGTCAGCAGCACCATGCCTCCGCTTGCAGTGACCTTCTCGCGCGCCAGCGCGCCGGCGAGCTTGTCGAGCGCATTGTGCCGGCCGACATCCTCGCGCAAGGCCACGATGCCGCGCGCCGGCGTCCAGAACGCCGCGGCGTGCACCGCACGGGTTTCGACATTGATGTTCTGCAGGGGCGCGACCGCCGCCATCGCTGTCATGATCTCGCGCGGCGAGAAGGCGCGGCCCTGCGGCACGATCGCGGCCGGTCGAATGGCTTCGGCGATCGAGTCGATGCCGCAGATGCCGCAGCCGGTAGGGCCGGCGATATGCCGACGCCGCTCGCTCAACAGGGCGGCCTTGTCGGGCGACAGCCACATCCGCAACTCGATGCCGTCATCGAGCTCGACGATATCGAGGGATTCGATGTCGTCGGGCGACTGCAGGATGCCTTCGTTGAGGCTGAAGCCGATGGCGAAATCCGGCAGGTCCTGCGGCGTGCCCATCATCACGGCGTAGGTACCGCCATTATAGGTCAGCGCCAGCGCGGTCTCCTCCGGAATGATGCGCGTGCCCTCGGCGAGACGGCCGTCTCGCCAGGCTTTCCGCTTCGCTGGGCTGGCAGGGCGGCGCGTCACTATTCCGCAGCCTCCGCCGGCGCGATGCGGCGCGAATGTTTGGCCTGCTCGTCATAGGCCTTCTGCCAGTCGGACGGGCCGTTCGAGGGCGAAATCTGCACCGCCGTGACCTTGTATTCGGGGCAGTTTGTCGCCCAGTCCGAGAAGTCCGTGGTGATGACGTTGGCCTGCGTGTCCGGGTGGTGGAAGGTGGTGTAGACCACGCCCGGCGCGACGCGATCGGTGATCAGCGCGCGCAGCGTCGTCTCGCCGGCGCGGCTCTTGAGCCGCACCCAGTCGCCGTCGCGCACGCCGCGCTGCTCGGCATCGTGCGGATGGATTTCGAGCCGATCCTCGGCGTGCCACACCACGTTCTCGGTGCGTCTTGTCTGCGCGCCGACATTGTACTGGCTGAGGATGCGTCCGGTGGTCAGCAGCAGCGGGAAGCGTGGGCCGGTGCGCTCGTCGGTCGGAACATATTCGGTGACGATGAACTTGCCCTTGCCGCGGACGAAGCCGCCCATGTGCATGACAGGCGTGCCCTCCGGCGCCTTCTCGTTGCAGGGCCACTGCACCGAGCCCAGTTCCTCGAGCTTGGCATAGGAAACGCCGGCAAAGGTCGGCGTCAGCGCCGCGATCTCGTCCATGATCTCGGAGGGATGATTGTACGTCATCTCGAAGCCCATCGCCTTGCCGAGCCCGATCGTAACTTCCCAGTCGGCATAACCGTTAAGCGGCGTCATGACCTTGCGAACGCGCTGGATGCGCCGCTCCGCGTTGATGAAGGTCCCGTCCTTTTCCAGGAAGGTCGAACCGGGCAGGAAGACGTGGGCGTAATTCGCGGTCTCGTTGAGGAAGAGATCGTGGACGATGACGCATTCCATCGCCGACAGCGCCGCCACCACGTGCTTGGTGTTGGGATCGGACTGCAGGATGTCCTCGCCCTGCACATAGAGGCCCATGAAGGTGCCGTCGATGGCGGAGTCGAACATGTTGGGGATACGCAGGCCCGGCTCCTTGTTGAGCTTGACGTTCCACGCCGCCTCGAACAGCTCGCGCACCGCGTCGCCCGAGATGTGGCGATAGCCGGGCAGCTCGTGCGGGAATGAGCCCATGTCGCAGGAGCCCTGAACGTTATTCTGGCCGCGCAGCGGGTTAACGCCGACGCCGGGACGGCCGATATTGCCGGTCGCCATCGCGAGATTGGCGATCGCGATCACGGTCGTGGAGCCCTGGCTGTGCTCGGTAACGCCGAGCCCGTAATAGATCGCGCCGTTGCCACCGGTCGCATAGAGACGCGCCGCTTCGCGCAGATCCTTCGGGTCGACCCCGGTCATGATCGCGGTCGCCTCCGGGCTGTGCTTGGGTTGGGCTACGAACGCCGCCCAATCCTCGAACTCGCTCCAGTCGCAGCGCTCGCGTACGAAGGCTTCGTCGACGAGCCCTTCCGTGACGATGACATGGGCCAGCGCGGTGAGCACGGCGACATTGGTGCCCGGCATCAGCGGCAAATGGAGTGCTCTCACATGCGCCGATTCCACCATCTCGGTGCGGCGCGGATCGATCACGATCAGCTTGGCGCCCTGGCGGAGCCGCTTCTTCAGGCGGGAGGCGAACACGGGATGTGCGGACGCCGGGTTGGCACCGATGATCACGGCGACGTCGCAGTGCTCGACGGAGTCGAAGTCCTGGGTGCCGGCCGAAGTACCGAAGGTCTGCGACAGGCCATAACCGGTCGGCGAGTGGCAGACGCGGGCGCAGGTGTCGACATTGTTGTTGCCGAAGCCCGCACGGATCAACTTCTGCACCAGATAGGTCTCTTCATTGGTGCAACGGGAGGAGGTGATGCCGCCGACGGCGTCGCGGCCGTATTTCTGCTGGATGCCCTTGAACTTGGCGGCGGCGAAATTGAAGGCTTCGTCCCAGGAGACTTCGCGCCAGGGGTCCTCGATTCGCTCGCGGATCATCGGCTTGAGGATACGTTCCTTGTGGGTGGTGTAGCCCCAGGCGAAGCGGCCCTTGACGCAGGAATGGCCGCGATTGGCCTTGCCGTCCTTGTAGGGAACCATGCGCACGACTTCCTCGCCGCGCATTTCCGCCTTGAAGGCGCAGCCGACGCCGCAATAGGCGCAGGTGGTAACGACCGAATGTTCGGGCTGGCCGATCTCGATCACGGAGTTTTCCGTCAACGTCGCGGTCGGGCAGGCCTGCACGCAGGCGCCGCAGGAGACGCATTCGGAACCCAGGAAGCCTTCCTGCATGCCCGGCGAGACGCGGCTGTCGAAACCACGGCCGGAGATCGTCAGCGCGAAGGTGCCTTGTACTTCCTCGCAGGCGCGGACGCAGCGCGAGCACACGATGCATTTCGAAGGATCGTAGGTAAAATAGGGATTGGACTCGTCCTTCGGCATCCAGGCGGCGTTGATCTCGCCGGCGGATTTGGCGAACACGTGGTTCTCGCCCTCATAGCCGTAGCGGACGTCGCGCAAGCCCACCGCGCCCGCCATGTCCTGCAACTCGCAGTCGCCGTTCGCCGCACAGGTCAGGCAGTCGAGCGGATGATCGGAGATATAGAGCTCCATCACGCCCTTGCGCAGCTTCTTCAGCCGGTCGGTCTGGGTGTGAACGACAAGGCCCGATGTCGCGGGCGTAGTGCAGGAGGCCGGCGTACCGGCGCGGCCCTCGATCTCGACCAGGCAAAGCCGGCAGGAGCCGAAGGCGTCGACCATGTCGGTCGCGCAGAGCTTTGGAACTTGTGTGCCCGCTTCCATCGCCGCGCGCATGATCGACGTGCCCTCGGGCACCGTGACCGTCTTCCCGTCGATGGTCAGCGTGACCATCGTCTCGGATCTGGAGAGAGGCGTGCCGAAATCGGTTTCGTGGATCAGGGACATGACGATCCTCCTATTCCGCGGCCTGCAGGCGTGTGGGCGCCGGGCCGAAATCTTCCTTGAAATGCTTCAGCGCGCTCATGACGGGGTAGGGCGTGAATCTGCCGAGCGCACAGAGCGAGCCGAACTTCATGGTGTTGCAGAGGTCCTCGACCACCGCGAGGTTTTCTGCGACCCGCTCGCCGCGCCGGATCCTGTCGATGGTCTCGACGCCGCGCGTCGAGCCGATCCGGCAGGGTGTGCATTTGCCGCAGGATTCGATCGCGCAGAATTCCATCGCAAAGCGCGCTTGTTTCGCCATATCGACGGTGTCGTCGAACACGACCACGCCGCCATGGCCGATCAGGCCGTCGCGCGCGGCAAAGGCCTCATAGTCGAACGGCGTGTCGAACAGCGTGCGCGGGAAATAGGCCCCGAGCGGGCCGCCGACCTGCACGGCGCGCACCGGGCGGCCGGTGAAGGTCCCGCCGCCGATGTCGTCGACGAGTTCGCCCAGCGTGACGCCGAACGCGGTCTCGAACAGGCCGCCATGCCTGATGTTGCCGGCAAGCTGGATCGGCATGGTGCCGCGCGAGCGCCCCATGCCGAAATCGGCATAGGCCCTGGCGCCATTATCGAGGATGAAGGGGATCGCTGCGAACGACAGCACGTTGTTGATGACGGTGGGCTTGCCGAACAGGCCCTTGTGCGCCGGCAGCGGCGGCTTGGCGCGCACGATGCCGCGCCGGCCTTCGAGGCTTTCCAGCAGCGAGGTCTCCTCGCCGCAGACATAGGCGCCGGCGCCGACGCGCACTTCGAGATCGAAATGGTGCGCGGAGCCGCCAATGCGCATCCCCAGCAATCCGCCGCGCTTCGCCGCCGCAATCGCCGCGTTCATGGCTTCGACCGCGTGCGGATATTCAGAGCGGATGTAGACGTAGCTCTTGCTGGCGCCGACGGTGATGCCCGCGATGGTCATGCCCTCGATCACGACGAAGGGATCGCCTTCCATGATCATGCGGTCGGCAAAGGTGCCGCTGTCGCCTTCGTCGGCGTTGCAGACGATGTATTTGCGGTCGGCGCTGGTTTGCGCCACCGTCTTCCACTTGATGCCGGTTGGAAAGCCGGCACCGCCACGGCCGCGCAGGCCCGACGTCGTGAGGTCGGCCAGGATCGCATCCGGCGTCAGCGACAGCGCACGCTCGAACCCCTTGCAGCCGCCATGGGCGCGGTAGTCGTCGAGCGAACGCGGATCGATGACGCCGCATCGCGCGAAGGTGAGGCGGGTCTGGCGTTTCAGCCAGGGAATCTCGTCTGCGACGCCAAGCCGCAGCGCGTGCGGCCCATGACTGGCCATCGCCTCGAACAGGGAGGGGACATCGGCCGGGCTTACCGGGCCGTACGCCACGCGGCCCTTCACGGTCGCCACCTCGACCATGGGCTCCAGCCAATAGAGCCCGCGCGAGCCGGTTCGGATGATCTGGATCGGCAGGTCGCGCTTTGCCGCGGCCAGCTCAAGCGCGGCCACGACATCGTCGGCGCTGACGGCGAGCGCGCCGGCATCGCGGGGAACGTAAATCCGCATTTTCATCGCTGGGCCTCCGCGACCAGCGCATCGAGGCGCTTTTCATCGAGGCGTCCGACCACGCGGCCATCGAGCATGGCCGATGGCGCGGTGGCGCAAAGGCCGAGGCAGTAGATCGGCTCAAGGGTCACGCGCTCATCGGCCGTGGTGCCGCCGAGCGCGATACCGAGCTTTGCTTCCGCGCGCGCGGCCAGCGCATCGCCGCCCGCGGCCTGGCAGGCTTCGGCGCGGCACAGCTTCAGCACATGGCGGCCGGCGGGTTCTTTGCGGAAGTCATGGTAGAACGTGAAGACGCCATAGACCTCGGCGCGCGAGAGATTGAGCGCGGATGCAACCATGGGAATGGCGGGTTCGGGCACGTAGCCGAAGGCTTCCTGCAGCGCGTGCAGGATCACCAATGTGGGGCCTTCGTGCCCGGCGTTTTCGGCGATGATCTCGGTGGCGCGCTTCTCATCCCACGGTTCACGAAGAGAAGACATCTACTTTTCCGATCAGGATTTTTTTCGCTTCCTGATTGAGTAGTTGAATCCCTCTGAACATCAATAAAGCTGTCTCATGCTGCGATACGGAATGGCGATCAATACGGATGTAAAATCGTACGATAGGAAATCACGATGAGCGTCAAAAACACGCGCCCTGGATGTACTTTTTGACGGTATGGGCGAAGTAGCGGCCGTGATATCCAAGACGGAACAGTTCACGGCAAAGCCGTCCAGGACAAAACAATCCAAGCTGAAACAATCCAAACCAAAACCTTAACCGGCCATTAGGGACACGCCACTTGATCGATAAACTTGAACTCCTGCTCGCGCTCGCCAAGGAGCGGCATTTCGGGCGCGCAGCGGAGGCCTGCGGCGTGACCCAGCCGACCATGTCGACGAGCCTCAAGCAGCTCGAGGAATTTCTCGGTGTGATGCTGGTGCAGCGCGGCTCGCGCTTCCAGGGTTTCACGCCGGAAGGCGAGCGCGCGCTCGACTGGGCGCGGCGCATCGTCGGCGACGCCCGCGCGATGCGCCAGGAGATCAACGCTCTCAAGGAGGGCCTTTCGGGCGAGATCGCGATCGCCGCGATCCCCACCGCGCTCGGCATGCTCGCCTCGCTGACGACGCCGTTTCGCGCGCGGCATCCGAACGTGCGTTTCCGCATCATCTCCTCGACCTCGATCGCAGCGCTTGGGCTGCTCGAAAATCTCGAGGTGGATGCTGCGCTGAGCTACATCGAGAACGAGCCGATCGGCAAGGTTCGCACCGTGCCGCTCTACAATGAGAGCTACCGCCTGCTGACGTCGCCGGATGGCATGTTCGGCGACCGCAAGGAAGTGACCTGGAAGGAAGTGGGGCAGGTGCCGCTGTGCCTGCTGACCCCCGACATGCAGAACCGCCGGATCATCGACCGCGCGCTCAAGTCCGTCGGCGTGGAGCCGACGCCGACGCTGACCTCGAATTCGATCATCGTGCTGTACACCCATGTGAAGACCGGGCGCTGGGCCAGCGTGATGCCGGCAAAGCTCGCGGAGACGCTGGGCTTCTCCGATGTGATAAGGGCGATCCCCATCGTCGATCCGCTCGTGAGCTACAATGTCGGCCTGGTCATTCCGCAGCGCGAGCCGCTGACGCCGCTGATCGCGGCCCTGGTGCAGATCGCGCGCGAGGTCGCGCCGAGCCTGGAATTGGGAGGCCTTTGATCCCCGGGCAATTCAGCCAACCGGCGTCATTTCGGGGCCGCCATTGATGACCGGCCCCTTCGCCACGAGCCGGGCGGCACACCGACATATTTCTTGAAGGCGCGGCTGAAAGCGGCTTCGGATTCGTAACCGACCTCGGCTCCTGCCTGCGCGACGCTGACACCTGGAATCGTCAGACGCCGGATCGCAAGCTGCATGCGCCATCGACCGAGATAGTGCATCGGTGAGACGCCGACATAACGGGCAAGGCGATCGGCAAAGACCGACCGGGAGAGCCCCACTTCGCGGGCCAGCATGGCCAGCGTCCAGGGCTTTGCAGGTTGCCCGTGGATAAGCCGCAGCGCGTGTCCAACGTGCCGGTGCTTCAGTCCCGACAGCCAGCCCTTCGAATCCTCGGGAAGGTCATTGATGTATTTGCGGACCACCTCGATGAACACAAGCTCGGCGAGCCTCGCCAGCAGACCTTCGCTGCCTGCGCCGCCATGTTCGGCCTCTTCGGCCGCGAGGCGAAGCATGCCGGACAGCCAGCTCTGTCCGGTCGCGGACATCTGGCTGAGGAGCATGGAAGGGAGTGCTTCCAGAAGCGGATTGAACGGTCGCGCATCGCAGCCGAAATAACCGCAGACCAAGTGACAGTAGCCGGCGCCGCCATCGTTGTGGTGGGTCACGATCGGCAGGGGCCGGCCCTTCAGCCGGCAATATTGCTCGAAGTCGGGAACGCCTCTCATTCCGGGAGCTGAGCTGAGGACATTGGCATCCCCGCGCGGGTAGATCACGATATCGCCCGCATTGAAACGCGCACTGGAATCGGAGCCGCCGGCCAGGGCGGCCCAGCAGGAGCCCGACAATATCGCATGAAAGCTGATCATGTGCTTGGCGTCGGGCATAACTACCGAAGCAATAGCAGCCGAAGGCGGAGATTCACCCGCAAAGGGCGCGTGGACGTGCCGTTCGAAGAAGATCGCGCCGGTCAGGCGCACCGCTTTCAGCACGTCCGAAAGAACATCCATTGCCGTGCCTCTCGTTCCGGACGATCGAGCAAGAAAAGCAGATAACCAGCATATCAGCATGCGCGGACGCGTTGTATGTTTTGCCTCTCGAAGTTGGCGCGCAACGGTCAGAGCGCCGTGCCCTGACCATGCAGGTTGGCAGAGGAGGCTGGCATGGTATCAGCGGAAGCTCGGAAGTCCGGGCCGGTTGCACCGACCGGCGTGAACCACGTAGTGTTGAACGTGCGCAACATGGGGGAGAGTCATCGATTCTGGACCGAGATTGTCGGCTTGAAAATGGTCGGCGAGTTCAGGCAGCGTCCGGGCCGGCCGCCGACACCCAGGATGCAGTTCTATAGCGGCACGGGTCCGGACGGGATGCATCACCATGATCTTGCATTGGTCGAGAATCCGAACCTGCCGCCACCGCCTCCGGACTGGAAGATGTGGGACATGCCGATGGCGATCAATCACATCGCCATCACCTATCCGAGCCGCGAGGCGTGGTTGCTGCAACTCGCCTATCTCCAGGCCAATGGCGTCAAGTTCGATCGGCGTATCGACCACGGCATGACGCACAGCCTCTATCTTCACGATCCCAACGGCTACGGCGTGGAGCTGGTGTACGAGTTGCCGCGCGAGGTCTGGGAGGGAGACATCGACGCGGCGCTGAACTTTGCGGAGGTGATGCCCCACGAAGGGGCCGAGGCCCTGATCGATCGTACCGACGTTCCGGTGTTCGGGGGGCCATCCAGACTTTCGCAGTAGCTCCTTCGGCCATATCGAAACGTGGCGTGCCGTCCACGGCCGCCGCGAGGCGCGACCGCCTCAGGCTGCCGCCGGGATATTCGGCCTCCGGTCGCGCGGATCGCGCGGCAGGGAGACGCGGACCACCGTGCCGGTACCGAGCCGCGAACGCAGCTTCATCGAGCCGCCGTGCAGTTGGGTCAGCGACCGCGCGATTGCCAGTCCCAGGCCCGAGCCGTGATAGCTCTTGGTGAGCTGGCTCTCGACCTGCTCGAAGGGGCGGCCGAGCCGCGCGAGCGAATGCGCGGCGATGCCGATGCCGGAGTCGGCGATCAGCAGCGTGATGCGGTCGCTTGTCATGCGGCTGCGGACCACGATCCTGCCGCCTTCGGGGGTGAACTTCACGGCGTTGGACAGCAGGTTGACCAGGATCTGCTTGGTGGCGCGGCGGTCGGCCACCACGGAGATGGTCTGCTCGATGTCGGCGTCGAGCACGAGCTTCTTGTCCTCCGCGCGGCCGGAGACGACGCGCAGCGATTCTGCCAGCGTCTTGGAGAGATCGAGCGGCTCCATGTCGAGCTTCATCCGGCCGGCCTCGATCTTCGACATGTCGAGAATGTCGTTGATCACCTCGAGCAGATAATGGCCGCTGGTCAGGATGTCGTGGCAATATTCATGGTATTTCTCCGAGCCGAGCGCGCCGAACATGCCGCTCTCCATGATCTCCGAGAAGCCGATGATGGCATTGAGCGGCGTGCGCAGCTCGTGGCTCATATTGGCGAGGAATTTCGACTTGGTCTGGTTGGCCTCCTCGGCGCGGGTCTTTTCGCGCTGGTATTTTT
>Ga0207707_10000403_pt1 | contig 45208 bp, 36 predicted proteins | sample KBSC83BmetaG_FD_184336 | JGI IMG/M metagenome (GOLD analysis project Ga0207707, IMG submission 184336) | Corn rhizosphere microbial communities from Kellogg Biological Station, Michigan, USA - KBS C8-3B metaG (SPAdes) (version 2) | ecosystem: Host-associated > Plants > Roots > Rhizosphere ... | reverse complement strand
GAGCTGATCCCGCGGCGCCGGCGGATGTATATTAACTCACTAGTCCGTCCATGCAAGCATGACCCGGGCCGAGGTGCTTCACACTGCCTCACACCGCCGGGCTCAAGGCTGGCGGTGCTGCTCGCGTATGCCCCCGATCCCGGGTCTAGTCGCGCGGGCTCGTTGCGGGGCCACCCTCGGGCGAGCTCTCGGGCGCATGCGAGGCAAGCCAATCCATTCGCACGACATTCAGCTTTTCGATTTTCGGCGTGTCGCCGAACACAACGTACTTCTCGTCACGCCGGCTCCACGCCGGCCATTTGACCGCATCGAGTTGCGGCGCGCCGGTGTCAGCGAATGCAATCAGCGAGTGAAGCATCGTATCGGACAGCTTGCGATCCTCGCTCGTCCAGGCGCGCGTAGGGCGAAACATGTTGAATGCATCGAGGGTACCGAACCAGAACGGCACATCCGCAGTGTGGTAGGCCCCGATGGTGAGCGGATTCTGGTCGGCGATCTTGACTCCCGGAACATAGGAGTGTTTGTGAGCAAACAATCCGACAAAGGCAGGCGAGCGGTTATCCTGAGACTGCAGCTGCGCACAAGTGCGGGACGCTTTGAGCATGCCATTCTCGCGGGCTGCCGCGTGAGCCGCGGCGTAGACATCGGCGTCGCTCTTCACGGGAAAGAGCCGCAGAAATGCGTCCGCGTTCGCTGCGTACATCCTGCGGGCAATGCTCTGGAATTCCGCAACCGTCCTGGCACGCGTCAACGGACTCTGGTTCGCATCGAGATCGTCCGCATTGGAGCTCGCGATGATCGGAACGTCATTCACTTCCTTGCGTGCCAGCAAGGTTGCCTTATCCGCCACCGTGAAGTATCCGTCAATCAGCGGAGGTGTGCGGATGCCACGCACGCTCATCCCTACCTGGTTTTCGGACTGCGCCGCGAGAATTCTGTCAGCCGGTACATTGCGCATCTCCTCGAGACTCGCCGCTCCGAGGCGCTTCTGCAGCTCGAGGCCCGCTTGCTCCGCAGTCGCGAGGTCCGGTCCGGCAGTGGTGAAGTTGCAGGCGCTCCACATTGCCGCACCCCTGAACAACCCCTTCGACAGAGGGCTGAAGATCTGCGCCGCGACGGAGCCCGCGCCAAAAGACTGGCCGGTAATGACGACCTTGCCAGGATCGCCCCCGAAAGCGGCGATGTTGTCGTGAATCCACCGCAAAGCGCCATTCTGATCCAGATAACCGTAATTGCCCGAATGCCCTCCCTGCTCGCGGGTGAGCTCCGGATGTGCCATGAAGCCGAGCGCACCCACGCGATAGTTGAAGTTCACGAACACGGCACCCTGCTGCGCCACTTCCTCACCCCCATAGATGGCGATGCCGGAAGAGCCGATCGTCCCGCCTCCGCCATAAATGAATACGATCACGGGCAGATGCGAATTCGCCGTGGCGCTCGCCGGCGCCCAGATATTCAGATACAGACAATCCTCGCCGGTCGGTTCCTCTCCAAAATAGTGATTGATGTTGTGAGGGCGGAGCACCTGAATGCACTCCGGCCCCTTCCGATCCGCCACCCACACGCCATCCCACTTGATGGGCTGTGGTGGCTTCCACCGCAATTGTTGAACGGGCGGCGCAGCGAATCGCACCCCGAGGTACGCCTTGACGCCCGAGGCAAGCAGCGTGCCGGCGACTTTCCCCCCGGTCGTGGTGACCGGGTCTCCCGCTATAGGGACCATGGAACGCGCTTCAGGTCCGAATGCGAGCATCGCGCCGGCAATCATCGTACACAGCGTGAGACGTCTCCCGAACATATTCGCGCCCTCTTCAGTTTCGTGACGGGTCCGGTCTGAATGCGACTCGATCCGCCTGGTACGAGCCCAGCCATAGCGTCCCATCCATGACAAACGCAGCCGAAACGCCGTTGAAGTCGGAATTCGGCTCCGCGTACGCCAGGGTATGAAATTCCAGAGTGATCGGATCGACGGTGGCGATGACATAGCCCCGGTGACAGCGCATGTCGTCCGCCTTGCCCGCGATCGCCTTGCGCTCACCTCCGCAGGCTGGCTCGTCATAGCGCATGCCGGCCGCGATCAATCGGTGCCCATCCCAGTGGATGTTATCCGGCATGAAATCGGGAGCGACACCTTTGCGGATCTGATGTGCGGGATTCCCTCTCGAGAACTTCACGACCGCATGCCAGCCAAACGCCACGACCCAGAAGCTCTTCTGGTCCGGCGAGACCTCCAGGCCATTGTTGCCGGGCAGCTCGGTTCCGCGTACCAACCGGAAGGCCGGCGCACCGGGTATCCATTCGTACACCGCCCCCGTCTTTCTTCCTTGGACGAAGTCGGCAATGCTCGTTCCCGGCCGAGTCAATACGGTGACCAGCACGGTGCCGTCTTCAAAGCTGGCAACGCTGTTCGCGGCCATGCCGGCAGGCATGAGAAGACATCCCTGCCATTGAAGTCGTGGCTCGTCTGCGGTGATCGAGACCTGAAACACCTCGATGCTCTCCCGACCGCCGTGATTAGCCGCATACAGCATGTAGGTACCCTGGCCGGTCCTGCGCAGACTCAAGCCCTGAGTGTTGAACGTGGCCACATCAGGCGGCGTGGGACAATGCGGATAGCGCGTCCTGTCCGCGTTCGCCTGGCCGGGCTCGCCGCGATACCACCTTCTCCCGCTCTTGGACCGGGTGTCGATCAGCTTCAGGCCAGCGCCATCGGCGAACCCGCTGACGATCAGCCACGGGGTACCGGGAATGGGCGCGAGGTCCTCCGGGTGCTCATTCCCACAAACGAAGCTCAGCTCCTGTCGTGACAGGCATCCCGTGCCGGGACTTTCCTGCGCGTCCCCCGTTGCAACGCGGAGCGCGCACAGAACTCCGGCGATCAGAACTGCCCTCGCGATCACAGCGCGCCCCGGCCGATCGGCTGTCCCGCCTCACCTTCACACCACGGCGCTTGATCGTCCGGGCTGAAAGATAACTCGACCTTCATACCGGAGGGGTCGCGAAGATTGACTTGCACTTCCCCTGTCATCGCGACGTGGCTGATGCTGTAAGTGACACCCTGCGCCTCGAGACGGAGACGCAGCTCATCCAGGCCCTGGCAAACAAAGGCGATGTGATCAACGCCGAGGGTTGTGCCGATTCCCTGAGGCGCGCTCGCATCCTCCACCAGATGCACCAGAGGAGACGCACCGGCATAGAGCCACGCTCCAGTCGACAAGAACGGCGGCCTCGGCCCCTCTCTGAGCCCGAGCACGTTGCAATAGAAATCTCTCGTTTTGGCAATCTGCGCGGGGGACCCGCGCAGATTGACATGATGAAGTCCCAGGATCGGCATGGCCCCCGCTCACTGCTGAGAAGGGGGCCGTGCGTCACCGATGGCCTTGTCAATGAATTCGAACGAGCGCTGCAGCGCCTCGAGACTCGCCGCTCGGGTGGCCTGAGGCGTTTTCCCAATGAAGCTGTGGTCCACGCCCGGGATCACCACGAGCTCCGCAGGAACTCCCTTGGAGCGCAGCAACGCCAGAAAATCCCGCGACTGTTGAGTCGGGACCGTGTGGTCGTCACTGCCGTGGATCAGGAGCGTCGGTGGGTCCTTCGAGTCCACGTAGGAGGCTGCGCTCGCGGCCTTCTCAACTGTTTCGCAATCGGACGACGTGCACCCGAGATAGCGATTCGGCGGCGAGTTGGCGCCATCGCCTTCGCGGCCACCCACTGCGGCTGACTGGCGTGCCAGGGTGGTGAAGTCGAAGACTCCGTACCAAGCGATCAGCCCCTGCACGCAGTCCGAAGCAGACGGCTGTGCCGTCGGTATGCGTGCGCCCGGAGGCGGTGCTGTCTGGGCCGGCTCCAGATCGACGACACCGCAGCTGGTGGCCGCCAGTGCCGCCAGCTGCCCGCCCGCCGAACCGCCCCAAATCACCGCTCGCGCCGGATCGATCCGATACTCTGACGAGTGCGCCCGCAAATACCGAATGGCCGACTTCACGTCCTGGATCGCCGCTGGAAAGTGAGCCTCGCCGCTGAGTCGGTATTCCACCGAAGCCACGACGTACCCTCTTGCAGCCAGGGAGGCGAGCACACCCGGCCAGTCCGCGAAGGCCCCCGAGTGGCGAGTATGGCCAGACTGCCAACCTCCGCCGTGCACAAAGATCACCAGCGGATGCGGCTTGTTGGTGGCCCCGGGGGCGAGGTAGAGATCCAGTCTCAGCGGCCGAAATCCGGGAATGACGGCATACGTAACATCCGCCAGGCCCACGACACCCGCGGGGAAGTGAGTGCGCCTGGCCGGATAACGATCCTCGAGAACCGGGTGGGCCTGCGTCGCTGGGGACAGTCTCTCGTCCGCCTGAACGCTCAGGGGCGCATGGAGGCCGAACCCCACCAGCAGCACCGCATAACAGAAGAGGGGTCGTGTGCGCACCGTAGCTCCGGTCGATTGAGTTAACGGACTAGACGGTTAATACACAAGTAAGCATATACTCAGCGCGATGAATCGGGCAAACCCTGCCGCCGACCTCCCTCCCCTGCAGGCGGTCACCCAGGCCATGCGGAGCACACGTGTCCGCCTGTTCGCACTGTCGCTGATCACGATCGCGACCGCGATCAATTACCTGGATCGAACGATCATCAGTGTCGCAGCGCCGCTGCTGTCGAAGGATCTCGGCCTCAGCCCGGCGCTGATGGGCCTGGCTTTCGCCGCCTTCTCCTGGAGCTATGCCGCATCGCAAATTCCCGGCGGCATCGTGCTGGACCGGATCGGCGTCCGTTACACGTACTTTCTGTCGATCGCTCTGTGGTCGATCATTACCGCCACGCAGGGATTTGCTGTGGGAATCGCCTCCCTGGTGGCCTCGCGATTGGTACTGGGGGTGGCTGAGGCCCCCGCGTTCCCCTGCAACAGTCGGGTCATGAGCATCTGGTTCCCGCAGCAGGAGCGCGCCAAGGCGACGGGCATCTACTCGGTCGGCCAGTATTTCGGCCTCGCCTTCTTGAGCCCGGTTCTCTTCTGGATCAGCGAACGGTTCGGCTGGCGGTCCTTGTTCTTTCTCGTTGGGGCAACAGGCCTCAGCTTCTCCTTCATCTGGCTGGCCTTTTACCGCGACCCGCGATCGAGCCGCGCTGTCAATGAGGCGGAGCTCGATCACATCCGCGCCGGCGGTGGGCTGGGTGATTCAGTCGTATCACCCGCATTCCAGTGGAACCGAGTGGGTTTCCTGCTGCGTCAGCGCCAGATCCTGGGCGCTGGGCTGGGACAGTTCGCGAGCAATTCGACTCTGGTATTTTTTCTCACCTGGTTCCCTACCTATCTGGCCACCGAGCGCCACATGGCGTGGTTGCAGATCGGCTTCTACGCGGTCTTGCCGTTCATTGCGGCGACGTGCGGTGTCGTCAGCGGCGGCATCTTCTCCGACTGGCTGCTGCGAAAGAGCGGTTCGGCCAACCTGGCCCGCAAGCTCCCGATCGTGGCCGGCCTCGGGTTGGCTTCCGTGATCGTCACGGCCAACTTCCTCAAAAGCGACGCACTGGTGATTGCCGTCCTGTCGGTGGCTTTCTTTGGCCAAGGCCTGTGCAACCTTGGCTGGACGTTGATCACCGATGTGGCGCCGAAGTCCTTGCTCGGACTCACCGGTGGGCTCTTCAATCTGTGCGCGAACCTCGCCGGAATCGTCACTCCTCTCGTCGTGGGGTTCATCGTTGCGGCCACAGGGTCCTTCGCGTGGGCCCTGAGTTACATTGCGGTCGTCGCCGTCGCCGGGGCCTTCTCCTACATCTTCCTGCTCGGGGACGTTCGACGAGTGGAGCTCCCGGGTGAGTAGGTCGCCGCGGCGCACGGGCCTCCAGACCGTGCTGGGAATCACCGCGCTGCTCGGTGCCTCCTCGAGCAGCGGTGCCCAACCTGCCGCTTCGAATGCTCGCCAGCAGCTGAGCCCCTTCTCACAGGGCCCTGATCGAGAGTTGGTGGTGCGCGTGTGCACCCCGTGTCATGCGCCCGAACAGGTGACCGCCAAGCACCATACCGCGGACGAGTGGGACGTGATCATCGGGAGGATGATCGATCGCGGCGCTCAGGCAAATGACGCCGAGCAAGATCGGATCCTCGCTCACCTCGTGCGGTTCTATGGACCCTAGCGCTGCCTTCAGAGGACAACCGTATGTTCACCTCCATCGCCACCGTCTCGATCAGCGGCACGTTGGAGCAGAAGCTGAGAGTCATCGCGCGTGCGGGGTTCGATGGAGTCGAGATATTCGAGAATGACCTGCTCACCGCGCAGGGATCACCGCGCGAGACGGGCGCCTTCATGCGCGATCTGGGGCTCAAGTGCACGCTCTTTCAGCCTTTCAGAGACTTCGAGGGAATGCCCGACCCGTTGCGCGCTCGGGTGTTCGAGCGCCTGGAGCGCAAGTTCGACGTGATGCAAGAGCTCGGAACGGATCTGATGCTGGTCTGCTCGAACGTCTCTCCCGCCGCACTGCCCGACCGCGACCGCATCATCGAGGACTTCCGTGAGCTCGGCGAGCGCGCCGCTGCGCGGGGCCTGCGTGTCGGCTACGAGGCGTTGGCCTGGGGAAAGCACATTTGGGACCACCGCGAGGCCTGGTCGATTGTCAAAGAGGTCAGTCACCCCTCGGTCGGTGTGATCCTCGACAGTTTTCACTCTCTGGCCCGCGCTATTCCAATCGAGAGCCTGGCGGACATCGACCCGACGCGCATTTTCATCGTGCAGCTCGCCGACGCGCCGATGATGCAAACAGACTATCTCTCCTGGAGCCGTCACTTTCGATGCATGCCAGGGCAAGGTGACTTCCCGCTCGTTGACTACGTCGCGGCGCTGCGCGGCCGGGGCTATACAGGCATCCTGTCGCTGGAGATCTTCAATGACCGGTTTCGATCGACCTCCGCGGCGGATGTGGCTCTCGCCGGGCATCGCTCGCTGACCTTTCTTTCGGACCAGGTCGCCCGCCGACTGGCCCCCACCCTCACCGTCGACTTGCCCCCGCGCGCGCACGTCCGAGGAATCGAATTCACGGAGTTCGCCGCAAACGAGACGGAAGCGAAGCAGCTCGAGACGCTGTTCACCCAGCTGGGCTTCGTCCCCGCAGGAAAGCATCGCACCAAGGAGGTCACCCGCTGGCGCCAGAATGGCATCAACTTCGTGATCAACAGCGAGCCCGACAGCTTCGCCCGCGGGTACGACAGCGTGCACGGCGCATCCCTATGCGCTTTGGGATTGAGTGTCGAAAATGTCAGCAGTGCTTTGAGTCGCGCGCAAGCCTTGCAGATCCTCCAATTCAGCCAGCTCCGGGCCCCTGAAGAGCTGTGGATCCCGGCGATCCGCGGCGTCGGCGACAGCCTGATCTACTTCCTGGAAGCCGGATGCGAGGCTCACATCTGGGACAGCGAATTCACTCCCGTGGCCTGCAGCGCAGATTCCGACGATGCTGGACTCCTGCGCGTGGATCACATCGTCCAGACGATGCACTACGAAGAAATGCTCTCCTGGGCACTCTACTACGTAGCCCTATTTGACGTGACGAAGGCGCCTGTGGTTCTGCTCGCCGATCCGCTCGGTCTCGTTCAGAGCCAGGCCATCGAGTCCCCGGAAGGCTCTTTTCGCATCACGCTGAATGGATCTGCAGCCCCACAAACCCTTTCCGCCCGCTTCCTGCAGGGTTTTCATGGTGCCGGCGTACAGCACATCGCTCTGGCAACCTCGGACATTCTGAGTTCAGCGAAGCGCTTGCGCGAGCTCGGGCTCGCGACGCTACCGATTCCGGCGAACTACTACGAAGATCTCGAAGCCCGTTTCGGGCTGGACACCCGGCTGCTCGAGCAGCTGCAGGAGTTCGGCATTCTTTACGACCGGGATGCGGACGGTGAGTATTTTGAGCTCGTCTCGCGGGCCTTTGCGAAGCGCTTCTTCTTCGAAATCGTGGAGCGTCGCGGCTACCGCAGCTATGGCGCCGCGAACGCTTCGATCCGACTGGCCGCGCAGTCGCGCTACCGCGAGGATTGGCAGCGCGAAGGCGAGCGAACGTCGCGGGATTCAGGGTGATGGCGGCGGCGTCATCGGATGTGGCTGCACCGGCGCATCATTCATCCGCAGGACCCACTTGATCCCTTCCAGGTACATCGACTGCACACGCGAGTCATCCCATGCCTGGTCGGAGTGGCCGACGTTATTGGCGTTGTTGGTGACTCCGGTTCCGGTGTATGGATAGCCATAGACCAGCGAGCTTCCAGCCGGCTGAACGCTGGCGGGTGCACAGTTGAAAGTGGCAAAGTTGCCGCCCCGCTGCGGAATGTGGTTCGCCCGAGTGAAGGGCCGGTCCTGGTCGCTGATCGCGCTGCGTCTGGAGTAGTTGTAGGAGAGCATCGCAGAGCTCGCCTCGGTCGCATCGCCCCACAGGAAGCCCGCATCCTGGGTATTGAACTGCTGACCGAACCCGTATTGTCCCGAGACCTCCACTCCCTTGAAGTGCCGGCGGGTGATGAAGTTGATGACCCCCGCCACTGCATCAGACCCGTACGTCGAGGAAGCGCCATCCGGCAGGACCTCGACCCGTTCGATCGTCAGCGGCGCGATGATGTTAGGGTCGGTCCCGCGGATACTCGTTCCTGTCACGACCACTTCTTCGAGCTTGGCCCCGCGTTCCCCGCCCTGATCCGCGGGAGTATCGGCTGCTCATCCCAACTAGAAATGCCGGCAAGAAGGCCAACCAGGGCGAGATTGGTCGCGCCGCGAAGCCCAGTATAGGCCAGCCGAATATGCATCGTGTCCTCCCCTCTTCCCCACAAGGACTCGTTCGCATCAGCCCGGCAATGACGGCGGATCTACCGGAGCAATGGGTTTCGAATGGCTCCCAGGGGTGAATCAGCCGTTGACCGCAGTGAGTTTTCGCTTTACAGGTCTACTGCGAGGCCGCTAAAATTTTTAACTATCTAGTCCGTTCTTGTCAATGAGGATCGTGATGGCGAAGGTTTCGCCGACATCTGGCCCGGGTCCGCAGCCGCAAATCGCCGGTACCGCCCCCGTGTGCCGCCTCGGGCTCATCGGCCGCGGCATTCAGCGATCCAAGTCGCCGGCCCTGCATGTGGCAGAAGCCAAGGCGCAGGGTTTCACCTGCACCTACGAACTGATCGATCTGGAGAAGCTCGGTTTCGGCCTCGAGCGGTTACCCGAGCTACTGCAGCAAGCCAGCGAGCAGGGATTTGCGGGACTCAACATCACTCACCCCTGCAAGCAAGCGGTCATCCCTCTGCTGGATGAGCTCAGTCCCGAAGCGCATTCGGTCGGCGCCGTCAACACCGTTCACTTTCATTCCGGTCGGCGCATCGGCTACAACACCGACGCCTGGGGTTTCTCGGAGAGTTTCCGGCGCGGGCTGAGCGGCGCCTCTGTGGCTCGAGTGGTCCAGGTGGGTGCAGGGGGCGCGGGCGCGGCGACGGGGTTCTCCCTCCTTGAACTTGGCGCGCGGGCACTCGTGATCGTCGATCTGGACGAAGCGCGAGGTCGTCGCCTGGCAACCACCCTGGCGCGTCGTTTTGCCGACCGAGATGTGCGTCCAGGGCGCGAGCTCGCAGCCGAGCTCGCGGAAGCGAACGGGATCGTCAATTGCACTCCGATCGGTATGCCGGCCCACCCGGGCTCAGTCGTCCCGGCGACCCTCCTTCGCCCCGACCTATGGGTGGCCGATATCGTCTATACGCCGCTGGAAACGCAGCTGTTACGGGACGCGACGAATGCCGGTTGCCGGACACTGAACGGGGGCCGCATGGCCGTATTTCAGGCGGCCCGGGCCTTCGAGATATTCACCGGCCGCGTGGCCGATGCAGAGAGGATGCTGGGGCACTTCAACCAGTTGGCTTCCGCGCCGGAGACGGCCATCTAATCGGTTTGAGCGAGGTCTCGGGTATACTCGCGCCAGTCCGTGACCACTCTAGGATGGATTCACACTTGGCCGAGGCCATGACCAAGACCAGGGCTGCCCGGAGGCTCAAAGCGAGCGCACCGCCGGAGAAGAGCGCGCCTGCCGCCATACGAGACGCTGAACGGGCTCGCGAAGACATCCTGGCGATCGCGACTGAGGAATTCGCGCGAAAAGGCCTGGCCGGAGCCCGCGTAGATGAGATTGCGGCTCGCACTCACACGGTCAAGCGGATGATCTATTACTACTTCGGCAGCAAAGAGGGCCTTTACAGGGCAGTTCTGGCCCGCTGCTACGACGGAATCCGCTCCATTGAGTCAGCGATTGATGTCGACGCGCTAGGGCCGGAGGAAGCGCTGCGCGAACTCGTGCGCGCAACATTTGACTATCACAATGAACACAGCGACTTCGTCCGCCTCGTGATGAATGAGAATATTCACCACGGCGAGCACATAGCGCACTTGTCCAATATCAAAGCAACCAACAGTACCGTCATCAAGATGCTGCGCAAGATACTGCAGCGCGGCGTCGAGGCACGCGTGTTCCGTCGCAATATCGATCCGATCGATCTGCACATGTCGATCAGCGCCCTCGCCTTCTATAACGTCTCCAACCGCTATACCTTCTCGCACATCTTCGAGAAGGACATGATGTCGCCCAAGGCTCTGGAGGCTCGTCGAGAGCTCGTCGTAGAGACGATCGAGCGATGGTGTCGCGCAGACGGTTGACCAGAGAGCCAGCCACACGATGAGCCCTGCACTTCCCGCAGGGCCGCAACCCCTCGCCGGCGTCAAGGTCGTCGAGCTGACCCACATGGTCATGGGGCCTGCCACTGGCGCGATCCTTGCGGAGCTCGGCGCAGAGGTGGTGCGTATCGAGCCGATCGGTGGGGATTCCACGAGACACCTGCAAGGTTCCGGAGCTGGTTACTTCCCCATGTTCAACCGCGGGAAGAAGAGCATCTGCCTCGATATCAAGAAGCCCGCGGGTCTCTCGTTAGCCCGTCGGTTGATCTCCATGCAGGACGTGTTGCTCGAGAATTTTCGCTCGGGAACCCTCGAGCGCCTCGGGCTAGGTTATGAGGCACTGAGTCACGATAACCCGCGGCTCATCTACTGTTCCGAGAAGGGCTTTCTCCCTGGTCCCTACGAGCACCGCACTGCGCTGGATGAAGTCGCGCAGATGATGAGCGGGCTCGCTTACATGACCGGTCCGCCCGGCAAGCCGCTTCGCGCTGGAGCGTCCGTGGTCGACGTCGCCGGCGGGCTGTTTGGAGTGATCGCCATACTCGCGGCGCTGTTCGAGCGGCAAGCGACTGGCCGGGGCCAGAAGGTGAGCAGTGCTCTGTTCGAGACGAGCGCCTATCTGGTCGGCCAGCACATCGCGCAGCAGGCCGTCACCGGGCGCGCGGCGTTACCCATGCCAGTGAGAGTGTCCGCGTGGGCCATATACGATATCTTCCAGACGAGGGACGGGGAGCAGCTTTTTCTGGGCGTCGTCTCAGACAATCAGTGGCAGCGCTTCTGCGCCGCGTTCGGACTCCAGGAGCTCGGATGCGACCCTCAGCTTGCAACCAACAATCTGCGCGTCGCCGCTCGCAATGAACTGCTGCCGAGAATCCGCACGCTGCTCCTGGGGTTTTCAAAAGCGGAGCTCGTTTCCAAGCTACAGGCCACGGAGCTGCCATTTGCGGCGATTGGCAGACCCGAAGACCTTTCTGCTGATCCGCACCTGCTCGCGAGCGGCGGACTCGCCCCGACCCGCCTTCCGGATGGAACCGAGACCGTCCTGCCGGCGCTTCCGATCAAACTCCATGATGAACGAACCTCCACTTCAGGGCAGCTCGCAAAGCCGGGCGAGCACACCATCTCGGTACTGCAAGCCGCAGGTTTTGCGGCGGCGGAGATCGAGACGTTGCGCGTTCAGGGCGTAATCGTCGTCTCCGAACCGGGCTGATCTGAGCCGCAGACACTTGATGGCCCTCGATCCCATCTATCAAAGCGGCGGATTCAACGCAGCAAGTTGGCTGGCACGTCAGGTCTTTCCAGGGCGATAAAATGGCCGGCGCTTGGCACCTCCGTGAATTTGGCCGTGGGAATCAGCTGCTTGTTGGCCTGCCGGTCCAGCGTGCGCGACCAGTCCTTTTCTCCGTAGATGAGGTGGACCGGTGCCTTGACTTCGGGATAACGGGAACGCGCGGCGATGAACGTGGGAAGGCTCGCATACACGGAGCGGGCGACCGTTGGGTAGCCAGGTCGCCGACCGACGCTGAGCAATTCATCCAGATAGTCCTCTCGCAGGGCACTCTTGTTGACGATGCCACCGCGCAACACGGCGCGCATAATTGGTTTGGGTTCCAATCCAGCGAGGATCGGACCGATACCGGGCGCGAGGACGCCGGTAATGATAAACCGAGCTAAGAGACCGGACCTCATGATTCCGCCAGCGTAATCATAGGGATTGATTGCCACGACGCCTCGGACGCGATCGGGCAGATCGGCCGCTGTCGTGAGGGCGAGCACGGCACCCATTGACTCCCCGAGCAGTGTCACGTCGCGCAAATCCAGTCGAGCAATGAGCTCCTTGACGGCTGCACGCATCATCGGCTCTGCGTACGAGGCGCCCGACACAATCTGCGAATAGCCCATTCCGGGTAGATCAAGGGCGTACACGGTGTACCGGTCCTCGACCAAGGGAATGAGATGTCGGAAGTGCTCAGCCTGGGTGCGCACGGTATGCAACAGGACCAGTGGGGTGCCCGTTCCGCCCGTGATGTAACGCAGTCGACCCCGGCCTCGGCCGCGTGGTTCCGTCGGATCAAGGAAGTGGCTGCTAGTTCCCGGGATCGTAATTCCGGACTCGAAATGGGTGGCTAAGGACATGTTCATCTCCTGAATTCAGGCAGGCACGGTCGTCGCCACCTGATTCGATGATTTACAAGAACATCCCGCCCGAGGCTTCGATGCACTGTCCGGTGATCCAGCGATTCTCCTCCGACAGCAGAGAAGCGATCACTCCTCCGATATCATCCGGAACACCGACACGACCCAGGGCCGTTTGACCTGCAATGCAGTGCGGTGTTGCGGCCAAGACCACGGCTTCCGCCGGTAACAAGGGCCACCTTCGGTTCATCGCGCATAGTCACTTGTCATCTCCCTACAATCTTATCGCTCTAGGCCGCCGCAGCGCTGCGGATGAGTTCCCGATCTATCGTTCATCGAAATAATCAGACTCCATCACCGTGCCGTAGCCAATGACCCCACCGCTAGGGAGTGCGCTGCTGGGTTCCTTACGCGGAACCAGATGGCATAGAGCGCCGGAAGGAAGAGCAGCGTCAGCACCGTGCCAGCGGCTGTGCCGCCGATCAGCGTGCAAGCCATCGATCCCCAAAACACAGAAGTCGTGAGCGGAATGAACGCCAGCACCGCCGCGAGCGCCGTCAGAAGGACTGGTCGGGCGCGCTGCACCGTGGCTTCGACGACCGCGTGATAAGGATCCAGGCCCTGAGCCTCATTCGCGTGGATCTGGCCAATCAGGATCAAGGTATTGCGCATCAAAATACCCGACAGGCCAATCAGTCCGAGAATGGCGTTGAAGCCAAAGGGCTGATGCAGAATGAGCAGCATGGGGACGGCGCCGACCAGACCCAGCGGCGCGGTCAGGAACACCATGGTCATCGCCGATAGCGAGCGAGTCTGCACGACCAATACCAGCAAGGTCAGGAGCACCATGATCGGAAGGACCGGCAGCAACGCGGAGTTCGCCTTGGCCGAATCCTCGATGTTGCCCCCGGTTTCGATCCGGTAGCCGCTCGGCAGATGCGCGATGAGGGGTGCCAGCGCTTTCTCGATCTCCATGGAGACTTCGGGTGGCTGCATCGCTTCATCGAAGTCGGATTGGACGGTGATGGTCGGCGTACGGTCACGCCGCCTGAGGATGGGATCCTCTGGACGGATCTCGACATGACCGATCTGACTCAGGGGCACCACGCGTCCCGTGCGGCCCGTCAGGACCAGCTCACCCAGTCGTGCGGGGTCGAGGCGCTCAGGTCCGGCACTGCGCGCCACCACTTCCACCGTGCGGATGTCCTCCCGAACCTGAGTGACCGGCACCCCGGTCAGCAGGAACTGCAGCTGTTCCGCCGCATCGCTCGAGCTCAGCCCCATGAGCTGCAGCCGATTCTGGTCGAGCACGAAGTGGACCGTCGGGGTGCGCTCGCCCCAGTCCTGGTTGACCTGGCGAGTGTGGGGATTGGCGCGCAGCACCGCTTGCACCCGGTCGGCAATGGTCCGCAGCCGATCAGGGTCGGGGCCCATGACGCGGAAGTTGACCAGGTAACGGGGAAAGGGACCGAAAATGAGCTGTGAGACACGAACGCGAGCCTCGGGCGCCAGTCCCTGCGCGATGCGCTCCCGCAGCCTCAATTTGAGCCGATCGCGCGCCCGCGCGTCAGGGGTCAGGATGACCAGTTTCGCAAACGCGGGATCCGGCAGCTCGGGGTTGTAGGAAAAGAAGAAACGAGGCGCCCCCTGTCCAACGTAGGTGGTCACGATTTTCGCCTCCGGCTGCTGACGCACCCATCGTTCTACTTTGACGGCGGCGGCCGTGGTCGCCTCGATGCTGGTCCCCTCCGGCATTTGCACTTCGACCAGCACTTCGGGCCGATCGGAGCTCGGGAAGAACTGACGCTTGACGAAGCCCATACCGAGTCCCGCCAGCAGGAACACGGCGACCACCGTACCGGCGACCTTGAACCGGTGATCCACCGCCCATGAGATGAGGCGACGCAGGCGCCGGTAGCGTGGCGTCGAGTAGATCCCGGCGTGGCCGCCCGGCACGGGCGCGATGTCTGGTAGCAGCTTGACACCCAGATAGGGGGTGAAGACGACGGCCACCAGCCAGGACACGATCAGAGCAAAGCCCACGATCCAGAAAATGTTGCCGGCGTACTCTCCCGCCGTCGATCGGGCGAAACCCACGGGGGTGAATCCAATGATCGTGACCAATGTCCCCGCAAGCATCGGAGCTGCCGTGTGACTCCAGGCATAGGCGGCCGCCTTCACCCGCTCAACGCCCTCTTCGAGCTTCACGACCATCATTTCGATCGCGATGATCGCATCATCGACCAGGAGTCCGAGGGCGATCACGAGCGCGCCGAGGGTAATCCGATCGAAGACGCGCCCCGTGAGGAGCATGACGACGAACACCATCGCGAGGGTCAACGGTACGGCTGCAGCAACCACGAGACCCACGCGCCATCCCAGGCTGATCAGGCTCACGATCATGATGACGGCGAGAGCAACAAAGAACTTGAGCATGAACTCGCCAACGGCCTCGCGGATGTTCACGGCCTGGTCGACGACTTTGGTGAACCGCACGCCGACCGGTAATGTGCGCGCTATCTGCTTCTCTTCCGCGTTCAGCGCTTTGCCAAGATCCAGCCCATTCCAACCGTCCTGCATCACGACGCCCAGTACCAGCGCCGCCTCGCCATCGTGACGGATCAGGAATGTGGCTGGGTCTTCGTAACCTCGTTTGACCTCGGCGATATCGGCAAGTCTGAGCGTACGACCGCCGGCGACGATCGGCGTATCACGGATCTTCTGCAAATCATCGTAGGCGCCATCGAGGCGCATGAACACCTGCGGCCCGTTCGTATCGATCGAGCCGGCCGGAGTCACCGCGTTCTGGCGTTGGAGCGCGCTGAAGACATCCGTGGGAGCGATGCCGAGGTTCGCAAGCCGGGCGTAAGAGAAGTCGACGAAGATGCGCTCAGGCCGCTCACCCTGGATGTTGACCTTCTTGACGCCCGGCACGTGAAGCAGGCGCTGTCGCAGCGTCTCGGCTTCGCGGGAGAGCGCTCGGGGTGGCATCCCGTGCGCCTCGAGCGCGTATACGGCGAAGATGACATCAGAGTACTCGTCGTTGACGAACGGACCCTGCACACCGGCAGGAAGCTTGGGCGCCTCATCGCCGAGTTTCTTGCGCGCCTGATAGAACTCCTCGGCGACCGCGGAGGGCGGGGTCTTGTCGCTCAGCGTGACCATCAGCACCGCGATGCCCGGGCGCGTGAAGGTCTCCACCCGGTCGTACCAGCGCAACTCCTGCATTCGCTTCTCGAGCGGCTCGGCAACCAGATCCTGCATCTCCCGGGCCGTCGCTCCGGGCCACACGGCGGTGACCGTCAGGGTCTTGATCACGAAGGAAGGATCCTCGGCGCGACCCAAGCGCAGGAACGCGAACGTGCCCGAGAGGATGATGGCGACGATCAGAAACAGCGTGATCGAGCGCTCGCGGACGGCCAACGCAGACAGATTGAACTGACTCATGTCATTCTCGCGCGACGCGAGCCTCCGCGACTTGGACGCGCTGTCCTTCGTGCAGGAAGTGCCCGCCGATGGCGATGATCGGGTCTCCGATGTGAATCCCGGAGGGATCGGCGGGAAGCGAAGCGTCGCCAATTGGACCGCTCACGAGGGCGCGCTCGCCGTCGAATCGGATGAACGTGACCGATCGGTACGACACGGATGAAGACTGGCGGTCGAGTAGCCACACACCGGGGCCTCGTCCCTCGTCATCGATCGCCCCGAGTGGAACCGAAAGCGCTCCGCCCTGCTCTGAGCCCTGCAGGTAGACCGTTACGGTCGCACCGAGCGGTGCTCGTGCGGCCGCTCCGTCCAACACATAGCGGGCCTCAAACGTCCGAGTCAGCGGATCGGCAGCGTCCGACAGCTGCCGGAGGCGCGCCGGGTATCGCGTGGCCGACTCGGCATTCGCTCCATACAATACTGCGCGAGCCGTCGAGCCCAGCGCCGGACGCAAGGTCTCAGGTAGATTCACCGCAGCCTCGCGCGCTCCGGCTCGCGCCAGGCGGACCACGATCTGGCCGGCCGAAACGAATTGTCCCGGCTCTGCCAGGGTCTCCACTACCGTGCCGTCGGCATCCGCCACCAGCGTTGCGTAAGCGCCTTCATCCTGAGCGACTTTGAGCTGCGCTTCGGCGGCGGACAGCAAGGCTCGCGCGCTGTCCGCCGCCGCTTTGACCTGGTCGTACGCCGACTGCGACACCGCGCCGGAAGAGACCAGGCCACCGTAGCGCGCTTCATCAGCGGCCGCCTGCTGCAAGCGTGCCCGCGCTGCATCCACATTGCCGACCTGAGCGGTGATGCCGTGCGCATAGTCCGTCCGGTCCAGGCGCATGAGCGGCTGGCCCTGATGAACCTCCTGGCCACTATCGACCAAGCGCTCGATGACTTTTCCCGGCACGCGAAAGCCGAGATTACTTTGGACGCGAGCGGATATGACGCCGGTGAACGCTCGCTCGCCTGCCTCGGCGGGCAGTACCACGGCGACCTCGGCAAGCTGAGGGGCAGTTCTCGCGTCCTGCGCGGACTGCGAAGGCGCGCAGGCCGTGAGGTTCATTGTCCCGGCCCAGATGCCAGTAGCGAGGGCGAGCGTTCTGACTCGAAACATCGTCGTACTCCCAACAGTAAGGATTTGACTGACCATTCCCACGTGAGGTCACCATCCGCCGCCCAGTGCGCGGAATGCACCCACCGCAGCTCTGGCCGCATCGGCACGGGTTTGTGCGAGCTCGTCCTGGGCGCTGAGCAAGTCGGCATGGAGGACTTCGGTCAACGCGATGACGCCTCCCTGGTAGGCCTCTTGCGAAGCATCTCGCGCACGCGTCAGCGCGGCGACCTCGGTGAGCAACTCCTGGTGGTGAGCCTCGAGTTGCACCAGCGAGGTGAATGCGTTCTCGACATCTTCGGCTGCGCGAAGCACCGCTTGTTGATAGCGCGCCAGCGCTTCAACATTGGCTCCCCTGGCTTGTGCCACTTCGGCGCTCACTTTGCCGAAATCGAACACCCGCCAGCGCAAACCGGCGATGCCCTGCGGCTGGAAAGTCGCGGCCTTGAAGAGATCGCTTGGGCTGGTGCTCTCGTACCCGAGCAGTCCCGCGAGGGAGATCTGCGGATAGTAGTCGGCGAGGGCCTGGCCGATTCTGGCATTGGAGGCCGCCAAGTGGCGTTCAGCGGCGATGACATCGGGCCGGCGGCGCAGCACTTGAAGAGGCTCGTCGTTGGCCGACACGTTCGGCACTGAGGGGATGTCTCGCGGCTTCTGCAACTCCAGGACCGAAGTCCCTGGTTGGACGCCGAGCAAAACGTCCAGGCGGTTCAATTGCGCCTCCAAGTCGATACGCAGCGGCTGCAGGGAGGCACGGGCCTGTGACATCAGCGCTTCCGCCTGCGAGACCTCACGTACGGCCGCCAGCCCGCGGCCAAACCTTTGGCGAACGAGATCGAGAAGGCGCGCATCGGTGGCGACCTGCTGTTCGGCAACGGCGATGCGTGCCTGATCTCCCCGGATACGCAAGTAGGCGTCCGCGGCATCCGCCGTGACGGAAATCCGCGTGCCGACCTGCTCCGCAATCGCGGCATCCGCCTCGGCCGAGGCGGCCTCCCTGCCACGGCGCAGAGCGCCGAACAGATCCAACTCCCAGCTCGCCCCCAGCCCCGCATCGTAGAGGGACTGATCGCGGTTGAATCCAGGCACATGGCTGGCGATCTGGCCGATCGGGCTCTCCAGGGACTGGTGGATCCGCGCCGCCTGGCCGTTCAGATCGAAGGTGGGCAGAAGCTGCGCGCCCGCCTCGCGGGCTGCGGCCCGAGCCTGCTGGACTCGCGCCAGTGCCGCCGCGAGATCGAGGTTCTGATCACGCGCCTGTTGAACGATGCGCGAGAGCATGGGGTCGTTGAACCCGCCCCACCACGCTTCGAGGGGCGGCGCGGGAACGCTCGTGGGACGAGTCCGCAGCGCCGCGGCACTATGGAACGTCTCGAGCGCAGGTGCGGGCTTTCGATACGACGGTCCGACCGCGCAACCTGACACGCAGAGCTGCGAAAAGAGGCTGACTGATGCGAGAGCGGCCAGAAACGCTCTTGTAACGCCAGCTCTATCCGAAGCAAACCTCATGTGGGCCCCCTTGCTCATACGAATGAAAGCCACTACGGCTCGCCGTACCGACGCCGAGCATCCAGTGCTCAGTGCGTCGGTCGTGCTGCGAGTTACGAGGCGTCGCTCGCATGAGACTGGCCCAGCAAAACGTGCCGCACTGCCGCCTGCGAGTCCCGATAGGCAACCGGACGCTCTCGCGCCTGGGTTTTGGCTGAGTCTCCGGACACCCCAAAGTGCTTGGTCGTCTCAGCGCCGGAGGGGGTCCTCCCCAGTAACAGCTGCTTGACGAGCTCCTGCGAATCGACGACTCGAGCCGTCACCTTGCCTCCCTCGCGCGGTCCGGATTGCGAGCCGAAGTGAGCCGTGATGGTTCCGGTGAGCAATCCCTTCATCTGCTGTTGAATGTCGCCCGCGGAATCGGCTGCCGAGGCGACGCTGATATGAAAGAAGAGTGCTGTTGCGGCGAGAGCCAGCGGACGGATGAAGAGCTTGGCAGTGTGCAGTGACATAAACGATCTCCCAATAAAGTGCATGTATCTACATGTATTATTCCGAGAAAAAAGCGTACGAATCCTCCTATACGTTCCTAAGCGATGAGCCTGCTCAACTCGAGAGTCTGCTGGCGGCGAGGTACGATGCTCTTTTCAGAGCGATGGCTTCCGTCCGCCCCAGGCGCTTCTCGAAGGCCTCCTGCGCAGCCTCCCAGCGAGGTCTCAGTTTCTTCAGCAGTGCTTGCCCCTGAGCGGTGAGAATCCAACGACGCTGCCGACGGTCATCACCGACAGTATCGCTTGCATGGCCCCCCTTCTTGATCAGCGCCAGCGTCCGCGTGGCCGTGGTCTGGTCAATACCCAGTGCCTCCGCCAGTTCCGTTGTGGTCAGGTTCGGGACCGACTCCAGAAGCTGCAACGCCGTGTATTGGGTGGCATGCAGCCCGCTGCCGGCGAGGGTATCCTCGTAAAGCACAGTCACCGCCCGCGCGGCTTGGCGAAGGGTTGCACAGTAACAAGGAAGCGACAGCAATTTCATGGGCCGTAGGTTACATGTATATGCATCTGTTGTCAAGCGCCACCCGGAAGCGCTGGCGGCCCCGCTCTACTTGGGCTGGCGCTGCACGCTTTTTTTGCCGCGAGCGGTCGCCTTCTTTGTTGACCTGGACGGCGGTGCGCGACAGCCGGCCTCCGCGAAAGCGATGGCGCGCGCCAGTGCTTCGTCGGGATCGGATCCATTGCAGCTTCCACTGGACAGGAGAGTCAATCTGGCAGCATCCCATGCGGTCTGGTGCGAGAGCTTCAGTGTGAAGTAAAGCCTCCAGCAGATCTCCTCATGGGAGAGGTGTGGGAGTGCACGCTGCAGCAGCGCCACCGGTCGATGGAAGCCGGCGACTCCGGCATCCATCAAGTCTTTCACTTCCGGTAACGGACAGACGAGCGCGAGCGCGTAGAACTGCAGCGATGACTCTCGTCCGGGCTTGCGCCATTGATTGACCGGCTGCAGAACAGCGCGAATGATGTCCGCCACAGCGGGCGTCTCCTGAGCCTCCAGCATTGCGAGCATCTGCTGATACTCGCCGCCGATTTCCCCGAAGCGGTTGATGCAGATCGCCCGGAGCAGATTGCTCCGCGACCCGTAGTGATGGTAGATCACCGGAATGCTGACACCCACCGCGGCGGCGACATCTCGAATCGACATCGCCTCTATGCCGTGCTCCGCGCACAAGCGCTCCCCCGCCTCGAGGATCGCCTCCGCCGTGTTCCTTCTACCTGCCGCCGCTTTCGTCTTAGTCGCCACGCGTCATTCCGGAGAGTCAGTCACTTTGCACTGATGTACGGGCCGCCAGCATAACGCCGAGTCCTACATCGTGTACCGTTGGCTGGGTCCGATTGACTGTAACTAACGTTCGTTATATTGTCACGAACGTCTTCTAGGGGAAAACAGCATGTCGTCTTCCTATGTGCACGGAACCGCAACCGTGCCGCTTCTGGGACAGACGATCGGAGCAGCGCTCGATCGCATCGCGGCTCAGGCGGGTGATCGCGACGCGTTGATCTCCTGTCACCAGAACACGCGATTTACGTACGCAGAACTGCTCGACGAAGTGAACCGCGCCGCGCGCGGTTTGCTCGCGCTCGGCGTCCAACGAGGCGACCGCGTGGGCATCTGGAGCCCGAACGTCGCCGAGTGGCTCATTACCCAATACGCCGCTGCAAAAGTCGGCGCGGTCCTCGTGAATGTCAATCCCGCGAACCGGCTACGCGAGCTGGAATATGCGCTCAAGCAGTCTGGCGTCAGCGTCCTGGTGACGGCGCGCAGCTTCCGCAAGACCGACTACATGGCGATCCTCTTGGCACTCGCACCGGAGCTCACTGCTGCAGGTGGAGAACCCCTTGCCATCAACAAGCTGCCGCGCCTGCGACACGTGATCTATCTCGGCGACGGAGCAACACCCGGGGGCGTTGGTTGGCAGGAGTTCGTGCAGCTCGGCGAGCGGGTGTCGCTCTCCGAGCTTCAAGCGATACAGGACAGTCTGCAATTCGATGATCCGACCAACATCCAGTACACCTCTGGCACCACCGGCTCCCCGAAGGGGGCCACGCTCTCACACCACAATGTCCTGAACAACGGATTTTTCGTCGGTGAAGTCTTGCGGTACACCGCCGAGGACCGGATCTGCACCCCGGTGCCGTTCTACCACTGCTTCGGCTGCGTCATGGCCAACCTGGCTGCCCTCACGCACGGCGCAGCCGTCATCATTCCGGCCGAATCGTTCGATCCGGAAGCCACCTTGCGGGCGATCGATGCGCAGCGCTGCACATCGATCTACGGCGTGCCCACGATGTTCATTGCCATGCTTGGCCATCCGTCATTCGACAGCGTACGTTTGGACTCCCTGCGCACCGGCATCATGGCGGGCGCCCCCTGCCCGATCGAGGTGATGCGCCAGGTCATCGACCGCATGCATGTGCGCGAGGTGACAATCTGCTATGGCATGACTGAGACCTCGCCCGTCTCCTTCCAGTCAGCCGTAGATGACCCGATCGAAGTTCGAGTGTCGACGGTCGGCCGGATCCATCCCCATCTCGAGTGCAAGATCGTCAGCTCCGAGACGGGTGAAATCGTCCCTCGGGGAACTCAGGGCGAGCTGTGCACGCGCGGGTACTCCGTGATGCTCGGCTACTGGGATAACCCAGAGGCGACCGCTGAGGCGATCGACTCCGCCCGATGGATGCATTCGGGCGATCTGGCCGTGATGCGCGATGACGGCTGTGTGAACATCAGCGGACGAATGAAGGACATGATCATCCGAGGCGGCGAGAACATCTATCCGCGCGAGCTCGAGGAACTCCTCTATTCGCATCCGAAAGTGAGCGAGGCGCAGGTCATCGGACTTCCGGATCTCAAATATGGCGAGGAAATCTGCGCATGGGTGCGGCTCCGCGAGGGTCAGTGCGCGACGGAAGACGAGATCCGCGAGTTCTGTCGAAGTCAGATCGCGACGTACAAGATTCCTCGTTACGTCCGCTTTGTCACCGAGTTTCCAACGACAGTCACCGGCAAGATCCAGAAATACCGAATGCGGGAGATCACGATCGCAGAGCTGGGACTGAACGCCGCTGACGCCATACGAACGGCATAGACGATCACCCACTACCTTTTCGGAGAACGTGAAGATGCGCCTCAAAGGCTCGCTCATCGCTCGGCTGTTGCTCGCTGGGCTTGCAGTCACGCCGGCCGTGCAGGCCGCCCCCACGCGCAAATGCGAAAGCCTCACGATGCTCAAACTGCCCCACGCGACCATCGTTTCGGCGAAGACGATCGCCGCGGGTCCGACGACAATAACCACGTTTCTGGGACCCACGAAACTGGATGTGCCGGCCCGATGCGAGGTGCGCGCAGTCAGCCGGCCATCGTCGGACTCCGAAATCGGATTCGAGCTCTGGCTCCCCCTGACGGGCTGGAATGGCAAGTATCAGCAGAAAGGTAACGGCGGATTTGCCGGGACCGTGAACCGCGCGGCGTTAGTGGATCCGCTGCGCCGTGGATACGCGGTTGCTGCGACTGATGATGGCCATGATGCGACGAAAACGCCGCAGGGAACCTTTGCTCTCGGGCATCCCGAGAAGCTCATCGATTTCAGTTACCGCGCTGTGCACGACACCTCCGAGCAGGCGAAAGCGATTGCCGCAGCGTTCTACGGCAAGCCGCCAGCGGGCAGCTACTTCGTCGGCTGCTCGGACGGCGGTCGCGAAGCGCTGATGGAGGCGCAGCGGTTTCCGGAGGACTTCAACGGCATTCTCGCAGGCGCCCCCGCCAGTGACTGGTCACATCTGTTCACGAGCTTTGCCTGGAACGAGCTGGCACTGAGCAAAGAGCGCATTCCGATCGAGAAGCTTCCGGTTATCCAGCGCGCCGTGGTTGCGGCCTGCGATGCAGCGGACGGACTGAAGGACGGCCTCGTCTCCAATCCTCTCGCCTGCCATTTCGACCCGGCTGTGCTCGCCTGCAAGGGCGCCGACGCAAAGGACTGCCTGACGTCAGCGCAACTGGACACGCTCAAAACCCTCTATGCGGGGCCCAAGAATCCACGCACAGGGGAACAACTGTTTCCCGGACTCCTCGCATCAGGCACGGAGGCAATGCCCATGAATTGGCCCGTCTGGGTCCTGGGCATGTCGGCCGGCCAAAGCGCCCAGGCAGGATTCGCCACGTCCTATTTCCGTGACGTGGTCTTCGAGCGGCCGGACTGGCAGCTCCGATCGATCGACTTCGATCGTGACGTGCGCGCCAGTGACGAGAAGGTCGCACCCATCATCAACGCCACAAACCCCGACCTGCGCTCGTTCCGCGCGCATGGAGGGAAGCTCCTGCAGTATCACGGTTGGAGCGATTCCGCCATTGTGGCCTCCTCATCCATCGAGTACTACCAGGCGGTTCGCTCGTTCCTTTCGACCGTTCCGGATCCGAGAAGCCCGTCGAAGTCGGTGGAAGACTTTTACCGCCTTTTCATGGTGCCGGGCATGGCGCACTGCAGTGGGGGGGCGGGCCCGGTGCATTTTGGAAACGATGCGACTGATTTCGGCACGGCGTCCGCCAGCACCGACCCGGAGCACGATGTATTCACCGCATTGGTGCGCTGGGTAGAGCAAGGCGTGGCACCGGATCACATCATCGGCTCCGGCCCATCGCCGCTTGATGCCACAAAAACGCTCACACGACCACTCTGTCCGTACCCGCAGCAAGCGAAATACAAGGGCAGCGGCGACACGAACGATGCAGTGAATTTCGAGTGTGCGATGCCATTGAAATGATCTCGCTGCTCGCACCGGGCGAGCATGCGGTCGCGGCGCTGCGTAACTTGTCGCCGACTGAGGATCGGGCATCGAGGAGCGCGTTCCATGGCCATCCCCTGGCACGGGCCGTCATGACCGAGCCGGGCCCCGTCAGAGGCGCTGGTCCCACCAGCCATGGCGGTGCGCATCAGAGGCTCGCGCGCACGCCAATCCGATACGTTCTTCCCAGAGTGTCGAACAGGATGTTGTTCGTCGACCCCTGGTTGCTGGGGGCAACCGGCGGATCGCGGTTCATGAGGTTCTGCACGCCCGCGTAGATCTCGAACGAGTCGACCTTGGGGACCGGCAGGCTATAGCGCGCGCCGAGGTTTACGTACACGGCGCCTGCGACGTGATTGGTGTTGATGCTGTTGGGTAGATTGATGTTGTATCCGGGCTGCTCCGGGCCTACCAGCGTTGCGTCGAACAGGCCCGCTTGGATGTAGCGCGTCTCGATACTGAGGGATGCAGGGCCGGCGGAGAGCGTTATCAGGCCGTTCATCTGCCACTTCGGCAGACCGGCGCCGCCACCGGATACGTTATTTCCGTCTACACCGGCGCGGTCGATTGACAGTCCGGTGACATCCGTGGTCGTCAGGTGCTCCAGGCGTGTGGCGAGGAGGTTGAAATCAACGGCTCCCTTGGGCAGCGCGGCCAGCGGCCGGTGATAGTTCAGCTCGATGTCGAATCCGCTGGTGAACACGCGATTGAGGTTCTGAAACAGCGTGTTGACCTGCAGCACGGTGCCGTTCGGTGCGAATGTGACCAGGTCGCAATACGCCCCGACCTGGCGGCATCGATTGACGAGCACCTGGGGGGTGAGAGTGGCGATGGCGTCGTCGATGTCGATCTTGTAGTAGTCGACCGACAGACGCACGCCCTCGAGGGGACCGGTGCCCATCATGGCGAATCCGTAGGTTGTGGTCTTCGCAACCTCGGGTACCAGGTTGGCACTACCACCGCTGACCGTTGGCGTGAGTGCGCCGTCTACGGTCTGAAACGCAGTCGTCAGAGGGCGGTAGAGCTCATCTGTGTTCGGCGCTCGTATGTCCCGGGACCGTGAGGCGCGTAACCGAAGCCACTCGGTGGGCTCGTAGACCAGCCCGTATTTGGAGGTGGTGACGGTGCCGCTGGTGTTGTAGTCGGTGACCCGCGCGGCACCATCGAGTTGCAGGGTGCGTGCCCAGCTCTGATGCGAGGCAAGAGGCACAGAGGTTTCCACGTAGCCTTCCTTGAGGTGGATGCTGCCCGCGACTGCCGAGCTGTTGAATACATAGAAGCCGCTGGTCGCGGAGATCGGGTCGGCAGTCGTCTTGACATCGTTCTGGCGATACTCGACGCCCATCGCCAGCGGCACGGCGCCGGCCCAGGTGTGGAACAGATCCCCTTGCAGGTTCGCGGCGACGACGTGCTGCTCGTAGATCTGATGCTGGAACGCGGTGCCGTAGAGATATGCCTGCGCGGCGCTCGAGTATTGGTTGAGTCCGAACAGATCGACGGGCACGCAGCCGTTGCTCGGACTGGTCAGGGTGGAGCGGCACACGACCTGGCCCGTTGTCGGGTTGGCCACTGCATCCGCGGCGAGTTGGATTCTGGAGGGTAGCCCTCGACCGAGGGGCACGCCGGCGATTTGCTCCTGGATGCGGTCGTCACCGACGGTCTGATCTGAACGCGTCCGGCCGTACTGATAGTAGGCGTCCCACGTCCAGCTGCCGGCCAGTTGACCCTTCAGGCCCGCGAGGGCGCGGAACAGATTGGTCGTGGTCGTGTTCTGTGTATCGCCGAAGTCATCTCCCAGGCGTCCGAGGGTAAAGCTCGTAGCGGCAGTCAGGGGCAGACCGGCCGCCGTCATTGCGGTCCGCAAGCCCGCGGGCAGATAGGGATTGTCGCCGTGAATGGTGATCACGCTCCCCGCATTGGTGTCCCGGGTCTGAGCGCCGACTCCATCCGCTTGCACGCGTCCGTAGGAGAGCTCCAGCTCCCCTTGCACCCGATCGCTGAAGTCGTAGTCCGTTTCGAGGAAGCTGACGGCTCGCTTGACGGGGACGATCAGCAGCGGCGGGCCGATGAAGCCGTTGTACCCCTGGCCGCCGACCATGAACGTCGAGTTGTTGGGGAAGACCTGGCCGTACTGAAACTGGTAAGGCGTGCCGTCGGGCCTGAACGCGGTGCCTTTCAGGGGCCCGCTCACGATCAGTCCGCCGCCCACGGCCGTTACGGTATGCGTGTCGGGCAGGATGTTATTCGCCGGGTAGCCAGCGAGCTTCGGGACGGTGGCCGTGGCAGGGTTGGTGACGTCCTGATACTCGCGGGCGCACCAGTCACGGCTGTAGCAGTTGCCTTCGCCCTTGTTGTCTTCGTACTCGACGGCGGCCACGACATGGCCACGCTGGCCCGCGAAGTGCGTACCTGCCGCCAGATCCGCGACCGTGTCCTTCCCATCGCCGGCTTCCGCTCGGCCGTACTGCAGCTGGGTCTGCACACCCTGCAATTTCCGGTTGAGCAGGATGTTCACCACGCCAGCGACCGCATCGGATCCGTACTGAGCGGAGGCGCCGCCCGTAACGACCTCCGCCCGCTGGACCAGGATCGAGGGGATCTGGTTCAGATCCACCGTCTGCTCGATCGTCGAGGGCACAAAGCGATGCCCGTCGACCAGGACGAGGGTTCGGTTCGGTCCCAGTCCGCGCAGGTCCGCCTGGATGCTCCCGGCTTCGCGCGGCTGGATGTTGTTGGTGGAGGGATTGGTCGAGGCGCGAAAGGAGGGCAAAGTGTTCAGCACCTCACCAATATTGGGGGTCGCCAGGTCCTGCAGCCGTGCCGCGCTGACGACTGTCACCGGTGTCGGTGCAGTCATCCCGTCGCGCAGGATGCGCGATCCGGTCACCGTGACCTCTTCCAACGCCGGCGGCGCATCGGTTTGTTGCGCCCGAGCTACATCGGTGCCCCATACTCCAGTGGCTGCCAAGAGGGTCAGCGCTGGGATGATTCCATTGGGCGGAATCTCGATCCCACTCAGTCCCCAAAACAGTCCTCTGCGGAGCTTCGATCGGAACACAGCTGCTCCCCCTTTGATTTCTGCTGCGTGTTATCTTGTACGAGACTAGATGGGCCACAGCAGGCCCGGTAGGTACGGCAGTTGGGAAGCAGTGTTCCACTCTTGACGTCGGCGGCCCCCCGGGTCGACCTGAACCTGCTGATGATGTTTCTGGACATCGTGAATTGCGGCAGCATCAGTCAGAGCGCCATGCGCTCCCATGTCCCCAAGGCGACCCTCAGCCGCAAGCTGCGCCTGCTGGAGCAGCAGGTCGGGGCCGTCCTACTGAAGCGCGGGCCGCATCGGCTGGAGATGACGGAGATCGGGCAGGAGCTGTTGCGGCATTGCGAGCGCATCGCAGCCGAGGCCGACGAGGCGAGCACCATCGCTTCGGAGATGCAGTCGCAGCTGCGGGGAGCGATGCGCATCAGCATGCCTTTTGGGCTCGGCAATACCTGGATCAGCCAGGCGCTGGCCCGTTTCGCGCTGGCTCATCCGGACGTGAAACTCAGCCTTCACGTGACCAACCGGTGGGTGGATGTCAGCGAGGAGCCCTTCGACGTCGCGATCTACATCGGCCGCATCCGCAACGAGCATCTGCCGGTCAGACGCCTGGCGGAGCTGGGGCGGGGCGTCTATGCGAGTCCGGACTATCTCGAGCGCCAGGGTGTGCCCGGCATCCCCGAGGATCTGCTGAAGCATGACTGCATCGCCCTCGAGTCCCAGCTGAGCGACGGAGTGTGGACGATCGAGACCCCGGAAGAGGGGCCAACGACGGTGACACCGCGCATGACGGCGACGGATGTCGTCGTGGCACGGGAGATGGTCATGGCCGGGCTGGGCTGCGCAATCCTCACGCACGTGATGTCGGAAGCAGAGGTCAGGGCGAAACGACTGGTGCGCGTGCTGCCGGATTGGCAGATCCCTCCCGTACTCATGGCCGCGACGTTTCTGGAGAGGCGGCATCTGCCGCAGCGCATCCGCGCCTTTCTCGATCTCATCGTGCAGCAGATCCACCGCGCTGAAGCCTGAGCACCTCGGGCGTTCCACTTTCGACAAGTCCCCGTTCCGCTCCCCCCATCTGCTGATCTGTGCCGGCACTCGCTACCATGCGCGAGGAGGTGTGGATGTCGGCGGATTCAAATTCAGGCTTGCTCATCATGCGTCCGGGTGTGCACCCGAGGCAGGTCGTCGGCAAGAAGATTCCGCCTCCTCCGGAATTCAGCGATCGCCGCGAGGACGGTCTGCGCATCGAGCGTAACGTGGCGGTTCCGCTGCGCGACGGCGTCCGGATCCTCATCGACATCTACACGCCGGAGCTCGCCTCGCAGCCCCTCCCGATCCTGCTGGGCTGGAGTCCTTATGGTAAACACAACGTGTCAGACCGACTCCCTTGGCCCGCGGCGGACGTTGCCAGCGGATGGATCTCCCGCCACACGGCGTTCGAGGCTCCCGACCCGCTGTACTGGTGTCGAAACGGCTACGCGGTGGTGTATCCGGACCCACGCGGAAGTTGGTATTCGGAAGGTGAGCTCAGGCATGGAGGGATCGGGGAGGCTGAGGACTGCTATGACCTGATCGAGTGGCTGGGCCGACGCCCCTGGAGCAACGGGCGGATCGGGATGACAGGGGTCTCTTACCTGACAGCCATTCAATGGCAGGTGGCTCCGTTGCGACCGCCGCACCTTGCGGCGATCAACCCCTGGGAGGGATTCACGGACTGGTACCGTGAATTCGCCTATCACGGCGGCATACCGGAGACCTCCTTCGTCGTTCGCGGTAGTGCCAACCTGCAGTATTCGACGACGCGCACCGAGGACACGGCCGCGAACGTGCGCGCACATCCGCTGTACGATGCCTACTGGGCCAGCAAGGAGAGCGCGCTGGAGTCGATCGAGGTTCCCGCATATGTCGTGGCCAGTTGGTCCGATCAGGGCCTTCACACCCGCGGCACGCTCGAAGCCTACAAGCGCATCGCCTCCCGTGAGAAATGGCTCGAGGTCCACGGCCGCAAGAAGTGGCACTACTACTACGAGCCTTCGCGACGCGAGAAGCAGCTGCAATTCTTCGATCACTTCCTCAAAGCCCCGGGAACCGTTGTTCGGCAATGGCCCAAGGTCTTGATCGAGGTTCGCGAACGGGCTCACCGGGGGCAGTTCCGAGCGGAGTCCGCGTGGCCGTTGCCACAGACCGAGTTCAGGAAACTCTATCTGGATGTCTCCAGTGCGGGGTTACGCGATGAGCCGCTGGCTACTCCTGGCGAGGTGCGCTACGACCCGCAGACTCCTGAAGGGCGCGCGATCTTCGATCATCCATTTGACAGCGACACGGAACTGACCGGCCATATGAAGTTGCGGTTGTGGGTGGAGTGCGTCGGTGCGGATGATATGGATCTGTTCGTCGCGATCCAGAAGCTCGATCGCGACGGCCTACGGGTGCCGTTCATCTTCTATGCCATGCACGAGGACGGCCCGGTCGCACTGGGATGGCTGCGAGCGAGTCATCGGGAGCTTGATCCCGACCGCTCGCGACCCGAGCAGCCGTTCCACTCGCACACCCGCGAGCAGCGGCTGACCGTGGGCGCGCGCGTACCGCTGGAAATCGAGATATGGGCGTCATCGACACTGTTTCTCGCCGGCGAGAAGCTGCGTGTCGTTGTGCAGGGTCGGGATATCATGCAGGGTGCCCTGCCCAATGCACCCTTTGCGCGGCACGAGGAGACGCGCAACTCGGGAGTGCACATCATTCACGCCGGGGGCCCGTACGACTCCCACCTCCTGATACCTGTCGTTGGCGGGGCCCATGCGCCGTAGGTCCTTTGTCGCGACGATCGGAGCTGTATTGGCTGTGCCTCCCCGCCTCTGCGAGGCGGACTCTCGGTGTTCGACATCGGCAGGAGGTCTGACGGCCCACGACTATCGCGCCTATCTGGCCGCATTCAACCGCCACGACTTTGCAGGGTTCGGTCGCTACTACACCGAGGATGTGATCTTCGAAGGGCGCGGTGGTAACTTCCGGGGTCGCAATCAGGTTCTCGACTTCTACCGCGGCGTGCAGACACGCCTGCGCGAGTCCCTATCTATCGTCGATCTCATCGTGGGTCCGCAGGGGATCGTCGCCGATGTGCTCACGACTCTGTACGTCCTGCAGGACTGGCCGGACTTCCCCGCAGGTCCGCTGCGCAAGGGTCAGACGGTGCGCTCGCAGAATTTCATCTGGTATGAGGTTGCCGACGGCCGCTTCACTCACATTCGCTCGGCACACTACCGCTACCTATGAGCCCGACACCCTCCTCCGAGTGCGTTCCGGCCGGAAGCATGAGCCCGGACGTGTTTGCCGCCTATATCGATGCTTTCAACCGCGACGATGACTCAGGCTTCGGAGACTACTATCACCGCGACGTGGTGCTCGTCATCGCGGGGAAGACTGAACTGCGGGGGCGCGAGGCGATCTTCGACTTCTACCGCAAAGTGAAGGCGCAGACGCGCCGGACCATCCACATCGAGAAGGTCATCACGGGGCGGAACCGGTTGGTGGCCGAGCTGCAGTCGGAGTTCCTCGCCCTGGAGGATCTGCCGGCATTCACCGCGGGTCCGATGAAAAAGGGCGGGCGCATCTTTATTCACACGTTCGTGATCTACGAGCTGCGGCAGGGGAAATTCTGGCGGATCCGCTCCGCAGAGCTGCAGAAGGTGGCGCGGTCCTGAGGGTCAGGCCCTGAAGCCGACGGCTTCGCTCAGTCGGCGCGCTCGCTTCATCACTGCACCCGGAAGTCCTTGGCGAAGGGGGAGCCGGAAGCGCGTGGCGGGCAACGTCACCGCGAGGCAGCCCAGTACAGCTCGGCCCTGACCGAAGACCGGCGCGCTGACTCCCGCAACGTCGAGACATTTGTCCTCGTACACCGCGAAGCCGCGCTGCTGGATTTGCCGTAACTCCTCGCGAAGTCGGCGCCGGGAGGGCAAGGGCTTGCCACTCAACGGACCCGTGTGATTCTGCGCCAGCACCGCATCCGCATCCTCGCGTGAAAGGTGGGCAAGAATCACCCGCCCCATCGAGCCCCAGGCAAGGGAGATCTCCGCCTGAGGCTCGAACACCATCTGCAGCGGATGGGGCGTGCGAATGGAGTCTGCGATGTGGGCGCGGAGGGTCGCAGGCCGATAGAGGCACAGCGAGGCCGTCTCCTGCCACTCCGTCCATAGCTCTTCGAGGCAAGGACGCGCGAGCCGCTGGACGTCGAACTTCTGCAACACCAGGGAGGCCAGCCGGAAGATCTCCGACCCCAGCCGGTAGGCTTTGGAGCCGCCCCGCTCCACCAACCCCTTGCGAACCCACACCCTCAGCAACCGGTGCGCAGTGCTCGGAGCAAATCCGGCACGCTCGGCGAGCTCCTTGAGAGAGAATTCACGCTCCCCCTCGGCGAAGCATTGGAGCAGCCGCAGCGTACGGTCTGCGGCGCCCCTCGCATCCGCGGCGGTCATCGTGCACCGGCTGTCATGCCTGAAAGTATACCGGGTCAGAATCGGTAGTTCGCCTGGATCCCGTAGCGCCGAGGCGTCTGAAACAGCTGCCCGACAAAGGGGTTGTAGCCTGAATAGACCCCGCAGGTGGTGCTTGCGGGACTGCAGGCGCTGCGGCCGTCGCTGATGCCCAGGATGCCCTGAACGATCTGCTTTTCGCGATCCAGCAGGTTGAACACGAAGGCATTCACATCCAGGCCGTTCGCGAAACGTACCCCGATACGCAAATTCAGCTGATCGATCGAGGGGTGATTCTGCGTGAAGTAGTTAGATCCGTAACCGGAGGCGCCGAACGTCGGGCCGGCCCGGTAAGCGTTCTGATAACTGTAGTCCAGGCGCAGGTAGCCGTTCAGGCCGCCGGCCAGGTGCTGCTCGAACTGAGCTCCCGTGCTGGCCTGCAACGGCGGAATATCGAATTTGTCTCCGGCGTTGAAGCTGGGCGTCGGAGTGACGTTCGGCAGTGTCGGTACCGGGCCGCTGACCGGATCGACGTAGTACGCATCCGTGTAGCCCGCATTCAGATAGAAACTCAGCGCGCGAAGGGGTTGATACAGCGCCTGCAGCTCGGCTCCCTTGCTGCGAGCGCGCTTACCGTTGGAGGTGAAACTCTGGCCGCAGCCGAGGGTGGTGGTCGCCTGGATGCCGCTCCAGTCGATCTCGTACAGTGCGAAGTTGACCTGCAACGGGTCGAACGGCCGGAACTTGCCTCCCAGCTCGTAGCTCCACACCGTGTCGGGTCGATAGGCTGCGGGCACATCCGCGGCGGTGATGCCGATCTGCGCGAGGAATGTCTCGCAGATGGTCTGGGAGATCTGCGCGTTGACACCCCCCGCCCGGAATCCCTTTGCGGCGGTCGCATAGACCATATTCCGGTCCGTGATCTGATACTGCAGGCCGTACTTGGGCGTGATAGGTGAGTCGGTGCTCTGTCCCTGCGTCACTGCACCGAGCGAAGAGGCAAGCCGGCCACTGAACTGCCCATAGTTGAGCTGGTTATAGGCGAGCTCCACTCCTGAGAACCGCACGCCGGCGATGGCTTTCAGCCGATCCGGAATCAGCCAGAGATTCCACTCGGTGAACGCCGCAGTCTCGCGATCATTGATGACCGCCGCCAGGCTGGCTTGAAAGCCCTGATTGTTCACCAACCCGTAGCGTGCGGCGCTGGCGCTGGTATTGCCAGCCGGTCCGGCCATGGTGGGGCCGTACAACTCCTGCATGACCAGATCGTCTGTGGCGACGTTGCTGAGAAACAGGTAGTTGACGTGGGTGGTGGTGTTGGAGAAGTAGGCTCCCGCGACCCAGCTGAAAGGTCCCTCGCCGCGCGAGGTGAAACGGATCTCTTCTTCCAGCCCGTGGCGCCGGTTGAGGGCATCAAACAGGCCGCTGTTGCCCGCTCCGGTTGCATTGAAGAAGGGCTGGAACAGCGGAAAGCCACGGTGCGTGGGATCGACGGTCGTGTATTGTCCTGCCCCGTTGGTCGTGGAGTTCCATTCCTCACCACCGGTGGTATCGCTGTGTCCGGTATCGTTGAGGTACGAGCTGATGAGCTTCACGTTCATCACGTCCAGGTCGTAGTTGAGCGTGAGGCTCGCGATGTTGGCCTCGGAAGTCGCCGGGAAGATCTGCTGGATGCCGGTAGCGAGGGCAATGTCCTGTCCAGTCGTGAACGGGCCATAGCTGTAGGAGGGGCGGAAGAAAACCGTCGCGGGGGTAGGCGCGTTACAGGCCACGTTCGTCGGAATGAAGACAGCCGCGGGGGCACCGCCGGGCTGAGCGAGCGCAGCCGTGCGCGTATTGTTGGTGATGCAACGGGGACTGGTCGTGAACGTCGCGCCAGGAGCGGCTTGACCGTTCACGTAGATCGCAGTTGTGGTCGTCGGCCCTCCTTCGAACTTGTTCTCGACGTGGTACCCGGACAATTGCGCGTTGGCGTGGTCATTGATCTGCCACAGCAACGCCGCCCGCGCGGCCCAGTCAGTCGTCGTATTGGCATCGGGGCGAATGAGCTTGCCCGTGTAGGCGCTGTAGTCGTCAATCCAGCCGCCGGACTCCTGCTTGATCGCGCTCAAGCGGAAGCCGAGACGGTCCTGGAGGATCGGCCCGCCGAGCGCGCCGCCAGCCTCGTAGCTGGGGGTGCCCCGGCTGCCGATTGTCGAAAACTCTGCCCGACCCGTCCCCGAGAACTCGCTGAGGCTCGGCGTGGGCGTAATGAAGCGCACGGTGCCGCCCTCTGAGGATCCCCCGTACAGCGTGCCCTGCGGGCCCTTCAATACCTCCACTCGCGCGAGATCATAGAGGATGGGGGTGACGACGCCGTTGTTCTGCGCCACACCGCCATTGGCGCGCTTCGTGAGATTCACGTCATCGAGGTAGACGCTCGTGGTCGCTGCACCCGTTGCTCCGACGATGCCGCGGATCGACAAGGTCTGCTGCCCGCCACCCGGATTCGCAACTGTATTCAATGAGGGAACGATACGCGTGAGATCCGCTGCCGTCTTGATACCCTGCTGATCAAGAGTCTCCTGCGTCACCGCGGAAATCGTCATGGGCACCCGGCTCGCCACATCCGCGCGTCGCGTAGCGGTAACGACGACTTCCTGCAGAGTGTCCTGCTCAGTCTGAGCCTGGGCGTGCCAGCTTACGAGCAGCCCGCCTGCGGACAAGAGGGCGCCCGCCCAGGACGCCATGGGACGATTCGCATTCATGGACTCCCCCCTCTTTGTTGTTTTGGAAGTGGCGAATCCGAGGTCGGACTCGGATGTGGGAGATTAGCGGCTAGGAAGGAGCCCTGGCGGTCTCGCTACTGGAACACCGCCTTCCAAAATTGGCATCTAGTGGCGACGTTGAGCGGGGGTTAAGGTTCGAACAGGCTGGGCAAGGTGCGGCTGCGGCCGTGTGGGCGCCTGGCGACCGGGATCTACGCCAAAGGCGGCTCCGATCTATTGACGAATTCTTCGAGGCCATCCAGCACAGCGGCAAGTGCATCTGAACCCACGAGTCGCGCGTAATCGTGCTGCAAGTTCGTCATGACTTGCAGGCTATCGAGCATGAGGCGCATACCGCTCTTCGTTAGATGCAGGACGCGAGCGCGGGCATCAGTTGGGTCGCTACGCACAGCGATGTACCCAGCATCTTCTAACTCACTAGCCAGGCGACCCATCGCCTGTTTCGTGATCCCCGCGCGCTCAGCCGCCTCTGTCACGGTGTTTCCCGCAAGATCAATATTCGACAGCAACGTGGTATGTGTAGAACGCAGGTTGGAGTATCCGCGGGCGTGAAGGCCCTCCACGACGTGCCGATTCACGATGCGAGACGCACGCAAGAGCAATTGGCGCATATTCCGTCGGCGCTGCTCCTCGACCGCGACCAAGTCTGCACGGGTGTCTGTTGCCGCGCCTTGCGCCATGTAGGAACCTCAGGTTACTATCGTGTAGTAACCTGAGGTTACCAAGTGCGCGGGAGGCTCGCAATGGCGAAGCGACAGACATTCACGAATGCGCAGGATGGCCGGTGGTTGAAGATCGATTTTCTTTCGGGCGTCGAACTCATGCCACTGGCGCAACCAGTGCCCGATGGGTCCATTCACCGTGCTCGCCTCAACGCCGGCACGACTATCCCCGTGCATACGCATCCAGCGGACGAGTACGTATTTGTGCTTTCCGGCACGGTCGAAACTGGCGGGATTCGTTGCGAGCGCGGGACCTTTTGGTGCACGCCGGCCGGTACGCGACAAGGGCCCCACGTTGCGGTAACGGATGTGGAATTACTGACTGTGCGCCTCGGGGCGATGGGGCCCTTTGGCGATAACGCAGGATGACGCCCAAAACGCGTTGGCTCGCCACTCAGATCGCGAGGCGCGCGGTGCTATCTCCGAAGCGCTCCTCGGGGCACCCCAGCTTGTCCAGCATTGCCAGTAGCAGATTCGACATCGGGATGACTTCCGGCTGCCGGAGGTGGCGATTGGCGAGCAGCGCACCGCCGGCGCGCCCGGCCAGCACGATGGGCAGCGGGTCATGGTTGTGGGAGTTGCCGTCGCTCATGCCGCTGCCATAGAGGACGAGCGAGTGATCCAGCAGCGTGCCTTCCCCGTCCGGCAGCTTGGCGAGCTTCTCGATGAAGTAGGCGAACAGGCTCACATGATAACGGTTCAGGACCGCGAAGCGCGCTTTGTTGTTCTCGTTGTTGGAGTGATGCGAGAGAATATGGAATGAATCCCGGATACCGCTCTTTGGGTACACGGCGTTGCTCAGCTCCTTCGCCAGCATGAACGTGCTGATGCGCGTGATCTCGGTCTGCCATGCCAGGGCGAGCAGGTCATACATCAGTTTGATGTGCTCTTCCACGTCTTCCGGGATGCCGGCCGGCCGGGCGGGAAGCGTGATGTGACCGTCCACCCGTTCCGAGGCTTGCTGGATGCGACGCTCGATCTCGTGCACGTCGGTCACGAAGCGATCCAGGCGCTCGCGATCCGCCGCGGGCAGCGTCCGATTGAGGTCGCCGATCTGCTCCGTCACGGAATCCAACAAGCTCAGGGCCTGAGAGCGGCGCGCCGCGCGCTGCGCGGCGTCTGCGCCGTCGCCGAAGAGCTGCTCGAACAGGACCTGTGGGTTGTTCTGCATCGGCAGCGGCGAGGTTTCGTTTTGCCAGGAGAGCGTATTGCGGTAGGCACAGCTCAGTCCTTCGCCGCAGCTGAGCCCCGCGTCCTCGATCATGATCTCCAACGACGGCAGAGGCGTGTCACGGCCCAGGTGCTTTGCCGCGACCTGGTCCGCGGTGATGCCCAGCCGGGGCTGAGCTCCGGATGCTGCCTTCGCTCCGCTCAGGAACGTCGCGGAAGAGCGGTTGTGGTTACCGGTCGCGCCTCCGGGGCCATAGGCTAAGGGATGACCGAGATTAGTAATCACATTGATGTGGGGTCGATAAGGCGTGAGGGGCTGCAGAATTTCGCTGAAGGTGAAGTCGGGCCCGTCGTCTTGCGGAGTCCAGCGTGCCATGGTGGCGCCGTGCGGAAAGTAGATCGCACCGAAGCGTACCTGCGGCTTGGGAGTCGCACTCATTGCGGGGATCATCGAATCCAGCAGGGGTAGTGCCAGGGAAACGCCGGCGCCTCGCAGGACCGCGCGGCGCGACAGGTGGCGGCGTGTGATGAAATTTGCCATCGCTCTCTCCTTCACTCTCCGCTTCACTCGCGTGCGCTGAGGCCTGCGCCTCGAGGCGCTTTGATCCGACCACGGAAGGGCGCGCTCTGCACGACACCCAGTATCAAGGCACTGAACCTGAGGTCCTCGCGCTGCGCCTGCCTGACGATCTCGCGTACAGCCGGCATGTCGTGATAATCAACGCCACGGCCGAGTGCGTAGATCATCAGCTTCTCGACTACGTTGGTCACGAACAGATCCGATCGCGACATCAGTGCTGCGATCAAGTCCTCTGGACCCACCACCTTCGTTCCGTCGATGAGTACCCCGCTGGCATCGATCATCGAGTCGCCGTCGCGTTCGCGCCAGGCGCCAATGGCATTGAAGTTCTCCAGCGCGAAGCCGACTGGATCCATCATCTTGTGACAGGCGGCGCAGCTGGGGTTCTTGCGATGCGCTTCCAGACGCTCGCGCACCGAGGTAGTAATGACTTGCGTGCCGTCGCCATCGATATTGGTCTCTACCCCCGGCGGCGGGACTGGAACCGGCGCGGCCAGCAGGTTGTCGAGTATCCAGCTACCCCGGATCACCGGCGACGTGCGGCTGGCGGTGGAAGTGATCGTGAGGATGCTGCCCTGCCCCAACAGGCCTCGCCGGTGCGACCCTGCCGGCAGTTGCACCTGGCGGAAATGCGACCCACGTACGCCGGGGATACCGTAGTGCTTCGCCAGGCGCTCGTTCAGGAAGCTGTAGTCGGCGGTCAGCAGCTCCGTGATCGGGCGATCCTGAGTGCGGACCCAGTCCACCAGACCGCGGGTCTCCTCGATGAACGCCAGACGAAGGTTCTCATCGAAGCCCTCGACCTCCGGCGTCACCGTGGCGAGCTCGCGAAGATGCAGCCACTGACCGGCGAAATTCTCTACCAGCGCATAGGCCCTGCGATCGGCGAGCATCCGCCGGACCTGTGTGGCCAGGACTTCAGGCCGGTGCAGCTGCGCCTTTACTGCGAGGCTCATCAATTGCGCGTCGGGAATGCTGCTCCACAGAAAGAAGGAAAGGCGAGACGCCAGCTCCACGTCGCTGATGCCGACGGACTCGCCCGACACGGGGTTGGCAGGGCCTGCCTCGAACCTGAACAGGAAGCGCGGATCGATCAGGACGCGGGACAGCGCCTGTTGGATGCCGGACTCGAAACCGCCATCTTGTTGCCCGCGCTCGTAGAACCGCATGATCTCTACGAGGTTTTCGGGTTTTTGTGGCGCGCGAAAGGCGCGGCTGGTGATGTCGATGAGAATCTTCTCGGCGCACGGGCGTTCTTCCGCCTTCGAGTGCGGATAGCAGCTGAAGACACGCCGCCGGCTCTCGGTATTGCCGACGGAGGTGGCGTTGAAAGGACCTGCGATCTCTATCTGACCGACCCCAGCATCGGACTTGTAGACCGAATAAATGTCGTTCACACCGGTCGGGTGCGCAGTCTCGAAGAGTGCTGCAGTGAGCACATGACGTCCGGCCGTGACACGCATGCGGAAGTCGCGCAGGTTCTCGACCTGCACGCGCTGACCGTCGAGGGCGACGTCAATATCGACACCGCTCTCGCGTGTCAGTGCGAAGTTGCCGCGGACACTGAAGCGGTACTGCGCGTCCAAGGGAAAGTAGTGCTCGATGCGCAACCCGCCACGCGACCCCAGCGGCAGGCCTTCCAGATGCTGATCCTGCGCCAGCTTCTCCGGAGCCTGATAGATCGCTGTGGTCTCGGAGGCGGTCATATCGCCCACAGCATCCCGGCTGACCTTCATGGCTGCGGAGACATACCCCTGAATCAGCGCAGGGGAAATGCCCAGACCCGAGGCCACGTTGTCGAAACCCGCGCTGGAATCATCCGCGGGCAGCAGGCTGCTTGCGTCCAACGGCATACCGAAGACGTCCCGGATGACGTTGCCGTACTCGGTGCGATTCAGCCGGTGCAGCACCGGCGCGGGTAGCGGCGTGCCGGTGGCTGGCTTGCCCGCCTGCTCGTCGAGTCGAGTTTCGAGCGCGGAAGCGACCGCATCGGTATCCGCTCGCGAGGGGCGATCATTCCCCGGTGGCGGCATCATGCCGGCGCGCAGTTTGCGGACTACTTTCTCCCATGTTCCTGCATCTTCATCGACATGCCCCGGATCGAGCGCGGTGAGGGCGAGGTCTCCTGCCCAGTCCGTGGTGTTATGACACTTCGAGCAGTAGTGGTCGAGCGTGCCCGGCACGTCCGCACTCCCTGAGGCGATCGCAGGCAATAGCAGGAACCCGGCGATGCTCAACCAGGGTGCCCGGTCCATCAGCGGACCTCCTTGCCCTGCTGCTTCAGCAACGCGGACACCAGCGCCATAGTGGTGGGCTTGGGTTGCGCCGGATGGGTCGCCAGGAATACTCCTTTGGCCCAGTCGAGCGTGGAGCGATGCTCCTTGTCCTGTGCCGTCAGATCCGCGCCATGGGCGACGAGGAATCGGACGATATCATCCGAACCGCGATTCGCGGCGCCGTGCAGGGCGGTGATGCCCATCGAATTCGCCTGATTCACGTTCATGCCCAGCTCGACGCAGAGCTTCACGGCCTCCAACAGCTGATCCGGGTCCTCCGTCCAGGTTTGCGCGAGCACCCAATTGACGCCCGCCGCCGCCATCAGGGGCGAAGTCCCCTGATAAGTGTCGATGTGCGGATCGGCCCCGTGCTCGAGCAGCAGTTTCATCACGGTGACGTCTCCAGCGAGTGCCGCCGTGAGGAAGGGAGTCTGTCCGGTGAAGTCCACCCACTCCAGTGAGCCGGTGATCGACAGAAGAAAGTTGCGGAACGGGGGAGTCTCCTTGGTGCGCGCATTGACGTCCGCTCCGGCCGCAAGGAGGTCCCGGATGAGATCGAGCACTGGAGCACGATCGATGCCGTTCTTGAACGTCGCGTTGTTCACGTAGAGATTGCGGACGTTCACGGCCTCCCACAGGGGGCTGCGCCCGTACCAGTCCTGCCCGTTGACGTGGCTGCCGTGTTCCAGCAGATAATGAGCGACGGCCATGTTGTCATTGGAGATGGCGATCAGTAACGGCCAGATACCGTTGGCCTCTTTCGCATTGACGTCTGCGCCTGCAGCAATCAGCCGTTTCGCCACTTCCACATGGTTGTGGCGGGCGGCATAGAGCAGGGGAGTCATGCCGCCTGCGGCAGGCTCGCGCCGCCCGCGATCGGCAGGCACTCCGCCGCGAATGATGCCGACGCCGAAGCCAAACCCGGGGACGGAATTGGGTTTGATGAAGGCAGGGGTACCCCCGACGAGGGTCGCGACATTGGGGTTCGCGCCGTGGGCGAGCAATGCATCAACGATGTCGGCGTGACCTGCGCGTGCAGCGAACATCAGCGCCGTCTGCCCGTATTTCGGTTCTCGGAAGTCCACGCGCGCACCGTGCTTCAGCAGCTGCTCGACGACGGACAACACCCCGACTTGCGCCGCCATCATCAGAGGGGTCTCGCCAGTGGGCTCGGGGTGGTTCGCGTCGGCCCCGGCACTCAGCAGCACACCGACGGTCTCGGAGTTGCCGTTGGCAATTGCGATACTCAACGGGCTCACGCCGCGCTCCGTCAAGCCGTTGGGATCGGCCCCAGCCCGGAGCAGCCGTTTCGTCTCCTCCACGTCATCCACGTGGACGCGCCAATGCAGTGCGGGTGTGCCGAACCAGCCACGCGCGTTGGGGTCGGCGCCCCGCATCAGCAAGGCGTGCATTAGGGTCACGTCGCCGTTCATCGAGGCGTTCGCGAGCGCGCCCGCGTCTGCGCCGATTGCAGAGCGCGCAACGAGGAGGGCGGTGATCGTCAACCATCCGCAGCGAAACATCTCGATCCCTTTCTCGATGACCCCCCTGCGTAAGCAGGACGTGGTCGCGAACGTAACCGGAGTTTTTTTCTACTGCTGGCTGTTCTAGCATAGCGAAAACAACCGGAGAGACCTATGCGCCAGCCAACTTCTTTGCCGATGCTGGGCTCCCCTGAGTCGCGAACCAACAGGCGGGATCTGCTGCGGGTCGGGCTAGCCGCCTGCACTGCTACGATGCTAGACTCGAGTCGCCCGGCTCGTGCTGCCGACGACACCCCTGCAGATCCCTCGGCACTCGATGCCCGCCTGCTACCCGGTTTCAAGCCCCAGAGGGTCAAGACCGGCGGCGCGACGCTGCAGACGGTTATAGGCGGCAGTGGCCCGCCGCTCCTGCTGATACACGGCGCGCCGCTCACACACCTATCCTGGTACCGGGTTGCGCCGGAACTGGCGAAGAAATACACCGTCGTTGCCGCTGACCTGCGGGGGTACGGGGACAGCAGCAAGCCGGAAGACGGCGAGAACCACATCAACTATTCCAAGCGTGCCATGGCGCAGGACCAGGTAGAGCTGATGCGTCACTTCGGTTTCGACCGGTTTGCGGTTGTCGGCCATGACCGCGGCGGACGTGTGGCCCATCGCCTTGCACTGGACCATCCAGATGCGGTCACGCGCATGTCCGTGCTCGACATCGTGCCCACGTACTACCTGTACACGCACCTGACCAAGGCTTTTGTGGATGCCTACTTTCACTGGTTCCTCTTTATCCGTCCCGCCCCCTTCCCGGAGGACATCATCCTCGCGAAGCCGGAGAGATACGCCAATGGGCCGCCCGAGCTGCGTGACGAGTACCTGCGCATGATGAAGAACCCGGCCAATGTGCACGGGATGTGCGAGGACTACCGCGCTTCGGCGGGCATCGATATGCAGTACGACGAAGCGGATTTGAACAAGAAGGTCGCCTGTCCCCTGCACGTGCTATGGGCTAAGGATGGGCCTATGGGTCGGATGTTCGATGTCATGGGTATCTGGAAAGAGCGGGCCACGCATGTCACCGGCGCCGCGATGCCGGGCGGACATAACTTCAATGAGACGCACCCGCAGGAGACGCTGGCGCAACTGATGCCCTTCCTCGCGGGCTGATCCTCCCAAGCGATTGTGCGCCACACCTGAGGGCCGGCGTAGGGCGCCGCCTTGGCAACCTCGCCGGTAAAGGACATGCAGTGTGAATGAGACCCCCTGTTCCATTCTGCGCTTCGAGGATAGGGGCGGGCTTTGCCGCGATGAGAACGCCCCGCCAGGGGCGGCAGAAGCTCCTGATGCATGACCTGAATGGCCTGATGGAGGTCCTGAGGACCGCTGCGCTTCGTCTTACCACACGTCACAGGCCTGCGCCCGCTATGGCAGATCCGCCTCGGGCTCTTCCTTTACGATCACCTGGGCGGTCGCAAGCGCCTGTCTCCCTCTCGACAGATCCGCTTGATCGCGGATCCGGCGGGTCTGCCCCTCAAAACCCACTTCGTGAATGGATTCAGCTACGCGGACTGCTGGGTGGATGACAGCCGCCTGGTCGTACTGAACGCGCTCGACGCGGCATCCCGCGGCGCCGAGGTGCTGACCCGTACTCAGCTGAAGAGTGCCCGCTCGCAATTCGATGGGTGGTATGCGGAGTGCATCGATCTCAATGGCCGCAGGCTCGAAGTGCATGCGCGCGCGCTGGTGAATGCGACGGGCTGCTGGGTGGAGTCGGTGCGGCAGGCTATCGGTCTGCCGGGTTCTCATCCCGTACGGCTCGTGCAGGGGTCGCACATTGTGGTGGACCGTCTGTTTGAAGGCCCGCAGGCGTATCTGCTGCAAAACCCCGATCGACGCGTGATCTTCGTGATCCCTTTCGAAGAGCACTTCACGCTCATCGGTACGACGGACGTCCCTTTCGACGGCGACCTGGGCCAAGTACGGATCTCCCCCGCCGAAATCACCTATTTGTGTGAGTCGGTGAATCGTTACTTCAACAGAGCGGTCAGCATAGCCGATATCCGCTGGAGTTATTCCGGCGTGCGAGCGTTGCAGGAGGATGAGGCGGCGGACGCTTCCAACGTGACACGCGACTATGACCTGAAGCTGGAGAGAGCCGCCTCGGGATCACCTGCTCTCACGATCATCGGTGGGAAGATCACCACTTATCGAAGGCTCGCCGAGGCGGCCCTTGCCGTGCTTCGTCCGTTTGTCGGGGGGAGCGAGCGCAGTTGGAGCGCGGCAGTACCTCTGCCAGGGGGCGATCTGCCAGGTGGAGACCTGCCTCAATATCTGACAGCGTGCGAGGCCCGCTGGCCGTTCATACCCCGTGGGATGCTTGCTCGACTGGTCCACTCCTACGGCACGCAGTTGGAAGGCATCCTCGAGGGATGTGGATCGATAAGAGATCTGGGCGAATATTTCGGCGCCGGGCTGACTGCCGCTGAAGTCAACCATCTGCTGCAGCGTGAATGGGCGCTCACTGCGGAGGACATCCTGTGGCGGCGAAGCAAGCTCGGTCTGCATCTTCCGGCAGAAGGGGTTGCGCGCCTGGACAAATACCTGCAGAGCGTGCTTGCTGAGCGCCCAACGGAGGCCACACTATGAAGAGATACGTCGGAGCGATCGACCAGGGCACGACCAGTACCCGCTTCATCGTCTTCGGGCGAGAGGGCGAGGTGATCGGATCTGCGCAAAGAGAGCATAAGCAGATCTTTCCCAAGCCGGGCTGGGTCGAACATGACGCTCATGAGATTCTTCGCAACACGCAATCCGTGATCGAATCGGGGCTGCGCGATGCCCGAGTGAGCGCTCGCGATCTGGACGCTGTGGGCATTACGAACCAGCGGGAAACCACCGTGCTTTGGGACCGCCGCTCCGGGATGCCGCTGCATCATGCTGTGGTCTGGCAAGATACCCGTACCGAGGAACTCGTTCGCGAGTTCGCGCGCGAGGGAGGCCCGGATCGGTTTCGCAAGAAGACGGGGCTTCCGCTGGCGAGCTACTTCAGTGCCTCGAAACTGAGCTGGTTGTTGCAGCAAGTGGCGAACGCGCGGGCGCTCGCCGAGAGCGGTCACGCGCTCTTTGGCACGATCGACTCGTGGCTCGTCTGGAATCTCACCGGCGGCCCGAACGGTGGCGTGCACATCACCGATGTGACCAACGCCAGCCGCACGCAATTGATGAATCTGTCGACCCTGAGTTGGGATGCCGAACTGCTGGCGGCGTTCAGAATACCCGCACCCTGCCTGCCAAAAATTGTCTCCTCGAGCGAGCCTTACTCCGAAATCCGTGAAGGTCCTTTGAAGGGTGTACAGATTGCCGGCATTCTCGGCGATCAGCAGGCTGCGTTGGTGGGCCAGGCCTGCTTCGAGGCTGGCGAGGCGAAGAACACCTACGGCACTGGATGCTTCCTGCTGATGAACACCGGAACCCAGCCGGTGGATTCAAAGGCGGGTCTGGTGACGACCCTGGCGTACCAGTTCGGCCGAGAAGCTCCCCACTACGCGCTGGAAGGCTCCATCGCAGTCGCTGGAGCGTTGGTCCAATGGCTACGCGACAATCTGCAGGTGATCCGGGCCAGCAGCGAGATAGAGGCCCTTGCACGGCAAGTGCAGGACAACGGGGATGTGTACATCGTACCGGCCTTCTCAGGTTTGTTTGCTCCATATTGGAATGGAACGGCGCGCGGTCTGATCGCCGGCCTCACCGCGTTTGCCAATCGGAGTCACATTGCACGCGCCGCGCTCGAGTCCACCGCCTACCAGACGAGGGATGTCATTGCGGCCATGGAGCAGGATTGCGGATTCGCTCTCAAGGAGTTGCGCGTCGATGGTGGTATGGTCGTCAACGAGCTGTTGATGCAGTTTCAGGCCGACATTCTCAACGTGCCCGTCATAAGGCCCAAAGCCATCGAGACCACGGCATTGGGGGCTGCGTACGCCGCCGGCCTCGCGGTAGGATATTGGCAAGGCCTGGATGACTTGAAGTCGAACTGGGGGGTAGCCAGAAGGTGGGTACCCCAGGTCAATGAAAACACGCGAGCTCGCCTGTATGGTTCGTGGAAGAAGGCGGTCGACCACTCCCTTGGCTGGATCGAGCCGAAGTGATGAACCCTGGAGAGTCCCGCGCGCCGGCAACGGACGATTCGCGCCCGCGGGTGAGCCGAGCAGACCGAGTCTTGTTGCCATTCCCTTGCGTCAATCCAAGATGACAACATGAAGGCAGATTTCTGGGGCGAGCTGGTCGGCACGGCGATCCTGATCCTGCTGGGGAACGGAGTCGTTGCCTGTGTAGTGCTGAGGCGATCTTATGGCCATGCCGGGGGTTGGGGCGTGATCACGGCAGGTTGGGCATTCGCGGTCATGGCTGGCGTCTTCGCAGCATTGGCCATTGGCAGCAATGCGCACCTGAACCCGGTCGGCTGCCTCGTCTGGGGCATCGGT
>Ga0207707_10000401_pt1 | contig 45245 bp, 79 predicted proteins | sample KBSC83BmetaG_FD_184336 | JGI IMG/M metagenome (GOLD analysis project Ga0207707, IMG submission 184336) | Corn rhizosphere microbial communities from Kellogg Biological Station, Michigan, USA - KBS C8-3B metaG (SPAdes) (version 2) | ecosystem: Host-associated > Plants > Roots > Rhizosphere ... | reverse complement strand
CCGACCCGTGGGAGGGGCGAATGGACGCTTACTGCTACGACTGCGCGACCTGCCGGTGCGACTGCTACCCGGACGAGTGCCCGATCAAGTACGGGCAGGAGACCGCAGGACTATGACTCGTATGGCGAACACCGATCCCGTCGTCCTGCGCCCGTGGTGGCGCGCAACGCCGATCATCCACCGCCGCCGGTTCGACAGCGACGGCAACTTCATCACGGACTGTGGCAACCCCGTGGGCCGCTACGACCCGATCCTGCGGTGGGATCACGCGCAGCGCATCGGGCGACCGTGCAAGAGGTGCTTCCGTGACTGACCGCACGACTGGTTCTAGTGCGGTGAAGATCGAGCATGTCGCGGCTGCGATGTGGGACAGGCGCTACCGCCTCTACAAGTGGCGCGACCAGGACGTGACCGATCCCAAGAAGCGAGCCAAGATGGACGGGTTCCGGCGCACCGCAGAAGCCGCTATCGAAGCCATCGAGGAGTTCAATGCCAGACCTTAGCCAGACCGCCATCGCGGCGTCCAAGCTGATCGACACGCTCGAAGAAGAGCTACCAGACGAGGCCGTAGCCGGCCCCGTAATGGTTCTGATCGAGGCGCGCTTCCCCGCGACAGACGACGAGCCGGAAGCGTCCTCCGTCTATTACCGATGCAGCGAGTCGAGCGGCATATACAAGCTCGGGATGCTCACGGCGGCGCAGGAGTCGGCTGCCCACGGCTGGCACGAGGAGGATGAATGAGCGTGTGGATCGCCGTTCCGATGCTCGTCCTGATCGCCCTCACGCTGGTCGGCCTCTGCTGGGTCTTTATCCACATCATGAGGCACGATGTCTGACGACCACCATACGACACCTGATCCTGCGGTGATTCTCGACGCCCTTGAGCGCACCTACTGGAACCTGCGCCGGTTGTCCGAGCGCAAGGTGATCCGGGACCTTGGGGAGACGTTCGCGGAGGCCGAGAGCGTCCTTGAGGCTGCGGGGAGGCTGCACCGTGGCTGACCATACGACCCCGTACCCCATGGTAGGAGCGCGATGAAGGCGCACGGCTCGTTCTGGCTCGACGGCGGCTATGACCGCGACGCCGTGGAGGCGTGTCCGTACCACCCGCTGCACAGGTGGTGGACGTTTCGGGTCGGAGACGTGCTCGAGGAGGGCACGTGTCGCGACCCGGACGAGATGATGGTGATCTGCCGGGCCTGTTATGTCCCGCGCTGCGGCGCGACCACGAGCCCCGACCCGTGCATGTTGCCGCGACACCACACCGAGCCGCACAGCTTCCGCAGCGGCCGACATGTCGAGGTAGGCGCGTGACCAACCATACGACCACCTATCCCATGGTGATCCACAAGCGCTGCGAGGGAAGGGCTTCGACCACCCGGCACACCTACGTGCAGTGCGAGAAGGATGAGGGACATGACGGCCCGTGCCGGGCCCACTTCGGCCGCTTCGTGAAGGAGTGGCGGCACGGTGCCTGACCATGGGACTCGTCATCCCATGGTGAGTCCGCGCCGTCGCTCAGGATCGCCGCCGTTTGCTATCGGCTACGAGATTGCCTGGATCGACGCCAAGCGGCAGATCCGACAGCACATCGAAGAGGTCGAGCGCGAGCACGGGCGTAACTCCGAGAAGTTCCTGGCCCTGTGCGCGCTGTACAACGAGCTCCGGCAGCCGGAAGTGAAGGTCGTCCATGGCTGACCATGGGACTTCGCATCGCATCCTTAAGAAGCTCGGCGTGCTTCTAAACGTTCCGGCGCGAGCCTTTAGGAACAGTCGTGGGTGACCATGCGAGCACGAGTCCTGTGGTGCGCTGGCGCCGGCTGCGGAACCGCTATCGCCACGCGATGCGGACGACGATGCCGCGGTCGCGCGTGCTCGCCCTGCTCTGGGCGCTTGAGAGGATGGAGCAATGACCGACTTCGCGTATGGGCGCCAGTGCCGCGCTTGGTGCGCGAGCTGCAAGGAGTCGACGGCGGTCCGTGTCGGCGCCGGCACGTTGAAGCAGTGCACGAAGTGCGGCCGCAAGTGGGGATCGGCGCGGCGGGGGCGGAAGAAGTGGTGAGCCGGCGCGAGTATGAGGATCGCATCTTGCGCGTCGCCGCGCGGATCCGGGAGCGGCGCGAGGCTCGAGCGTTCGCGGAGGCGTTCGTCCGGGCGCCGGCGTGGCTGCAGGACGAGATCCGCGAGGAGTTCAACCGGCCGAGCCTGATCCTGGGGATGTTGGCGGAACGCCGTGGACACTCTGAGGACACCCAGACCGAGGATTCGGCCTAACCATGATCCTTACCATGAGTTTCGTAAGCGTTTCGCAAAGGTTGCGGCCTCCGTCGGACTCCGCCGTGCCTCGTCGGCTTTTGGGCGCATTTTGCAGGTTCGCCGACACTCGTGATGTCACGTTTGGCTTCCTGATTGGAGCCCGGCGTGGACGCTTTTTGGACACCGAGAGGAGTTGAGGTAGATGGGTCGGCCACGGAGTTTCGATTGGGATGAGGCGGCGCGCCTCCATGCAGGCGGCATGAGCTATGGCGAGATTGCGAGGCACTTCGGCAAGAGTTACCACGGCATCCGCTACGCGATCGACGCCGAGTTTCGCCGGCGGATTCAGGGGTACGCCGCCGACTGGCAGCGCGGCGGCTCATGTCCTGACTGTGGCACGCAGACGACGAGGCATTCCCGCGACGGGAACGCTCGATGTCGCGCGTGCGCCGGCAAGTGGCGTCAGACGGTTCGCGGCGACGAGGCGTGGTGCTGTGGCTGCCGCGAGTGGCTGCCGAAGACGGAGTTTCAACGGTCGTCGAAGAGCGCCCGTGGACTCCGGAACGAGTGTCGCTCGTGCGGCACCGCGCGCCGGCGCGCCTACCGCGAGGCGCACCCCGAGGTCGCCGCGGCCGCATACGAGCGCCAGAATGCTCGCCGGCGCGAGCGATCGGCGGCGCTTCGGTGAACGGCGTCGTCCCGAGCCCTGTCGTGGCGGAGAAGGCGCTTCGCCTGCTCGAGCAGAACCGCGTCCACATTATCGCGGCGGAATCCGGCCAGGTGCGCGTACACGGCGAGACGGGCAACTACCTCGTCATCGCGACTGCGGCCGGCGTGATGTGCTCGTGCCCGGCCGGCAAGGACTGGGATCCGGCGAGCTGCAGCCATAAGGTCGCCGCGCAGATCGCGTGGGCCGAGTCGTGACCCGCCACGTCTCCTATCCGAGTGACGAGGTGGCGCGGCATGGCGCCGTCGAGATGGCGCGGCACGGCGAGTGTGGCCTGATCGTCTGCGTCACCGAGGACGAGGACGGCAACCGCGCCGTGCGTTTTTCGAGGTTCGGCCACCCGGCGGAGGATCAGGAGGGCGACGCTTTGCGGATGGCGTCGCTGCTCGTCGACGACCTGTTGCGGACGTTGGCGGGTGACCTATGAGCGACCCGTGGATCAAGGTCTACCCGGCCGACATGAGGGCCGATCCGAAGTTCTCGGGGATGCATCCAGCGATGCGTTACGCGCTCATCCAGGCGTGGGATCTGGCGAAGAACGGGCCCGGAGCGGTCGACGAGCTGCGCTCGAGCGATGGTCGAGCGATGCGCGAGGCAGAGTTGCGAAGACTGTCGAGCGTTAGCGCGAGCGCGACGCGACGGATGTTCGAGAGATGGGAGCGAGTCGGCCTCTGCGAGATCGAGGACGGCCTCGTGAGGTTCCCGAATCTGGCTAAGAGACAGGGAATCGACCGCACCGCCGCCGAGCGCATGCGGCGTCTGAGGCAACGGAAGCGTGACGGCACCGTTACGGCGAACGTTACGCCTGCGCGTTACGGGCCTGTTACGGCACAGAACCAGAACCAGAGTAAGAACAGAGTAGAGCCTTCTAACGAAGTCTCTACTCCGCCGAACGCGCCGAAAACGGCGACCCCGAAACCACGCCAGCCGGACCCGATCTGGGATGCCCTCCTCGAGGCGTGCCCGGCTGGGTCTGAGATGACGAAGAGCGAACGCGGCCGCCGCAACGCCGCCGTCAAAGAACTCCGCGAGATCAACGCCGACCCCGCCGACGTCCGCCTCGTCGCCCGCCGCCTCCGCGAAAAGTGGGGCGGCCGCGTCGCACTCACCCCATCCGCGATCGTTACGAACTGGAGCGGCACCATCGCCGAGATCCGTCCCAACGGCCACGGCCGCACGTGGACGCGAGAAGACGCCGAACGCGCCGCCGCCTATCGAGCCGGAGTCGAAGAGCAGCAGCGGCAACGCGCCGCCGCCGCAGAAGAAGGAGTGCCCTACTGATGACGAGACAACGCAACGTCACCGGCCGCGAACACTGCGCCGCCTGCGGCGACGACGGCTGGGTCGAACTCGCCGGCACCGTCACCGTCGGCGGCGTCGCCTACAGCCGCGGCATGGCGCCGTGCAAGTGGTGCGAAGTCGGCGACCGCCGCTTCCAGCACCACAGCGCGCCGAACCGCGGCCACGGCCGCTACGAGCCCGAGACGAACTTCGACGGATCCGACATCGTCCCCGTCGGCGACGAGCCCGGCCACGTCCGAGCGTTCCGGCCCGACACCGAGTTCCTCCGCCAACGCGCCGCCGCCGGCTGCAGCGTCGCCAGCCTCCAAGCGATGTTCCCGCGCTCGCTCTGGCCGCCAGAGTGGAAACCTGCGCCGCCACGACCAAACCCGCTCACCGACGACGAAGCCCTCGAGATCGCCGAAAAGCAGCGACTCGCCCAGATCGCCCTCGAAACGGCCACGCAGGAGCCGAGCTCAGCCGCTGGAGCAGACGACCGCGACCTGGGACACGCCGAAAATCAGGAGGAGGTGCCGTACTGATGGCGTACACGCCAGCCCAACGCCGAAGCGCGCTCTGCCTCGTCGCCGAACAAGGCTACGCCATCGCAGCCGGCCTCACCGGCATCCACGAACAGACACTGCGCCGCTGGGCTCGCGAAGCGGCGACCACCGAGCACGAACGAAGGAGGCGCCGCTAATGGCACACCGCCACGACTTCCGCTGCCCGCAATGCGGCTCGAGCCTCCCACCGAAAGCTCGGGTCCGCGACTACATCCGCGACCTCGAACACACCATCGAAAACCTGCTCGGCCTCGTCAGCGAACACGCCGAAGTCGGCGCCTACCTCTCCGAGTTGAACGCCTTGAGCCACCTCTCACACAACGGCATCCGCCGACCCGACGACCTCGGCGGCGCGATCACCACCAACGGCGCCTCCAGCCGCGCGCCACAATACGACCCGACCGCGGCCGCCCAACTCAAAGCCGAGCTCGCCCACCTCCGCGAGCGAGCCGAGACGCTCCGCAAGGTCTGCGACAAGGTCGACTCGCCCGAAGCCGACCGCAAACGACGGCTCGCACGCCTCGAATCGAACGCCTAGTTGGAATCCGTCAACCCCATCCGCTACCATCTCATGCCAGTGGGCGAACTGCGCCCCAGAGTCACCCCGATAGGCCGGCGCGACATCATCCGCGACGCCCTCGAAACAGGCGACTGGGCCACCGCAGCAGAGCAACTCGCAGAGGCTCGCCACAGAGCCGAACACCGCATGGTTGCAGGCATCACGAGCTGGTCGGCCTACGTGGAAAGCCTCGGCATCTCGCGGATGCACGGGTGGCGACTCTGCCTCATCGCCGCCACAGAGCAAACCCGAATGGGTTACAACTACCGCCAGGCGCTCGAAGCCGCGATCACCGCGACGCGAGAATCTGCGAAACCCTCGCCTTAGTCACGCCGGCCGCTGCCGCGACATCGCCCAGCGAATACCCGCCGTCGACCGCAGCTTGCATCGCCGCACGTTCCAGTTCGCGCGCCTCCCGCACCATCCGCTCAGCCTCGACCCGCATCCCTCGAGCCGCCGCCACAGAGCGTTCCACATCGGGAAGAGGCGGCCGTACCGCTCGAGGCCGACCCCGCTTCGCCGCCGGCTGGGGTTCTGGACTGGGCATGTCTTCGGAGTATAGAACCCCTATCCGGGTTTTGTCGTCAAGGCAGCTGCAAGCCAGGCAGCCGGCGCCATCACAACTGAGGCAGCCAGGCATCCTCCACGCCACGCCTCGAGCCCGCTTGAGCGCCTCGTCCAGTCGCTCGAGCGATACCGCAGGCATCACCTCGAGCACGGCGCGATAGCCGCGGAGACTGGCGAGAATCGCTCCGGCGATCGGATCTCCGCCGGCGAGCTCCGCCCAGCCCTCGAGCTCGACAGTCGGCGCCTCGCCACACTCGACCAGTCCGACACTGCCGAAACGGCCGGTAGTCGACCGCAGCGGCCACACATACCCGCCGAACATCGACACGGCTAGCCCTCGCTCGCCCTTCTGGATCCGCGCGCCGTTGCGCATGATCCATGCTCGCGTCCGACACGGACCGCGCGCACCTTGCCCCATCAACTCGAGCAGGACTTTGGCGGAGTAGTCCAGGTTCGCGGCCGCCAACTCGGCGAACGCCGACAGATCAAAAGCCCGCAGCGCGATCGATCGCGCCTCTTCCAGAGCCACGGCTCGCGCCGATCCCTGACGGGCATCCGCAGCCGCAGCGCCGATCCGGGCCCTTTCGAGCCCGGATACGCGCGCCTCAGCCTTGCGGGGGACTGCCGACATCGCTACAGCCGACCCTCAGACCGCAGCTCGAGATAGCGGATGTCAGACTCGACGTGGTGGCGAGTCGTCTCGACCATCTCAAGTCCATCGGCGATGCCGCGGAGGTAGGTTTCGAGCTCGCGAGCCGTCGAGAACCCCGGACCGATGTCCGACTCCCACGTTCCCGGCGCCAACGCCATCCAACGCAGGCGCCATACACCGGACTCGTGATGCGGGAAGGGTTGCCGGACGTCTGGCGCCTCATCCTCGAGCGCCCGGTGAATCCGGAAGACCTGGGTTGCGCAATCGCGCATTGTGATGCGATCAGCCATTAGAAGAGCCCTCCCTGCGGCGGATTCGCCGCGATCGTGCCCGGCCGCACCTTGCGGCGCCGCTCGAGCGAAGACAGGCAGACATCGCACAGCAACGTCTGCATCGGGTCGTCTGGCGTCGTCAGCACCGCCTGGCCGCACGCGGCGCAGGCATCGACGATGCCACCAGAAGTGTCGGGAGACTGGCTCACGAAAGCCAACCCCTCGTGCGATCGCGCCGCGCCAACTCAGCGCGCAGACCGCGATACGGATCCAGCTGCTCGAGCGTTCGCCGCAGGCACAGCGCCTGCAAGTCGGATGCCGTCCGACGACGGTTCCGCGCCACGTCGGCGCGCCGGATGTCTTCACGTGTCGTCATCCTCACCCCTTTCCGGGTAGTAGGTCTATACGACTATGTATAGCGGACGCCGACGACGAATGCAAGTAAAAGGTCTATACGGAAAAGAGATAGTGAAGTCAGCTAAACCACTGAGCGCGCAAGTGTTGGCAATGTGGCACCAGGAGGGACAGTGCGCGCGACAGTGGCGCAGTGCCAGCCCAGCGCGCGCCTAGTTGAATGCCTGCGATGCCAGCTCGAGTCCACTAGGCACGGGCACGCGATGCCTAGTCGCGTGGTAAAGCGGATGGTTGAGCCGCTTCGACCCTCCTCGTGTCCATCTAGAGGCCGTCCGACGGCTCTGGGCGGAGTGGGCGGTCGGCCAGTTCGCGCGCATCCCCACCCCCCATGACGCGGCCGCGTGCAAATACGTGGATACCGCTCGCGGCATTTTCACCAGCTTTGGAGGTTTCATGCCTGTCCTGATCGAGCCGACTACTGAGCTCCGTCACGAGGTTGCGGGGGCTGTCGGCGGCGGCGAGTGGCCGCAGCGCGCGCTCGTCCGTTTTGGCGTGCCGGGGGCCGACGCCTCACGCTGGCTGGCGCAGGGCGAGACGGACGCGCAGGAGGGCGTTGAGAGCGATCTGGCGGAGTTGTGGCGCGCGATCGACCAGGCCGAGGCGGATTGCGAGGCGGATTGGGTACAGCGCGCGGCGGGTGCGGCGGCGACTGGCCGGAAGGGGATCGAGAAGCCGGGGTCGCGGCCGGGGACGCAGACGATTGGCGGCCCGGTGCGGTGTGAGGACTATTTGAAGCTTTTGCAGGCGCGTTTTCCGGATCGGTGGCGGACTGGCGTGGCGCGGCGGTCGTCGTCGAAGGAGTCGATGGAGGAGACGTTGCGGCGGATTCAGGCGGAGTCGTGACGGTTGAGCTGCGTGAGGCGCCGGATGGGATCTCGGTGCCGGTGGATGAGGCGGAGCAGGCCGAGTTGCGGCGTTACTGGATGCGGTGTTTGGGGCCGGGTTTCGTCCTCGATGTGCGGTGTCTGCGGGTGTTCGAGGGTCGCCATGTGATCGCGGTGCACGCCGACGAGTACGCGGGCTTGAGTACCGGGTTCGAGGTGTGCGGCCGGCCGCGGCGCCGTGGGTAACGAGGAGCAGCTTCTTCGGCGCGCACTGGCTGATTTCATCTGGTACGCCGAGAACTTCTTGTGGGTGCAGGACAAGCAGACGTTGCAGCTTGTGCGGCTCGTGGTGAAGCCGGTGCAGCGGCGGTTGGCGGAGAAGATCCTCGCGGATTACGTGGCGGGCCGGCCGGTCAGGTTGATCGTGTTGAAGGCTAGGCGCGAGGGCGTGTCGACGATCGTGCAGGCGATCTTCTTCTGGCTGGCGAGCCTCCGGGAGCATCAGGTCGCGGTGACGCTGTCTCACCATGACGATACGACGAAGGAGCTCTTCGCGATCCCGGAGCGGTTCTACCGCAAGCTGCCGGCGGTGCTGCGGCCCGCTAGGCGGCGGTCGCTCAGGTCGAAGGAGATGGAGTTCGCGAACCCGTCGAAGGATCCGGAGGCGGTGCGCAAGGAGCCGGGCCTCGAGTCGGTGATGCGGACGGTGACGGCGAAGAACGCGGGTGCTGGGACGGGCGCGAACCTGCTTCACATCTCGGAGTTCGGGTTGTATGAGGGGAACCAGATCGACGCGAAGCAGGTGTTGACGACTCTGCTGCAGATCATCCCGAAGGCGGCGCGGACGATCATCATCATCGAGTCGACGGCTCGAGGAGTCGGCAACGAGTTTTATCGCCGTTGGAAGCAGTCGGAGCGGTCGCTCGCGGCGGGGGTGGACGATTTCTACCCGTTCTTCATCGCGTGGTTCGAGGAGCCGACGAACGTGATCTCGGGCGCCGACTGGGACCAGCTCGGCGACCTCGACGCTCGCGAGGAGCGCCTCCGCGATAAGTACGGGTGCACGCCCGAGCAGGTCGCGTGGCGTAGGTGGAAGATCACGGATCTCGGGTCGGATCCGGACGAGTTCGACCAGGAGTATCCAGAGTCGGCGGACGTCGCGTTCCTGTCGTCGGGCCGGCCGTACTTCGACCAGGAGTCAGTCGCCGCGCAGCTCGAGGATGCCCGCGGTGTCGAACCGTTGGTGCGGGGAGACGTCGTCGAGGATGACCTCGCGGTGCGGTTCCTGCCGAACCAGCGCCGCGGCCGTCTCACCGTGTGGGAGGTGCCGCAGAAGGGCGAGGACTACGTCATCTCGTGCGACTCGAGCGAAGGGTCGGAGCACGGCGACCCGCAGTGCGTCTACGTCCTGAAACGCTCGGCGCTGAAAGTCTGCGCCGTCTGGCACGGCCGCGTCGACAGGGATGAGTTGGGCGACATCCTCTACCTGCTCGGCCACCTCTACAACATGGCGCTGATCGCCGTCGAGCGGAACGGCGGGTGGGGCGCGACGCCGATCGCGATCCTCAGACGCCGCGGCTACTACCGCCTCTACCGCCGCCGCGACGAGGGCAAGCGGAACCGCAAGCGGGATGACCGTTGGGGTTGGGATTCGACGCCGACGAACCGTCCGCTCATCCTCGACGGGCTGGCGCAGGTGATCCGAGACGAAGAGCTCGACTGCGCCGACCCCGGCTTTTTCGAGGAGTGCCTCGTCTTCGTCTACTCGGAGACGGGCAAGCCGCAGGCGATGCCGGGCGAACACGACGACCGCGTCCTCGCGCTCGCCATCGGCGTCCATCTGTGGAAGACGGAGCCGCGCCGCGTCTCCGACCCGAAACCCTCACCACCACGCCGCGTGTTGAGCGTGGCGACCGGCTACTAGGAGGACTCATGTACGAGCTGAATCCGATCCAGTTCTTCGAGAAGAACGGGCCGCCGAACCGCACGCCGACCGTGCCGGTGCCGGCGACGGCGAACAACCTGACGCCGACGACGCCGCTCTTCAACCCCGCCGACTCCGAGAACAACGGCCAGTAGGAGGATCGCATGTCCGAGTGGACCGACGAAGGCACGCCGCAGCCGCTCTCCGCGGAGACGCTCGCCGACCGCGAATACCAGATGGAGCAGGAGCGCGAACGTCAGCGCCTCGGCCTCATCCCCGGCGGCCCCGACCCCGCCGCTTCGGCGACGCGCGCCGAGCTCGACGAGGCGGCCGCCGCCGTCGACGCCGACACGACGGGCGCGAAGACGAAGGCCGACGTCGCCGAGGCGATCCAGAAGGCCGACCTGCCCGACCTCTCCGCGATGAAGCGCGACCAGCTCGACAAGGTCGCCGTCGGCTACGGCCTCGACCCCGCCGACTACCGCACCAAGGCGGAAGTTCGCAAGGCGATCACCGAGGCGCACGGCTAGTGCCCGAGTGGCTGATCGAAGCCGAGGACGGCAAGCGCCGGACATGGCTCGGAGACGTGACCGAAGCGCAGGCCGAAGCGATCCGCCAGAAGCTCGCCGGCCTCGGCGAGTGGAACTGCCACGTCACGAAACGCAGCTTCACGCCGGCGCAGCGCGACGACCTCGCCCTCGAGGTGCACACCCGCGAATGGCATGAAGGCGGCCGCGTCGGACCGCAGCCGTTCCTCGTCGACAGGTCGTCGATGTAGATGGCGTTCCAGATCGCAGTCAACGCGGGCCGCACCTATATCCTCGGAAACGCGATCGGCGGCGCCACCCTCTTCGTCGGCCTACTCCACACCACCGACATCAACACCGCGCCGGCCGCGACCGACACCCTCTCCACCATCACCGAACTCTCTGGCTCGGGCTACGCCCGCCAATCCTGCGTGATGGGCGCCGCCGCCAGCCAGGCGACGACCGGCGCGCAGGTCACGTTCTCGTTCACCGGCACGCCCACCGGCGGCACCGCGACCGGATGGTTCCTGTGCACCGTCTCGAGCGGCACCGCCGGCACCCTCATCGGCGCCGTCAACCTCGGCGCGGCAAGGACATTCGTGAACCTCGACACCGACAAGGTCACTCCGACGGTGAGCGACTAGTGCCCTCCACCGATCCGATGACGCCGCGCGTCGGCGACCACTACCTCGAGGTGCACGGCCAGAAGTGGCAGCCGATCGCGTGTGCGAACCATCGCCGCGTCGAACAGCCCGGCAAGAAGGGCTCGGCCGCGCCGATCACGCACCTCGACGGCACCGGCCACGAGCTCGGAGACGACTCCGGCTGGGACGCCGACTGCGCCGCCTGTGCGCGAGAGGTCGAAGCGACTCGTGCACACGTCCGGGCGTGGGCCGACCACCACGGGGTGAGCCCGTGACGCTCCTGACCGAAGAGATGTGCGCCGCAGCCGCGCACGCCGAACAGATAAAGCGTCGGATGCGCGTCCACTACGCATCCGCCTCGAAACCGTACCGCGGCCACAAGGTTCCGTTCGACCGCCAGAAGGCGATCAGCGACGAGTTTTGGGGCGAGTACGACGACGTCAACCAGCGCCTATGCCCGTGGGACCCCGTCTACACCGGCACCCGCGGCGGCGTCACGCTCGCCACCACCACCGACCTCGCGACGCTCTCCGTCGGATCGAGCGGCCAGCTCCGCATCCTCGAGTCGTTCCTCGCCGGCGAGTCCGCCGCGAGCGCCGTCGAACGGCTCGCCGTGCAGCGATCCACCGGCGGCGCGACTCCCACCAACCAGACTCCGGAGAAAGCGTCGACGCGATCGCCGGCCGCCGTCGCCACCTTCGCGACCAACTGGACGACGCAGCCGACCCTCAGCGGAAACCCGCTCCTCTACCACGACTGCAACACGTTCGGCGGCACCGACCGCTGGGTGCCGAGCCCCGGCGAGGAGATCTACCTCGTCAACTCGGAGATCCTCTCGTGGCGCAGCGCGAGCGGCACCAGCGTCGTCTCGAGTCATCATGTCTGGGAAGAGATGTAGGTGGCCGTCTTCGTCGCGACCGGCGCGTCGCGGTCGAACAACAAGTGGGGCGCCTACGCGCAGCCGGCGAACCCCGGCTACACCTACGTCGCCCGCATGTCGATCCACGTCGAGCCGACGTCGACGACCGACACCACCGTCAACCGCTACGGCTGGCAGCGGATCACCGGCTTCACCCTGACGACGAATACCGCCGAGAAGGGCTCGACGCGCTCGCCCGCCTTCGCCGGCAACGTCGCGAACGCCGAGAGCGTCGCCGGCACCGTGGGTGGGAACCCGCTCTACTACTTGCACGCCGGGCAGGAGATGTTCGCCCACCAGACGATGTGGGCTCCCAGCCGGCCGTGGGCGATGCCGCAACTCATCGACGGCGAGCTCGGCGTCGTCGTCGGAAGCGTGAACAGCGGCACCTCGACGCCCTACGTCGCGCCGGCGATGTTCTATGACGGGCCGCCGATGATCGACAACCGGCCGCTCCGCCGCCGGCCGACGAGGCGCGGGATGTGGTGGACCTACCACCACCGAAACGTCCGCCGAAGCGGCGCCAGCGGCGCAAGCCAGATCGCGCCGGCGACCGAGTCGCCAAACGTCTGGTACACCCCGCCGCGCAACCTGAACCAGCCGCAGCCGCCGAACCGCCAGAACACCGTCCTCGCGCCGACCGGCGGCACCAACTACACCGACTCGGGCGCGATCCCCGTCACCATCAGCTTGAGCGGTGCCGATCAGGTCGCCAGCACCGACTCGGGCGCGATCCCCTTGACGATCACGCTTAGTGGGGCGGATCGGGTCGCGAGCACGGACAGCGGCACCATCCCCGTCACGATCGCGCTCTCAGGAACGGATCAGGCCGCCTCGACGGACGCTGGCACGATCCCCATCACCATCTCCCTCTCGGGCGCCGACCAGGCCGCAAGCGTCGACGCCGGAACCATCCCGCTCACGATCACCATCAGCGGGCTCGAGCAGTTCGGCCCCGCGCCGACGACGCGGCCGCGCCTCAACGTCGACCTCACACCCCAGGATCTTCCGCCCGTCTAGGAGGCAGCGTTGCCGATCTTCACCAACTACAGCACCGTCACCTACAACGCGACGCTCTCGCTGACGACGACGCGCACCGCGCTCCCGTCGAACGCGGGCCGCACCGTCTTCCTGCGAAACGCGAAGACGTCGGGCGGCACCGCCTTCATCGGCGACGCGACCGTCACCAGCGCCGGCGGCGGCAACGTCCTCGTCGACCTCCAGCCCGGCGAGGGCATGTTCGTCGACGTCAACAACGCGAGCCTCTTCAACGCCGTGGCTGCCACCACGGCGACCCTATTCGTCACCGTCTTCAAGTAAGGGAGAGTCGTGAGCGTCCCCGCATCCCGCATGGATTCCAAGGGCCGAAACGGCCAGGATCAGAACGAGCAGAACTCGCACGCCGCCGTCCACCAGGGCATCCAGGCACTCGCCGGCGCCGCCGCCAAGATGGGCTCGGCGAAGACCGAGCCGCACCCAGAACTGCTCGCCGCCCTCCAGTCGCTCCACCAGGGCGTCCAGGGCGTGCACGACCGCATGGACCAGATGCAGCAGGGCGCCGACCCCGACGACCAGGGACAGGGTGAAGAGGACTACTCCAACATGCCCGACCCCGACGACTGGGTGCAGAACGATCCGCAGGGCGCCGCCTCATACGCCGAGGCGATCCTGCAGCGGTTCGCCGAGATGATGCTGAACCAGTCGGCCGCGCCGCAGGGCGCGCCGCAGATGGCGCCCGGCCCGAACGTCGGCGGCGGCGCCTCCTACTAGCCGGTGGCTCTGAGCCTCAACCTCGAGCGGCTCAAGAACCAGCTCAACCAGGACGAGTCAACCGCGTTCCCGATCTCGGGCTCGATCGACTCGGCGAACCTCACCGGCGTCGTAAGCGTCACGAACGTGAAGGACTCCACCTTCGGCGCCGTCGGCGACGGCGTCCACGACGACACGGCCGCCATCCAAGCCGCCCTAAACGCGGTGTCCGGGACGAACGGCGGCGTCGTCTTCTTCCCGCCCGGCTTCTACCGCACCACCGCGACGCTGACGAGCGCGACGAAGAACCTGACCCTGTCCGGGCAGGCCGGCGCGCAGGGCCAGTGGCCGAAGGTCGCGAACGGCAACACCGTCATCTTCACGCCCGTCGGCTCGGGCGGATTCGACTTCAACGTGGGTAGCGGCCAGACGATCTTCGCCGGCCCGACCATCCAACACCTCTCCTTCTCGCCGCCCTACACGACGCTCACGTCGGCGCAGACGCTCGGCGCGACCCTCAACATCTCGAGCTCCTCGAGCGCGCGGCTCGCCGCGAGCGGCACCGCCATCGTCCAAGACAAGCACCAGATCGGCGTCTTCACCTACACGTCGAAGACGACGACGCAGCTACAAGGCATCACCGTCACCTCGGAGACGGTGCCGGGCACCACCTACGCGAACACGAGCGCCGTCACCAACCCGTCGCCCTACGGCGTCCGCCTCGCCCGCGTCGCCGACTTCCACGTCGAGCGGTGCACCTTCATGCACTACGCCGACACGACTCCCTCGATCCTTCTCGACGACGCCGTCCACAGCCTGAGCGGCGCCACCGGCCTCCTCGTCGACGGGTCCCTGAACGTCGCCCAGTACGGCACCAGCATGAACAACCGCTTCTACGGGTGCTACCGCGGCTGCCAAGAATACCTCTCCTCGACGCGCTGGATCGGCGGCGACTTCGACACGAACCTGAACGGCGCGACGCCGTGGACGAACGCGATCGGCTGGAACGGCCAACTCTCCAGCCCGTGCACCTTCTACGGCGTCAGCTTCCACGGCGCCGACATCCTCTGGCAAGCAGATGGCGGCGCGAGCTTCGGGTGTCGCCACGAATGCTGGAAGACGGCGGCGGTGAACCTCGTCGGCGCCGCCCGCGTCACCTACATGCCGGCGACGCTCGACAACTTCCAAGCCGGCGCGATCGGGACGGGCATCATCCTCGACGCCGCGTCGACGAAGAACCTCGTGTCTGTCCTCCCCGCCGTCTCGGTCGCCACCCGCTTCACCGACGCCGGCTCGAGTAACACGGTGATCGACAGCGGCACGACCGGCGCGTCGAAGCTTTCAGGCTCGTGGAGCATCACGACGCCGAGCACGAATACCGGCACCGGCCTCTCCGTGACGACGCAGGACACGGCCACCGGATCGCAAGGCGTCGCCATCACCTGCGCCACCGGCGCAGGCACCGCAGCCGCCCACGCCCTCACCGCGAACCTCACCGGGTCTGGCAACAGCCTGAGCTCGGCTGCGAACTTCGTCAGCGCCAACTCGGCGGCGAGCGCCGTCCAAGTCACCGGCCACGAATCGGGCCGCGGCTCGATCAAAGTCGCGCACCTAAACCCGGGCCCGGCGACGAACACCGACGCGAACGCCGCCGCCATCTCCGTCGACCTCCAAGACGGCGGCATCGGCGGCACCGCCTCACAGGGACTCTTCATCACGTCGACGACCGGCGGCACCACCGGCGCGCTCGTCAACATCAAGAACGCAAACAACCAGCTCTTCAAGTTTTTCTCGGACACGAGCACCTTCACGATCCCCACGATGCAGATGGGGAACGGCGGCCCGCTCATCACCATCGGCACCGGCGCCCCCGCCGTCGCCGCCCCCGTCGGCAGCCTCTACCTACGGACCGACGGCGGCGCGTCCACCACCCTCTACGTCAAGGAATCCGGGACCGGCACGGCCGGCTGGGTTGCCAAGTAAAGGAGCGCACCATGCCCGTGCCACACCCGACGCAGCCGTGGGACTACCAGACCGAAGTCGACCAGGCGTGGGCGCCCAGCCAGAACGGCCTGCTCGCCGCGAACGGCGACCCGTTCGTCGCCCAGAACGCGGGCGCCGCCGTGTCCGGCACCAAATACGTCATCCGCGTCCCCGTCAACATCACCGAGACGGTCGGGAACATCTGGATCATCGTGACGACGGCCGGCGCGACGCTGACCGCGGCGCAGAACCTGTGCGGCCTCTACAACTCGGCCGGCCAGCAGCTACAGGTCACCGGCGACCAGTCGGCGGTGTGGACGTCGACCGGTGCGAAGCAGATGGCGCTCGCCGCGTCGACCGTCGTGACGCCGCCCTACGTCTACGTCGAGGTCATGTCGAACGGGACGACGCCCGCCGCCTTCGCCCGCTTCGGCCAGCCGCCGTCGGCGAACCTGAACCTGGCAGGCGCGCTCCTTCGCTGCGCGACGAACGGCACCGGCGCGACCGCTCTCGACGCTTCGATCACGCCCGCGTCGCTGTCCACCTCGAACACGCCTTTCTCCTTCTGGGTCGGCCTGTCCTAGATGGCGCTGCCCGACACGCAGGAGGTGCAACGCCTCGTCAGCCGCGAACTCGAGCAGTGGGAGAAGGATCTCCTGCCGCTCTACAACCGCATCAACGCGAACTGGGCGAAGTGGAACCTGCAGGCGGTCGGCGACGACAACCCGTTCCTCTCGAACCTCCAGTCGGCCTACCCGCTCTACGCCGTCGAGCAGATCCTGCCGCGCATCGTCGGCCAGAACCCGTCCATGTCATACGCGCCGCTCGACTCCGACCGCGACAGTCTGATCGCGCAGATCCTCGGCAAGGTCGTGACGTCGCAGATGAAGCGGATGGGCTTCGAGTACGAGGCGCGCGACTTCATCCGCCAGGGACTCGTCGCGTGCTACTCGGTCGGCAAGCTCTACTGGGATCGCCGGTCGGCGAAGCAGGCGGTCACGAACACGGAGGAACATCCACTCCTACCCGAGGATCCGGAACTCTTCACCGTGCGCCTCGCCGTCGAAGGCGAAGAGCAGGTGCTCATCTGTAACGAGCCGCGCTTCGAGACGGTGAACGTGCTCGACTTCGTGTGGCCGCTATGGGCGCTCGACATCCCGTCGGCACCGGCGGTGTGGCAGCGGCGCTGGCTCTCGATGGGCGAACTCATGCGCCTCCAGGATCAAGGCGTCTACCAGAACGTCGACCAGATCCGCGGCGGCGACATCACCCGCTGGCAGCAAGCCTACGACCCCCAGTTCAACGCGCAGGGCTTGACGGTCACGCCCCCGTCGACGGACACGTCAGACCCGAACGATCCGAACGCGCGCGTCGAGATCCACGAACGCTGGGAAGACGACCGCGTCACCGTCTTCGCGGGGCGCCGCATCTGCCTCCGCGACGACCCGAACCCGTTCTGGCACAAGCGTAAGCCGTTCATCGACTTCACGCCGATCCCGCGGCCGTTCCAGATGCACGGCCAGTCGATCATCGACACGATCTACGACTCGAACGAGTTCGTCTCAACGCTGACGCGGCAGGTGTCCGACGCCGTCACCTACCTCATCAACCCGGCTTTCAAGAGCACCGAGGGCATCGACTGGGGCAACTTCGTGCTCCAGCCCGGCGCGCACCTCGACGTGCCCGACACCGAAGACGTCCAACCGCTCACCCTGCCGAACGTGAACCTCGGTGACGCGCTCGCGTGGAAGCAGGAGATCGAGAAAGACATGCAGAAAAACTCGGGCGTCTTCGACGTCTCGAGCGGATTCGGCTTCGGCGGGACGCACACCGCGACCGGCGTGTCGCAGGTGATCCAGCAGGCGACGATGCGGATCACCGAGATCGTGAATGTCCTCGACTACCGCTCGATGCGCCCGTTCGGCTGGATGATGGAACAGTTGAACGCCCAGTATTTCGAGCAGTCAGCCGTCCTCGACTTCTCGGATGACCCGGCGGCGCAGGAGGCGTGGCAGCAACTCGTCCAGCAGGAACAGCCGGCGAACGTGTGGGACCGCATCGTCCGGCCGCTGCGCGGCTCGAGCAACCAGGGAACCGAGAGCCAGCCGCAGGGCTTCTACGAGATCCAGCCGCACATGGTCAAGGCCAGCGGCCGCCTCGACCCGATCCCCGAGGTCGGCCAGGACGAGCAGGCGATGACGACGCAGAAACGGTCGGACGCTTCTCAGGCGGCGCAGGCGATCGCGCCGATCCTCGGCTCGCCGCAGAACCCGATCGACATGACCGCCTTCGCCGACTGGATGCTGCAACAGTTCGGCGTGCCGGAGCGGACGCGCAAGCAGATCATAAAGACGCCGCCCGTCCAGCAACTCGCCGCCCTCAACGCGGCCACCAGCGGCGGATCCTCGAGCGGCCCGAGCGGCCCGAGCGGCGATAACGCGCCCACCGGCGCGCCCGTCGGAGCGGCCGGCGCCGCCGGCGGAGTCGGCCCCTACGGCACCAGCCCGGCGCGATGAACGAGGGCAAGTTCACGCCGCACGAGTCGGCGCTCGTCCGCGAGATCCTCGAGCACGACGGGTGGAAAGCCCTCGTCGCCCTCCAGCAATATCACGCGGCGCGGCTCACGACCGCGCTCACCAGGGAGCAGACCAGTTGGGACGCGACCAACGTCCTACGCGGTCAGCTGAAAGGGATGGCGCTCCTGATGGAGCCGCAGATCCGAAACCACATGACCAGCCAATCCGACAATCCCTAAAGGAGGGACCGGATGTCCACACCCGAAAAGGCAGTGCAGATGGTGCAGACCCTGGCGTTGATCCTCGACTCGCCGCAGAACCCGGTGGATCTGTCCGCGCTCGCGGACTACATCATGCGGGAGTTCGGAGTCGATGATGCGGACCGCAAGAGGATTCTCGGATGAGCACGCCAGAAGCACAGCAGGATCCGCTCGACGCGCTCGCAGCGGAAGAAGAAGCCCAGAAGGCCGCAGAGCCCGAGGGCGAGCCGGACGGCGTAGAGCCAGAATCCGGCGAAGAGCCCGCAGGCGCGGGCGAGGAGCAGCCCGAATGGATGACCGACCCCCGTTTCGGCGGCGACCCGGAGAAGATCTGGGCGTCGTACAAGGAGGCGGAACGCAAGATCGGGCAGCAGGGAGGCGAGCTGGGCGAGCTGCGCCAGTTCCGCCAGCAGGTCGAACCCATCCTCCAGCAGCAGTACCAGACCGATCCGCAGCAGGGCAACCTTCTGCCGGACGGGTCGCCCTACTACGATCTGGACACCCTCCAGAAGTTCGTCGACGAAGGTCAGATGACCGAGTTCGCGGCGAATGCGTACTGGGCCGACCAGCAGGCCAAGCTCTACGCCTTCGAGATGGCGCAGGGACTCCAGGGCCAGTTCCAACAGACTCTCCAGCCGCTCCAGGCGCGAGAGATCGACCGCGGCGCTCGCGACACGCTCGACGAGCTCAACGCGGCACTGGGCGATGACGTAGTCGCCCGAAACCAGGCGTATATCGCCGAGTTGATCCGTTCCGACCGGGAACACTTCGCCCACCCGCAGCATGGCGCGCGACGCCTCCAAGAGGCGGTAATCGCGGCCGAGTGGCGGGCCAGCCAGGCCGGCGGACAGCAGCAGCAGCGACCTCGAGCAGCCAATGGGCAGTTCGCGGCGCGCGACACCTACGTCGAAGGTGGTTCAGGCGCCCAGCCGACGCCGGCTGGGGGAACGTCTGGCGATCCTGCGGACCGCGAGCTGATCGAGACTCTCGTCTCGCAGCCGAACGTGGACGAGATGGGCATCAAGATCCCCTGGGCCTAGACCCCGGGCGCCCGTAATCCCGCCACCAGATTCCGCTCACATCCCCGTCCAGCACCAAGTGAGTGAGGATCAACTATGCCTACCGCCCCTACGGTGGTAACTGGCTCACGTCTCACGACCGTCGGCGTCCAGCAGAGCCGTCGCGTCGTCGAGATGATGGACCAGATCTTCCAGTACGACGCGAACGCCACGCCGACCCTCGCGGTCCTCTCCAAGCGTGCCCCGACCGCCGTGTCCGGAAGCCCGAAGTACCAGCACCTCGAGGACCAGCCGCTGCCCGTCGTGACGACGTTCAACGGCTCGCAGAACGCGACAGCGACGTCGATCCCGGTCGCGGCCGGCACCGGCGTCTACTTCCGCAACGGCGACCTCGTCCTCTTCCCGACCGCAGCCTCGATCGCGGCTCCGGGCGAGGTCGTGCTCGTCACCAACGTCGCCACCGACACGCTGACCGTCACCCGCAACTACAACGGTGACGGCATCAACGGTGGCGCCGTCACGTCCGGCGACAACATGCAGATCATCGGCAACATCAACGCCGAGTTCGCCGGCGCCCGCACCATCAAGACGACGACGGAAGCCGTGCAGACGAACTTCACGCAGATCATCCGCACGCCGTTCGCCGCGTCGAACACGCTCATCGCCTCCAACCTCTACGGCGGCAACGAGCTCACCTACCAGCGCCGCAAGTTCGCGACGCAGCACGCGCTCGAGTGCGAGCGCACCGTCCTCTGGGGCAAGAGCTCCGAGGTCACCGCGACCGCGACGCGCTCGACGGCGGGATTCTTCTCGCTCGTCACCTCGAACGTCGTCAACGCCAACGGCACGCTGACGTGGCCGACGGTGGAGTCGCTCTTCGAGAAGGTGTTCCGCTACGGCTCGAACAACAAGCTCTTCATCGTGTCGCGGCGCATCGCCTCCCAGCTCGACCTCATCTCCGAGGGCCGGCTCGTCACCTCGAACGGCGACACCGCTTACGGCGTGAACATCGGTCGGCTCAACACGACGCACGGCCAGCTGATGACGGCCGTGCACGACCAGTTCGTGAACGACTGGGCCGGCTACGGCATCGTGGTCGACCTCGAGAACATCCGCCTGCGGTACATGGCGCGCGACGGCCAGAACCGGATGGGGATGCTGCGCACGAACATCCAGGCCAACGACGCCGACGGCGAAGAGGACGAGTACCTCTCCGAGATCGGGCTCCAGCTCATGCTCGAGTCGGCGCACGGCATCCTCAAGGGCGTCGCGTAAGCCCAGCCCGCAGTCCGTCCGCTCGCCACGATGGCTGCCCCGTGGGATAGGCGAGTCGCGCAGGGAGGCACGGCGTCAAAGGTGCCTCGACCCTTACACCCGAGCGATCCCACGAAGGGGGCAATCGCATGTCCAAGTACGAAGACGAATACCTCCCAACGGTCCCAGAAGGCGAGACGCCGCTCACTCCCGAAGAGTGGAAAAAGGAGCGGCTCGCAGAGGGTCGTGCCAAGGCGGCCGCACGCAAAGAGGCCGAGGCCGCAGCCGCGGACAACCTCGAGCCCGAAGCGCCGACCGTCCCGACCAAGGCATCAGAACTGCCGGTGCCGGAAGAGCCCGAGACGCTCATCTTCTGGGCGGAGAACCGCTTCCTCGTCGAAGTGATGCAGGCCGGCGGCAAGACCGTCATCAACGGCCAGGTCGTGATCCAGCCGCACAAGACGATCGAGTTCATCGAGCATCACTGGACGGCGGACATGGCCGACCCCGAAGACCGGGAGAAGGCGAAGTGGCTCATGCGGTGCAAGGACTTCCGCAAGGGCTCCGTCATCCTCGTCCCACAGGTCACGAAGACCGCCGGCCCGACGATCCAGACGGGCCCGCGCACCAGCCACACCCCCAAGACGCGCCACGAAACGATCGAGCGGCCCGGCTCCACGCGGGAAGCCGTCGAAGCACTGAGCGCACCCCTCAACTAGCTAGGAGCCTCCAATGGGAGCATTCACCGCGGCTCTGACGAACGCCCGTGCGCCGCGCGCCGTCACGAAGACCGCCTCGTCGAAGACCGACAACGTCGTCCACGGCGTCCTCACCGGCTCGTCGTCCTACGCGACGAACGGCGACACCATCAACTTCGGGTCGCTCTTCGGCCTGATCGGCCACGGCAAGACGACGCCCGACCAGCCGACCGCCGTCTACTTCTCGCCTTCGAGCGGCGGCCACTCGGCGTGGTGGGACTCGGTCAACAACAAGGTGAAGGTGTTCAACGGTACGACCGAGATCGCGAACACCACCAACCTGAGCACGTTCACGTTCCCCTGCACGATCTACTGGGGCAACTAGCATGGCGACGCTGTCAGCGGCGGCTCGGAAACGGCTGCCGACGTCGGCGTTCGCCGTGCCCGGAACGCGCAGCTACCCGATCCACGACGAGAACCATGCACGCGCGGCGCTGTCGATGGTCGCGAAGTACGGCTCGCCGTCAGAAAAGGCGGCCGTGAAAGCGGCCGTCAGCAAGCGATACCCCGGAATCAAGTAGATGGCGGAGACGCCGTTCCCAGTGGAGGATCAGCCCCTCCTGGATCAACAGAACGACGCCTCCTACCGCGTCTGCGCCGACACGCGCGCCCTCACCAAACGGACGACGTTCGCGACGGTGAACGGCCAACGCGAATACGCGCTTCCAAGCGACGTGCTGCGCGTCGTCGGCGTCAGCGTCGGCGCGCAGCTCTACGCCCACATCACGACCGACGTGGCGCTCCGCTACATCAGCGGCCTCGCCGACGTCTCCTCCTCGCCGCGCTACTACGTGCTCGGCCCGAATATCGGCTTCCAGCCCGTGCCGGCCTCCGTCGTCACGATCACCCTCTACTATGAGGCGCGGCCGGCGGCGCTCTCCGCCCTCGGCACCTATGAGGTCGGCGGCGACTTCGCGCGCCTCGTCGACCGCCGCGCCAACACGAACCTCTTCGACGACGACGGCCAGGTCGGCGTCGCCGCGGCCGAAGAGGCGTTCTACCGCGCCGAGTCTCAGCGGCTCATGCGGCGGCGGCGCAAGGTCGGCCGCAGCCGCGTCCCCGTCATCGGCTACGACGCCGAGGTGTAGATGACTCCGACCGCCCCGATGCCGTTCCTGCTCGAGCGGCTGCGCTCGTCGATCGCCGACCCCAGCCTCTTCGACGATGACACCGTCACCCGCTTCCTTTCAGACGGCTACGTCGCCGCCTGCGAACGGTCGCGGTGCCTACGCACATGGACGACGCAGCCACTCACCGCCGGCTTCCAGGAGTACGCCCTTCCGAGCGACTGGCTGGAGACGCTCGGCGTCTACATGAACGGCGCGCCGATGGAAGAACTCTCCACTCGGATCGCGCCGCGCGGCGACGACGGCGCCTTCTACTACTCCTACGACGGCGTCATCGGCCTCGTCACCACGCCGACCGTGAGTAGCGGCAACTACATCCTCCACTATGCACGCCGGCCGGCCGCGCTCACACAGAGTTCGACGCCCGAGACGCTGTTCGGGCCCGAGTGGTACTGGCTGATGCGCGCCTACGCGGCGTGGCACATCTACCGCCTCGGCTACGGCGAGGAGTACGTCCCGGAGGCGAACCGGCAGCGGACGATGTTCGACACCGGCGTCGCGATGCTCGAGCGGTACTCGACGAGCCGCGACGAGGCGGCGACCAACTCGACGCCCGTCGCGCACATCACGAGCGTCCCCTCGGTGGTGAATACGTTTGCCTAGCGACCTGCGAGAACCCGTCCAGATCGGCGCGGCCGGCCTGAACCTGCGCGACTCGCCACTCGAGGTCGGCATCACCGGCCTCACCGACACGCTCAACTGGCGGCTCGACGAGCGCGGCGCCCTCGTGAAGACACTCGGCCTGACGAACAGCGGCTTTGCCGTCGTCAGCGGCCAGATCCTCGAGATGACGGCGTACAACCCGAGTTCGGCGTCGTCCTCGACCCTCGTCGTCTACACGAGCCAGGGCAAGGTCATCAAGTGCGACCCGACGACGCCGACGAACATCGTCACCGGCCTCTCGACGAGCGCCGTCCCGAGCTGGGCGCAGATGCTCGACAACCTCTACTGGTCGAACGGCACCGACGCCCTCTACCAGTGGGACGGCTCGACGGCGACGGCGATCACCGGCGTGAACGACGTGCAAACGTTGACGACGACCGGCTCGCCTGCGAGCGGCACGTTCAACCTCACCTACACGCCGAGCGGCGCGACGACGACGAACCTCGCCTTCAACGAGACGGCCGCCAATGTCCAGAGCGCGCTGCGCGTCATCCTCGGCTCGGGCAACGTGAACGCGACCGGCGGCCCGCTTCCGTCCGCGATCACCATCACCTTCGTCGGCTCGCTCGGAAACACGAACCAACCCGTCTTCACGATCACCAACAACCTGAACACGGGCACGCCCGTCCTCGTCCACACGACGCCCGGCCGCGGCGACGCCCCCAAAGGCAAGTACCTCACCGTCTGGCGCAACCGGCTCTGGGTCAGCGGCGTCGCCGCCGCGCCTAACCGCATCTTCTGGAGCGGCATCGGCGATCCGACCGCGTGGAACCCGCTCAACTTCGTCGACATCCTCGGCCCCCGCGGCGACGCCGTCACGTCGATCCACGCATCGCCGAACATCGGCACCGACGCGAGCGGCGCCGACGGCGTCCTCGTCTTCAAGAGCCGCTCGACGCACCGCATCATCGACGACACCGACAACTCGGCGGGCGCCATCACCGGCGGCTCGAACGTGATGGTCGACCGCGGCACCGGCGCCGTCAGCCACCGCACCGTCACCACCATCAACGGCCGCATCTACTGCCTCGCCCTCGACGGCATCTACTCCACCGACGGCCACAACACCCTCATCCTGGAGACGGGGCAACTCGGCCAACTCATCTCCACCATCACCAGCAGGTCGAACGCGAGCCAGGTCATCGGAGTCGGCTATCGCGGCCAATACATGCTCGCCTTCCCGCAGACCGCCGGCCAGCCGAACACGCGCATCCTCGAGCTCTACACGACGCTCGGAGGCGCCGGCACGCACCCAGTGATGGCGCTCGGACTCGGCAACCCGCAGGCATGGACGATCTACACGGACGCCTCCGTCGGCGAAGAACTCCTCGCCGCCGACCAATCGAGCTCCACCTCCTACATCATCTTCCGCGGCGGCTCCGCGAACCCGCTCGTGTCGACACCACTGACGGCGACAGCGAGCACCGGAGTGTCCATGTTCGGGTCCGACTCGGTGAAACGGCTACGTAGGATCCGCGCCGTCGGCCGCGGCCAGATGATTATCGGCGTTACCACCGACTTCATGACGGGCACCGGCGACCAGCAGCAGTTCCTCGTCGACGTCGCCACATCTCCGAGCCTCTGGAACAACGTCAACTGGAACCAGTTCACGTGGGCCGGCCAGGGCGACTCGGGCCTGACGCCGATCAGCCGCTACTACAGCACTCGCGGCCGATGGTTCGGCTTCACCCTGTCCGAGTCTTCGACGTCCGTCAGCCAGTCCGCCGCTTTCGGATCATCCTTCATCACCGGCGGCGCCGTGCTCCAGCAGATGCAGTGCACCGTCACGCCGCTCACAGGGGAGGTCTAGCTTGTCGACGCTCACGTTCCCGTTCAGCTTCTCATCCGGCACGCTCGCCGACGCGAATCAGGTCAACTCGGACTTCGCCGCCGTCGCGACCGTCGTCAACGGGAACCTGGAAGCGTCGACGAACGTGAAGGTCGCGGCGCCGATCGCGCAGACGTCGGCGGCAATCGCCGCAGGCTCGAGCCTCTCGCTCGCCCGCGCCGACCACGCCCACACGATCCAGTGCACCGAGCAACTCGCCGCGAACCCGTCGACCGGCAACTTCATCGGCCGCCGCTACTTCAACACGAGCACCCTCAAAGAGATGCTCTGCATCGCGACGGGCGGCAGCGGGACGTGGGTCGTGATGGCGAACTACTCATCCGCCGACCTGCCGGCGCACGCCAGCAACCACACGACGGGCAGCGACCTCCTGAACCCGCCCGCAGTGCTCGCGAAGCGGACGTCGAGCCAGAGCATCACGAGCGGCGCGAACAGCACCGTCTCACTGCCCGACGCCGACGTCTACGACACCGACTCGATGCACGACGGGACGACGAACAACACCCGCATCACCTTCAATCATGCGGGCGTATACGACTTCTGGGGCATCGGCTACTTCGCCGCCTCGAACGCCGGCGTCCGCCGCGGCGGCGTCATCCTGAACGCCGGTAGCGTGCTCACCGAGTGCTTCGACAACTCGCCCGCCGGCGCGTCTGGGTGCCCCGTCCAGGTCTACGGCAGCTACAAGTTCGCCGTCAACGACTTCATCGAGTTCTCCGTTTTCCAGTCAAGCGGCGGCCCGCTCAACCTGTCGCCGAACGGCAACTTCGCCAGCGGCGTCGGCATCCTCTTCGGCGCGAAATGGTCGGGGACGGGTAACTGATGGCGCCTCCTCGCAGCGGCCACCCGAAGACGACGCCGCGGCGGCGCGTAATCGAGGCGACGCTCGCCCGCGTCGCCGGCCAACTCGCGAAGCAGCAGCCGCAGCTCGGCATGGCGGATGCGCGCCGCTTCGCCGCGATCATCCTCAGCCGGCCCGGCGTCGAACTCGGCGCGAAAGGAAACATCTTCTGGAACGGCAAGCGGTACAACGCGAACCAGTTCGCGGGCTCGAAACTCGCGCAGCGAGCGACCGGACTGCTCGCCCAACAGTCGAACGAGACGGCCCTCCAAGGCAGTCCTGCCTACCTGCAGGCGCAGGCCGAACTCGGGTTGCAGCGCGACCAGGCACTCGCCGGCCTCGAGGACACGCGCCGCCAATCGTTGATCCAGTTCGGCGACCCCACCTTCGCCGGTTCCGACGCGGCGACCGCCTCGGCCGCGGCCGCGAACCCATACTCGACGTCGCGGCTGATGGGGATCGCGAACACGAACCAGCAGAACGCGATCCGCGAACAGGCGAACCGGCTCGGCACATATAACGGCGGCGGCCTCCAGTCGGGCCTAAACCAGCAGCAACTCGCCTACGGCGGCCAGACGCAGGACGCGGCGACGAAGATGCAGAACCTGCTCTCCTCAGTCAACCAGCAGGAGGGCTTCGCGAACCAGGCGTACAACATCGGCATGGCCGGCGCGAAGACCGACGCCTATAACCAGATGCTCGCGAGCGGCTACACCGCAGCCAGCCAGCCAACGTGGAAGCCCGGCAGCTACGCCGTCAAGGGCTTCGGCGCGAACGGCCGCCAGATCATCGGCTACGGCGCGCAGGGCAATCCCTTCTACAACCTCGACGCCTACCGGCGCACGCATAACGGCAACCTGCCGGGCGGCGCGACCGGCCCGGTCAACCAGCAGCCGCATATCCAACTCCCGAAGATGGCGAGGTTCTAAATGGCGAGTCTCCCGTATCGCACCGCTATGGGCACCGGCGGCCTCGCCGGGATCTTCGGACCGCCCGGGCCGGGACTCTTCGAAGGCGGCGCGCCGACGCTTCGCCAGACCGGCACCACCAACCGTAAGCCCGTCGGCTACGGCATCGGCGGCCACCCCTTCTACAACCTCGTCGCATACCACCAGTCGCGCGCCTACCGCTTCCGCGGCGGCCGGCCCGGCCAGAACCCGTTCCAGCCTCAGCCGCCGATGGGCGGAGGCAACCCGCCGCGCCTCAACCCTCCGCCTCCGCCTGCGCCGCGGCCGCTACCTCCCGGGCCCGTCTTCTCGGGCGGCGCGGGCGAGCTCCCGATCGGCCCGGAACAGCCGCAGACCGCCATCTACTACAACCCGCTCGGCGCGCCCGCTCCGGTACAGCACCCCGCGCTCGCGCTGGCACGGCTCCTGAATGGCTAAGAACGGCGGCATGACGGGCACAAGCCCGAAGGCGCAAGCCGCCGCCGCGGCCTACGGCTCGGTGCCGACGAAGCGGTCGATCACCAGCCAGTACGGCACGCAGATCGGCAACGCCGAAGCGTTCACGAAGGCGCTCGTCGGGCTCCTCCAACAGGGGCCGAGCGTCGGCTCTGCCTATAACGGCGCCGTCGCGAACCAGGGCGCCGTCGACAACGCCGCCGTTCAGCGCATCGCCGCGATCACCGGCCAGACTCCACAGACCGCACAGTCACAGGCCGCCGTCGGCGGGATGGGCGACTCGGCGATGAGCCACCTCCTCGCCAACCAGGGCGCCGCGAAAGCGTATGGCGCGCAGCTGCCGACGATCGCCGCGAGCCGCGGCCAACTCGCCCGCCAGACGCTCGTGAACGCCGAGAACCAGGCGCTCCAACAGCGACAGGACGCCTACCGCCAGAGCTACGTGTCGGCGCTGCAGCAGGCGCGCCAGAACGCCTTCTCGCAGCGGATGGCGCTCGCCGACCTCGGCTTGAAGCGCCAGTCGCTCGCCGAGCAGCAGCGCCAGTTCAACGCCGGCCAAGCGTACCGCTACGCCGCGCTCAACGAGAACCGCAGCCAGTTTTCCCGCTCGCAGGCGCTCCAATACCAGGAGTTCCAGCAGAAGTTGAAGGCGAGCCTCCAAAGCGGGTCCGGGGCCGGCGGCCAGGGCGGCCTAGCCGGCCTCACCCGAAACGAGGTCTCGAGCCTCCAAAACCGCGCCTACGGCTACGTGAACGACACGGCGACGGTGCACGGCGTCCCGATCACCGTCGCGATCCGAAACCTGATGGCGCAGGGTATCCCGCGCGCGATCGCCGTCTACACCGCGAGCGAAGCCTATGGCAATATGACGGCGCCGTCCCAGGCCGACTTCGGTAAGGGCAAGGTCGACCCGAAGACGGGGCAGTCGCTCTATAACGGCCTCGGATACCAGCAGGCGCTACGCGCCTACCACGCCTCGCTCGGCTCGTTCCGCCAGTGGGTGCGCCAGCGCCAGTGGAACAAGATGATGGGCGGCTCGCATGGATACCAGGGCACGTATAGGCCGACGAAGTGACTGACTGGGGCAGCGTCTACGGCGGAGGCGGCGGCTCGAGCGGTAGCGGCGGCGGCGGTTGGGCTGGCGTCTACGGCGGTTCGAGCGGCGGCGGCATCAGCGCCGGGTCGTTCCACGGCGGAGGCGGTGGGGGCGGTGGCCTTCTCGGCCTCGTCGAGAACCTCGGCTCCGACATCGGCTCGACGATCACGAACGCGCCGCGCGGCATCATCGGCCTCGGCCATCAGGTCGCGCACACCCTCGGCCCGAGCGGCGTCACCGAGAACATCTTCGCCAAGAACCCGACCGGCATCCATTGGCTCGACCAGATCCTGAACGCCGGCCGCGACGAGCACCAGAAGAACTTCTCGCAGGACAAGGCCGGGCTCGGCGGCGGCGTGATCGTCCCGTTCGTGAAACAGGAACGCCACATCTACGGGTCGGCGCTCCACGGAAACTTCCACCCGCTCTACCAGCATCCGTTGCAGCCGATCCTTGACGCGATGACGGTCGCGACGGGCGGCGGCGCGCTGGCAGCAAAAGCGGCCGAAGCGGGCAAGCTGGGCGAGTCGGCCGCCGCCGTCGCTCGAGCAGAGCGCGTCTTGAAGAGCGGCAAGCTGGAAGAGCCGCTGAACACGGCGCGGACGCTGCAGGGCCGCTACCTGCAGCACAAGTTCGACCAGTTCTCGATGGAGAACCCCGACATGCGGATCGTCGGCGCGAACCCGCGGCTCGCGAAGATCTCGGAGATCCGCAAGTACCGCCAGACGATCCGCGCGTCACTGCCGGCGCGCGAGTTCCAGCGCGTCACCAAGGGCTTGACGAAGGACGAGAAGTTCGCATTCCACGTCGGCGCCGAAGGCGTCCCGCTCCACGAGCGGATCGACTTCTATCGCAAGGAGCTGCGCGACAACCCGACGCCGCAACTCCGTGACTATGTCCATCGGCTTGAGTCTGACGGCGTCCACAAGGCGCTGACCGAACCGCGACCCGAGTTCGCGCAGGCGCTCCAAGCCGGCCACGACCTGCAGGAGACGGCGACGCAGCGGCTCGTCGACGCCGGCCAACTCGCGCCCGAGACGCACGAGGCCCGGACGCTCCTGCCGCAGGAGATCATGAAGCAGGCCGAGTCGCCCGTCAGCGCCGACGTCAACCGCGTCCACGAAGCGTTCCCCGCGCCGTTCCGCTTCCCGCACATCGGCGACGAGGCCGGCAAGCCGGGACTCTTCACGACGCCGTCGAACGCGGCTGCGCTACGACCGCCGAAGACGCCCGGCTTCCTCAAACGGTCCGAAGCGGTTCGGCTCCGCGCCGCGCGGCTGATGACCGACCCGGAGGTGCTGACCCGCGACTACCTCGCAACGATGCGCCACGAGCATCTCAACGAGATGTACCACAAGGTGATCCGCCCCGTCTCGAAGAAGATCGACCCAGCGCTCGAGCGGACAGGCTTCAAGAGGCCCGAGGAGTTCTACACCTTCGAGAAGACGTCGCAGCGCGTCCCGCGGACCGTGTCTCAGCAGGAAGCGATGAGCCGCGACCTGGGCATGGTCGACGCGAAGGGCAAGGAGACGGCGCTCGGCGCGAAGAGCCGCGTCTTCTCGGGCGCCGACGACGCGCCGACGCACGAGATCGCCGACGCGATCCGAAACCACGACTTCGAGAAGCTGCAGGAGATGGGCGTGCGCCGCGTCCCCGCCGCGTTCGCGAAGCGATACCAGGCCAACTTCGCGAGCACCGGCAAGATGATGCGGCTCTTCTGGGACAAGCCACTCGACGTGTGGCGCGCGATGACGCTGAACCTGCGGCCCGCCTGGATGGTCAACAACCTCGTCGGCAACGCCGCCCAGTACGCGCTTCGCTACGCCGGTGTGAACGGCGCCGAAGCCTATCTCCGCGCGCTTCTCACGACCGAGCGCGGCGAATCCAAGGTGCTCCAGATCCGAAACTTCACGATGCGGATCCCGACGCTTCGCCGCAAGTATGGCCGCATCTTTGGCGAGCTGTTCCCCGAGGTGCACGGCACCGGCCTCTACTCGACCCACATGGCGCAGACGCGCGGCGGCGTCTACCAGTCGACGATCGACGCGGCCACCGCGACGAAGGCGGCTCGAGCGTTGAGCACCCCGGCGAAGGTGGTAAAAGCGGCTGTCACCGCCATCCCGAAGGGCATCACCGCGTTCGAGCGCCACTTCGCCGAAGCCGTACCCCGCGAGGCGGCGATGATGAACGAGCTTCGGCCCGTCATCCAGAAGCTCGGCCTCGCGAACCAGTCATGGGAAGACGCGCTGCGCGCGATCGCCAACCACGACATCGAGCAGGGCACGCACTACGGCGAGCTCGCGACTGACCGGATGCTCGACTACATGGGCGACTTCAACGCGATGAACGCAACCGAGCGCCGCATCATCAAGCGGGTCATCCCGTTCGAGTCGTGGTATCGCGTCATCCTCCAGGTCAGCGGCAAGTTCCTCGTCCACTATCCCGGCCGCGTCAACCTGATCCGCGCCATCGGCCAGTCCTATGAGGCCGACAATAAGGATCTTCCGTCATGGTTGAAGGGCGCGATCCCCGTCGGCCCCGAGGTCGGCGGCGTCCAGCCGATGCTGACGACGATGGGCCTCAACCCGTATGAGACGATCCCGCAGCTCGCCCAGCAGAACCCCGCCGGCTCGCTCGCATTCGGCCTGCAGGGACTCGCGACGGGCATCACCGGCGTCGACCCGTTCACGCAGGGCGCCTACCGCGGCATCGGCGCATCAAAGGGGTATGACCCGCTCTCCGTGCTTCGCCGCACCGCCGGCGCGACTGTCGAAGGGCTCGTGCCCTACCGCCTCTACCAGCAGACGGTCGGCAAGCCGCCCGCGTACCTCTACCAGCCGAAGACCTACGGCCACGTCGGGCCCGTCGCGATCAACGACGCGCTTCTCCAGTACCTCGGCCTGCCGATCCGCCACGTCCGCAAAGGCGTCGCGAAGACCTACGCGAAGGAAGGCCGCTAGGAGTACGGCATCCGGTCGTGGCCGTCGATGTCGAAGAGCCAGCCGCCGACAGCGCCGAACACGAACATGATGGCGAGCACCAGCGGAATCACGAACAGGTAACCGCCGAAGCTCCAGACCGCGTGTATCAGCGGGATCATGCTCTCACGGTACTGCGCGGCGCGATCCGGCGCAAGCTGACAGGAAGGTGACGTGGCCCTAGACCCTCGCTTGTGGGCGATCATCCGCCAGTACGCGCCGCGCTACGGCCTCGACCCTCGAGCCGTCGCATCCGTCGCGATGAACGAGTCGGGCGGCCGCTTCGGCGCCGTCGGCGATAACGGCTCCAGCTTTGGCCCGTGGCAACTCCACGTCGGCGGCGCGCTCCCTCGAGGCAAGGGCGCGGCGTGGGCGAACAGCCTCCCCGGCATCCTTTACGCCTTCCGGCAGATGGCCGGTAGCGGCGCTCGCGGACTACATGGTCAGGCGGCCGTGTCCGCGATCGCCCGCAACTTCGAGCGGCCCGCGAATCCGGGCGCCGAGATCGCGACGGCGCTCTCCTACTACCGCAACCCAGGCTTCGCCCGTGGCTCCGCCGTGGCCGGCGCGGGCGGAGGTGGCATCGTCGGCGGCGGAGGCGGTGCCGCTCGCCTTCGAGGCGGCGGCCGCGGCTCGCTCGCGCTCCTCGCCGCCCAACAGCCGATCAGCGTAGCGCCGATGGCGCCGATGCAGACGGCAGCGGAGACGTTGCAGAATCTGTTCGCATCGCAGCCGCCCACAGGGTCGGCCTCGGCGTCGTCTTCCGTGCCCACCGTGACGGCGCCGGGGCCGGGTACATTCGCGTCCCAGTTGAACGCGACCCACTCGAGCCTCCTGAGGCAACTCTGATGGCGATGAGTAAGCGGCAGGCCGCGTTCCTGCGGCAACTCATGTCGGCTCGAGGCACGCCCTACCAGTGGGGCGGCACGAACCTCCGTAGCGGCGTCGACTGCAGCGGCCTCGTCTACACCGCCGCCCGAAACGCCGGCATCCGGAACGTGCCACGCACGAGCCAGGAACAGTTCAACGTCGGCCACCCCGTCGGCATCCACCAGCTACGCCCCGGCGACCTCGTCTTCTCGCACTGGGGCAACGAGGTCGGCGCCGGCCACGTCTCGATCTACGTCGGGAACGGCAAGATCATCGAAGCGGCGAGCGCCGGCCAGCCCGTCTCCGTCAAGTCGATCTCCGTGCTCGACGGCCACATCCTCGGAGCTCGCCGCCTCCTGCCCGGCGCCGGCAACACCGTCCCGAACGTGCGCGGCTTCGCGCAGCAGCAGATCAACTACTACCAGCAGAACCGCGGCCGCAACGTCGCCGCGGCGCAGGCGGCGCTCGCGAACGTGCACCCGATCCAACTCGCGCCGTCGATGCCGCTACAAACGCCGCAGCAGGCGCTACAGCCGATAACGCAGCCGGCGCAACAGACGCTCACGGGGACCCCCGCCTTCCCGAGCAGCCTCTCCACGCCCACATCCGGCCTGCAGTCGCTCCACGACCGGCTCCTCAAGGCGGTGTAAGCCCGGGGGCGAAGGGCAGGGTCGATGTTGATGAGCGAACCACAGGGTCAGTGGCCGCCCGTCTGGTGGCCCATGGTCATCAGCTGCGTCGGCCTCGGGTTGGCGGTCTACGAAGTGGTGGGCGACCGCAGCCAGCGGCCATACCTCTACGTCCTCGTCGCACTGCTCGTCGCCGGCGTCCCAGCCAAACTGATCGACGCGGTCGTGGTGTGGTTCCTGGGGAGGCGAAACGGCAATGCCTAGCCTAAGCGAAAACCAGGCCGCGCAGGTCCGCGACCAGATCGAAGCGCAGATCCGTCCCATCGTTCGGCGCATGACGATCTGGCTCGCCGTATTCGTGGTATGCCTCGCCGGGTCATGCTTCATAGCGGTCTATTCATATGTCCAGAGTCAGCACGCTATCCAGCACCGTGCCCTTGCCCTCTCCCGCGATAACTGCCTTCGCAGCCAACAGGGTCGCCGCGCCCTCGCGTTGATCGTGCACACGGCGATCCCGCCCCATGCCAAACACCGGACGGCTGACGAGCAGGCATTCGTCGACCAGTTCTATATGAAGGTCGCACCGGCGCTACGGGTGCCGACGTGCACGTAAAGCTCCGCGCCGCGATCGCCAGCATCATCTTCGCCGCGTGCGGGCTCGGGGGCCTCGCCATTGCGAGCGCCGTCCCCGAGAACGCAACCCAGTCCATCACGACGACGCTGCAGCGGACGCGCATCGAGCACGAGGTCAGGCTCGTCACCATCCACGTCCGCGGCAAGGTGATCCGCCGTCACGACCACGTCATCGTCGTCGAGGTGCCGCGCGTCGTCTTCCGCTCGAGGGTCACCCACAAGCGGATTGTCGTGCCGGCGCATCGCGTCAAGATCCGCGAGCCGCGCCCCATCTTCGGCGTGACGAGCGCCATCGTCGGCGTCACACCGCTGCCCGTAACCGTCACCGTGCCCGTCGTCATCCCAGGCCCGGTCACGACCGTCCCCGGCCCGACCACAACCATCACGCTACCGCAAGACACAACCACTGTGACCGTCCCGACGACGATCACCGTGCCGCTCACCTCGAGCGGCTAGAGCTGGACGCCAGCCGGCGCCCGACATTCCCCGCCAAGAGAAGGCGGACGCCGGCCGACCAAGGAGAGTTCACCATGCGCAGGAAGACTCCTGCCCTCGCCGTGCTGCTCGCGTTCCTGTGCGCGCTCACGGTGCCCACCGGCTCCGCCGTCGCTGCGAATACCTGCAGCGACTCGTGGGGGTCAGACGGGCATAGCGGCCCGTGGTACACCGGCTCGAACCAGACGCTCCACGGCAACACCCTCGTCATCTCATGCCCGACCCAGTCGACGAGTTGGAGCGTCCACTACCTCGTGAACAAGTGCTCGCCGCCGGGCGTCCCGACGTCGTGTTTCTCTCCGATCGATGCGACGCGCAGCGGCACCGGCGACTCCTCCTTCTCGATTGCGACCAGCCCGATCGGGTGCAACGTCGGCTGGCTCTACGACACGAAGGTCCACAACATCGTCACCGGCGGCAACATCTTCAAGCCGGTCGGCGGCGAGGTCATCTGTTAGGAGCACCATGAGCACTTGGCACACGCTTGCCCTGACGACGCCGACGATGACGGATAAGACCGTCGAGAAGAAGCTCGGCGGCGATCAGGGACAGGTCACACACCTCCAGCGGCTCCTCAAGAGCTACGGCGTCAACCCCGGCAAGATCGACGGCGAGTATGGCCTGCACACGGCCCGCGCCGTCCAGAAGGCGAAGTGGCGGCTCGGTTACCGTCGCCGACTCGTCCGCAAGCCCTACGGCGAGACGGCCGGCGCGCGCCTCGTCCGGTTCCTGCACGACCCGAAGAGCCGGCCGCTCGCGTTCAAGGCGCGGGCCCGGCTCCGCAAGGCCGCTCGAGCGCGCCGGATCGCGGCGACGCCGAAGCGCGTCCGCGCTCTTCACCTGCTCGGCACGAAGCTCGGCACGAGCGAGTCTCCGCCGAACTCGAACCGCAACATATTCACCGACTGGTACGGCATGGTCGGCCCGTGGTGTGCGATGTGCGGAAGCTGGGCGCGGTGGAAGGTCGACATGAAGCCGTTCATGCCCGGCCACTACTACGCCTACTGCCCCTACGTGACGGCCGACGCCGTCGCCGGCCGAAACGGACTCACCGTCACTCACGACCCGCAGCCCGGCGACATCGTCATCTACGCCTGGGGCGGCGCAGGCTCGAACCCGATGGGCGACCACTTCGGCACGTTCATTGAGTGGACAGACAAGGCGAACGGCGCGTTCCTTGCCCGCGAGGGCAACACGTCGCTCGAGTCAGATCCGAGCGGCAGCCAGTCGGACGGCGGCGTCCTCACCGATCGGCACCGCACCACCAGCGTCGTCGTCCATTTCATTCGCGCTGCCGAGTAGCGGTGATGGGCCATGGGTCAGAAGGGTCTGGGCAGATGCGAAGTCCGGGACGAGAACGGTGAAGTGGTCATGCACCTCGACGAAGGCCAGGTCGACGGTCTCATGTCGGACGTGTTCGCTGGCTTCCGTCGTGTCTTGGACCGCTACGCCGAGTTCGACGACTACTGCAGGGAACATCCGCGGCCTGACGAGCAGGCCGATTCATCCGACCCGGCACTCGACTAAGGAGGATTCTTGAACCTCGACTTCTCACCGGCGACGTGGAAGAAGGTCACCCGCACCTTCGTCGGCGGCTTCATCGCCGTCTACGGCGTGCCGGCCATCCTCGGCGCCGCCGCTGGCAGCCAGCCGATCGACACGAACGCGCTCCGCGCCGCCGCCGTCGCCGGCTTCGCCGCCGTCATCAGTCTCATCTGGAACAGCGTGCTCGACCCGAGCCCGGTGCCGAGCCTGCGCGTGAAACCGGAGGATCACGCATGACCGTCTACGAGCGCCACCCGCAGGGGCCGACGCTTCGGCTCGTCCTGTGCATCGTCGCGATCGTCATCGGCGTGCTCATGTTCGTGAACGCCTTCCATGTCGGCGCCGGCCACAAGGGCTTCGGCGTCGTCGAAGTCACCCTCGGCCTTCTCCTCCTCTGATGTTGGTCGAAGTCCTCGTCGTCGTTCTCATCGTCATCCTGATCCTCGTCCTTGCGAGGGCATTGTGAGCACCGAGTCGAGCGACCACACCGTCGCCTTCTACACCGGCAAGAACGGCGAGTATCGCGTCTCCGTCGACGCTCCCGGCGTCGCCGCAGTGTCCGCTCCTGTCGGCGATCCGATGAGCTTCGTCACCGTCGCCGCCAACCAGCTCGGCCTCGAGGTCGACGACTCGAACGCCCCCGACTCCATCGTCGTGAGCGTCCCGCCCGGCGCGTAGCCGCGGCCGTCCAAGCGTCGACAAGATCGGCGCGAAGCGAAACGGAGGAGGCCATGCCCGATCCGATTCCTCATCCTGTGCATCTGCACAGCAGCAACCCTGCTGCTTATCCGGAGTACGCAGGCTTCGGCGCACGTCCCGTTCCCGCGGCCGCCAGCGTCTCGCGCGGACTGTCTTGGCCGGAGGGCGCCCGCGCTCTGTCGCGTCCACTGGTGGGTGCGCCGAACGTGGTCACTCGAACGGGACCGCCAGCTATCACGGACGCGGTACTACTTCACCGCTGAACGGCACCCCGAACAGGCGCCGTGGTTGGCGCGCCGGCTCGCGTGGAGATTGCGAGCCCACCGCGTTAGCCTGATACCCGCCGTACCATGGCCGCAAGCGTGGCTCTCTGACGCGCTCTGCGTGCATCACTATGAAGGCGCGTGGAACGCGCCGAGTGGCATCGGCCCAGACGTCAGCGGCGGAATGCAGATCGGCCACGCTGAGTGGCTCGAGTTCGGCGGCGGCCGATGGGCATACCAGGCGTATCTGACGTCGCCGCGGCGTCAACTCATCGTCGCATACCGTTACTGGCTGGTCGCAGGGTGGAATCCATGGCTGACCACTGCCTCCGCCTGCGGCCTCCTGTAATCTGACCCGAAGCTAGCGGCCCTCTGACCGCATAGGACGTCACCATGAGGCGTCGGCATATGCCCCGTCCCAGCTACGGCTGGGGCGGGGCTTTTCTGCGGTCCGACCCCGCATTTTGCGGGAATCACTCTCCGAGGTGTTGCCAGCCACGACAATGAGGCGATAGTGTCTTAGTGCTGGGTGGCAGTCGAGCCGACGAAAGGGGTAAGCCAGCATGGCAGCGAGCACGGGTACGCGCGACGTCGAGGCCATCCGAAACCTCGATGCGTGGATCAAGTATCTGATCGAGGCGCGCGCCGAGAGCGTCGGCGAATACCGCTGCGGCCAGCCGGTGCCGGCTTCGGCGGAGCACTGGCTAAGACGAGGGCGGCCCGAGCGCCGTGCTCCCCGCTAGGCGCTCCCCACTCCTCTCGCGCCGCGTCGAGGCGCGCGAGTACCGCCTGTAGCATCGTCTCGATGCTCGCGAGTTGCGCCGGGACGGCTTCGGCCGCCGCCGCCGCCGCCTGGCGAGGGTTTCGGCGGCCGGTGAGCTCGTCGAGGCTGACGCCTAGGCGGACCGCGATGCGGGCGGCCTCGTCGATGCGAGGCGCGTGCGTGCCGAGGCACCAGCGCCGCGCATTCACGTCCGTCGTTTGGAGCTCGGCGGCGAATGCCGTCCACTCCGTAGGCCCGTATCCGCGGTCGCGGCGGATCGCGTCCAGGTTGGCGGCGAAGACCTTGCGGTAGTCCGGGTCGGGCTGCCGTGCCATACCGGACAGAGTAGACGACAGAGTTGTCGGTGTCCAGTTTCCACATTCTAGGCGGTTCTCCCGACAGGTTTGACGACGGACTTGACGCCAACACAGTTGTCGTCTAGAGTGATGTTCGTAATGGGTGAAGCCGACCGATCAATCTTCGGGCAACGAGTCAAGGAGACGCGGGAACGGCGGGGCATGTCGCCGCTCGCGCTCGCCGACAAACTCGACATCTCGCCGCGCACACTCGAGCGGTGGGAGAACGAGGGACTCGGCACTTGGCTCGACGTCGCCGCTCGCGTCGCCGACGCGCTCGACGTGAGCCTCGACTATCTCGCCGGCCTCACCGACGACCCGGAGCTCAACGGGGCAGCCGTATGAGCCTCCTCGACGGGAGCAGGTGGACAGATGAGGCAGACCTTTCGACTGAGGTACACGCTCGGGCTGGCGCTCGGCATCTTCGTTTTCGCCGGCGGCTTCGCAGCCCAGTCGGCGTTCGCGCATCCGACGGCGCGGTTCCTTTCGGCCCGTACCACGATCCGCGTGCATGGCGAGATCGTCCTCGGCCATCACGTCCGCGTGTGCTCGTGGAGGCCGGGTGACGTGCGCGTGCGTGGACTCGTCCGGTACTCGAAGCGGCTGAAAACTGTCCCCGGCTGGGCGATGGCTGGCCTTCGTCCGTCGCGCGCCGTCTGCGGAATCAATGGGGGGACCTATCGCACCGCGACGCCGAACCAGTACCGGCCGAGCGGCACCGTCTACGCGCAGGGTCGCCGCATCCGCGGCGTCACCGACGCGCCGGCTGTCGGCTTCGTCGCCGGCCACATCTACTTCGGCGCGGCGAACGCTCGCCTGCACGGCGCGAAGTCGATCATGAACGGCCTCGCGATGCTCGTCGTGCACGGCCACGCGCAGACGAAGCATCGGCTCATGCCGTGGACGACGCTCAAGCAGTTCTCATGCGGCGCGCCCGGCACGGATGGCGTCTACGGCTGTAGTCGTAGCGTCGTCGCCCAGATGAAGAACGGGCGCAACGCCATCATCGAGATCGGGCACGCCTCGATGCCGCTCGCCGCGGCGATCCTCGCCCGGATGGGCGCGAAGACGGCGATCACGTTCGACTCGGGCGGAGCCGCCCTCATGTGGACGCTCGAGGGCTCGCACAACACCGGCTCGCGCAGCCAGGTCGGCCACCTCATTGGCGCGACCGTCGGCTCGGCGTGGAAGCGCCGCCTGCCTGATGCCCTGATCGTCAATGCGAGGCCGCTCTGATGCCGCGCACCACTCATGGGATGACCGGCACGCCGACTTTCCGCAGCTGGCAGATGATGCTCCAGCGCTGCGAGAACCCGCGCGATAAGGACTACCCGCGCTACGGCGGCGGCGGCGTCCGAGTCTGCGATAGCTGGCATAGCTTCGCCGCCTTCCTCACAGACATGGGTGAGCGGCCTATCGGTACAACCATCGACCGGATCGACAACGAGGGCGACTACGAACCCGGCAACTGCCGGTGGGCGACGGCCGCTGAGCAGGCGCTCAACCGGCGTCCTCGACGGCCCGTGTACGGGCCACGGCGAGAGCCGACCTCGCCACACGGGTCTCTCTCCCGGTACAAGGTCGGGTGTCGGTGCCCGGACTGCCGCGAGGCCAACCGTGCCTACGAGTGTGCGCGCCGACGGAGCGCGGCATGAGTGTCGTCGCCGCCCCTTGCGTCGTCGTGCACCGCACGAAGACGGCCGGCTACCAGGTCATCTACGAGTCCGCCAGCCGTCGCCGCATCATCCGCGGCCGGAACCTCTCCTACGTGGACGCGCTCAAGCTCGCAGCGACGGTCGCGAACGTGCAGGGCTGCCAGATCCGAGGCGACTCGTGAACCTGCGAGACGTCACCGCGTTCGCGGTCATCGTCGCCTGCGCGACCGGGTTGACGATGACGCTCGGCCCGTACTGGTTCCTGCTTCTTCTCGCCGTTGGCCTCGGCGTCTGGCTCCTGTGCGGCCTCATGGCGGCCGCTGGACGCGCTGACCGCGAGCTCGAGCGGATGCGGTGGGAGCACACGAAGAATCGCGGCGAGCCGCCGCGTGGAGGCCGCGACGCGGCCTGAAAACCGACGGCCCGCCAAGGATCTTTCCCCCCCGAGGCGAGCCGTAAGTCAAGAAGGAGTGTAGGGCATGAACAGGACGATCCTCGTGACGCTCGTCATCGTCGCCGCTCTGGCGACGGCCGCGACGGCGCTCGCCGGCCAGTCGAACATCTTCGGCGGGCCCGGCACCGCGGCGACGCTGGCGCCGAACTGCGCACGCACGCATATGTTCCTGACGCCGGCCGGGAAGACGTGGGACGGCAAGGGCGCGAACGGCAAGAAGTACGTGTTCGCGATCTCGACGGTTCTCGGCACGCAGATCAAGTGCCTGATCCATCGCGTCGTCAAGGTCGACCACTGCTTCGCCGCCGCCGGGCCCGTGCCCGCCGTCGCCGAGGCTCCTGCCGACAAGCAGGGTTACCACGACACACGCGGCCTGATCGCGCTCGCCGGATGGGCGAAGCGGCTCCAGCTCTGCGAGGCGGCCCGGTGACGCTCCTGAACCTCTTGACGTGGGTCGCGCACCTGTTCGATGCGCACGGCGCGCATCGCGTCTCGTTCGGCGCGGTCAGCCACCATCTCGGCTGGGTGATGTCGAAGCACTGGATCGTCAAGATCTGTTACCGCGGCTCGGCGGGGTGCGGCCTCTAATGGCCGCCCCCGCACAGGCCGACGCGACGCTCAAGTGGGAGCAGCTTCCCGCCGTGTCGCAGGCTCTCACGGAGGGCGCCGACCGGATCGACTCGCTCGTGAACGATGCGGTGCTCTGGCTCGACCAGGGCAAGCCGGTGAAGTGGCAGGTCTACGACGACCTGATGCACGAGAAGTACGGCGCGATCGTCTACATGAGGCGGCGCCTCGACCAGATCGAGGCGTGTGCACGCAAGGAAGCCGAACGGAGAGGATGGTAAGAGATGGCGAGGACGACGGCGATAGCAACGATCGACCGGGCGCGAGCAGTCGCTCCCAAGTTCACGGCGGAACAGGCGGAGCTCATCAAGAGCCAGTTCGCCGCGGGCGCGACCGATGACGAGTTCGCCGTCTTCCTCGCCGTCGCCCAGAAGTTTGACCTCGACCCGATCGCTCGCGAGGTGTGGTGCATCAAGCGTAAGGCGGATGAGCCGGCGCAGATCATGGTCGGCCGCGACGGCCTCCTCGCCGTCGCCGAGCGCAGCGGCCAGTTCACCGGGCTCGTCAGCGGCGTCGTCAAGGAGGGCGACGAGTTCGACTTCGGGCTCGGCCAGCCGGCGCACGCCTTCGGCGATTCGCGCGGCAAGATCCTCGGCGGCTACGCCTACGTCTATCGTCGCGACCGTCAGTACCCGATGCGCGTCTTCGCCGAGTGGGCGGAGCACGGAGCGCCGATGACGCGCGACGCGCAGGGCAAGCGCATCAACCTGTGGTCGCCGTGGTCGAAGTTCCCGAGCTCGATGATCCGAAAGACTGCGGAGGCGCAGGCGCTCCGTCTCGCGTTCCGCGTCAGCGGCGTCGTCGCCGAGGGCGAGCCCGACGACTACATCGACGTCGACGTCGTTGAAGATCCTCCTCGCCCCGAGCCTCCAGTCGCGGCGCAACAGCCGGACGATCCCGGCTCCGCCGTTCAGGGCGAGGAGGAGCATCTCTTCCCACCGGCTGACGAAGACATCGAGGCGGAGGCCGCGGCGGCGCAGGGATTCGAGGATCCGGCATGACCGTCGACGAGCGCGCACTCCCCGAACGGATCTCGTGGCCGGCGACCCCGGTCGGTGCCGGCGAGGTGTTCTACCTGCACGAGCCGGCGCAGGCAGCCGAACTCTCGCACCGCTGCGCGACGCTCATGGCCGAGCTACGGCGCATGAAGATGCTCGCCGACGAGGCGCTCCGCGACGAGCTCGCCTCGAAGGCGGCGGCGAAGCTGATCGTCAGCGCCGACCTCGAGGTGGAAGAGGAGCCAGGTCGCGTCAGCTATGACGGCGAGGCGCTCTACTCTGGCCTCGTCGCGGCCGGACTCGAGCCGGATGTCGTCGCCGAGATGTTCAAGCCCGTGCTGCGCGACGCTCGCGAGCTCGGCAAGCTCGAGCGCAGGAACGATGCCGTCGCGAAAGCGGCCGAAGCGGCGCGTACCCGGAGCCGCGGCCGCGTCGTCGTGAAGCGCAAGAAGGGGCGCGTCGCCGGCGAGGCGGCGATCCCCGAAGAGGTGCACCGCCAGGCCATCGACGAGGCGCGGTCTAACCGTGAAGCTGAGACTGAGGCGAGCGACCTTGGTATCTGACTTGAACAGCGGCCGGATCAACTTCGGCCCGAATGGTGCCGGCTGTCTGCCCACGGCCGGCACAAGCGCGCGGCGCGGCGGTACTCCACCTGCCCCCGCTGCGCCGCGCGCGCATCTCTTCGCGACGATCGAGCGGCTCGTGCGTGAGCGTGACGAGGCTCGAGCGGATGCCGAGTGTGCCCGTCAACTCCTCGCCTATCACGGATTGGAGGTGACATCGTGACCGTCTGCGATAGCGTCGACAAGGTGACGAACCTGCGCTGCGTCCAAGCCGAGGGGCATCCCGGCTTGTGCGCGTGCCCGACCGGCAAGGGCGACGAGATGCGCTTTTGGGGGACGATCACGATCCCCGGCGAGATCCTCGATGCGTGGGTGGCCGAAGCGGAGGAGGCGAAGCGTGGGTAAGGGTGGTTGGCATCTCCCGTCGGACACGCTCTGCGCGGTCTGCGAGAAGCCGATCAGCCGCACGGAGAGCGAGTCGTACTCGTGCCCGATCTGGCTCGGATTCAAGCCGGCGCATATCCGTTGCGCCGCGGAGACGCAGCCGCGCGAGATGGCGGCCGCAGGAGGCGACGATGAGCGACCGTAAACCTCTCGTGAAGCCTGAGGATGTGGCGCGCGACCTGAACATCGGCCTCACCGCGCTCTACGCGCTCGCGCGTGACGGGAAGATCCCGTCGTACCGGGTCGGCGGCCAATGGCGGTTCGACCTCGACGAAGTCAGAGCAGCGACCAGGAAGGCGGTGGCCTCGTGAGCGTGAAGAAGGTGAAGACCGGCTACCAGGTTAGTTGGCGCTCCGCCGACGGCCGGCGACACCGCGAGACGTTCCGGACGCAGAAGGCGGCGAACCAGCATGAGCGTGATATGCGCGACCTGCGCGAGCAGGGCGTCACCACCGTCGGCCGCAAGTCGACCCTCGCCGAGTTCGTCCGCACCTACCAGCGCGACGTCTATCCGCGTCTGCGCGCGAACACGACGAAGGGATACGACCTCGTACTCGCGCGGCATATCCTCCCCGTCTTCGGCGAGACACGCCTCCAGGATATCGACCAGCGCCGCGTGCAGGACTGGGTGAACGACCTCGCCGACCACGGCAAGCGCGTGAAGGGCGGACAGCGCGGCCCGATGGCGCCGCGTACCGTCGAAGCCTGCTTCGCCGTGCTCTCCTCGATCCTGAGCGTCGCCGCCGAGTACGGCTACGCGCGCCCGGTTCCTCGAGCCGGTCGCGGCCGCGCCGGCGTCCGACTCCCCAAGGTACACATGACTCGGCGCACGCCGGCGACGCTCGAGCAGATCTACCGGCTCGGCTACGCGATCGACGACGACGTCGGACCCGCGTTCGTCTACCTCGCCGGGTTCTGCGGCCTGCGGATCTCGGAGATCTTGGGGATGCATCCGAGCGCCGTCGACTTCGATCGGCACCGCATCCACGTGTGGCGGACGAAGGAGCAGGCGACGGCCAGCATCGTCGACATGACGAAGAGCGGCAAGGACCGCTACGTCACGATGACGCAGCCGGTCGAGGACGCGATGCGGCAGCACCTCGCCGAGTACCCGCATCCCGACCTCGTGTTCCACCGTAACGGCCGTAGCTTCGACGCCTCGAACTTCCACAAGACCGTCTGGAAGCCGACGCGCGACTCGGTCGGCCTGCCGAACGTCACGGTGCACACGCTCCGACACAGCGCCGCGTCGATCATGATCGCGAACGGGTGGAGCGCGAAGCGCGTGCAGCGCGAGCTCGGCCATCACAGCGCCGCGTTCACACTCGACCGTTACGGCCACGAGTTCGACCTGCGCGAAGAGGATCCGGGCCGCGACATGCTCACCGACGCGCTCACGAAGCAGCTCGAGCGGGCCCGGCGATCCTCCGAGGAGGTGCCGCAGGATGGGTGATCGCGTGCCCCACAGTTTCGGCGACTGCGAGCTCGATGATCTCTGGCGCAAGGATGGCCGCGTCTACGAGACGATCGGGTTCATCACCGATCCGGCAGTTGTGATCCGCGACGTCCTCAGCGGCGAGACCGAGACGCACGTCGTCCACAGCCGCAACTTCGCCGAGTACGTCCACCATCCGAAGGCCGCGCGATGACCAATCCCGTGCGCCACTGGGAGATCGGCGGCCCCGACAGCTTCGTGTGCATCGGCTACCGCCGCACGCGCGACTACAGCCCGCGAACGAAAACCCACCGGCACTTCTGGTTCAACATCGGCCGCGTCGGGTTCATCTGGGAACGCCCGAGGTACAACCGATGACCGACCACGCGACATCCGATCGCGTGCGCGTCACCTTCTACCTCGGGACGCACCGCGCCCACTGGCTCGCCGACTCGAACGTCCCCCTCTTCATTAGTCGGCGCATCCTCGAAGGCCGCAAGACACTGCCGAAGGCGAACTGTCGGTGGGTGCTCGACTCGGGCGGGTTCACCGAGCTCAACCTGTTCGGCCGGTGGGAGACGACGCCGACAAGGTACGCCGCTGAGGTGCGCCGCTACGAGCAGGAGATCGGGAACCTCGACTGGGCGGCGCCGATGGACTGGATGTGCGAACCCAGCGTCGTCGCGAAGACGGGGTTGACCGTCAGGCAGCACCAGCGTCGCACGATCGACAACTTCCAAGACCTCCGGTTCCGCCTCGGCCCTCTCGTCGCGCCCGTCCTCCAGGGATGGACGATCGACGACTACCTTCACCACGCCGACATGTACCAGCAGCGCGGCGTCTACCTCACCTATGAGCCGATCGTCGGCATCGGGTCGATCTGCCGCCGCGGCCAAGACAAGGAGATCCACAACATCATCCGACGCCTCGCGCAGGAAGGCATCAGGATGCACGCCTTCGGGGTCCGCAGCCGCGCCCTCGCCGGCTGCGCCGACGTCCTCGCCAGCGCCGACTCGATGTCTTGGTCATACACCGCCAGGCGCAGTCAGCCGCTGCCAGGACATACCCACAAGTCCTGCGCGAACTGTCGCGAGTACGCCGAACAGTGGCACGCGAAACAGGTCGCGCGTCTCGAATCCACCCTCTTCTACGGAGCTGCCGCATGAAACTCGGACTCGCCTGCCTCGTCGG
>Ga0207707_10000400_pt1 | contig 45273 bp, 77 predicted proteins | sample KBSC83BmetaG_FD_184336 | JGI IMG/M metagenome (GOLD analysis project Ga0207707, IMG submission 184336) | Corn rhizosphere microbial communities from Kellogg Biological Station, Michigan, USA - KBS C8-3B metaG (SPAdes) (version 2) | ecosystem: Host-associated > Plants > Roots > Rhizosphere ... | reverse complement strand
CCTTCAGAGGGAGACCGGACAAATGTCATGCTTCATGTGCAACGACGCGCATTTCGACGCGATGGCTGACTATGCAGCCCGGAAGCGCATCACGCTGCGAGTTCGCAGTGGGCGAGCACTCACAGAAGCGATGGAGATTTTTCAGAATGACTCCCCGAACCTCGCCTGTCAGGCGGACCGCGTTGGGGCGATCCTACGAGACCAGAACGCGCGATCGGTGGAGGAACGATACGAGGACTGCCGAACATCCAACGCTATGGGCACCAAGGACCTGTACCGCTATCGCCCCGTGACCAATGGGCTGAGCCATGCGGCGGTCCTGGCGGCAGTCCGATGCTACTCATACCAAGCCTGCGAGACGCCAGACTGGCAAGAGACGCTAGCCGCGAACATCTGCGAGGCCATCACGGACGAAGCCATTCGAGGACTCACCGAGGGCGAGAAGTGGGGCGTTGAGGAAGAGGACGTTCGCCCCGTCGTCGTCACGCCGTCAGGCATTCGGATTTCATAGTCCCACCCGCAAGCACCACACACCCGGAGTCGGAGAACCGAGAGACCATGCAAGATAAAGCAGAACAACGCTTTGCAGAGGAGGTGCGGCGTGGAGGAAAGTCTCTGCGCGCCGCACAGAACCTCAAGCGATGGCCAGGAGGGTATGATCTGTGACCGGCCCTGAGCAGACCAGACTTTTGGCTGGCATCATCATCTACCTGAGCGGAGCGGGATTCGGCTGGTCCCTCCGAGCGTTGTGGGAGTGGTACAGACTAAACCCGAGGAAATCCCGATGACCCCCCCCGAGGATCGCCCCGAGCCGGAGCGGTTGACCGCCACCGAAGCCCGCGTCAGGCTGACGGAGCTCGTGAACCTCGCGGGCTTTCAGGGAAAACGCTTCCTCATCACCATGCACGGCAAACCAATAGCAGCCATTGTGGGAGCCGCGGAACTCGAGCAGAAGGAGGAGCCGTGAGCCCTGAAACCATCATCACAGGCTGTTGGCTGGCAAGCCTCCTGGTAACAACGCTCATCGGGATGGTGGCGGTGCGGCGCGAGTCCCACCGAGCAGACTACTGGATGAAGCGAGCCACGGAGTCAGAAAGGGCGTCCAGGGAAGATGGCGTCGAGCTTCGGCAGGTCGCGAACGAGGTCAAAGGGCTGCTGATCAAAGCCCAGATGCTTGCCGGGAAAGCGCCGTGAGCCCCCATCCCTACTACGGCGGGACGCCAAAAGACGCCAAGCACTGGTACAGCGTGACCAGCGCAGAGTGGGGAGAAGTTATCCCGATCCTCGATGACGGGACCGGGCCGACGGAGTACGGGTGTGATCACCTCTGGGTCAGAACCACCAGCGCCAAGCGGGCAAAGGTCCTGATGGTGCGAGCCTTCCGGCGCCGGACCAAGGGCAAAAGTTGGAAGTCGGCCCCGTGGCTGTGGGACGGGAACCCATTCCGAGGGATGAGGGCCGAACGGGCGGATACGCTGGACTTCGAGGACCCAAGCATCTGTAGCGGGTGCGAAGGAACTGGCCACCTCGGCATCCATGGCGTCGAGGATTGGTGTGGCATGTGCGAGGAAACCGATGACTGACCCACATCCCTACTACGGCGGGCTGGTGCTCGGAGCCCTCGCGCTGACCTGGGTCTGTGCAACTGCGCTGAAGCGGGCAAGACGGGCAGCGAAGCGATTACAGGCCATGCAGCGCCTGGGAGCCATTCAGAGAGGGGAGAACCGATGACAACACCCGCAGAGCAGGACCAGCCCACCGTCACAGAACGAGAAGCCATCCTCAGAGAGCGGAAGGCGTACGTGTGGGGGAGAATGACATATCTGAGCACATATCCACCCAACACGAACAGTGACGCCGCGAAAGAAGAAGCAAAGAAGGCCTACCCCCTGCCGCCTCGCGTGAGGCCCAGAGTGGTCCGAGATCCACATGAGGTGGGAATTTTTTGGCGGGTCGAGTGCTCAGGCAAGGACAAGCGGATGATGGTCAGAAACATGGGAGAGTTTCAGCCGCTGTGGGACCAGCAAAGTCGATACGGCCTGACGGAGAAGCGCGCCGCGATCTGGCTGGACCTCTACCAACACCCCACCGAGCTCGTGCCCGACACCGAGTAGTTCTCCGGCCGACCAGCGAAGGGAAGGGTTGACGGGACACTTGAGCGTGGAGACTATGGACATTTACGAGAAGGTCTGGTATCGCTACGAGGCGCAGAGCTATTCGTCGGTGGACGAGTTCGATAACGTCTACACATCGTCCCCGCAGCTACGCCTTGATACCTTCCCAGTGCTGTCAGAAACCCCCAAGGGCGTCTGGTTGGACATCGCTGGCGTGACGCGGCGCTTCGTGCTGATGGGTGCGCGGAAACGGTGGGCGTGCCCGACAGAGCCAGAGGCTCGAGAATCCTTCATCGCCCGCAAACAACGGCAGATCCGCATTCTTGAGGCGCAGCTCGACCGTGCACGAACATCCCTCGCACTCGCAGGAGATAAGAGCGAAGCTGAAAGCCTTCTAGTCGAGGGTTGACGGGAGATGTGCTACGCGGGGAAAAGGTGGCCCCTCGTACTCGTGTAGCTGGCCTCGGTCACGATCCTAGCCAGATCCTCTGGCCGAGTGTCCACCCGTACGATTCAGGGTTGACGCGCAGCGGAATCCGTAGCACTTTGTAGGCATAGCTTCGCCTCCGGCCGTCGTAGTACCTGCGTCAACAGGGATGGCTGTCCGAGGTTCGCCCGACCTCCCATGGTCCAACAGCCCCGCTTCCTAGGCGGGGTTTGTTGTTTCCGAAAGACACACTTGCGCGGCGGGCGAGTCTGTTTCATGTTGGGCGTGCAGCCTTGACGGGTTGCGGGCGACGGCGACGGTGGCTCCATACCGTGTCGACACAGTGAGGAATCCCCCTCCCGAGCCCTCTGTCCTCCGACACCTATTTCCCCTTCGCAAGTCGGGGTGAGGTGGACGTGCCCCCCTGGCTGGGAGGGCCTTTTACGGAGATAACAGAGGGGCTTGGGCTTCTGGTTCACCACCCGTGTCTGTACTCGCTCACTCTCTCCACGTCGGTGGTGCCGCTGGCCCTCCAAGGCCAAAGCGGCCACCACCACAGACTGTCGGTGGCGCGATGGCTCCCAAACCTCGATGCGAAGCACTGACTCGGAAGGGCAAGCAATGCCCGAACCTCGTAGACTCTGAACGCTACGAAGGAAAGTTCTTGTGTCATGTACATCACGACTGGGGGCAGTACCAGCTGCAACTGCTTGCCAAGCGGGGAAGAGCCCGAGCCCGCAAGGAACGTCTTGGCGCGAAACCATCCAAGGCGAGACGGGACGAGGAGTACCAGGAGATGCTGGCCTCGCTTCGCCGACAGAAGGGGTTGAGTGACCCGAACCGGAGACGGTGACAGAAATATTCCCTCTTGACACGATGACCCACGGGTGGTACTGTACGCCCACACACTAACGGAGCAGGCGAGCGATGGGTGACCGAGCGAACATTGTCGTGCTGGACCAAGACGACCGAGCAGGCAAGACGGGTCTGTTTCTCTACACGCATTGGAGCGGATCGGAGCTTCCCGAACACCTGCTCGCCGGCCTGACGAAGGGAGAGGATCGGTGGACGGACGGTCAGTACCTCGCGCGAATCCTGTTCCAAGAGTTGCTGAACGGGAACACAGGAACGACCGGGTACGGACTCTCAACTAGTCTCGGTGACAACTCCTACCCACTGCTGGTGGTGGACGTGGAGAGGCAGACCATCACCGAGTACCCGGAATCCATCTACAACGACCACGGTTGGGCGAAGCTCGCTGACTACACCGCCGTTCCATTCGCGGCCTACAAGGGGAAGTGGGCCAAACAGACCGCAGACCGATGAGCAAAGCACCGACCAGCCACCGCATCCACGTCATCCTCCCGGCCGCGACCTACGACAAGCTGGTGGCCGAGCGGGAGCGGACGGGGGCGAAACTCTCAGAGCTGATCCGCCGGGCCTGTGACGCCAAGTACGCCCAGCGGCCCTCCAAGGAGACGACCCGATGACCCCCGCACCGGGCGAATGGACCAAAGCATTGCTGTCCGACGACGAACATGCCGGGCAGGCACAGTCAGACCCCGCCATGTTCACCGATGACACGCTGGTCGAGTTTGAAGGCGAAACGGTTCGGTGGGGCAACCTCATGCTCCAAGACCGGAAAGCCTATCTCTGTGGAGGCTACGCATTCTGATGACGACGCCCCAACTGGTCCCTGCCGAGAAGTACCGCGTAGACTTCCTCAAGTCCCACACCGTCTACAAGAACAAGGCAGGCAAGCGCGTGCCAGGCGTCACCACTGTCCTCGGCCTCATCAACAAGCCGCAACTCCTCAAATGGGCGTGGCAGCTCGGCAAGGACGGGATCGACATGGAGGCCAGCCGGCAGGGAGCGGCCGACATCGGCACCGTGGCGCATGCCCTCTGTGAGGCCCACCTCCGCGGCATGGCCTTCGACCCCGAGAACATCGCCCCCGACAAGCTCGCCAAAGCGGAGACGGGCTTCATCCGGTTCCTCGAGTACTGGGACCGCGAAGGGTTGACGGTCGTGGCAGTCGAGCGCGCGATGGTGTCCGAGACGATGCAGGTCGGCGGGACGTTGGATATTCTCGCCCGCCGTCCAGACGGACGGTTGGTGGTCGTGGACCTCAAGACCTCCAAGGGCATCTACGACGAGATGCTGATCCAGGCCGCGACCTACGCCGCCATGCATGAGGAGACGAGCTCAGAGCCCGTCTCAGAAGTCGTGATCGTCCGCATCGGCAAAGAGGACGCGGAGGACTTGGAAGTCCGTACGGTGAGCCAGCGTGCCGAACGGGTGGCCGCCTTCGCAGCTCTGGCCGAAGCGCGGCGGTTGCTCCAAGCGGCCGGGATGAAGGTCTAGCCATGGACGACATCTTCGAGTTGATGGCCGCCGTCCAACAGGCCGAAGCCGCCGAGCGCCAAGCCAGACAGTTGGAAGCCCTGACCCGCGAGCAGGCTCCGTTCCTGATCCGATGCGAACCGAAACCACAGAACGTACCGGCAAACCGATGACCATCCAATTCAAGAAGGCCACACGCGAAGCGGTACGCCTCAAGATTGCCCTCGCCGGCCCGTCAGGCTCAGGCAAGACGCTGGGTGCGCTCGCGCTCGCCAAGGTGCTGGCTGGCGAGTCGGGCACCGTGGCGCTGATCGACACCGAGAACGGCAGCGCGTCCCTCTACGGCGACAAATACCCCTTCGACGTGGTCAACCTAGGGCCGCCGTACACAAGCGCCCGCTACCTCGAAGCAATGGAGGCCGCGGTCGAAGGTGGCTATACCGTCCTCGTGATCGACTCCCTGACGCACCAATGGCAGGGCGACGGCGGCATTCTCTCGCGCAAGGAGGAGGCCGACAAGCGACCCGGCTCCAACTCCTACACCAACTGGGCCGCGTTCACGAAAGAGCACACCGCATTCGTGGGCAAGCTGCTCCAACTCCCCGTGCATGTCGTCGCCACCATCCGGTCCAAGCAAGACTACGTGCTGGAGACGAACGAGAAGGGGAAGCAACAGCCACGGAAGGTCGGGATGGCCCCTGTTCAACGCGAAGGGCTGGAATACGAGTTCTCGGCCGTGTTCGACTTGCAAATGGACCACAAGGCGAGCGCGTCCAAGGACCGCACCGGCCTCTTTGGTGACGACCTGATCGACCTTGTGAAGCCCGCCACCGGCAAGAAGTTGCTGGCATGGCTCGCCACCGCGAAGCCGCTAGACCCTGCTAACGAACGCGCCACCCCGGAGCAGATCGCCCGCCTGGCCACGCTGGCTCGCCATGAAGGCATTGACGCGGAAGCACTGGCCGTCGTAACCACAGCAATCGCGAAGGGCCTGACGGGCGGCAGAGCATCCGATTGGATCGCCCGCATGGAAGCGAAGATTGCAGAATACGAACAGGCCAATACGGACGACGCACGGGTTGAGCGAGCAAAGGCCAGCGTGGCGTCCGAAGATGAATCGTTGCCATTTCTCTGAACGTGCGCCGGCTGGGCTGCACTTCCGCAGCACGGTCTACTCCTGATCCAGTCCCCGAACCAGCCGGAGCACGCTCCCCGTGACCACCCTGACGATCCCCAAGCACCTCGAGTCCGCCGTGGTCCGAGCAATCAAACGTGAGTTACGGAACTACGAGACACTGACCGAGGCTGACCGCGAGCTGTGGTATTCGCCCCTCTCGTCCGAGACCTCCACGGTGGTCGTCGGGTGGCCCCAAGAACAGAACAACGCTTCTCAGGAGACGGCAGGATGAACACGAAGCAGAAGGCGCAGGCGATGGATCTGCTTGATCGTATCTCATATCGGTTCGGCGAACTTCGGAGTATTGCGTCCGATCCGATTCTGACCAGCGATGATGACGTGGTGATCGCGATCGAACTCAAGGCGTGGCTCGCACGCTGCACCTGCGACAAGCCATCCCGATGAAATGTTCTTCGCCTCCCCGGCGCTCGACGGGACTCCCCCAACGGAAGGCTCGACCGAAGCCGGTCAACCGGAAGCGGAAGGCCTCAGAGTTCGCGCGCTGCTACGGCTCGAAAGAGCGCGTGGCATGGGTGAAGCGACAAAACTGCGCGGTCGGATCTGCGGCCTGCTGCGGAGAGATCCACAACGCCCATGCGTTCGGGGATGGTACCAGCCGGAGGGCGGACGCCGAGTTCATCCTCCCGATGTGCGACTACCATCATCGCCAGATGCACTACCGGGGCGCGATGACGTTTGAAACGATGTACAACATGAACCTCTACGCAGCCTCACAACGAACAAACGCCCGGTGGCTCGCGCATCTCGCGTCGGGCGCCCAGCAAGACTGACTTCCCACAACTCACATGAGGATACGATGACGACCTACGCGCACGAGGATCTGAAGCGAATCCTCGACATCCACCGAAAGTGGTACTACGGCGCGGCGGGCGGCGTTCGCGCCGATCTCACCCGCGCCGATCTCACCCGCGCCAATCTCACCGGCACCAATCTCACCCGCGCCGATCTCACCGGCGCCAATCTCGCCGGCGCCAATCTCGCCGACGCCAATCTCGCCGACGCCAATCTCACCGGCGCCGATCTCACCGGCGCCGATCTCACCCGCGCCAATCTCGCCGGCGCCAATCTCACCGGCGCCAATCTCACCGGCGCCAATCTCGCCGACGCCAATCTCACCCGCGCCGTCTTGAGCGATGGCGTGCGGTGGGGCGAATACTTGTCGGATCTCGTCCCGGCGCTGCTCGTTGCCGGAGGCAAGACGCTCGAGGAAGTGGCGACGCCAGCACATTGGAACTGCCACTCGTGGAACGGTGATACGGTGGGGTGTCCGATGGCGGTGGCGTTCAGCGCACGGTCGCTGTCGGACATCCCCGCGTTGCATCGCTGGCAGGCAGGACGATTCATTCAACTTTTTGACGCGAGGCTGATTCCGTTGCCGGTGGCTGGGGCGTCGGGCGCCCAGGAGAACACATGAGCTACAGCGCGCACGAACTCCGAAAAGCCTGCCAGTGCCTCTATCTCGCCGTGGATGCTGAAATCGCGGACGAGGTGAAGCAGCGAGCGGAGGCGGTGCTCGCCGACCTCGCAGGCTCCCAGCGCGACACCGAACGCTTGGAATGGTGGTTCGCTCGCGGCATGGACGACAGCGTGTGCGAGGGCAGCGTTGACCTCTGGTGGGCAACGGAGATCAACGGGGCCGCAACCACGGTCGTCACGCACGGCACCAGCCTCCGTGACGCGCTCGACATGGCCATGAACGGAATCTTTGAATCGGAGGATCGGCCGTGACCCTCCCCGTCTCAGACTCCGGGGGAGCCCCCGATCGATGACCCACGACCCGAACAAGCTGCAATGCGAGGATTGGACGCGGCGCGGAACCAAGGGCGGTATTCCGCAGCATCAGTGCTCGCGTCCGGCTACAGACTGGTTCCGTCTCTGGCCAGACGATCCGACGCGAACGCAAGAGAACTTCTACTGCCACGAGCACGCGCTTCGGAATGAACGAGAGGCGAGCCAGGCGCGAGTTCCCTTCCGCCGCGTGCGCCCGATTCCCCCCGAATTTCACTCGCTCACCATGCTCAGAACCGCCCCTATTCCTGAAACGCGCCGTTCGGAGATCTCTGATGTCTAACCCCCCAGCTCCCCCGGTCCGAGAGACCGCAGCACCGCCGATGACTTGCGTGAAGGTGCCGCATGTTGGCGGTGGCTACCTCCACAGCGAGGACGACGACTCGCCCTATGACGTGGACGGCTGCTTGTACTGCGGACGCTGCCACGTCGCATGGCCCCATGATGGCGCCCCCTCCGAGTCGTCGCGAGCGGAGAGCCCGCCACTTCGAGATTTGCTGTTGTGGTACTTCGGGACGACCGACCCGGAGTTGTTGCGCGACCAGTGGGAGCGGACGGCACGACGCGTCGGGGGAATTGAAAAACAGCCTGAGAGTCACGGAGACGGCTCGACTCCCACCCCTGGCGTGTCCACCTATCCGCGAGCGGAGAGCCCGCACCAGCGCGTGGCGACGGACCTTGAACAACGAATTGCCCTGATCGAGGACGAGCTATACCTCCTACTTCGTCCAGTCGGAACCGGCGAACAGTCGTGGGCGGGACGATGCGCGTGGTTGTGCAAGGAGTTCCGCTCCCACCTCTCCGAAAAGCAGCAGTTCGAGGACCGGCTCGCGTCGGTCCAGCGGGAACGGGACCTCGCACGGCAAGAGAACGCCCAGTGCTGGAAGCTCATCAACGGGCGAGCCGATGCAGCATTGATCGCACAGGGCGAAGCCATCCGGGCCGCGCTGACCTCCCGAGCCGAGCCGCCGCGCTCAGAAGGCAGCGAAGCGCCCCGAGAGTACGACGACATTCTGTGGAATTGTCACGGGGAGTATGGCGACCGAGTTTGCGAACTTGATGCTGGGCACAGCGGAAACCACGCCGCCTTCACCTGGAAAGGCTGCAAACTTCATCGCGTCGAATGGCCCTCGCCCTCCGACGAGGGGAACAGCGCCCCGCCCGGAGAACCGAACGGATGAGCGACACTCCATTCCTGAGACACGGCCTGCTCCTCGGCGGCAAGCCCTACGGCCAGCACATGCGAGATCCCGAGTTGCGGGCGCGGTATGACGCCACCTACGCCGAATTTCCTCGCACGCCAGTAAGCATCGCCGAATTTGAACGCGACATGGCCGCTACGCGTCCCTCGGGATCTCCGGGCGAGCCCACCGGGGAGAAATCATGAGCGGCGAGGTGCGACACATGTGCAGTTATCGCGTTCGTGAAGCGTGGGGACAGTCCCGCTATTGCCTCAACAGGGCAAAGTATCTCGCCACGTTTACACTGCCTGTCCCTAAAAACGCTGACCGGGGCGAGACTGGCGTTCAACGGTCATGCCGATGCGTCGCGCACGCGACACGAAAGTTCCTCCCGAAGATGGCGCAAGACGTGGCGTTCACCCCACTCCGCACTGAGGGCCGATCATGACCCCCGATCCCGCGTCCCCGCTCTCTCTGGTCGTGGAGTGTGCAGCGTGACCTCTCTGTCGTGGTTCGCGGCCGGTCTCGGGATTGGAGTTCTCCTAACTGCGCTCATCGGGTGGAGCGGGCGGATGGTCATGCGCACCTTGGAACGCGATCGGGATGCCTGGAAGCTGATGGCCAAGGCTGAGGAGAGACGAGCGGACTATTGGCAGCGACAGGCCCTCTCGCCTCACCCGCTGAACAGCGCAGTTGTTCCGGGGAGTGACTTCGGGGCGATGGTCGCCGGACTGCCGGAGGTGCCCGAATGAGCTACTGCCGCTGGAGTTCCGACCACTGGCGAAGCGACGTGTACTGCTACGAGTCCGATCGCGGCTACGAGACACACGTCGCGGGGAATCGCGTCGTCGGCGAGATCCCAAAGGAACCGGGGTTTGCCGCACTGCGCGATGCAGACACCGTGGACTCGCGGGCTGCGTGGCTGATGCAGCATCAATGCGTGATCGACTTCCTCTCGACCGCCGAGCGCGCGCCCATCGGACTGCCGCATGACGGCGCGTCGTTCACCGATCCCGACCTCCCCTCGTTTCTCGTCACGCTGGAGATGCTGAAGGCCGAAGGGTACAACGTGCCGAGCTACGTGTTCGATGACATTCGCGCCGAGATGGTCTCGCACCTCAAAACCACAGACGAACCATGAAACGATCCACCAACCCGCTGCACTCTCATGAGGAGACCGGGCAATTCCCCTCGCCCCGCTGCGAATGTCACTGGGCAGAACCCTACGGCTTCGTCCCGGAAGCTGGCTGCCCCGATCACGACACCGCGCAGTTTCAAGAGTTCGTGCATTACATCTTTGCTAAAGGAACGCAGGGTGCCCTCGCTGATTAATTCGGGGGTCGCGCACCTCAAAACGACGGAGGAGGACTGACCGCATGCCAGACGACCGACCGACCGAAGAGGATCGAACCCGCGTCCTGGGATTGTCCGGTGCGCTCCGGGCTGGCTACGTGCGCATCTTCCGAAACTTGGCGGATGATCTCGACCTCGCTGATTCGCTGCGCCGGCTGTACCTCGCCACGGAACCGACCTCCGCGGAGCCGAGAGCGTGAGCGCCCCGACCCCTCAGTTGCCGAGCGCGCTCCCTCAGCGGGACCCCCGAACATGAAACGTATCCTGATTTGCGGATCACGAGATTGGAATGACGATGCGATGATCCGCGAGTATGTCGCCACGCTGGCCCCAGGAACGCTCGTCATCCAAGGCGGGGCGCAGGGTGCGGACAAGCTTGCCGGTTTCGCAGCGCTGCGCCTCGGTCTCCCTGTCGCCCAGATGGACGCGGCCTGGCAGTTCTACGGAAAGCGTGCGGGTCCGATTCGCAATCAGTGGATGCTCGACTATCTCGCCCCGACTGAAGCGCATGGGTTCCACGAAGACATTGAGGCATCGCGCGGCACGAAGGATATGCGGGATCGGTGCAAGCGGGCGGGCCTGTTATTCACGTTGCACGACGATTCCAGCGGCTCCCGGCCGCGAGACATGGAGAGTGGGCGATGATGGGATACTCAATGGCGGAAGTTCACGAGATGCTTGGGCGGGGCGATGTGGTCTCGGCCATCCTCGCCGCCCCGTTCGGCTACACCTCACAGCGCACGGCCTCTGGCTATCGCTTCACGATCCATGCTGACGCCTCTCGCCCGGAAAGCGTTGGTGAAGGCCCGAGTCTCCTTGAAGCCGTTCGTGCGGCAATCCTGCCGGTGCGCAGCGAGGACCCAACGAATGACTAGCGCAGCCCCCTGGAAACGACATCCCGAGTACGAGGAACGCTTGGCACAGGTCAGTGCCTTGCGGGACATCGGGTACAGCCACAAGCAGATCGCCAAGCAACTGGGGGTCTCACGGCAGCGGGTCAGCCAGTTGCTGGAGTTGTTGCGACACCGGACGGAGGCGTATGTCATCCCTCGGTGAGAACGGGCTTGACGGAACTCTGAGAATCACCGACATTGAAAGACCGTCTGACTCCGTGAAAGTAGTCAGACTGCGGCACCGTAAGTTGTCCCCCGTTCGACCTTCCGCTTGTCTCGCCTCCGTGGCGGGCAGGACTTTCACCGGAAGATCGGCGGGGGATTTCCTTTTTCTGCCTATGAGACACTGACGCGGAAGCAGAAGCAAACGGGGCCTACCGCCAGTAACGGTAGACCCCGAGTACCCGGAAAACTTGCACCTGAGAATCTAACATGGCCCCGAAAAAGAAAGCGGACCCGGAAACCCGCAACGTGGATGTGATCGAAGTCGCCCTCGGTCGAGTCAGTATCGCCGCCGTGGGCACCATGCCCCTGATCTGCAATCGAATGTCCGAGAAAGTGAAGGGCATTCTGCTGGTCGGGAGCGAGAAGAAGAACACCGCCGCGAAGGCACTGGCGCGCGGCCTCAAGCATGACCCGATGGTCGAGTTCAGCGCGAGCCCCTACACCATGTCGGACGAGAACGCGCCGACGCTGCTCGCCGGACTGTCGGTGTGGTTCAAGAAGTCCATGATGACCGCCGCGCTCGATACCCCAGGCGTGAAGAAAGCACAGATCGGCCGACTGGTGCGCGCCGAAGGCGAACGCATCGCCATGTACGGTGTGCCCAACATCTTCCTGTCCGTCACCCGCTCAGCGGACATCAACCGGACCCCGGATGTACGCACGCGGGCCATCCTGCCCAAGTGGGCGATGTTCATCGACTTCACGTACGACCGCGCGTTCTTCACCGAGAAGGCCATCGTAGGCCTGCTCGCGCGCGCCGGGTTGTTCTGCGGCGTCGGTGACTGGCGCACCGAGAAGGGATCGGGGAACTACGGTAGCTTCCGGTTGGCCAGCCACGACGACCCGGAATTACAGGAGATCGTCAAGGCGGGCGGGCGGGTCGAACAGACCGCCGCCATGAACAATCCCCAGCCGTACGACGACGAGACGGAATCGTTGTTGACGTGGTATCGCTCCGAGATGGAGCGGCGCGGGCTGAAGGTGGTGGCGTAACATGGCCAAGCCCAAAAAGAGCAAACAGACGCGGGCCGAAATCCGACTCGCCATCGAACAACTGGCCGAGCGCCACGGTGGGAAGTTGACTCCATCGTTGGTCGTTGAGGCGGCAGCCAATCCGGCAAGCCCACTGCACAGCGAGTTCACTTGGGACGATTCGGTAGCAGGGCAACGCTACCGAGAGGTCCAGGCCCGGCGGCTCATCCGCTCGGTGGAAGTGCGCGTCACGCACGGCACGCAAATCCTTGCGACACCAGTTTTTGTAAGAGATCAACGGGTCGCGCCGGGAACCCAGGGCTACGCCCGACTTGAACGTGTGGCGAACGACCCGACCCATGCACGAGAGTTGTTGCGGTACGAGACGCAGCGAGCTCGCGCGATTCTGGAACGGGCGCAGACCATCGCGACGGTGCTCGGAATGACCAGCGAGTTCGACGAGTTGATGGCCGCCTTTCAGACGGTGGAACGCAAGGTGTTGGCGGTCGCATAGCGCAACACCCCGGAACGGTATCGCCGGTGAGGGGAGACATCGTTGGGTTCGGATTGGCGTGGAGGGTTGCAGCAAGATCGGGTAAGGCCGGACGGGCTTGGCACGGAATAGAGCGGACAGGCGAGTTATGGTGGGATCAGAATTGGATTCGTCTGGCCGGTATCGCAACGACAGGTGCAAAAAGGTTTGGACAGGCCGGTTTGGCGCGGCGTGGTGAGCATCAGAACGGTGGGACTTGGAGGGGCCGGTGTTGAGTGCCGGGGAGTTGAGGGGCGGCGCACGCAGGGGTTCGATTAGGCGTGGCCGGTTAGGTGAGGACTGGGACGCCGCGACCGGAGGGATCAGGTAGCCCTAGGCCGGTGGGGACCAGAAAGGACCGGAGACCAACTCCCTGGTAAGACATGGCGAGTCGGTCCGAGGTTGGGCAAGACGAGGCCGGAGGGGTTTGGAGAGTTCCGGCCCTGTACGGTCTGGACAGATCAGGCCGGTTACGATGGGAAGCGCCAGCAAAGCATTGGTGGCGTCAGGAGAGGCCGGGTACGCTAGGATCGCAGTGATCCGGTATGGCCGGTTGGGAACGGAGACGGTGGAACAAGGGAAGGGATGGTGACGCCGGATGGGAAAGGACAGCCGCCGATAGGTGCGGCGCGGTGCTGCATGGGGTGGTGCGATCACGCCGGTCTGGATTGGCGGTGAACCAAAGGATGGATGAGAACAGGTTTGGCCGGTACGAAAAGCGTAGTGCGCGGTGCGGCTGGCAGGACCGTCAGTCCTGCCAGTCCCAGGGTTCGATTCCCTGCCTACGCCTTATGACTTCTCAGACGCTTGCTGAGCGGCTTGCCCGCTGGCAGAAGAAAAATCCCGAGACGTGGGCGCAACTCGCCTCGGAAGTCTTGACCGCGCACGAAGTCCCGCTCGTCTACCGCCTCAGACCTGAATTGCCGGCGTGGTTTCAGCCCATCTTCGATGACGCCATGCGAGACCGCATCCGCGCCTACCAGCAGCAGACCGCCACCCCGACCGAGGGCCAGACCGCATGACCGACTCAGAACAACCCCGCACAATCGAACAACTCGCCGTGGCCATGCAAGAGATAGCCGACCGCGATGAGCACGACGCCGAAATAGACCATTCGGACGCAGACGACCTTCTCTGTGATGCCGTGATGCTTCTCGGGCCGGAAGGAAAGCGCATGGTGGAACTCTGGGCGGAACTGGACAAGTGGTATGCCTGACCCATCGCGGGAACTGAGCACCGCCCTGCGCGAGCAAGTCGCCCTCGTGTTGCTCATGCTGACGCTGGAAGCCGAGTACGGCCCCGACAAGTGGCTGGATGCAGTTGACTGGGCCGGGTGCGGATTGACCCGAGCCTGGGCGCAACACTGGCTGGCAACTCACCGCCCGAACAGCGCAGTGCCCGCCTCGTCTCCCCTCGCTGGTGACCCGGAGGAGGCTACGTGAGCAGCCCAGCAGAGGTGTGGACGCTCCATCCGCGTTATAAAACCTTCGAGATTTCCAGAGAAGGCCGCGTTCGGCAAATGACATTCATGCGGTTCCTAGCATCTCGGTGGTATGTCCGCTGGGGATGGGCAGTGCTGAACATTCTCGGGCTCTCGCTGGGGTTGCGGAAAACGATGGGGCAAAGCTGGCTCATCGTCCAACACCTTTCGGTTGGCATTGTGGCGCAGTCTCTTGCCGTGCTGGTCGTCGTTGGACTTCTCGGTGTTGTGCTCGCGGAGGTTTGCGAACCGCTTCAGTGGTCATGGCTGAAGTACTGTGCCGCTCCTGAGGCCGAGGAAAGCGGATCGAACGTCAACCTATCTCCGATGAAGCTCCCGTTGATCGGACCAGCGTTCATCGTACTCGTTGCCCTCAACATCCCAGTCCTCGCGCGAATTGAGGAGCACATGTTCCGTGACGGAACGCTCGGATGGTATGACGGAATCCCAATTAGCATCTTCTTTGGCCTGATACACTGCCTTGTCGGTGTCCCCATCGCGGCAGGGCTCGCGCTCGGTGTGGCTGGCTTGTGGTTCCAGCATCAGTATCTCGTCGGTGGCGTGGAGCGATCGACCCTCTTTCACGCCTCGCACAACCTCATCATCATGTCCATCATCCTGATCGGAATGGCGGTTCGGACCTTCCGCGCCCACTTCCCGACAAGCGCAGTTGAAGTTTCGGAGGCCCCGTGACCGACTCCCCGCTCTCGTCCCCGAGACCCGAATGTCCCAGTTGTGGGAGCCCAGTATCCCTCTATAAAAATCTTTTCGGCCAACGCATCTGCATCGCTATCGGGTGTATGTGGCGAGGCGAGGCTCCGTCCGACGCGGACGGCGGAACACCGCAGGATACTGTTGATTTTTCTGACGATGTGCGTAGTAAAAGTCAATTCGCCCAGGAAAGTGGACAGTCGGGAACGCTAATCGACAACGAGCGCGAATGGCTGGCCGCTTTCCGGGAGTACCGCGACCACGGGGGGTCCGCATCCGCCTTGCGAGCATTTCTCACAAACGCCAACGCCGCGCAAGGATTTGGCGCCCCGACGACACCGGAGGAGACCGCATGACGCACTATCACAACGATTGGAAAGAGGAAGGCTACGACGCGATGCGCCGCGACTTCTCCATTCCTGACGACGCGGAGTTCCCGCCCGATTCAGCGATCCTGTATGCCGACTACACCTACGAGAGTTACAGCGGATCAGCGTTCGTGCTCTATGAACAGGATGGAAAACTGTACGAGGTAAACGGATCGCACTGCTCCTGCTACGGCCTTGAAGGGCAGTGGGAGCCGGAAGAGACAACGTGGGCGGCCATCGCCATGCGTCCGTATTTGGCAGACGAGATTCGTCTACTCGCCGACGAGCATTTGGCCGCATCCGACGCTCGAGGAGGGCCAGTCCCATGAGCAACCTGTTCGAGCGCCGCGTTCACTTTTGGCTTACGCTGGCCGTTCTCGTACTGCTTGCCCATCGCGTCGGATGGTGGGGAGGCGCCCTCGTCTGCCTTTGGACAATAGTCTCATCCTTCGCGGACTCACACCGCGCGCCCCCAGAGAGCCCCGAATGAGCGCCCCGCTGCTTTCGGTAGACGAGCAGATCAGCGCCATGAGACGGGCCAACGTCTCAGAGAGGGCAATAGAGCGCTGGAAGCGGGATCGTGGCTTGGCGGGGCAGCCAGACCCCGTAGAGCACGTTTTACGCTGGCCGCTCCACTTCACGATACCCTGGTCGGCACTCTGCTCGGACAACTACCGCTACCAAGCCTCGATGGTCACCGGCAGCAACGGGCAGAAACAGCCCCGGATGGTCCTCACCGCCCGCTATGCCGCCGCGAGGGATGCGATCGAGCATATCGTGAGAAGCGCAGTTCAGGGAGCCCAGCCAGCCGAGCAGCCGCTATTCCTGCACGCTCAGGTCTGGACCCCCGACCGCCGGCCGCACGACACCACAAATTTTTGTAAAGTCGTACATGACGCGATGGAGCGGATCGTGTTTACCAACGACCGCTGGCTCCATCGGGTGCTGTGGGAGAATGTCGGGGTGGACGTGGACCGACCTCGGGCCGAGATAACGGTCGTTCCACTCGCCACGTCACCATGAGGCGATTCCCCTGGGCAAAGGGCTCCCCACAGACGACGCATTCTCGCGCGTCCGGGTCTGGCGGGGCGTGACACACTCGGCAGGGCTCGACGGTACGGGACATAACCACCTCAGGCAGTAACTCCCGAAGGGTACACACTTTACCTCACAAAGTCTATGTCTATATTGCTCTGGCAGATTGAGGCCACCGCCCGGAACTTCGGTGAACAGGTCGTGAAGGACTGGCTGTATCAGGAGGCGCTGGCCGGGCGGATCGGACCACTGCCCGCCGTTCCGGCAACGCCCACGTCCGGCTCTCTCGGGCGAACCCTTGGCATCCACTACGAGCCATGAGCACCTACAAGGACCTGTGTACCGCCATCGCTGACCACATCGCTGAGCAAGGTGGCGAGCGCATCGACCCCGAGACCATCTTCAACGCCGATCCTCGGGGCGAGTTGTGGCACATCCACGACGCCTATTGGATGTTCCGGGGCCGAGGCATGCCGCCCGTTGATGGGTTTGAACCAGAGCCCGTTCCACATCTACCACCAGCGCCGATCCTCGGTCAGATCGTGACGCTCACCGATGGTAGCGTCCACGTCTGGCTGGGACAGTGGCACATGATGGTCCCAGCGGGGCACGTCGTATGAACGCACTCCTCTCACTCCTCGCGTGGCTGCTGTTCCCACTCCCACCCGTCGCGAAGGTGGTCATCCGCCAACAAGTCTTGCCTCGGGACACCACGGGGCACTTGGACCTTCAGATGGGCCAGCAGCGGATCGTGCAGGCCGATGCCCTCGACTCCCTCGGGCAGCCCATCCCGCAGCGCACCATCAGTTGGAGCTCCGGCGATACCACCATCGTTCGCATCGAACGACTGACGGGGCTCGTGACCGCCAAGAACCGCGGCTGGGCGACGATCACGGCCAAGAGCGGTGGCAAGCAAGCCTCGTTGACCGTCTGTGTGTCGGAGCACAACCGGGAAGAACTCCGCACCACGGAGGCGAGCCGGAAGGTGGTGCCAGGGGCCGCACAGGTCATCGCCGGCCGATCGACCATCCAAGAGTACGCCGTGATCCAACTCAAACCAGTGGGCTTTTTGCCACGGTGTGTGCATTGGACCGTGGGTGTGCCCTACGCCTCGATCACCAAGACGGGGCTCCTAACGACCACACAATCGATTCCGGTCGGACAGGTCGCGGCCTGGATCGGGCCGAGTATCCCCTAGCCGACCTTCCCGACCTTCACGCCCCGCAAGGCATCGAACAGCCCGAACACGCCGAGCAGCCAGACCACCACCATCAGGATCACGACGACGTTGAGGATCTGCTTGATCTTCGGATCCATCGGGACGTACGTGTTCACGGCCCACAGCAGGATGCCTACGACGATCAGAACCAACGCGACGGTGAGGATACTCATAGCGCCTCCGGCATCAGAATCACCGGCCGGCCGCCAAGCGCATCCGCCTGGACCGTATCGGTGTCGATCTCAAACAACACGCCTGGCGGGACATCCGCGGCCTTGGCCGAGTGCTGTCGCATGCACACCCCGCGTTTCACCGGGAGTTCGTCGGCATTTTCATTATAGGCCGACCAGTACCTCGTGAACTTGAGCCGGTAGTACAGGTCATGCGCGTTCAGACCGCAATTCCAGCCGACGTACAGGCCGGGGAGAAAGCCCGCTGCTTTCACGGCGTCGAACCACGTATTGCAGTACTGGATCACCGACGCAGACTGGGTGCCCTTCGCGACTCCTTCGAGGTCGCACCAGACCATCGACCCGAGCGGAAACCCGATCTCCCGCATCTCCTTCCCAGCCGTCGCGCCGTACGCCACCCCTTTGACCGCTGAGGGGATCCACGACTCAGCCGATTCAACGTGCTGCACGGCCATGACGCCCATGCCGATATCGAGGATCAGTTGCGCCTCGTCGGAGGTCAGGTCGTAGTTGTGCCGCTGCGCTCGCCGGACGTACCGGATCGCGAACTGGTAGCCGTGCTGCTTGAACCGGGCGGCCACCCCAGGGCTCAGACGGGTATTGCAGTCGAAGCCCTTCAGTCCATCCTTCCCCTCGACCAGTACGCCCGTGAGCGGTGCCATGTCAGGGGACGGGGTTGGCCGGATCGGCCGCGAGCCCTTCCAGCGTGTCGGCCTTGGCCTGCAACTGCGTGACGAGCGTATCGACTTCCGCCTGTGTCATCCCGGTGCCGATCTGCCCCGCGAGCTTCTTGAGTTCTGCCGCGACATCGTTGGTGGCGGTGTCGATCTTCGCCAACACGTCGGTGACTGCCTGTGAAACGGCCATGAGAATTGCCTCCTGTACTGCGTCCAGCTTGGTGTAGAGAGCGGACACACCCCGAATGAGCGTGCCCTGCGTGGAATGTAGGATCTTGAGCTCCAGCTGCATCTCCTCGAGGAGCAGCCCGATCCCGCGTTCCACCGCGTACTCCCGCTCCGAGCGTGATTCGTGCCGTTCGGTCGTCACTGTTTGGCCTCCTTCACTAACGCTGCCACCTTCGCGTGTAGTTCGTCAATCTTCTCGTCCTGCTTGGTCGAGTGGTCATTTACCAAAGTGTGGACCTTGGTCACTTCTTCGACCACCTTCGCCTCTGCACGCTTGCCCTGGCTCCGGGTTTTCTTCCCGCTCCAGATCGTGAGCACAGACTGAACGAGTGTGACACACCCGCCAACAATGGCGATGGCCACGGGATCACTCACGGTCCCGTTCCTCGTGCTTGCGCCGGTCAGGCCCGTCGTAGATCACATGATGATTGCCAGCCTTCTCCACCACCCGGATCCGCGTCTCGTGGTCCCGCAGCATCTCCTCGATGCGCGCGATGCCACTGTCCAACCGCTTCCCGGTCTCGTCCGCGATGGCTTTGATATCTCGAACAAGCCAGGTCATCCGCATGGCCCCACCGAGGAGACCGACCCCGACGAGCCACTTGAACACCTCGTTGAATGCTTGCAAGCCGTCCACGGAAGTCCCCTGAATCATTACGCCGCCTCCAGTCGCAAGGACGGTTCCGGGCGATAGGCTGCCCAACAGAACAGCCCGTAGCCGAGGACCCGCGCACCGTGGAAGGCGTACCCAGCCGGATAGGTCCGCACTGCCACAAGCACGAGCCAGCAGAGCCATTGCAGCCCGAACGCGGTGAGCAGCGCCGTCCGCACCCTTCCGAGCATCCAACGGTCCACCACGATCCCGCAGACGGCCAGCCACGCCACGGTGTGAAAGAGCACATCAAGTTGCTGATGCTGAGCGTGCTGGACGATGACAGCAACAACGCCCGTCATGGTCAGAGCGAGGACCATGAGCGCGGCCTCCTTGCGGATGAGCAGCGCCATCCCGATCAGACTGGCTTGGAGCCCAACGTAGGTCGAGCTCATCACGGCCGGGTCAGCCCAGTGCGCCCCGCTGTCCGCAACCCACGACACGGCGAAGGCTATGGCGAGCACCCAGTACCCGCGATCCGATGGCCGACCCATTGCCTCGCGCAGCGTGAGCCACGCGAGCGGAATGAGCGCGGACTGGTGGAACGCCTCTGCGACCTGGTGGCGCGTCACGGGCAGTCAATTGGGCAGATGTGGCTCTCATTGATCGGCGGCCCCTGATACGTCTCGCTGAACACCCGAAAAATCATGTGCGGGCCGTTCTGGTAGACTTCGAGCCGCGCGCCCGGCTGCCCCTTCACCTCGTCCAGCTCCTCGGTGAGCCGGTCAAGCGAGTGACCACTGAACCAGTGGAACGGACCATGTGAGCGTTCTTCAATCTCCGGCATGTCAGGACGCCTCCTCGCGCGGTGGAATGTCTAGATCCTCGTCGATGTTGACGAACGTGGCGATGTGACTTCCGGTATCCGTCCGCACCGCCAGCAGCTTTTCCACCCTGCCGAGCGCCGCGATGACCTGATCGTTCGAGTCCGTCCACTTGCCCAGCGGGATTCTGACGGCGTGCGCGAGCCAGAGACACCCCCCGGAAAACAGTCCCGCGCTCACGACCAGACAGAGCCCAAGCCAGAGGCTAGACATACCCCACCCTCGTGTCCGTGATACCCTCCACGGTACACCAGAACTCGCAGGGAGTCTAGACAGAAGTGACATTAGAACGCTCTCATAATCTTACGATTGCTTCACAAACCCAATCGTTTGGAGCGCGCTAATCACATCGTCCACCGTATGCCCGGCCCCAGTCGCCAGGACGGCCGTGGTCGTGGCCGTTCGCCACGCCGAACCGACCGCGCCGCTATTGTTCTCGTTGTTAATGCAGAGCACGCCAGGACGGGAGGCGTTAATCGCGGCCGCCGTCGTGCCGATCTGGTTCCCGGCCACAATCCCGGACTGCCCGTCTCCGTTCAGGTTCACGAGATAGCCACCAAACCCCGTGGCGTTGACGCCCATGATGGAGAATCCTCGGACGGTGCCCCCGTTCCCGCCCAAAAGAAACGCCTGGGTCTCGGCGCTGCCTGTGTACGAGCCGCCGTGAATGGTGATGCCATAGACCGTGTTCCCAACGCTCGGGTAGAACGCACAGATTTGGTTGCCGGCGTTGCTCTCCGCTCGACATCCAAACATCCCGAACCCATTCACCGTCCCGTTAAGTGTGATGCTTGCGCTGGTGTCGGTGCAGCCCTCGATATTCGTGTTGACGAGCACGATCGAACTGGCTGTGGAATCCGACTTCACAAACAACGCTTGCAACCCGCCCAGCGAGCAGTTGAAGAATGACGTGGGTCCGCCGCCCGTGAAGGCGTCGAAACGAACACCATCGCCAGACAGGCCAGAGAGATAAATGACCCGATCGAACACGTTCTCAAACGTGCGCACTCCCGTGAGCACGATCCCATGCTGGCCATCGCGCAACAACACGTTGCGGACGAGACACTGCGAGGCGTTCCGGAGTCGCAGAAGGCTCGGCACGCTGTCGTTACTCAACAGCGTCAGGTTTTCGAGGCGCACATCGATGAGCGTGGTCACCGACGCGCTCCCCACATCCACCACGTACTGACTGGCGCTCAATCCGTAGCCCTTGATGGACACGTTCTCATGCTCGCCGATGAGTCCAATGCCCGACGTGATCGTGAGCGGGGCCGAAATCTTATAGACCGAACTCACCGTCTGGCGCGGCAAGAGCACAACTGCGGCACCGGCTGCCGCAGCCGCATCAATCGTGTTCTGGATGGCCGTCGTATCGTCGGTCGATCCGTTTCCCCGCGCCCCAAAATCATAGACGCTGATGACATCAGCCATCTTGCTATTGGCCGTGCGGAGGACCGCCGTGGACGCCACCGCGAGGAATCCGGGGATCGACCCAACCTGCGGAATGAACAACTGCGTGCCAACCGACGTCGCCTTGCTATCCGCAATGCTGGTGTTCTTCGAGACAGAAATCGCCTTACTGTCAGAGACGCTCGTGTTGATTGACCCCGAGAGCGATTTGGAATCTGCCACCGACCCGACCAGCCCAGCACTCACAGCCTTCGAGTCCGCCGTGCTGATGGGCGCAGAGGCCAGACCGCCGCTTGCTGCCTGCGAGACAACCGTCGAGGTGGCGGTGGATGCGATACTGGACGGAACAGCAAACGCGACCAGTTCGTCCGCACTCACCAAGTTCGGATCGTCTGGCGAGCCATCGCTCGTCCACTGCGTCAGAAACTGACGATCGCCGGTCAGGGGCATGCGCTACTCCGCGTAGGCACTCGTAATCTCAGCATCGAGACTCACGCTGTCGGGAACCAACGGATCGGTCGGACGGAACTCCCACGCTTCTGGCATGGTCCGGAATCGCGAGGGAACCCCGCGGACCATCGCTCGATCGGGAACGTCCTTGGTCACCACGCAGCCAGCCGCCACGCGAGCGCCCCGTCCGATCCGAATCCCCGGCAACAGAATGGCACCAGCGCCGATCGCGGCGTCATCTTCGATCATTGGCGGCTGCGCATGATAGGGCGGATCGCCCGGCAAATGCACGCGCGGATGCATGTCGTCTGTACAGGTGACCCCAGGTCCCACGAACACCCGCTCGCCGATGCTAGAGTTAGGCGGAAAGAAAGCGTTCGCCCCGATGCGCGAATCGTCACCCACCACCGTTCCGCGACCGAGTTCTGTCCCGCCACCGATCGAGCAGTTCTTGCCGATCCGGACTTCTTGCAGCACGCGGGCATAGTGCCACACCATAGACCCTTCGCCAAGCGTGGCAGACGGATCAATGAACGCTTGGATATTCCGCTCGCCCATAAGCGTCTTATGGTTGAGGAAGGTCGTCATAGAATCCCCTCGTAGATCGCCACCATCGCCGCCGCCGTCTCCGAAATGTCAGGAACCGGCGTCTTGGCCCGTTTGGGTGTTTCGCCCTTCAAGATGGCCGTGAGTTCCCGCACGAGAATACGCTGGTCTCCCTCGGTCACCCAGTAGTCGGCGTAGTCGTTCCCAGCATACGAGATGGTCGTCGCGCCGGCCGCGTTGGCCTGCAACGACAACTGGTTGAAGTCCCCATACCGGACCAGCCCACAGAAGAAATCCGTGGACTGGAAGGCGTTCCGAAGCCCCTCCGTGTCGAACGTGATGGGCGAGATGTGCGACCGGTATGCTGACCCATTCGCATAGCAGAACGGGGCGAACCACCAGTGCATATCCTTCGGCAGATAGATGCAGTGGAGGGTGGCCTCGTCGAGCGCTCGGGCCACATCCGGCCACGCCACGAACAGATCATACGGCCACTTGATGTAGTGCGCGTTCTCCGCGGCGAATACAGACGGTGCGCCGGCAAACCTGCCTCGCGTTGCCCCAGCGGACCAGAACGCCTTGTCCACGCCGAGCGGCACGAGATGCACCTTCGTCCCGTTGTCCACCATCTGCTGAAAGATCCACTGATGGCGCGGCCAGAACGTGACCCGAGCGTCCGCATTCTTGAGCCAGTTCATCTCCTGCAAGAGCGTGTTCGAGAATCCGTACGGGAAGTTGCTGCCATCCTCGACGGAACTCTGAAAGACGTGATCCGGGGTCCCATGTGCCACGTAGACAATTTTCTGCGGCTTCGATAACCGCTTCGTCATCGCGACAGGAAAGTGCGTATGCAGCACATGGATGTCGGCATCGACCCCCGCGTCCCACTCGTTGGGCTGTTGCGGGTTCACCAAGATGGAGTCGTGCCCCAGCGCGCATTCCGCCAAGGCAATCGACTCGGCAACACGATGCATCCCCGATCCGTTCTTGAGTGACCAGTGGCAAATTTTCATCTACCAACCGGCCGAAGTCGTACGGGAGTTGTTCGTGGACATCTTCACGCCGTCCGAGGTGGCCTTGGAATCGGCGGTCGAATTGATCGTGGAGCTCGACACCGACTTGGAGTCCGCCACGCTCACGTTCACCGAATCCGATAGAGCCTTACTGTCTGCCGTGCTCACATTGGCCGCAACAGCGGACCCAGTTGAGAGGGCGGTAGAGGTCGAGACCGAATCCTGAACGGCCTTGGAATCCGCGGTGCTCACTACGGCCGATACCGACACGGCCCGCGAATCAGCCAGGGAGATCAACGCAGAGCTGCTGATCGCCTTGGAATCGGCGGTGCTGCAATTCACGGAGTCCGAAACCGCCTTGGAATCCGCGACGGAGATATTGAGCGATCCCGATACCGTTTTGCTATCCGCGACTGATGCCAAGGCCGAGACTGAAATGGCCTTCGAGTCCGCCACAGAGGTGTTGCCAGAGTTGCTGACCGCCTTGCTGTCGGCCGTCGAAATGCTGGTTGAGCCTACCACGCCCTTCGAGGTGGCGACCGAGGAGGCCAGGGAGCTCGACACCGCTTTCGAGTCGGCGGTACTGATGTTGAGCGAGCCAGACACCGACTTGGAGTCGGCGATCGAGACGTTGACCGAATCCGACAGGGCTTTGGAATCGGCTGTTGCCACCGCGTTGTTCGTGGTCTTGCTGTCTGCCACGGAGATGGCCGCACTGACCGCCACCGCCGTGGACTGCGCTCGCGAGATCGCGAGAGATCGGAGTTGGGCTGACATGGGCGGCCTCCTACTTGCCCGCCGACGTCAGGCGCGAGTCGATGTTGGAGTTCTTGAGCCCGACCGACACCGCTTTGGAATCGGCCGTCGAGATGTTGACGGAGTTCGATACTGCCTTGGAATCGGCCGTCGAGCAGAGGACCGAGACCGAGACAGCCTTGGAATCGGCCGTGCTGGTCGTGGCACTCCCGGCCGTTCCCGCGCTGGCTCCGGTGCTATTCGCCGTCGAAGCATTCACCGAGACCGAGACCGCTTTCGAGTCCGCGATGCTCGCGTTGCTCACCGTGACCGTGGCCTTGCTGTCGGCCGTGCTGGCATTGACCGAATTGGAGACGGCTTTCGAGTCAGCGGTGCTGGTCGTGCCAGAGACCGAGATCGCCTTCGAGTCGGCCACCGAGATGTTCGCGGAGTTGCTGATGGCCTTCGAGTCGGCAACGCTCGTGTTCACCGATCCCGAGATGGCCTTGGAGTCCGCGACACTCGTATTGAGTGACCCCGAGACGGCCTTCGAGTCCGCCACGCTGGCATTGAGCGAGTTGGAGACGGCCTTGGAATCGGCCGTGCTCGCGTTCAACGCCGAGGACACACCTTTCGAGTCCGCGACCGACGTGTTGGCCGAATTGGAGATGGCCTTGGAGTCGGCGGTTGAACAGAGGACCGACACCGACACGGCTTTGGAGTCCGCTGTAGATGCGGCTGCGGAGGCGACAGACCCGGCGCTGACCGCCTTGCTGTCCGCCGTGCTGGTCGCGGCAGATGCCCCGCTCGCCACGCTGGTCGCGATGGACTGGGCCGTGGATGCTGCATTGGACAGGATCGACATATCAACGCCCTCAAGCGTGAATGAAAATGGAACTACCGAGGTACGATCAGTACATGCTGTGTACTCCCAACAACCCCATCGTTGGGAGGCGCGATCCCTCATTAACAGTGCGAAGCAACCCAGGCGCTTGATTCAACGCTGGCGTCGGCAACGGCATCAGCGGCACGCCAAGCAGCTTCGCCCAGCGCACCTTGTCAACCTGTTTCAGCCCACCGAGAATGCCCTCAGCAGCAGCCTGCCGCTCTTCCGGTGAGACTGTCGCCGCCCATTTAGCGAACGCCTCACGAGATGTTTTGGTCAGGTTCTTCGATCCCTGCAAATCTGTCCCAGCGCGTTTCACCATGTCCGATCCGCGCTTCACAGCATCAATCAACCGCGAATCACCAGCGTACTTGTCAACCGCCATACGATACGACGGCATCATGGCTGGCAATCGCGTTGTTTCCGCCGGAGCGGTCTGCACGCGCATTCCGGACGATGCGACCTCTACTCCAGGTCGAACCATACGCTCTGGGTCGGCCCTGAGTTGGAAAGCTGGTCCCATCGGCCCCTGCACGTCCCGAGGACTAACAGCCGTCGCGCGACCACTGGGATCAATCGCCACCTGCGAGGCATTTCCACGAGCTCGGCCAGCGGTTCCTTCGAGCACTGGACCGAAAGCATGCTCATGGCCTCGCGTGTAGACCGGATCGGTGCTTGTGATCTCAGCAGGCACGTTGAACATGATGGGAGGCTTAGTCACCGTCCCCGCCGACTCCATCGCATTGAGCAGTTCAGACTGCGCGCTCCGAATATCCGAGAGACGGAACCGACCGATGTTTGCCTTGTTCGGTGTGACCGCATCCAGCCCACGCTTCGCCGTTGCGGCTTGGTCGGAGAGCGTCTTGTAGATCGCGTCTAGGACCTCGGGACTGTGCGGATCCATCCCCTGAAACTTCCGAGTCTGAAGAAGTTCATCGGCGATGACCGCAATGTCCGGCTTATTCAGCACCCGAAGAATGGCTGGCGTCGGAGCCTTCCCCTGTCCCTCCGCGATCGCCTTGGCGTAGTTCTCACTGGCTGCTGTTGCACGACTCGCTTCCCGCTTGAGCACATTGGCCGCCGAACTCTGACCAAACTTGGCACGGCCAGCCGCCACTGCCTGATCCAACAGCTTTCCGGTCAGCGCACCAATACCAGCTCCGACACCAGTCGCCACCGCTCGCCCACCAACATCGCTCGCAGAGGTGATGGGATCGGCCGACAATGCCTGATCCGCACCACCGAGCAGACCGCCGGCAACCGCAGGATTCTTTGGCAGAAACGGCAGCGTGGCCAATGAGCCCATCATGTGCTCAGCGATGCTCGTCTTGCCGCCGATATTGCCGGTAGCCTCGCGCAGCGTGCTGAGCGATTGCCGATAGCTCAGTGGCGTGTTGCCCAGAAGGTGACTCGCGAGCGCACCAGCACCAGCTTCGACAGCCTCCATGCCAGGAATCCCCTGCGCAGTGTTCAGCACATGGGTCAGTAGCCGATCCACGTAGGACATATCCGGGCCGATCGGCTTGCTGGACGATGCACCCTTCCACGCAGGATGATAGTCGGCCAGTGGGTCGCCTTGGCCATTCCATCCTGGCTGGTAGTCCGCCAGCGGATCGACGCGAGGCCCGGTCACGGCTTCACCGTGTATCGCCGGTCAATGTCCGCCTGCGTCATCCCCTTCTTTGTTTTAAGAAAGTCGGCCTGGTCCTTCGTGATCGTCTGCTTTCCATTGGATGCCGGAGCAGCCCCACTCGCCGGCTTGGTGTAGATCCGGTTCAGCGGATTCATGATCGAGGCACGTCGGGACTGGATATCCGTAATCATGTCGGGACCAGCACCGCTCGCCGCCTGCGAAAGAAACGCTGCCATGCGTGTGCGGAAGTCAGAAGGTCGCGTGGAGATCATCGACTCGCCTTCGGCGAATGACAGCCCTCGGCGAATGTACCGCGCCAGGTCTGGATTCTTGCGGTTCAACAGTGCAAGCGCACCTGACTGGATCGCCTTCGAGGCGGGATCGTCATGCGTGAACGTGTTGGCCACCGACCCCATAAACTGACCCAATCCTGAGATGTCGGCCGTCCCATTGGCCAGCTTCTCCTCGTAGGCCGTCATGTTCGACGTGGCGTTGTTCATCTCCGAGACTGCCGCCTCTGCCCGCGCTCGGGTGAGTTCCTGTTGTGCTCCTTCAATGCGAGTCGCCGCGGGTTTCCCGGTCGCGATCGGGGCGCCCGGCTGGCCTGTTCGGAGGTTGAACGGCAACGTCTGCGGAGGCGCATTGGCGTCTCCACTGTAGTCCTGAATGGTCGTGAATCCGGGCGGTGTCACTGGATGTAACACGCCACCCGTCCACTTCTTGTCGGTCCCAGCATGGTAGAGCCCATCCGGCCGCTGCTCGAACACACCCTCTTGCGTGTTGACGATATGCGGAACCTTGTCGGTCGGATCAGCCTGAAAGAGCACTTCGCCATGCGGACCAATCAACGCGCCGCCCGGAGCAACCACCTTGTTCGGGTCAGTCTTCGCGAGCGCAAACAGTCCAGTCAGCCGCGCCCCATAGTCCTTCATCATTTCGGTATCGCCGGCCGCTGCTGCTCGGTCATACAGCCGTGCGAGGTGCGTCCGAATCTTCTCGATCGGCGCATCTTCGGGGATGGATGGCTCGGTTGCCACCGAACGCCGGAAGTCCATGATCCGCTTGTGTTCGGCCGCGGCGCTCGCCAAGGCTTTCATCTTCACGATGTTGTTCAGATTGCCCTGGTACTGCTCACCGGGCGTGGCCACCCCAGGCGTGATCGAGGCCAGTCGGGCCATAAACCCCGGCTGCGCCTTCTGGATCTCGTCAGGGCTGAGCAAGCCGTCGTAGCCCTGTGGCGCGTCCATCTTCCCGATGCCCGACAGCCGGTCGGTGATGCGCTGAATCATGGACGGCTGCGGGGGAGCGGTCACCTGCGGCATTGGTGCAGCCTGTGGTGGCGGGAGCGGCACGTTGGGCGGTGCTGGCGCAGCGTACTGCGGGCCAAGCAATCCCCCCTGTGGGTTTGCACCGGGAGGGCCTTGCGCCAAGAGTCCGAGCATCGTCTCAATCGCGCCCATCAGCCACCACCGCCAGCCGCGGCGAAGTATTTGAGCGGATCGAACTGGGCGCCAGAACTGACGCCGGTATCGTGTCCCGTGAAACTCGACCCCTGCGGACCGAGATACCCCATCTTCATCATCTGGAGCAACCACTGCTGCGGATTTCCGACGCCACCCATTCCCAAATTCGCGTTCGCACCGGCACCAGCAAACCCGCCACTGGCTAGAGCTTGCGCACGCTGCATGGCGTCCGAGTACCCACTGCTCAGTAACCCCGCTGTCTGCGCGCCTTGCGCCACGTTGTTGGCTGATAGCGCGGTTCCCGTCGCCACCGCCTGACGGGTTCCACCAAAGGCGCCCGCCGCCGTCGCACGATCATTGACCTGATTCTGCGTCTGCTGGTTGACTCGGCCCCACTGCGCATTATTCGCGTCGATCACCTGTTGCTGGTACGGGTCCATCAGTGTCGAGACGGAGCCCTTGTCGCCCATCAGCGCACCGAGCCCCAAGTTCCCGCCGCGCATCAACCCGCTGTTGTAGTCCGACGCGCCCGTGACGAGTGGAGACGGCCCCGCCTTCCCAGCGGCTTGGGCAGCGTCCCACATCTGTTTCATCCGGGCTTGGGTCTCTGGATCGACGTTCGTCTCTCCCCGCTGAGACCCCTGTTTCTTGCCGAGCGAAATGGACATTACAGGTCAACCGAGAACAGGACGTGGGTCTGCTTCCAGCCTTGGCGAGTCACGAACGTTCGCGCCCAGCCACGCCGGCCGAGAAAGGAGGCAGCGGTACACCCCTTCGACTTTCCCCAGGCTAAGACGGTTGGGAGCATGGCGTTGAGTTCGTCCAAATGGCCCCCGGCGAGGAAGATGTTGAGGACGGATTTTCCGGGGTAGTCGATGAGTTCCGAAACAATCACGGAGTCCGGTCCTGGCCAGAATTGGAGATGGCCAGCGGAGATCATCTGGGCCACGTCAGCGTAGTCGTGCGTTGCATCGGCATACGCGAGGGCTGCCTCAATGTGTGGCCGATAGCGTTCCAGTGCAAGAGGTTCCGTGACGACCGCGCTAGATCCCATGCGACACCATGCGGGATTCGTGGTTGGAGATCAGCACGGAATCCGACAACGCCTTACTATCGGCCGTTGATGCACGGGTGCCCGCACTCACCCCTTTGGAGTCCGCGACCGCAGCCGCACTCCCCGCACTGGACGCCTTGGAATCGGCCGTAGACGTGCTCGTCGAGACAGACAGCGCCTTTGAATCGGCGGTACTGGCCCGTGTGCCCGCACTGACCGCCTTGCTATCTGCGACCGATGCGGATGTCCCAGCCGTGCCGTTCGGGAGTCCGGCCACGATATGCCAGTGCTCTTGCAGGTCCATCCGCACCAGCCCCACAGACGTATCGGCCGTAACCACGTACGGTGAGACGAACTGCACGCCCCCGGAGTCGAAGTAGATGTTCCCGCCCGAGGCCAGCGTGATCGTCCCGTTGTGCGCTTTGAGCGTCAGCAAACTTCCGGGCGGCAACGAGCTCGTGATGGTCGTGATCGGTGTGACGGACGTGTTGAGGTAGACGGTATCGTAGCCCGTCACGTCCATCGGGTCGGCCACATTGAGCTGCGCGGTGATGCCACTGGTCCGGACTCCACTCGCATCCTGATGCACTCCAATGAGTTGGAGGCTACCACCCGTCCGGATGTAGTGCGTATCTGGAGCGAGTCCGGCATTCGAGTAGGCAAAGGCGTTGTTCTGCACGACCGCCTGCCCGCCGTTCACCTTCACACACCAGCCAGTCAGGAACGTGGGAATGTGCCCGACGTTCGCGAAGTCGTTGTGGTCGATGACGACGTTCGAGGCGTTGATGTCCACGTAGATCCCTTCGCTCAACCCCTCCAAGTGGCACAGGCTGACCGTTACGTTCTGCGCCCGTTCGATCGTCATCCCGCGTGTATTGCTCTGGAAGCTCGCGAGGTCGAACTCGATGATGTCGGGGGCCAAGTCCCCGTTGTTCACCCCACTGCTATCCACGGTGCGCTCAAGCAGGACGCATGTGCCACCTGTTGCCTGTCCCGGTCCCTCGAATCGGCATGGCCCGATGCATTTGACTTGGTTGCACTCACCAGACATGCGCAGCGCATGCTTTGTCGTGGACGGACAATCCACTTCGACGTGATCCAGGCTGATGAACTGGATTGGTGCGAGGAAGCTGTCACCGCCGGCATGCAGCCAGATCCCTTCTCCAGTAAACCCACTCACGGCGAGATTGACCAGCGCGCCACTCCACCACCCGCCCTGAGTTGATCCGGACTGCAACGTCTCCTGCGCGTGGAAGTAGATCCCGTGCTGAGTGCCGATCGACCGCCCGATAATGCTCATGCTGCGGAGCGAGGCGTACGCGACGATCCCACTATTCAGGAGCCACACTGCGGTCGCCGTCGATCCGGTAGCTGGCGGACGGATGGTTGTCGCGTGCTGCCCGAGCCCAACCACGTGCACCCCGTACTTGAGCACCAGCCCTTCGGCGATGTAGTTGGGGCTTGAGAGGAGCACGATCCCACCACCTACCGTATCGCCAGATCCGGTCGGAACGGTCGCCGCTAACGTATCAATCGCGCCCTGGATGGCGGTCGTCTGATTCGACCCCTGCGCCACCACTTCAATCCACGGAAGATTCGTCCCGAGGGCGGCCGAGAGCTGGGTGACGGTATCCTGAATCGCACGCCGAGTCTGGCGCTCGTTGTCAACATCGTACGTGTCGAGGGCAGGCGGGAGAATGAGAGAGGCTTGCGCCGATCGCCGCTCAGGCATTACCGGCGACCACCCGGAATGACACCCAGGCGAATCACTCCCACGCGCCATGCTGACGCGGCGGCCTCAGTGATAGTGACCAATACCTGTCGCGCCGTCAGGCGGACTGAGGTCGGGCTCGCGAGCGTGTAGGGGCCGTTCACCGTTCCAGTCGCATCAGGAAAGAGCGACGTGGTAATCGACACCGTAACATCGCCGGCCGTCTTGTCGTCCGGCACGATCCGCTGAATGCGGCCAACCCGATCCCCTTCGCCCGCTTCGATCGGCCCGCTGGTCAGAAACACACCGCTGCTTGAGCCGCGGGCGTTCCCTGTTTCGTGGTCGTAGATGTTGCCGGAGACATCAATCATCACCGGGACCGGAGTGGCAGCTCCCGCAAACTGCGTCACACCAATCGAGCGTTGCATGATGCCGGCGACCCAGTGATTCTCGGCGTAGTTGTACGTGACGTAGCGGTCAGGACTGGTGGCGTTCGCACTCGGGTAGTACCAGGTGATCTCGTTGAACTGTGGATTGGCCAACGCCCAGACGAGGGACGAGAGCGAGGCATTGAAGGACCCGAACACGTAGTCGCTCACGTCGCAGTCGAGCGTCTTCACGAATCCATCGTAGCAGAAGAACTTTTGGTTGACGCCCATCCAGTAGGCGCCGATGTCGAGTACCACGACGGCATTCGGTCCAACGATCCCGCAATTCATCCCAACACGATCGAACCGATAGAGGAAGTCGCCGCCGATGTAGGTCGCGGTCCACGCATCGGTCGTTGACCAAATCAGTGTCTGTCCGCGGAGTGCTCTCCCGGTGATGAGCTCCCCGTTCGTGGCGAGGTCGAACGATCCGGCTGTGTTGAGCGCGGTCGGAATCCAGTCGGTAATCGTTTCCTGTGTCGCCCAGTAGATACGACGCACCGAGTAGTTCGGCCATGTTCCGCCCCCGTCCCCAACGATACTATCGCTCGGCGGTGAACTGGGTGTGACAGGATCTGAGCCCCGAAGCAGGAAGAAGAACCGCTCTGGGGTTGCGACGATGCCATAGGCAGCAGTTGGAGCGGACTCGCTTGATGAGAGGGTCGTTGGCGTTTGCGGAACGGCAGCCGGCGTGCTCGGCGTGCCCGTCCATGCGTAGTAGTTGATCCCGTCGAAGATGGGTGACCCGATTCCCGCAGCGAGCGTTGATGGGCCTTGATGACAGGCCATCAGATAGGAGCCGAACGTCTCCAACTGCCACTGATACGGTGTGCCGCCCAGCCCCGTCACTGGCGTGATGTTCGAGACGACGTTGGCGCTCGACACCACGTAGAGCCCCGTGGTCGTGCCGATCGCGAGATAGGCGTTGCCGTTGTCCAACCGCCACGAGACTGCGGCGTTCGGGACCCCCGAGATCGTCGCGCCGGTCAGGGACCGTTGAACCCATCCGCCGATCGGCTGCTTGTTCCCCCGGAAGAACCGCACAAGGCTCCCGATATACCAGCGGCCTTTTGACTGGTATTGGGTGCCCTTATAGAACATCCCCGGTGGTGGGTCGATCGGGACAAGCTGCTCAAGCATCAGCCAAACACCCGTGGCAAGCGAATGTCCATCGTGGACGCGCTGTACTCCTCCTCGCTCCGCACCCAGTTCAACTGGTCGATCGCCGCGTTGAACTTCTTCTCCCACACCGGAATGCGCTCGTCGTGTTCGAGGTACGGCTCGGCTTGGAGCAGCGTGCCGTAGAGATAGGCGTCAGGCGCTTCCACCAGCACCGTGTTGGAGGTGTTGCTCGCTGACAGTGCCGTCAGTTGGGTGAAGTAGAAGATGTTCCCCGTATAGGTCTGGTCCGGCACCGGGGCGAAGACCAACTGTCCCGCCATCACCGCGACACTATCGGGTCGTTCCGCGACACCGTTGGCTCTGGCGATGCGCTCCGCGATCATCTCGGGTGTGCAGATCCGGAGCGGCACATCACGCCACGGCTCGGCAGACGAGAGCGACAACGACCGCAGGGCAGCCATATCCGTGGGGATGGTCACGGCCCCACTCGTGATGCTGATCGTGGTGTTGGTCGAGGACCGTCGCAGCCGACGCTTGATCTCGGCTTCGCACAAGGTGATGAGGTCGGGAATGACCGCTGTCAGGTCCGTCCGGTTGAGCCAGTCGGCGACGGCAGTTTGGAGCGTCGCATAACTAGTGAGTGCCATTGGAGCCTCCTACGAGGGCCGACTGTGCCATCAGGTCCCGCGTCTGCAAGGCATGCTGATAGCGGACTTCCATCTCGCCGGCATGCGTCACCTCGCGCGAGAGCGTCTGGTCGATCCAGACCGTGTAGCCTGCCTCACGCGCTTTCGTGCAGAAATAGAAGTCCTCGCCAACAAACGTCTTCTCCACTGGGTTGAACCCCAGGGCAAACCACGGTTCCGCGATTGCCGCGTAGACCTGCATGTCCACGAGCATCAGCCCCATCCCGCACACCGACACGTCCGTCAGTCCGTCCGTGTCCTCGTCGGTGAACAGATACCCATGTTCCCGATGCTCGGCGGTTGGGAGATAGGGCGGGCGTCTCCGGGTGTAGTTCGCGGCCACGATCGGCACCTGATGGGCGAGCAACCGAAAGAGCGCATCCTTGGGGAAGCGCATGTCGGCGTCGATCCACAAGAGGTGTGTGGCGTCAATCTGTTGCGCAGCGGTCACCAGCGCTTCCCGCTGCTGGGGGATGATGGTCCCCCGCACCTGAAACGTCGAGAGCTCGATAGTGCTGGAGCGAACGACTAGCCCGACCAGCTTCGCCAAGTCGAGCGCGTAGCCCGCTCCGACGTGATCCATACAGGGCGTGGCGATGGCCACTTTGAGCGGTCCAGGCTCGGACTCGCCGGGCTTGATGATTCTCATATCTTCCCCGGCCGTACACGCCACGCGAGGTTGTCGCGATCGTTCAGCCATTTCTTGAATCGGTCGTGGTCGAGGATGACACCAGCGCCTCGCATGATGCCCTGCTTGGTCAACTCCATGACGATCACGTCGGGGATGATGGCGGCTAGGTGCCCGTCGCCCCAGCGGAGCGGGGCGTTGTTGTAGAGCGCTTTGTTCAGTTCGATGATGTTCTCCACGTCCTGGCGCCGCTCGATCTGAAACGAGCCGTCGTCCGGGTTGTAGTGGAAATACTCGGTCGTTCCGGTGAGCGGATCGTGGTCGAACAGCCGCGGATCGGTGATGCTCTTACCCATCTGTCTCGTCCTCTGCGTCATCCACCTCTTGAATCGCATTCACGGCGCGGTTCAGCATCCACACCACGAGCGCCGTATCGCGGGAGTAGCCTCGGGACTGGAAGATGGGCAGCATGGTCTCCTCGAACTCGTCCAGGTACTGCGACCAGTTCTGTTGCGTCCCATCATCCAGCACCAAGACTCGCTCAGTCATTCGACTACGAGCTCGACAAGTCCGTCGCGACTCCCAACGCCTTCTCATTCTTGACCCGGAGGCCGTACTCCGCGATCAGCATCCGCTTCTGCGCGTCGCCCGTGGTGGCCAACGGCGTCTGTTTGAACGGGCGCAGGTAATCGACCGACACGTAGTCCCAGTCGAGCACGAACATCGTGCTCGTGCGCTGGAAGCGGTTCGGCACGACGGTCAGGTTGCCGAAGTCCGACACGTAGGTGTTCGCGGCGCCGATGATGGTCGCCTGCCCACCCTTGTTCTGCTGCGACATCAGTTCCACGATGCCCGCGAAGGCGGACGTGGCCTGCTTGTTGAACGCACCGACCATGATGGTGCCCGGCTCCGCGCCACTCGTCCAGCACTGCGAGATGACGCTCTTGAGGATGGTCTCGCTGGTGGCTCGTGCGGTGCCGTCCGTCCACACGTCGGTCGGGATACTCGTGTAGACCGGGGCGGTGCCGTCCGACGCCTTGTTGATGTTGGTCTTGAGGAAGGCGAGCAGTGAGCCCGTCTTGCGCGCGACGGTCGTTGAGCCAGCCGCGGCTCCCTTGTTGGCGAGCAAGTCGGCTTCCATGTCGCGCTTGAGTTCCTTGGCCTTCTTCGCCAACTGGTAGCTCAACTCGGACGACCGGCCCGCCTTGTCCACGACTTCCTCGGTCTCGGAGATCACGACCGTCTTGCGACTGATCTGCGAGTAGTTGCCCAACCGGACGGTTGGCGTCACGGCATCGTACGACGTGATGTCGTCGCCTTCGATCTGTTGGTTGGTGGTGATGGCCGTCGCGAGCGCGTCGGTCTGCCACTCGAACAGGGTGTTCGAGAGCTTCCCACGGCCGGCGTTCGTGATGAACGGGGTTTCCGTGGGGCTGATATTGTAGATCGCGTCCGACAACTGCTCCCGCACGCCGATGGCGTCGAAGCGTGTGAACGTGTTGGTGACGATCGTCATGAGAGATCCTAGTCGATAAGGTGACGGAAGACTCGGGCGGCGTCATCGACGCTGCCACTGGATTTGAGCCGAGCCTGGTCCGCCTTCAGTTGGTCCGTTTTCTGGGGGGTCGATCGACTGCCGGGCGCGGACGCTTTGAGCACCGACGCCACCTTATCCTGAATGGCCGGTGCCTTCTTCGCCGCTTGGTCGTGGCGCATGGCCTTGTGGAGCAGGAGGACGACGCGATGGTCCGTGACGCTCTCCAAGTCCTGATCGGTGAATCCCAACGACTTGGCGTAGGTCCCGAGCTCGCGCCGAAGCACTGGCGCTTTCTCAGGATCCGCCATCTCAGGCAACGCTTCACCTAATCTGCGGTTCTCCTCCTGCACATGCTTCGCGAACCCCACCTTGGCGTCCGCCTCTTGCGCGGCCTGCACTTTCGCCTGTTCTTCGGCGATCGTGCTCAGACGTTTGGAGTGCGCATGCCAGTTCACCCACTGTTCTTGGAAGACGTCCGGCGTCGATTCAGCGCGGAGTTTTTCCCAGTCGGGTTCGGCCGGCATGAGGGCGGTGATCGCGTTCTTCAACTCCCCCAGATACTGACTGTACTGTTGGCGTTCCGTGCGAACCGCGGCGAGTTCTTTCTCCTCGAACTCCTTCCGAAGTTCGGCGAGGCGCTGCGATTTGACGGTGTAGTCCTTTTCGCGGGAGTAGCCTTTCAGCAGCTCGGCTTCCGTGACCTCGACGTTCTCCCCGTTGATCTTGACGGTGAACGTCTTTGGTTGGGCGGCGGCTTCGGGATCTCCGTCTGTCGATTCAGACTCTGCCGGCTCGCTCTCCGAGGGGGTTGCCTCGGGCGCGGTCGGCGCCAGCTTGGGATCAGGCTCGGCCTGGTCCGGCTCCGGTGTGTCGGTCGCGGGTGTCGGGTCCTCTGGCGCCTTTTTGGAAGGCGTCTCAGAGAGGAGACCGGCGATGACGGTACTGGCTTCCTCGAGACTCCCAGTGGGCGCGGTACGGCCGGTTGGGGTGGTCTCAGCAACAGCGGGCATAATCTATATCTCCGTGGCGCGTTTCGCTGCTTTGGCAGCGTCCAGCATGGCCTGCTCTCCTGCTCCGATGATCGACTTCAATTCCCGCTCTAAGTCCTTGAGCACGCGAGCCTTGCCTTGGGTCGCGGCCCGTTTCTCGGACGAATCAGCCGCCAGAAACTCCTCGTAGTACCGCCGTTCCATGCGGGACAGCGCCTCCTTGATCGCCGGATCGTCCAAGAACTGATCGATGCGACGGGCATCAGCAATGATGGCTTCGGCGGATTTGCTCATTCCGCGGCCGGTGTCTGTGCTTGCATATCTGCGGTATCCGCAGCCCGTTGTCCCATCTCCTTCTCATGCGCTAGTTGCTCACGCTCGAGCGCCTGGTCGTGGAGTTGGTCGTGGGCGTGGATGGTGAGTTCGGTTTCAGCGCGATCGGCCTCCAAGGCGCGGTCCAACTCGGCCTGCGTCTTGTCGTGGCCGAATTGCAAGTCGGCTTTGTACTTCTCTAACGCCAGTTCCATCTCCATCTTCTGCACGTCCAAGGCATGCTCCGCGATCGCTTGCTCGCGTTTGAACGCGAGTTCGTCTTGCTTGATCGCCAGTTCCTTCATCGTGGCGACGTGATTCATTTCCTTCTCGGCCTGCATCCACTGCTGTTCCGGGTCCGGGGGCGGCTGTGGTTCCGGTGGCGGTTGCCAGTCGTCGGGCAGTTTGTTGTAGTAGTTCTCCGTGTCCCTGATGCCCTGCAACTCGAGGATCTTCGCTCGCGTGTTGCGGAACTTCGGGAGCGGCACGAGCGGGTTGTTCAGGCCCATCGTGGTCAGGATCTTCTCCTGATCTGCGGCCACGGCGGCCAACGTCGCCACCTTCTTTTCGGTGAATGTGGAGCCCAGTCCGACGTTGACTGTGACATCCATCCCGTCGTCCCAGGTCCGAGGATCGACATCAACCCATTGCCCGCGGAGCCGGATCATGCGCGAGCGGTCCTGGTACTTGGCAATCATTCGCCCCAGTCCCTTGAACACGCGCTTCATGGTCATGTCGGCGAAGACCCGCGCGATCATCTCGATCTGCTGCTGGCTGCTCGTGAGCACCGCACCCACCGCCTCCTTGCCGGTCGATTGGAGGGCGTCGTCATCCAAGCCCGCCACACCCTTGTTCTGGCCGGTGCGGCGTTCGATGATCTCTTGGTTGACTTCCAGCAGTTTGAGGAGCTTGTCGCCCGTGAAGGGCTGCTCAAGGTTCCGGACGGCACCCTGCACCCGCTCGCGGATCGGGGCACCGATCGCGGTGTTCATGATGTCGGGGACGTTGGCCTGCCCTTCGAGGTAGACCGTGCGCGGGAACGCGGCAATGGCTGCGGAATCCAAGATCGCCCGGTACACGCTCGAATTGATCTTCTGCATGTCCATCGTGCGGTCCGCGATGCTTCCACCCAAGAGCGTGTGTGGCTCCGGGTCTGGCGTAAAGATCGCGAATCGGCGTTCGTCGGTCGGGTTGTTCTCGACCGGGTAGTACACAGGGCCGATCGTGCAGATATGCCGCAGTTCCGCTTTCCCATCCCCATCGAAGTCGATCAGCATGTCGGCTTCGCAATAGGCGATCTTGTTGTTGGCCGGCCCCATCTCCGGGTCGGACGAGAAGCCAAACCCCAGCGTCTTGCCGATGCCCGCCGCGTCACGGCGTGCGAGTTCTTCGGCATTGGTCGTGAGGGCCACATCGACCGCACCACCGGGGCCGGCGTGCTCGTCGATGTCCTTTTTCTTGATGCCCATCGACAGCAACTCGCCACGCGTCTTGTAGGTGCGGTGCGCGATGAGCAAGGCGGTATCGAGGCTTCGGGCTTGGCGGTTGAAGATGAACTCCTCCGGCGGGATCGCCATCACACGGCACCGGCCTTTCGTGTCGGTGCGGGTGAACTCGCAGTCGTACAGGTCTTCGGCCTGCTCGGACCCGTTCCGCTTCTGCTTGACCGCCCAGGTGAGTTCGACCCCATCGGTGCCGGTCAGGAGGTCGAGCTCCGCTTTGGTGAGCCCTTCCTGTTTGTAGGAGCGCGACTCGGCGCTGTCGTCCCACCACCATTTGAAGATCCCGATCTTCTTGAGCAGGCCGTCTTTCAGGACCGACAGCATCTCGAGGAACCCGTTGTTGTCCTCCTCGAAGACGTACCGCACGTAGTCGGTCTTCTGGGCGGCCATCGCGACGGTATCGGCGCGGGTCGGGACGAACTCCACGGTGTGCTCAGGCCCTGAGAAGATGCGGAGTAAGGAGGGCAGCATCCCGAGGATGGCGTCACGGACCTCCGTGAGCACGACCTGACTCCGGCCGTCCTCCTCATTACCGAACGGCTTGCCCTGGTAGTATTGGGTGGCTCTGGCGCGTTCGGTGGAGAGTTCGATGTCCACGAACTGCACGCTTTCCTGCAAGGCCGACTGGACGACGTGCCGGAACTCATCGGCGTCCATCGGGCCGTCGCCCTTCCGGCCCAGGTATTCTGGGAGGGCGGGGCGATCGGCAGCAGGCGAGGGTGCTTGATAGACGGCCATCGAAATGGTCTAGAGGGGACTAGGACGTGGGGACTGTTTCGGTCCCGTGGAAGTGCGGGATGAAGCCGCGAATCGCGGCGATGGCCGTGTTCGTCTCGAGCACGGGCTGTTCGATGGCGGGCGACAGTTGGGTGGCGCGGAACTTTCCCTCAGCCACCTTCATGATGCGCGCGCCTTCCGGCAATCCATGCGCTGGGTCGCCAGGCGGGAGTCGGTTCGCGCCAGTTGGGGTCGAGAGGACCGCGAATTTCTCCATGTCGGCAATGACGACCACGATCTTGGAGTGGACGGGCACCACATCGAGCGCATGGCCCGGTGTCCGGGGCGTTTTGGGCTGACGGCCGGGCCGTTTCGGGGCGACGGGCATCGCCGTCATCACCGGATACTCGGGAATGACGACCACCTGCCGCTTCGGGCGCTTCGGTGCTGGTTCGGGGACATCCGGCGTCCCGTCCAGCATCTGTTGGACTTCCAATTCCGTCGGCTCGTCGCCTTCGAGGGCGGGGTCCAACGCGGGTTCGTCCCACTCATTCTCGATCTCTGATTCTAGATCACTCATACAATCCCTATAATCTTGCGTTGGAGGGGCTGTGCCCAACTCGCGGCCGACTTGCTGCCATGCACGAGTGACACCGACTCACTGGCCAGCGTGAGCAAGAACGCATCGGCCTTGTTGGGGCTCGGGATCCCGCGTTTCTTCATGTCGTCCTTCGACTCGACCAGGATCTTGCCGTTCGAGGTGTACTTGAACCGCGGCGCGACGAGCTCGGCTCCCAAACTGTCGTCCCCGTTCAGGAAGCAGTCTTTGGCGTGGAGCCAATCACGGCCCTTGAACCACAGTTCGGCCCGCATATTGGCGTACCGATCCGGGTTCGTGCTCGGGGTCTCGCTCACGTTGATCCCGCGGGCGGGCAACTTGAGTTCAGCGAGTCGGTCGCAGACGCCGGCGCCGATGCCGATCACGTCCACCAGAATCTCCGAGGGCCGTTCGCTCGGCGGGGTATTGTCCCACTCCGACTTGATCCAGCCGGCGACCTGCATGGTGTCCCAGCCCTTCCGTTCCTCGACTGGCTTCTTGAGCGAGTTGCCTTTCCGGCGAGCGAGGGCACTGGAATCGGACCCGAACCGCGCGCAGTCCACGCCCCACACCTCTTGGACATGGAGCGGGCGAACGTCTCGCGTCAACGCCGACTCCATCAACTCGAAGGGGATGACGGTATCCTCATCGCCGGTCGGGAACTCGCCCAACACACGCACGCGATACCGATTGGAATCCTCGCCGTATTCCAGTTGCTTGGCCTGGATGTCCTCGGCGGATACGTTCGGGTGGCCCAACGCGGACGTATGAAAACACGTCCACAAGGCTCTCAGGCGGTGGAATGCGTCGAAGAAGTGGCCGCTGGTCCGCACCGGGTTTCCGATCAGGATCATCGTGGCCATCGGGTCGGCCAGTGACCCCGACATGGCATCAATCACCGATTGGGGCAATCCGGACGCTTCGTCGCCGATCAGCAGCATGTTATCCGAGTGCATGCCCGCCATCGCTTCCGGCGTTTCGGCCTTGGCCGTTCGGAACGACACAAACGACTGGTCTGGAGCCCCCTTCAAGAAGATGGCCTCGACCTGGACCTCCAACAGCTCCTTGAGCATCGGCGGTAGGTTCGCAATCACCGCCTTGACCTCAGAGGCGAGCGCATCAAAGAGCTGCGGGGCAGAGGGGGCCGTGACCAGCGTCTTCTGCGGAAACCGACACAGAATGTGATGCACGATCATCCACGCGACCGACGTGGACTTCCCCACCCGGTGCCCCGTCCGTTTGGCAATTCTCCGGACCCGGCCATCATACGCCCGCAACAACTCGATCTGGTCCGGGTAGGGCTCCCGCCCGATCACCTCACGGACGAACCGCACGCTGTCGGGCGCATAGAGCTGTAAGAACTCCGTGAACGGGTTCTCGGCCATCACCAACCACTCCAGAGCGCCGTCATAGGAACCAACGTGGCTCGTGCCGTCGATGCGCTGGTCAGCGGGCCGTTCGTTGTTGGTGTCGTGTCGACCAACGTTGTCCCAGTCACGGTGGTTCCGAAACTCGCGCCGTTCTGCGCGGTGTCTGGTCCGGCACTCCCCCCTGATCCATGTTTGACCCAGCAGGTTGCCGTCACACCATTCGGGAGCACACCGCCATCGGCGCCGTTATTCCAAAGGGCGAGTTCCTGCGTGGTCGTCAGCGCGGTCCCAGCAATCGTCACGCTTTGGCGGAGAAGCCCCAACAGGGGCTGGTCGGGATTCACGGCCGGATCCCAGTTCCCCCACGAAATCGTCACGGACGAGTTATCCGTCCCGTCGTTGGAGGCAATCGTGCCGATTGACACCCCATCCACATACGCCTCAAAGTCTGCTGCCGCACGCCGGACCCACAGCAGACGGTGCCACTGGTTGTCATCGTACCGACTGGCGCTGGTGATGGAGACACTCGCGCCAGCCGTTCCCCGATGCGAGAGAAACACCTTCCCTGTCGGGTTGATGGCGACGTAGATCGTGCGGTTGGCAACGCCGGCGTCTTCGCCGTAGATCGTGCGATCGGTGTTCCCCGGCGGCACCCGGAAGTCCGTCCACAGCGTATAGACGGTACTATTGAGTAGGTGCGCCGACGCATTGATGTTCGCACGCTGAAAGGCCGATGCCGTAGTAAAGGCTCGGCCCGCTCGCGCTGGCGTCGTGGCGCACTTCTTCGGAATCCAGTAGATCCCGCGGCCCTCGAGACGACCGAGCGCGTCCCCCGTATAGGTGCTCTGGTTCCCGTTCTGCTGGGTGAAGATCAAGAGCCCGTCGTCCGGCGTACACCGAATAAAGTCGCCAATCGAGTCAAAATCCGGGTCGGTGCTCGTGGCCGACTTGGAGCAGATCACGTCGGCCTGGTTCGTCGTCCAGGTACTCCAGGTCGCACTATCCGAAAACGCGTAGAGCACCCGCTGGACCTGAGACGCATCCACCCCGACATACCACGCATGCGACCGCCCGAGCTCATCGACATACACAAACGGCGACATCGTCCCGTTGGCATCGTTGGCGCCGCTATTGAGCGCAATAACCACCCCGCGCTTCGTCCATGCCTTCCCGTCCGGTGACGTCGCGCAGGCGATCTGTGGCTTGTCGTCCGAATCCCGCGTCGCCCGATACAACATGCGGTAATCTGTCGGACCCACGCACACCACCATCGCATCCGACACACCGTGGCCATCCACGGTCCCCACCCCGCCATTCGAAATCACGGGCGATGTCCCATACCGCGTCCACGTCCCCGGTTGTGCGGTCGGCGATGTCATCAGCCCCACACACCCAGCGCCAGGATATGGCCCGCCATGATAGTACATCCACCACTCCCCAGCACGCCCCGCGTACGGATTCCAAAAAAAACAGTCCGGGCACACCACAATCGATTCCCAGGACGACGTGTTCGACGCCATCCACAGACTGCGATCGCCCTTCGTATAGTTCCAGCCATCCGTGGACGAGGCGAACCCAATATGCGACGTGTTCGTCGCCGGGGTATTGCTCACCGCCTCAAAAATCAACCGATAGTCCAACACCCCAATCTTCAACCCAGGGCTCGGACCATCCTTCAAAAAATCCAGTTGCGTGGAATCGTTCTGCGGGTTCCGTAAAATCAACGGCAGCTTCGCCACCCCTGCCGGGCGGATAAATGGCGTCGCCGCATACGTGATCGCCATACCCTAAAACGCCACCACCGACACCGTCACCGACCCCGACACCCCGCCACTCTTCACCCGCACCTGACACCCCGGCCACCCCGCCAGCGCATACGTCAAGCTCCCAAAACTCGCCGTCGCCCCCGTCGGGCTCGCCGCCGTCCCCACCGGACACACCACCTGACCCGAATGGTAATAGTCCGTCACCGGATCCAACGCACTCACCGCCTTCCCGTCCGGTTCCGGCGTCACCCGCGGCAACCACAGTTCCGCCTGGCACCCCGCCACAGGCGCCCCCTCCATCAACACCGTCACCCCCGCATAGTCCATCGGCGCCGTCGTCGCGTCCGCAGGCACCCCAATCGTAATCACCTGCGTCGCATAATTCCCACTCGTCACCGGCACCGTAAACACCTTCCGATGTCGCGCCTTCACCGCCCTCCCCGTCGATCCAATCATCACTCCACCTCCGATAGTGCCACGTGGCACATCACTCCCCCGTCACTATACCGACACTGCCACAAAATCCCAAATGAAAAATTTCGGCGACCACGGCTACTGCGCCCTCAGATACCCCCCGCTAGCGACCGGGCCGTCGCATACCGAAGAGGGGGGGGCCTTTCGTTCGGTCGCCGCCTAGGCCCCGCCCCGACCGTCGGCCGAGCTCAGGAACCGCGTGATCGTCTTCTCTGGCTGGGCACTCGTCGATGCGTAGTGCATCGCCGCGCCTCGCACGTAGTCTGATACGCTTTTGCCGGCCCTGGTCGCTCGAGCAATGATGGCGTCCCGTTCAATCTCTGTCATGCGAATCGTGATGACGACCGTTCGCTTCGCGTGTGCCGTGAGCATCTGACCCCCCCCCCAAGAGTGTGACATACCTTCGTCATACGAATGTAACACCCTTGTCATACCTTCGTATTCACCCACTCCCGTCTGTAATCTGGCCAGGCTGCTCGGCTGGGGCAGGCACAACGGCTACCGGCTGTGGCGCGATGGCTCTGAGCGCTTCTATATGTAGGCTTGTCACGCTCACCTGAACGTTGACATCCTTGCTCTGGCCGTACTGCGCCCGGTTCCAGCGCTCCGCAAGCCAGTTCCGTTGCGCCGCACGTCCGCGGGCCTGCTGAACCGTCACCGAGTCATACGCCGGCGCATCCACTATCTCAAGCGCCGTCTCGGCCATACAATGAGACGCGCGTGACCTCGCAACTGCAAGCGCTGCCGAGGTTTCTGAGTCACCGAAGCGTTCGCGAAGGAAGCGGGAGAGTGCAGAGTAGGTGAGTTCAAAGCCGAGTGTTGGGGAGAGTTCTCGGCAGAGTTCTTTGGTGGTGGATCCGTCCTCGAGTCGAGCGGAGACGTAATCGAGTGGTGAGGGCTGTTCAGCGCCGAGAGCGATATCGGTAGGAGAGACGTCGAAGTAGTCTCTGGCTTTGGCGTTGAGGCAGTCTGAGAGGGCGTTGGATCGGGCTCGACCAGCCACGGGTTAGAGCGGGGTTTGTGTGAGTGTGACTACGCAATGCCCGACACGAGGACTCTCCAGTCCATTCTGGGAGTGTGCGTGCAGTCGCTGGAGCAGATGGTACGGGGTCATGCGAGGCTCGAGTGGCAACGCTGGCAACGGTTGCGGCACCAGAGGCGAGCAAGCCGGGTCATACCGTGGCACCCCGTTCAAGGTCAATGGCAGACTTGGAGGGACCGGGCGGGGCGAGTTGAGCGGCCAAGTCGTTGAGGGAGTTGGCGTTGTCGGCGTTGTGGTCAGGGCCAGCAATGCGGTCTAGTTCATTCGCGAAGCCGCTAGCGGACGCGTGCCATGCGTTCTGGTCGCGCATCTCACGGAGCAGTCGAGCCGATGCCACGATCACGGACCGTTCATCGCTTGAGAGGATGGCCATGTGGAAAGGATGTGGAGAGGCGTAGAGAAAGTCAACGAAGAATGCCGAAAGAAAAGCTTGACATTCTCGAAATGTTCTATAAGTTAGAGTTGTAGGAGATGGGCGGAAGGACACCCCCTGAACCGAGACAGCAAATGCAAACGAGGCAACAGGTTACCGCAGCGATTCAGATCGTGGCCGCAGTCGCCGAAGCGATTCGCGGGCTGGGTTCAGTGCCGAGCGGGCACCTCTACGCTCAGTTGCTTGGCAAGGTGACGCTTGAGCAGTACCGGCAGATCATCGCGACGCTCAAGCGGGCTGAGTTGGTGAGCGAGAGCAACCACATGCTCCACTGGATTGGCCCGTCCATCACCGTCTAGTCTCCCTCTGCATGGCCCCAGCCGGGTTCGAGGCCCGGCACAGAGGATAAATCACTGT